>Ga0209676_1000055_pt1 | contig 361565 bp, 284 predicted proteins | sample AraplaCvi_mLB_r2_FD_184282 | JGI IMG/M metagenome (GOLD analysis project Ga0209676, IMG submission 184282) | Arabidopsis root microbial communities from North Carolina, USA - plate scrape MF_Cvi_mLB_r2 (SPAdes) (version 2) | ecosystem: Host-associated > Plants > Roots > Endosphere | place... | reverse complement strand
TCGAATGCAGGTCTATGCCACAGAATTTCATCACGGCCTCCTACGCAAAAGACTAAGTTCGCACCTTGAATTTTGCGCCACCTCCGTGAGGTGGGGAGGCCGGCCAGATGATTCTCAGATTTATTTTTCTTCGGACAAAATACGTCCGCCCTCCTTTCAATATGTAACACACGGATTTCCGGCATCTCCAGATCAAGTTCAAATGGAAAATACCAAACAATATGAGAAGAAAACTTAAATACGAACTCCAACCCCTCCGAGTACCCAGCGGATGGACAATCACAATCAACAACCTTTACGAGGTTGATCTCACCCCCGAAACTGCAGATTGGTTTAGTAGCTCAGTTTTACTAGGTGGTGCACGACAAACTACGGGACACTGCTTTGACTCCAGAGTTGAACCAGAAGGAGATCCATCGGGGGAGTTCGTAGTTGATTTCCTGACAATCAAGTATGACAACAAAGGAAAACCTCTAAAAAACTCTGAAATATTCCTAGGGGAATTCAGAACAAAGGACAAGATGGAATACATTAAGAAAATCGAAGACTTTATGCTTGAAGCATAAATTAAAGGAGACCGGTTTATTTTTCGCTGAAAAAAAATAGAAAATCAACCTGCCCCCTATTCAGCCCCATATGTCGCCTACTATTAAAATTGAGTAACAATCATGAATAGCAAGGCCTTCGATGAATACAACTACTGGCTGGGACAAAGCGAGGATTCTAACTGGAATGAATACATTACAGAGCAGGTAGCCAAAGGAATTCTAGGAAAATTCAGCGCTGAAGACTGGAACCGACTTAATGACACGATCCTATCAAGGAAAGAGTATTGGCAGGAGCGAAGTGCTGCGGCTCTTGGAGAGAATCGCTCCACTCAGGCAATTGAAATTCTAAAGAAACTTTTGGACTCTCCATTTACCGAAGTATTAATAGTCTCTGCCTCAGAACTGGATTGGAGCGAAGTCCCGATCGAGAATAAATACGCAAAAAAAATACAAGCTATTATTAACTCCCTAACCCACGAAGAACTTGAATCCTACCCCGAACTTGAAAAACTTCTAAAAAAATCCAGCAGCGCGCAACTTTAAATAGAACCAAATTGAAGAGGGCAGATTTATTATTCGTTAAAGAAAATAAATCTGCCCCCGTCCCTTTTCCGCATTTCAAAACCAACAGGCAAAATGAAAATTTCTCTCAACATTGAACACCTGAAAAACTACAACTTCCCTAGTACACTTATAGAATTCGCGACTACGGAACCTGAACCGGACATTGAACCTTGGTGGTTACTAATATATCAAGAGGGAAAAATAAATTACTGGCACAACACGCTAAAAAATCTGTATCCCAACCGCACGTTAGTTCCTTTCGCAAAGTTCAACGCAAGTGATGATATTGCTTGCTTTGACGGCGATGATTTATCCGGCAATCCAAAAGTGTTAATAATACATGCATATGCTTCAGAGGGATGGGAGCTTCACGGAGAACATCCTGACTTTAGCGCGTGGCTAAAAATAGCCATTGAGACCCATGCGGAATGGAATAAAGAAGATTAAAAACATCCACCTCCAACATCTTATAGGTGTATTCAGTTCTCGCTGGAGAGCGCAATGATTTTCTCAATTGATATCACAGAGTGCTTTGGCGCAATCGACTCCGATAACGCAGGCGGGATTATAAGCTGTATCAGCATCCCACCCATCGAGAACCCTCAGGAAAAATTTCGCCTTAAGCTATCAAATTTTGTACTTAACCTGATCGACGAGCCCTTAATCGATTCGATCAACAGGCAGAACTCAACGTTTTTGGAGAACATGACCGAACACGGCTTCCTTATAATAAGACAAGCCTGTATTTCCTTTGAGTCAATAAAAGGCTACGAAAAACTACTGCGACTATCAAATCAAGATCACGGGTATTTAACCCACGAGCGCTACGGCAAAAAATTAAATACCGGAGACAAGATTTACGACATCAGCGGAAGAATTTCTTCGACCCCGGAGCTCTTGATTAACTTCGCATTCATTTCACCCAATACTATAACACTTGAATTTAACTCATCAGACTACACATACATAGAAAGCTACCCGGAGTTTCAAAAGGCTTTAGAAAAACTAAATTCAATAGAAAAACCTACTCAACCACCTCTCACAGGCCTATTCGACTCCACATATAGCAACACTCACACCACTAGCAACTTTGACGCTGGCTATCGAATTTACAATCAATAATTAAAACACTCCACAAAGGGAACAGACTCACTTCTATTTATGCTTCAAAAAAAAAAAAAAACAACAGGAATATCTCGATGAGTTACTTGAAAAAAGAAATCACATCAGCACTTGAAAAAAACAATCTAAAAAACCAGCAAATCAAAGACAATGAATTAGAAAAAATAATCTCAGACATAAAAACCTGCTTCTTTTACTCCAACACAAAAACCCTTGACCCCTTCAATCTAAAATCCGTAACAAAACAACACGACCCAAACTTTTGGAAAAAGGTCGATCTTCTATACCCTTCTGAAAAACCAACATTAATCGTCCTCGACAACCAAATCCATGCCTGGACGCTTCAGTCATCATCCGATTTGAAAATATTGCTTTCAGAAACGACTGGCTTTCCATTCTGGATAACCAATACAGCCCTTAGCTTCTTAACTTATGTAGATGACCACGATTGCGTACATACAGCATCGACTTCATTCCCTCCAGCGATTAAAAAATCATGATCTTCAAATCAGAAAACAACATCATTGACCCAACCTCTGTAACCTACCGCAGCCTTGGCTTCGGTGAACCTCTCTCCAACCATGCCAAAAAATATACTTTATCAATAAAAAACCACGAACTGCCCGAGCAATTCTACGAGCTAACAAATGCATTCATCACCGAATGCATACAAGACGATAACAAACAAGGCTACGCCGACATCCCTGCATTACGAGATTGCAATTACCCGCCACTTTCAATCTTGATAAAAAACCACCCAGACGTAGCGGTAATCCTCATCAAGGACTACTTATTACTTGAGCTGTTCTATTTGCTATTCCCGTCAAAGGGAGAACTCGAACTAGTAATAAACTCGATTTCTGGAGTTTATTATTTGAACGATACGTTTCACCTATGCGGCGAAACGTATCCCTACAGAAACCTGTAATTGCGTTATTTCCTTCACACGGTAGAAACCCTAAGGCAAAAAACACAACCTACTGCTGCCTTTCAATGACTTGTTCCCTCACCTCATACTTAACCACCACCCGATTCCCATACAACCGCTCCCTCTCCACCAACGCCCCCACCTGCCCCTTCTCCCGCACCTCCCGCCAAATCTCATTCTCGCGATACACCCGCTCCCCCTCCCGCACAAACCGATGCCCCACTTCAAACACGTGATACCGATAAGCCCGCTCCCGGTCGCACAACAATTCCCCCTCCAACTGCGTCTCCCCCACTTTCAACTTCAGCTGAAAGCTGCGATCCGTCGGGTTGTGCAGTACCAGGTCGATGTAGTTGTAGAAGATCGCCGCGCCGGAGCCGAATGGCAGGACGCGGCCGTCGTCCGGGAAGGGGTCGAAGCTGTGGTTGGCGCGTTCGATGACGACCAGGGGTGAGTGAATGGCCATCCAGTGGATGAGGTTGCTGAGTTGGCAGATGCCGCCGCCGATACCGGTGCGGGCTTCGCCGAATGAGAGTTCCATGCCTTCGACGTAGCCGCGTTGGCGGCTCGGGCGGCCGACGAGGCGGCAGAAGGAGAAATATTCGCCGGGGGCGATGGTGACGCCGTCGATGGCGGCGACGGCGAGTTTGAGGTTGATGACTTTGTTGTGTTGCAGCGCGAGGTTGGAGTCGCCGAGTTTGCGGATCAGTTTTGAGGTGTGTTTGAGGTAGCGGTAAGGCAGGCGCTCGGACGTCGTAGCAGGCCGCGCGTAGCGTTTGCTCGAGCAATGCCAGGCGATGTGGCGGAACAGTCTTTTTTGCCACACGCGCAGCCAGTAAAGGGCCGGGTGGTAGAGGGAAAGTGGTTTCATCCTTGGCGAACGGCGCGGGCCGTTGTCTTCCTTGAACTTGAAAGGGCGGCGCATCTTACCGTGGAACCGCGCTTGATCGCCAAGCGCCTCGCCGGTGTCGCAAGCCGTAACAAGTCGCCCGGCCCGGGCGCTTAGAAATTAAGCTTGAACTAAGGTTGCGTCCCTACCATCCGGGCCACAAAGCAGCGGTTCTGTGTGCTGATTGCCGTCAGCAGAACCCTTCAACTTGAAGTGAGCCCGGACCATGAGTGCGATCGATTCCACCTCAAAACAACTGCCCGCCTTCAGCCTTGTATTGGTCAATTACAAGACGCCGGAAATAACCCGGATGTGCCTGGAGTTTCTCCAGCAGTACGTCAAGGAGAATCAAATTCCGGTGTGGGTGGTGGACAACGATTCCGCCGATGAAAGCCTGATTTACTTGCGGTCTCTGGACTGGATCAACTTGATCGAGCGCCCTTCTCCCGGCAAGGAAGCGGGGCATATTGCTCATGGCAAGGCACTTGATCTGGCACTTGCGAAAGTTGAAACCGATTACCTGTTTTTGCTGCACACCGACACTTTCGTTTTTGACAGTACTGTCTTTTCGATGATGATGAATGAGTGCATGCAATCTTTGGATACAGCGGCGGTCGGTTGCGTCGAACAACTGGATCGCGGCGTCCTTAGAGACACCTGGCGTTTGTCTTCGCGTTATTTCAAACACTATTTCCGCCGGGCAAAACAGCACTTGGGGTTGTCCTCCCGAGATCCAAAACCCTACCGGGAAACTCACCTGAAAAGCTTCTGCACCTTGTGGAATGCACGGCTGATCAAGGCTCACGGGCTGCATTTTTCGATGGACGACCGGGTCCCGGGATACACGCTGCAGGATCGTTTAAGCAACCTTGGCTACGGCATCAAATGCCTCTCGCCGCGGACGATCTTCCGCTACCTGGATCACATCCAGGCCGGCACCGTGGCCGCGATCGGTGGATACGGCAAACAGCACCGCCGCACCACCATGTATCAGGAAACGCTCAAGCGCCTTCAGTTACAACAGCGCATGCGACCCGCCAAATCGTAAGACAATAAAAAAGGGCGACTTCAAAGTCGCCCTTTTTGCATCTGAATTCTTTGGCTTCCACTCCGAGGAGGTGTTCGCCCAGTGTAATGGCCTGGCAATCCATGCACCGGTAAAGAGCCCTGACACTGGGCGAACGGGAGGGATTTTAATGGAAGTTGGCGGATATGTCGTGCTAATTGAAGATGAAATTTATGTACTGAAAAGTTAAAGGACATTGCTTACCGATTTTTCCCGACAAACTTTCTGACATCACCACCTCGAATACTTCATATGACTGTTCTCATACAATTACTTGTACAAGAACAGCCATTCTGTAGAGTCAATACTCAACTTTCATGCTGACTGGTCACTTTTAATACATCGGTGTAAGTGACCACGACGCTTTGCCCGACTTTCAAATCTTTCAGTTTGGCCTGAATCTCAGGCTTTTCGACGTTGAGGGTTTTCGACTGGCCCGAAGGGTTTTCCAGGGTGACCTGGTTTGTCGCCAAATCAATTTTGGTGATTTTCAGTTGCACCTGAACCTGGCGGAAGGCCTCGCCACCGGGGTTGCTGCTGCCCACGGCGTTGCGCAGTTCACCGGTGCGCTCGGTAGAGCCTGGCAGACCTTTATCCACGTCGGTGTCCAGATAAGCGGCCACAGAGCGGGTCACTTCGATCTGAACCAGATCGCCCACTTTCAAATTACCGAGGTTTTTCGCCTTGTCGCTGAGCTGAATGTGCACCTGGCGACCTTCCGCGCCTTCCAGGACCACTTGATGATTGGCCGGGTCAACCGCCAGCACTTTGGTGGTGACCCGGTCGGCCTCGACAGCGGCCGAAAGCGGTATATCGGCGGCCACCGCCGAAAAGCTGGCAGTAGAAAGGACAGTGGCAAGTGCAATGGCGTGCGTCAGTGCTTGGAGCTTCATAAGCGATACATTCCCTGTGATGGATGGCAGCACCCGTCGCCAACGTGGTCAGCGACGGATGTGCCAGTGAGCATAGACGCCCTTCAGGGTTTGTTCCGCGCTCGTTGCGCAGTGTCCTGCGCCGTGGACTCGCCACTGGCGGTGCCTTTTCCGGAGCTCTGCCGCTGTTTTGGATCGGTGGGACGCAGCGCGTCGTTGTCGCGCTCGGTTTCACCCGGCGGACGAGGTTCGTCGGGGTGCTCGCTATCAGGAACAGTCTTCATGTCGTACCTCCTCAGGCTTCCGGGTCATCGAGTTCCCGCGCAACATTTACGGCGGGTGAGTCCTTGTGCAGGTCATCGGCCTTGGCTCTGAGGATCTGCCACTGCTCAAGATCGATGGCACCTTGGCCGAGCAAATCGTCAGCAATGCGCTGCAGATCGAAGTAATGGGCATCTGGGGATTGTTGCCAGTACGTCTGATCGTCAAACATCTGCTGCCAGGTCGTCAGGTCTGGAGATTTCAGTTCCTCGCTCATGGATCGGATCCTCGGCCATGTTCCTCGGTAGAGGGGGCATCCCGGACAGAGTTCCAATCGATTCCTTCGCGGCAAGGCGCGCGAAATCAGTACCCGGTCATCTCCAGATAACCCTGCCCGCCCCGGTTGCCGCTCAGGCGCACCGGCCCTTCCCAATACGGAATGCGCAGGTTCATCCAGGCGTCGGGGTTGATTGCATCAAGGGTGATCTGCAGTTTTTTTTCCGGAATGTCGATCGACCAGCGCACCGGCATCGAACGGCCGGCGACCTTCGCAGTGTCCTTCGGGGTCAGCTTGATCTGCTCGGCGTGCAGGGTTTCGGTCTGGCCATCGGCGGCAATCCACGTGCCGGTCAGGTACGGCGCCCCTTCCTTCTGGCGCATGCGGTAGAGCATGACGTGTTCGCCGCTATCAAGATGCAGAGAGAACCAGTCCCAGCCCGTCTGGTTGGCGGTCAGCGGCTGGCTGCTCCACTCGCGATCAAGCCAGGCCGGGCCGTTGACGGTGTAGGTCTGGCCGTCGATCTGCAGGGTGCCGCTGGCCTGGAAAAACGGCTGACTGTAGTAATACGACGCCTGGCCCTGTTCGGATTTCTGACTGAAACCCTTGTCGCCTTGCAGCACCAGCGGGCGGCTGGAGGTCAGGCGCAATTGGTAGCTGAAGTTTTTATCCCGGGCGCTGAGTTGCAGGTCGGCCAGCGGATCGCTCGCCTGACTGACGAAACGCCAGTCATCGATCCACGCCTCGAACGGCGCTGCACGCCCCCCCGCCTGCCCGACGCCGCCACGGGCATAACGCTCGGCGGCGTGGTGGACGCTGGCCGAGGTCACCGCCGCATGCCCGAGCCAGATCGTCTGGTTGGCCCAGCCCGGCTGCTGCGGCGAGGCGTTCAGAGCGCTGCGAAACAACGTCCACTGCACGCCGAAATCGTTGCCCTGCGCATCCTTGAGATTGGCCGTCACGTACCACCATTCAATGCGAAAACCGTCATGGGCGCCGTGATCCGCCGGGAAGCTGAAAACCCGCCCTGGCACCACCGGCGTAAACGCCTGCGCCTGAGCCCCCATCCCGGCAAAGCCCTTCTGCTCCGGCGCGGGGTTGTCGCATCCACCGAGCAATAACGCCAGAAACGCCAGCGCAAACCTAGTCCTCATGGGCAAACGTCCTCAACAAGTCCGCCGGTTGCGTGCGGTACAGCGAATACAGCGGCCACGCCGAGGCCAGCAACGTCGCCAGCAGCGCCAGCCCCATCAGTTGCAGCAACTGCCATGGAAACACCCGCAGCGGCAGACGCCAGCCAAAAGCCTGCACGTTGATCACAGCGTCCAGGCACCACGCCAGGCCGATGCCCAACGGCAACGCCAGCACCAGCGTCAGCAGCGCCAGCAGCCACGTTTGCCCGAGGTTGAGCAGCATCAACTGCCGTCGCGTCACGCCCAACGCCCACAACGGTGCGAGCTGGCCGAGACGGCTCTGGCTCTGGGTCAGCAGGCTGATGAACAGCGCCACACCGGCGACAGCCAACGTCAGGCTATTCAGCGCGGCGGTCGCGGCGAAGGTGCGTTCGAAGACCTGCACCGACCAGCCCTTGAGCCGCGCCTGATCGACGATGCGGCTGTCATCGAGCTGGAAGCGTGCCTGCAAAGCCGTGAGCAACGCCGGGATGTTCGACGGGTCGATGCGCAGGTTGAAGCGGTTTGGCGTCAGCTGCGGCCAGCCGCGCAACAGGTGGTTGCTGTTGACCAGCACATGGCCCTTGGGATTGCCGTAGTCAGCGTAGATCCCGACGATGCGCGGCGACCACGACCCGCCCGGTGTGGGAATCGACAGGTGATCGCCCGGCGTCACTTTCAAGCGCCGCGCCAGTTGTTCGCTGAGCATCACCGCATCGTCCTTGGCCAGCGCCGCCCACGGGTCGTCTCCTCGAGATTCGAGCAACGGCCAGTGCTGGCGATAGTGCGGATGATCGATGATCCCGAACACGTCCGCCGGCCAGCCTTGCAGCGACACCGAAACCTGCCAGTTGGGCATGATCGCGGTGACATTCGCTTGCTGTTTGAGCCAGGTGGACAGCTCTCGCGCCTGCGCCGGGTTGCTCGGGTTCAGGTAAAGCTCGGCGGTGAGCCGTTGTTCGAGCCAGTCGTTGAAGGTCTGGCGGAAACCGGCGGTCATGCTGCCGGCACCGATGTTTGCCGCCATCGCCAGCAGCAGCGCCATCAACGCCAGACTCAGCGCCGGCAATTGCTGGCGGCAGTCGGCGAGAAACCATTGCCCGAGCACCGAGCGGCTGCGCCCGAGCAAACCGTTGAGCAACGCACTGAGCAACACCGGCAGCGCCAGCGCGGCGCCGAGCAAAAGCCCCGCCATCAACACAAAACCGCTGCCCAGGCTGTTGCCCCACACCAACGCCGCCAGCGCAATCACTGCACAGATACCCGCGACCCAACCCTGACGCCGCAACCAGCGCGCATGTTGCTGATGCCAGGCCTGCGGATCCGCCACCGCCAGCAATGGCAGTCGCGCTGCACGCAGCAGACTGTTGGCCCCGGCCAACAACGCGCCGAGCAGGCTCAAGCCGATGCCGCTGAACCACCACCAAGGACTCAGGCGCAACTGCCCCGCCACTTCCGCGCCGTACAGACCGCGCAGGCTGGCCGCGACGTCCGGCAACAGCACGCTCGCCAGCCAGTAACCGCTGACCACGCCGAACAACCCGCCGATCAACGCCAACGCGCCGAGTTCTACGATCAGGCAAGCGATCAGCATCCGCGCGCTGACCCCGCAGGCCCTCAACGTGCGCAGCAATCCCCGGCGTTGCTCCAGTGCCAGACCGATGGCCGCGTGGACAATGAACAAGCCGACGATGAACGAGAGAAACCCGAGCGCATCGAGGTTGAGGTGGAAGCTTTCGGTCAGTCGCGCAAGGTTGTTTTCCTCGCCACTGCTCTTGAGCTGCAACTGGCCTTTGAACGCGGCCGGGATGTCAGCGTGAAAATCCTTTGGCAGCAGCAGGCGTGACAGTTGCTCGGGTTGTTCGAGTACGCGCTGAGCGACGCCAATGTCCACCAGCAGAACGCCGGGGGCCATGTCGGTTTGCGCCCGCAGCGGCGGCAGCGTCTGGCCGGTTTCGGTGGCCGGGGTCGCGCCCTCGGCGAGGTTGAGCGCCCGCAAGGTTTCGGGAGAAATCCAGGTGCTGCCCGGCGGACTGAAGAACTCGACGATGCGCTCGATTGGCATCGCCTGCCCGGCCACCGCGCTGTCGCCCGGTAACGACACCGGTTCGATGCCCATCAATTGCAGACGCTGATTTTCGTGGCCTTTAAGAATCAGGCGCCCTTGCAGCACCGGCGACACCGGCCAGCCCAGACGCCGCAGATCAACGAACCATTGTTGCGGGAACGTCGCGCCGTTCGGCGTACTGAGGCTGGCCTGGGGTTCGCCGCCAATCAACTGGCTGGCCCGGGCGTAACTGTCCCGCGCCTGACTGTTGAGCGCTTCGACCCCGGTCAACAGACTGGTGGCCAGCCACAAACCGGTCAGCACGCTGAAAAACTGCACCGGATGGCGCCGCCAGTGACTGAGCAGCGCCATCAGCGCGTGGCGGAAAACCTTCACGTCAACCGACCGCTGGACAGCACCACGCGCTCCGCCAGCCGCGCCGCCACGCGCTGACTGTGGGTGACCATCAGCAAAGTGGTCGGGGTGTCGTCGAGCAATTCCAGCAACAGCCGCAGTACTTCGTCGCTGGTGGCTTCGTCGAGGCTGCCGGTGGGCTCGTCGGCCAGCAGCAGCTTCGGTTGCGCGGCCAGCGCCCGGCCGAGCGCGACCCGCTGTTGCTGGCCGCCGGAGAGTTGTTCGGGATAGCGCTTGAGCAATTCGCCCAGCCCCAGGCGCTGCACCAAATGATGCTGCCAGCGCGGATCATGCCGCCCGGCCAGGCGCGCCTGAAACGCCAGGTTGTCTTCGATCCGCAGGCTGCCGATCAGGTTGTACTGCTGGAACACCAGACCGATTTCGGTGCGCCGCCAGTTGGCCAGTTGCGCCTCGTTCATGCGGTCCAGCCGATGTTCGCCGCTGCTGATGCTGCCGCTGTCGACTTTGTCGAGCCCGGCAATCAGATGCAGCAGCGTGCTCTTGCCGCTGCCCGACTCGCCCATCAGCGCCAGACTGCTGCCGGGCTTGAGCGTCAGGTCGATGCCTTGCAGCACCGGCAACGGGCCTTGCGGGGTGAGGTAGCTTTTGAAGACGTTTTGAACCTGGAGCATGCCGCCATCCAATCGATCCGTGTGGGCCAAGGATAGCGGATACCGACGCGTTACTGCCCCACCGCCACACTCGTCGGCGCTTCACCCGGCGTGACGATGCTGTTCAGGTCGATGTGTTTCCACTCGGGCTTGGCGCCCAGCCGCGCGTTGAAGCGGTAGTTGAAAGTGAATTCGTCCGCCGTCGCCACGCTCAGCGGTTTGCCGTACACCGCTTCGATTCCCGGCAGGTCGTAGCCCATCAACTGCAACAGGGTCGGGAAGATGTTGTAGTGACTGGAGCGATCCTTGTTCGCCGCCAGTTGCGCCGACCAGTCGAGCGCCTGCAACTGGTCGCCCTGAATCACCACCAGCGGCACCAGCCCTTCTTCCTCCACCGGGTCGCCGCCGCAGTGGGTGTTCAGTCCCGGATTACCGCGCTCGTGCAAATCCTGGCCGTGATCCGAGGTGTAGATCAGCAGCGCGTTGTTCAGATTGGCCTGGGCAAATACCCGCGAAAAGAACTCGCCGACATTCCACAGCACGGTGTTCTTGTAGGCGTTGCGATACAGCACCCAGTCATCCGGCTGGCCGTTGAAGCCGGTGCGCTCGCCGGTGTCGGCGACTTCCGTGAACTGTCCGCGCGGCAAGGTCGGCCGGTAGGCCATAAAGGCGTCCGGGTATTTGTCGTGCACCGGGAAATGCGCGCCGACCTTGTTGATCAGCACCAGCTCCGGTTTATCGTCGTTGAGCAGTTCGATCAGCTTGGCGGCGGCGGCCATGTCGCGGTCGCGCACACTGGTCTGGTCGAATTGCACGAATTCGTCGATGTCCTTTTTCTCGGCATCGTTCATCAGGTTCTGCAGGTTGCCGCCGGTGCGCTGAGCGTCGATGTAGACCGTGCGCATGCCGGCCTTTTTGGCGTATTGCCAGATCGACGGCAGCGTGCTGTTGATCCGCATGTAGTCGGCGCGGGTGCCGCCGTAGCGCAGGGTGATGTTGGTGTCGGCGCTGCAATTGGCGATGGACGCCGCGTAGCCGTAATTGAAGATTTCGACGCCCGGACGGGCCTGCTTGAGGTTGCTGTGCACGCCGAACGGCGCGTTGATGTCCAGGTAATTGCCGGAAATGCTCTCGTCGATGATCAGCACGATGTCGTGGCCGACCGCCGGGCCATTGCGCGCCAGGGTCACCGGCTCACGCGGGCCGACGGTGTTGTGCAGCGCTTCGTAGCCGAACAAATTCAGATAGGCCAGCGGCGTGTACATGATCGGCAACCCGCGTGCACCCTCGCCGGCGCGCACGAACAGCACGGTGCTGAGCAGCAACACACCGCAGAGCGGCGCAGCGATCCGCAAGGCATTGGGTACGGGCATCGCGTGCCGAGGCTTGAGGCCGATTCCGAACAACAGCAGCAAGCCGTTGAGCAGTCCGTGGATGATCGCCCCCCGGTACTGATACACCGCTTCCTGAATGAAGCCGCCGGAATACACCAGCGAGACGAAACTGCTGTAGGTCAGGTAATCGGCGGTCACCCTCGTATAAATATCGAAAAACACCGCCGAAATAAACAGGGTTAATGCGAACAAATGCCGAATGAAAGTCTGACGTATATAGGCTGTTAGTAATAATGCGAAAGTCAGCGTCAAAAACATCGCGCCAAAAAGAAGTACTGCCAGACCAATACCCATCGCATTTAATCGGTCAAGGTAATATTCGAAATAAAGCAACAGATAAATAATTAAAAGCAGTTCTTTCAGATATCGAAACATGGCGATTCCGGGGCGCGTCCGACGAGAGGTTGTCAAGGGTTTGTCGGTCAAAATCTGACACTAGCACCGGGCCATTAAAGCGCAAGAAATGTCGGACATAATCAAAAAGCGTCAAAAAACCGTTGACTCAAATCTGACACACCCAAGTCGTTAAAACCCTTGAAATTCGTGGCCTACGACCGTTTATCGTTTTCTTCGAACCCGTCAAGAACGGGACAAATCCATCTACAGCAAGCACTTGATGGCCTTTCGCCCCCAAAAATGGGGGTGTTATACCCTTGCAACATGTCATTTTGCTGACACGCTTTTCCCACGCTGCGCTATACCCCTTTTGACAGTTCCATTTTCGATCTTCCATCACCGTCTTACGAGGCACGCCAATATGGACGTGAGCGTATTTGGTACGGGCTATGTTGGCCTGATACAAGCAGCCGCACTTGCCGATGTCGGACATCGCGTATTGTGCGTCGATATTGACCCGAACAAGATTAAACAACTGCAACAGGCGGTACCGCCTATTAGCGAACCGGGTCTTTCGGCAACTTTGGAAGAAAACATCAAGGCCGGGCGTTTATTGTTCAGCACCCAGGCCAGCGATGCGGTGGAACATGCCGGGCTGATCTTCATCGCCGTGGGCACGCCGGCCGACGAAGACGGCTCCGCCGACCTCAGCCATGTGCTCAACGTGGCGCGGCAGATCGCCAGCTTCATGGAAGACGATCGCACGTTGATCATCAAATCCACGGTGCCGGTCGGCACGGCGGATCAGGTGCTGCACACCGCTGAAGAAGAACTGCAACGGCGTGGCAAAAGCGCTCTGGCAGTGCGGGTGGTGTCCAACCCCGAATTTCTCAAGGAAGGCAGCGCCCTCGCCGACTGCATGCGGCCGGACCGGATCATCGTCGGCACCCACGATGACCTGGCCCGCGAGCAGATGAGCGAGCTGTACGCGCCGTTCTGCCGCAACCACGAAAAACTGATGTTCATGGACAACCGCAGCGCCGAGCTGACCAAGTACGCAGCCAACGCCATGCTCGCCACCCGCATCAGCTTCATGAACGAGCTGGCCAACCTCACCGAACTACTCGGCGCCGACATCGAAGCGGTGCGCAAGGGCATCGGCTCCGACCCGCGCATCGGCTATCACTTCATCTACCCGGGCTGCGGCTTCGGTGGCTCGTGCTTTCCCAAGGACCTGCGCGCCCTGCTGCACACCGCCGAACACAATGGCATGCCGCTGAAACTGCTGCGCAGCGTAACCGATGTCAACGATGCGCAGCGGCACATCCTGTTCAGCAAACTCAGGGCGCAATTCCCTCAGGGCCTGGCCGGCAAGTCAATCGCGATCTGGGGCCTGGCGTTCAAGCCGAACACCGATGACATGCGCGAAGCCCCCAGCCGCTATCTGATGGAGGCGCTGTGGGCCGAAGGCGCCAGCGTGCAGGCCTACGATCCGGAAGCGATGTCCGAGTGCCGGCGCCTTTACGGTTACCGCAATGACCTGCACCTGTGCGCCACCCGCGACGACACCCTGGAGGATGCCGACGCACTGGTGATCTGCACCGAGTGGAAGAATTTCCGCGTGGTGGATTTCGAGCTGCTGGCCAGCAAGCTGCGCTCGAAAGTCATCATCGACGGACGCAACCTCTACAACCCGGAACAAGTGGCAGCCGCCGGCCTGCACTACAGCGGCATCGGTCTGCGCCACATCGCGCCTGACGGGTTGCGGCCATGAAAATCCTCGTCACCGGTGCGGCCGGGTTCATTGGTGCTCATTGCGTGCTGCGACTGGTGCGCGACGGGCATCAGGTGATCGGCCTGGACAACTTCAACAGCTACTACGACCCGCAGCTCAAGCACGATCGGGTGGACTGGGTGCGCGGGCAAATTGGCGATGTCCAGCTCGCCACGGTTGATCTGGCAGATGCTGCGGCGCTGGAAGCATTGTTCGCGAGCGAGCGGCCGCAAGTCGTGGTTCATCTCGCGGCGCAGGCCGGGGTGCGCTATTCGCTGGAGAATCCACGGGCCTATCTGGACAGCAACCTCGACGGTTTCCTGAACATTCTGGAGTGCTGCCGCCGGCACCCGGTCGAGCACCTGATTTACGCCTCGTCCAGTTCGGTGTACGGCGCCAACCAGCGCACGCCCTACTCGGTGCAGGACGGCGTCAATCACCCGCTGTCACTGTACGCCGCGACCAAGAAAGCCAATGAATTGATGGCCCACAGCTACAGCCACCTGTTCGGCATCCCTTGCACCGGGCTGCGCTTTTTCACGGTCTACGGACCGTGGGGCCGGCCGGACATGTCGCCGATCCAGTTCGCCAAGGCGATCAGCGAAGGCTCGCCACTGAAGCTGTTCAACTACGGCGAGCATCAGCGCGATTTCACCTACATCGACGACATCATCGAAAGCATCGCGCGCCTGATCGAGCGGGCGCCCCGGGCCAATCCCGAGTGGAACCGCGAACAACCCGACCCGGCCAGCAGCATGGCGCCGTGGCGCTTGTTCAACATCGGCGGCCAGCACCCGGTGGCGCTGAAAACCTACCTCGCCCTGCTGGAAAAACACCTCGGTCAGAAAGCCGTGGTCGAGCTGCTGCCGCTGCAGCCGGGCGACGTACTCAATACCTGCGCCGAGGCCAGCGACCTGGCCCAGGCCACCGGGTTTCAGCCCCGGATAGAGCTGGATGAGGGACTGGGGCGGTTCATCGCCTGGTTCCGCGATTACTACCCCACTGCCTATCGCCCACGCGCCGTTCGCGGCTGAACATCAGCGGAGGACTCCATGACTGGACTTGAGAAAGGTGTACCGATCCAACAACTGGTGCGTGACAAACGCATGGATCCGGAACAGCGAATGCGCCTGGACGCGGCAATCCACCGCCAGGGCCAGGGCTGGATGACCGGTCGCGAGGGCGGTCGGCCGTGGCAACTGTCGCGCACCAATCGGGTGGTCGCCTGCCTCGGTGCGCTGACGATTCTGCTGATGATTTCGCCGCTGCTGATCGGTCTGGCGCTGGCCATCAAATTCACCAGCAAGGGCCCGGTGATGTTCGTGCAGAAACGCACCGGTTATCGCGGGCGCAAGTTCGGTATGTACAAGTTCCGGACCATGGTCGCCAACGCCGAAGAGCTCAAGGAGTCGCTGCGTCACCTGAACAAGCACGGTGCCGACGCCATCGACTTCAAGATCGACCAGGATCCGCGCATCACCGGGATCGGTGGCTTCCTGCGGCGTACCAGCCTCGACGAGCTGCCCAACCTGATCAACGTAGTGACCGGCGACATGCGCCTGGTCGGCCCTCGCCCGACCTCGTTCAACGCCTACCGCTACAAGGACAGTCACCTCGCCCGTCTGGCGATCTACCCCGGCATGACCGGCCTGTGGCAGATCTCAGGACGCAGCAACATCGACTTCGACCAGCGCGTTGAGTTGGACCTCAGCTATATCGCCGAGCAGAGCCTTCTGCTTGATCTGAAGATTCTGTTGAAAACCCCCTTCAAAGTATTCAGCGGCCACGGAGCAAGCTAATGGACGGTTCAACCAACAAAAGCCTGAGCATTGCCAGCCCCAGCGAGTCGAACCTGACTTCGACCGTGCTGGACCTGGATCTGCGGATCCTGTTTCTGACCGCCGCCAACCCCGGCGCCGGCACCACCACCAGCGCCCTGGCGCTGGCCAGTCAACTGGCGCAGATGAGCAGCGGCCAAGTGCTGTACGTCGACGCCAGCCAGTCGGCGAGCAACCTGACCCAGCAACTGAACCTGAGCAAGGAGCGCGGCCTGCGCGACCTGCTGTTCAACCCGGACAACCCGCCGCTGCTGCAGGACTGCGTGGTGCAGGTGTCGAGCCTGCCGTTTCATGTGCTGCCCAATGGCCGGCCGATCCGCACTACTGAACACCTGACTGCCGAGCGCCTGAGCCCGCTGCTGGATCAACTGGGCGCTCAGTACCGCTTTGTGGTGATCGATGGCGACGCGGTGTATTCGGCCGCCGACACGTTGGTCATCAGCACCCAGGTCGACGGTGTGGTGTTCGTGGTACGTGCCGAAGACACCCGCTGGGAAGTTGCCCAGGCAGCCGTGCAACGGTTGACCCAGGCCGGGGCCAAAGTGGTCGGCAGCGTGTTCAACCGACGCAAGTACTACATGCCTAAATGGCTCTACAAAAACCTGTAAGCAACCGCAAAGGATGACGCCATGAACGCCAGGATTCTTGTGCTGCTGATGCTGCCGCTTGCAGGCTGCTCGAGCACCTCCGAAACCCAGAACATGCCGGTGAACATTCTCACCGCCACCCCGGCCAACGCCCAGGCCACCGACATGCCGAAGATCGAGCAGACCCTGCGCCCGCAGGATGTGCTGGACGTGATCTTCCACATCAGCACCAGCGGCTCGGACGCTTATCGCGTGCAGTCGGGTGACCAGATCGGACTTAACTTCACTGCTGCCAGCCAGCTCAATGGCAACCAGTTGGTGCTGCCGGACGGCACCATCGAACTGCCGGGCGCCAACACGTCGGTGAAAATCGCCGGGCTGACCAGCGAAGAAGCGCGCCAGGAAATCCAGCGCGCCTATCAACGCAAACAGTTGTTTCAGCCCAATCGCAATCAGTTGACGGTGCAGATCATCAGCCCGCTGACCAACGAGCAGAACCTGAAAAGCGCCCTCAACCACCCGGCCACCGGCATGAGCCGCGAGATCACCGTCGGCACCGACGGCTACGCGAGCTTCCCGGAAATCGGCGCGGTGCCGCTGCAAGGCATGACCGTCAACCAGCTCGAAGCCTTCCTCAACAAAAAGTACGCGCAACTGCCGGGCCGCATGACCGTGGACGTGCTGCTCAAGTCCACCGCCGGCAACGAGATCTACGTGCTGGGCGAAGTCGGCCAGCCGGGCTCCTACCCGATCCGCCGGCCGGTGTCGGTGCTTGAGGCGCTGACCCTGGCGCGCGGCACCAACGTCAAGGCGCGGCTCGATTCGGTGGTGATCATGCGGCGCAACGGCAATCAGGTGCAGGCCGTGCGTTACGACGTCGAGAAAGCGTTGTCGGGCGAGGCGCCGCAAATCGCCTACCTGCAACCGGACGACATGCTGTACGTGCCGAAAACCAAACTGGCCAGCGCCGGCGAACTCGCCCGGCAACTGGCCGACGTGGTGCTGTTCCAGGGCGTGGGCTTCAGCTTCGGCTACCGCGTCGACAACAAAGACAGCAACAACAACTGACTCTCAGGTGACCGACCATGAATCCAAAGGAAAACTACCTGCATGAGTTCTTCAGGATCTTCTTCGCCAACAAGCAATTGGTGAAACGGGTCTTCCTGGTCTTTGCAGTGATCGCGCTGGTGCTGCCGCTGTTGCTCAAACAGAGCTTCGATATCACCGCTCAGGTAATCGTGCAGTCGAAAAAACTTTCACAGGGCGACGCCACCACATCGCTCACCGTGGACAACGCCACCTTCATCCCGCCGTCGCTGGCGGACATGGAAACCGAGAGCAACATCCTGCGTTCGCCGGCGCTGATCCGTCAGACCATCAGCGAGCTGCGCGACAAGGGCGAATACACCCCTTCGCCCGGCATGTTCAGCAAACTGGTGGGCGAACCGTTCAAGCGCTACATCAGTTCGCCGCTGCGCCAGTACGTGATCAACCCCGTGCGCAACACCCTGGGGCTTGAAACCGATCCGGTGCGCGACACCGCGCTCGACGCGCTGACCCAGGATGCGATAGACAGCCTGAAAATCGAGACCCTGCCTGGCTCCAACGTGATCTCGATCATCTACAGCTTCCCCGACCCGCATCAAGGCACGACCTTCGTCTCTGCCCTGCTGCAAAACTACCTGGTGAGCCGTCAGGCGCTGCAATCGATCGATTTGCCGCAATCGTTCTACGAAACCAAGAAACACCTGTATCAGGTGCGCCTTGATGGACTGGAAGGCAATCGCCAGGCGTTGCTGGAAAGTGTCGGCGCGTCGGATCCGAAGGAGGAAATCACCTTCCGCCTCAACGCGATCAACACCGAAGAGCAGGCGCTGAACCTGTATCGCGACCGCCTGCTGCAAAGCCAGCGCTGGCTCGAGTACCTGAAGACCGCGCTGGCTGCCGCCAGTAACAGCAAACTCAACGACTACACCTTCCCCTACACCTTCACCACCACGGTCGACAACGTGGCGTTCGAGGATCGGGAAATCAAACAGATGGGCGAGCAACTGACCACCCAGGTCAGCCGTTACATGAATGATCTGGCGGTGTTCCAGCCGGGCAGTGAACCGATGTTGCTGACCCGCGAGCAGATTGCCCGCACTCGCCAGCAGTTCCTCAAGGTGGTGAGCAACCGTATCCAGGAACGCACCAATGATCTGGCGGTGGTTCAGCAGGTGATCGATCAGAAAACCGCGCGCATCGCCGAGTTCAAGAACCGCATCCACGAGCTGCAGCAAACCCAGAGCAAGCTGCGGCAGATGGACACCGAAATCGATGCCCTGCACGCCGCGTTCTCGACCTACGCCCAGCGTTTTGCTGAAAGCAGCACCACCCGCTCGCTGAGCGATGACCTGTCCAACGCCCGGGTGTTGAGCCCGCCGTTCGAGCCGACCGAAGCGGCGTTCCCCAAACCGATGCTGATCATTCCGTTCGGGTTGTTCACCGGTCTGCTGCTGGCGATTGCACTGGTCTACGTGCGTGAGTTCTTCGACCACCGCTTCAAACACCCGGCGCAAATCAGCCACGAGCTGGGCCTGCCGGTGCTGCTGGTGATCAACGACCAGAACGCGCAGCCGAGCAACCCGCACAAGAACTGGACCGTGCCGAGCTTTGTGCACTGGGTGCGCAATTGAACACGCCCTCTACCCAGAACGCCGCGCTGCCGATCATGCATTTGCTCAGCAGCGGTGGCTTCTATGGGGCCGAGCGGATGTTGCTCGATCATTGCCTGGCGACGCCGGGGCAGCACCAGGTGCTGTTCCTCGATGCGCCGCCGGAATTGATCGCGCGCTTTCGCGAGGCCGGCGTCGATGCACAAGGCTGCGCAGGGCTCGGTGCCCTGCTGCGGCACTTGGGTCAGCGGCGCGGTGAACGTCCGTTGATCAATACCCACAATTTCAAAGGCCTGTTGTTCGGCTGGGTCGGCGCCACGCTGTTGCGCCTGCCGCTGGTCATCACTCAACACGGCTTCACCCCGCGCAGCCGCAAGCAGAAGTTCTACACCTGGCTGAGCCTGCAACTGTGCCGCACGGCGTCGGTGGATCGGGTGGTGTGTGTCGCCGAAAGCATCGCGGTGTTGCACCGTCAGGCCAGCGTGCGTGCGGAGAAATTGCAGGTGATTCCCAACGGATTACCGGCAGCCGCCGCGCTGCTTTCCGATGCGCCAAGACAACGCTGGCTCGCCGGTTACGTCGGGCGTTTGAGCAGTGAGAAAGGCCCGGATCTGTTTCTCGACGCGCTGATTCCGCTGTGTCACCAGCACCCGCAACTCGACGCGGTGATGCTCGGCGACGGCCCGGAACGCGAAGACTTGCAGGCGCGAATCGACGCCGCCGGTTTGCAACAGCGCATCCGCTTGCCGGGTTACCAGACCGACATGCGTCACTGGTGGCAGCAACTCGATGCGCTGGTGATCAGCTCGCGCACCGAAGGTACGCCGATGATTCTGCTGGAAGCGATGCAGGCCGGGGTGCCGGTGGTGGCATTCGGCGTCGGCGGGATTCCCGACGTGCTGGAGAACCGACACAACGGTTTGCTTGCGGCCCCCACCGACAGCGCCGCCCTCGCCCGCCAGCTCTACACCTTGCTGTCCGAGCCTGGCCTGGCACGGCAACTGCGCGACAACGCAAAACGCACGCAACAGGATCGCTACGACCTCAAGGCCCTGGCCGAACGCTGGTCGCAGCTGTACATCCGCACGGCACGGGAGGCACGCGCATGATTTTCCCGCTCTCGATCGTCAGTCTGTTGGGGCTGGCCTGCATTGCTCTGCTGGCCAGCCCCTGGCCCTACCTCGCGCCAGGCGCAGTGCTCGGTCTGGTGGGGTTCGCGGTGTTGTACCGCAAACCGACCTGGGGCCTGCTCGGCATCGTCGCCCTGGTGCCGTTCGAGGGTTTCTTCAAGGACAGCTCCCTGTCGGGCAGCAAACTGATCGGCGCTTCGCTGGCGGTGATCCTGATGCTGCAACTGGCGATGCACCAGATTCCCTCGGATCGACTGCGCAGCAATATCTGGCGTTTTCTGATCGCCTTCATGACCCTGTACTTTCTGAGCCTGCTCAACACTGACGACATGGGCATGTCGCTCGGCCACCTGCGGGAAATCAGCGTCGGCCTGATTCTGTTTGTCATCACCCTGCTGATCGGCCGCGAGCTGAACCTCGACCTGTTTGCCCGACTGGTGACCCTGGCCGTCAGCACCACCTGCGCCATGGCCATGTTCTCCACCAAATTCCAGGATCAGGGCCGCGCCGCCGGCCTGCTCGAAGACCCCAACGCCTTCGCCCTGCTGATTGCGTTTGCCATTCCGCTGGCGCTGCTGCTGGTGATCCGCAGCCCGAACCTGTTGCATCGGCTGTTCTGGGGCGGTTGCTGCCTGCTGTTGCTCGGCGGCATGACCAAGACCGAATCGCGCTCCGGGCTGGTGGTGCTGGCCTTGAGTCTGGTGATTGGTTGCTGGCACTACCGCGCGCAACTGGCGCGGATTCGCCCGCGTCATCTGGGCTTTGCCATGCTCGGCGCAGCGATCGTGATTCCGCTGGCGATCTACGCGATGCCTGCCGGCTACATCGCGCGCATCCAGTCCCTCAGCGTGTTGAGCGCCGGGGCCAAGGGGCACAACGACGAGTCCCTTGGCCGCCGCGCCTCATACATCGTGGTCGGCAGCCAGATGATCCGCGAGAACCCGTTGCTCGGCTCCGGCCCCGGCACCTTCCCGCTGCACTACGCCACCACCGGCTATGCCAAGGCGTTTTCCGCCAACCGCAAGATCGGCGACCTGTACCGCCGGGCGCATAACACCTACCTGGAAATCTTCAGTGAACTGGGGGTTCCCGCCGGTTTGATGTTCGTCGGCATGCTCGGGCTGGGCCTGTACAACCTGGCGCGGGCACGCACGGCGTGGATGTTACGGCGTGACTGGCAACAGGCGGATCTGATGACCCATCTGGGGGTGAGTTTTCTGTCGCTGACGCTGTTCCTGATGTTCCTCAGCGCGCCGAATCAGAAATACGTATGGATCATGCTCGCCATGACCAGCGTCTTGCGCCTCAAAGCCGAGCAGGCACCGCTGACGGAGAGCAGGACATGAGCCGGATCAGTATCGTCATTCCGATGTACAACGAGGCCCGGCACATTGGCCGCACCTTGCTGGCCGCGCAAAAAGCGGCGCACGCGGCGGATGTCGAGTGTGAACTGATCGTGGTCGACAACGGATCGAGTGACGAAGGCCCGCAGATCGCCCGGCAGTTCGGCGCCCACGTACTGGTGATGCCAGGCCTGCTGATCGGCGCGTTGCGCAATCGTGGGACCGCCATCGCCACCGGGGAATGGCTGGCGTTCATCGATGCCGACATCGAAATGCCGGAAGACTGGTTGCACCCATTGTTCGACATCGAAGCCAGTGGCCAGGCTGATGTCTTCGGTCTCGACCTGCACACCCCCGCCGCCGCACCGTGGTACGCCACTGCATGGCAGCGCCGGACCTTGCGCCCGACCACTCACACCAGCCATGTCGTCGACTGGCTGCCCAGTGCCAACCTGCTGATGCGTCGGCGCTGGTTCGACAAGATCGGCGGTTTCAACGAAACCCTGCGCACCGGCGAAGACAAGGAGTTCACCTTGCGCCTGAGAGAACACGGCGCCCGACTGCTCTCGATCAATGAAAGCGTGGCTCTGCACTGGGGCTACGAAATGAACTGGCGCGAGTGGATGGGCAAGGAACTGTGGCGCCAGGGCAGCCACCTGCAACTGCTGCGCAGCCATGGTTTCAGCCTGCGCCTGTTGCGGTTTCCGATGCTGTCGATCTTCGTCTGGATTCTGGATTTCCTGGCGATATCCGCCCTGCTCGACGGGTTTCCCCATCACGCCGTGATCATGGTGATGCTGACGCTGGTGCCGGGGCTGGTGCTCAGCGTGCGCCAGAGCGCCAAGCACCACAACGTCTGCCTGACCCTGCAACTGTGGGGCCTGCACTGGCTGCGCCTGCACCTGGCGGGCGCCGCGTTCATTCTCAGTCTGTGTCATTGGAACGCCAGGAGGCCTGCCCGTGGCTGAATTCATTTTCTGGATGTGCCTGCTGCTACCGGCGTACGCCTATGTCGGCTACCCGCTGCTGCTGACGCTGCTGGCGCCGCTATTCCCGGCATGGCGCCACAGCCCGGCCCCGCCGCTGAACGTCAGCATCGTCATTGCCGCCCACAACGAGGCGCGGCACATCGAACACAAGCTGCGCTCGCTGCTGTCCCAGGATTATCAGCCGGCGACCCTGCAAATCATTCTGGCCAGCGACGGTTCCACCGACGATACCGTGGCCTGCGCGCACAAGGTCGTCGACCCGCGAATCACCGTGCTCGACCTGCCCCGCCAGGGCAAGGCCGTCACGTTGAATGCAGGTACGGCGCTGGCTACGGGCGACATTCTGGTGTTCACCGACGCTGACAACCAATGGTCGCGGGAAACCCTCGGCTACCTGTTGGCACCCCTGAGCGATCCGCAGGTCGGCGCCTGCGCCGGGCACATGGTGATCCCGGTCACCGGTGGCGGACTGAGCATTGGCGACAGCCTTTATCGGCACTACGAGGGCTGGTTGCGCCGGGTCGAGAACCGTACCGGCTGCATGGTTTCCGCCGACGGCGCCCTGCTCGCCCTGCGCCGCGAACTGTTCGAGAACGTGCCGGCCGAGGTCAACGACGATTTTTTCATCAGCACCTGCGCGCCAGTGAAATTCAAACGCATCGTCTACGTGCCCGAAGCGCAAGTGATCGACCACGGCGTGGACGAAGCGGACAAGCAATTCCGCCGGCGCCAGCGGGTCACCGTCGGCGGCCTGCAAAGTCTGGCGCAACGCAGTGCACTGCTCAATCCGTTGAAGCATGGGCTGTATTCGATTGCGTTGATCAGCCACAAGCTGATCCGTCGCCTGGCGCCGATCCTGTTGCTGCCGCTGCTGCTGAGCAATTTCTGGCTGTGGGAAGACCACGGTTTCTATCGCCTGAGCCTGATCGCGCAACTGATCGGCTACGCCATTGCGATTGCCGGTCTGCTGGATTCGCAGCACCGCTTGCCCAAGCCGTTCCGCCTCGCGGCGTTCCTGCTGGTGACACTGGCGGGCATGAGCATTGGCCTGTGGCAATTCCTGCGCGGCCAGCGTTATGCCCAGTGGAACCCTGACCAAAACCGTTGAGAGGGACAGAGCCATGGCGATCAAACAACTGATTAAACGCACCAGCGGCTGGCTCTATCTAAACTCGTCCGTGGGACGCAACCAGTTGCAAGGCGCAGGTGTGATCCTGATGTTGCACCGCGTGTTGTCCAATGATCGCGCCGCCGACCTGCCGCACCGTAACGAACTGTGCGTCGGTCCCAAGGCTTTCGAACACTTGCTGGTGTGGCTGCGCAAGCATTTCGATTGCGTGCCGCTGATGGAAATCCTGCAACCCAATGCCTTGCGCACCGAGCGTCCGCAAGTGGCGCTGACCTTCGACGACGGCTGGCGCGACAACGCCGCCAACGCCTTCCCGCTGCTGCAGAAACATCAGGTGCCGGCGAGCATTTTCCTCTCCACCGATTTCATCGGCAGTCGTCAGCGTTTCTGGTGGGAAAGCATCGGCGAAACCCTGTGGGGCAGCCACGGTGAAAAACCACGCATGCACCTGATCGAATATCTGCAGTCGATCCACCATCCCGTGCCGGTTTTGCTGGACGACATCGACGTGGACCGGCGCAGTCTGACCCTGTTGCATTACCTGCAAGGGCTTAAAGCGCTCGACCCGATGATGCTCGAACGCCTGACCGACGAGTGCCCGCAAGAGTCGCAACCCCAGGCACTCGACTGGCATCAGGTGCGGGCGATGGAGTCTTCCGGCCTGGTGCGGTTCGGCCCACATGGCGCCAGTCACGCCATTCTCACCGGCCTTGACGATATACGCCTGGGCGAAGAAATCAGCCGCAGCCGCGATGCCATGCTCAACGGCTGCAACCGGCCGCTGCCGGTGTATTGCTACCCCAACGGCGACAACGATGAGCGGGTGCGCGAGCAGATCGCCAATCACGATTACCCCTTCGCGCTCGGCACCGGCAGTGGCATCTATCGCGGCACCGCCGATCCCCTGAACCTGCCGCGTTTCGGTGTCAGCCAGCGCACCGCGCGCAATCCGGAACTGCTGTCGTGGCGGATCTATCGCGGGGCGCGGCCATGAGTCGAGGCAGTTACCTCAAGCATCTGGCGCTGAGCATGGGCACCAAACTGGCGATGATCGCCCTGCGCCTGCTGAGGAATGTGCTGCTGGCGCGGATTCTCGGCCCCAGCGAACGGGGCCTGTTCGCCCTGCTCAGCACCCTGCCGGATCTGATCAGCGCCGCCACCAGCGGCGGATTGAATTCCGCCGTGGGTTATCAGGCAGCCAAGCAGCGGCCGATGGGCTTGTTGCTCGCCCAAGTGCTGGTGTTCGGCTGTTTGCTGGCGGGTCTGCTGACCTTGCTGGTGGTGGCGCTGGTACGCGAGTTCGGCAGTGAACTGGACGTGACCCTGCAACTCGGTCTTCTGGCGTGGCTGTTGCTGCTGGCGGTGCCGTTGACCGTGCTCAAAAGTGGTCTGCTGACCTTGCACAATGCGTCCGGCGGCGTGGTCGCGTTCAATGCCTTGCGGCTGGTGGAATCCCTGGCGCCGCTGTTGCTGTTTCTCGCGTTGTTCTGGATGTGGAAAGAAGCGGCCCTCGAAGCCGCGCTGATCAGTTGGCTGGCCGGCATCAGCCTCGTAGTGATGGTTGGCTGGCTGTGGCTCAAACGCGCGCGGCCGTTGCAACTGCAATGGGATCGCGCCAGCCAGAACGAACTGCTGCGCTTCAGTGCCCGCAGTCACCCGGATCTGCTGTTCCAGCAAGTGATCCTGCGTTCCGATTACCTGTTCATCGGCGCCCTGCTCGGCAGCACCGCCCTGGGGCATTACGCGATGGCCAGCGCCGCCGCTGAATTGCTGCTGATCGTTCCGGAAGCGGTGACCACGCCGCTGATGAAACGCCTGCTGCAACAGGACGAAGGCATGGACAAAGTCACGCCGCTGGCCCTGCGCCTGACCGCCACGGTAATGCTCGGCGCCTGCCTGACCATGGCCGTGATCGGCGAATGGCTGATCGTCACCCTGTTCGGCGTCGCCTACCAGCCGGCGTATCCGGCGCTGCTCGCGTTGCTGCCGGGGCTGCTGGGCCTGTGCTACGCGAGCATCCTGCGCCTGGATCTGATCGGCAAGAACCGCCCCGGCACGGTGTCGTTGCTGATGGGAATCGGCGCGCTGCTCAACCTTGCGCTGAACCTGCTGCTGATTCCGGCCTACGGCATCGTCGGCGCAGCGGCGGCTTCGTCGATTGCCTATCTGGCGGTGACCGTGGCGATGCTGGTGTTGTACTGCCGGCTGAGCGGCGTGGCGTTCTGGCAAACCCTGATCATTCTGCCCAGCGACCTCACGCCGATGTGGCTGATGTTGCAGCGTCGGAAGGCAGCATGAAAGGCCTGGCCCTGCTGTTCGGTCTCGGCCTGTCGCTGGACGCCTTCGCGGCGTCGATGCGCTGGGGCGACATTCGCGATGGCAGCCTGTACCTGCAAGCGGATCGCCCCGACACGGTGACCGTGCGCTGGGCGCCGGCGTGGCAGGCAGAGGCCAACGAAGAGCACATTTTCCTGCTCGACGGCCGGGGAAAATTGCAGGGCGAGCGCTTTATCAAGGCCAGTGAAACCCGTGGCAGCCAGAGCTGGCCATTGGCGCCGGGGGCCGCGAGTTATCAGCTGGAAATCCCCGGCTACAGCTTCCGCAGTTACCGGGTCGAACACGACGAAAACACCGTGGCGCTGTTTGCCCCGGCCAAGGTGCATTTCAGTGCGGAAACCCGTAACGGCGATGAACTGTATTTCAAGGTCGCCGCGGGTGAGCACGCGATATTGGCGGGCAAGTTTCACGGCGGGGTCAGCGCCCTGCAAGCGCAGCGGGTCGGCGATGGACAACCACTGTCCTTGGCGCTGAAACCCTATCGCGCCTATTGGCAGTTCGATCAGGTGGCGTTGCCGGTCAGCGAACGCGAGCAGGTCTGGCGCCTGCGTCTGCAAGGCAGCGGCAAAGCGGCGTTCTGGCTCGACGGTACGGCCAATCTGTTCGCGCAGACCCCGCAACAGCTCAAACCGCTGCACGAAGACGACGGCCAGACGCGCCTGACCCTGCACGACAAAGTCCTCGGCCGCACCCCGGATCTGGGCATCGCCCTGCCCTACGTGATGCCGCCGCCCGCCAGTCATCCGCTGCTCGATGCGCTGAAACCGACGGCCGCCAGTTACTACAGCTTTGTCGACGTGACGGCGAGACAACCGCACTTCGAAGATGCGTTTCGCCAGGTCTATCAGGATCGCTTCGGCATTCGCCAAGACATCACCTTGCTCGCCGGCAGCCAGCGACAGGCCGATCTGCGCGCCGACGTGCAAAGCAACAACGGCCTCGACGCCTGGCTCGCCGGCACCCGTGCATTGGGCGGCAAAGGCACGCACTACATCGGGTTCGCCGACGAGCCTAACCTGAATTATTCGAGTTACGAGCAATACCGTTCGATCTTCACCAGCATGGCCCGGCAGGTGCGCAGCGATCCGGCGAATGGCAAGGCCGGTGTGCGCATTGCGATGCCGGCCAGTTCGCGATTGGTCAACGGCCCGTTCGCCGACAACGCATCGAACAAGCGTGGCATCGACTGGGCCCGGCGCCTGCTCGGTGAGTCCGCCGATCAGGTCGATGCGCTGGCCTGGCACGAATGGATGATTCGCGACCTGCTCGCCACCCGCGTGTACCGCGACAGCGTGCGCCGCGCGGCGGAACTGGTCGGCCTCGATGCCAGGGGCCAGCCGCGCAAGGCCTTGCTGCTGGATCAGACCAACCTCTCAAGCGGATCAAGCCTGAGCCCCTACGATCAGGAAACCCATTTCACCTCGCTGTGGTGGGCCTCGGTGGTAATCAACGCCTCCCAGGACGGGTTGCTGACCATGCTCAACTGGTTTCAGGCCGCCGATGAGCCGCAGTACCCCAAAGGCATGTTGCGGGTGCTGGGCGATGACCGCTTCGAGTTGAAACCGGTGGGCATGGCCCAGCAGTTCATCCAGCAACACTGGCTGCACAACGTGCTGTGGCTGGAGAACGACGCGTTCGAAGTCGATGTGCTGGCGATGGCCGGCGACGATCAGCGCGGGCTGCTCGGCGTGAACAAAGGCACGCGTTTGCAGCATGTCGATCTGGCGGGCGCGAAATGTCCATTGAACAACGGCGCGCTGCGCTACTTCGGCGCCGACAACCGCAGCCGCGACGCGCCTTTTCGCTGTCAGGACGGCCGCGTGCGCTTCGAACTGCCGGGACAGACCCTGTTTGCCCTGCGCTGGAGCGCCTCATGACCGCCCCGTTGATGTCCGGCCGCGCTGGCCTCTTGCCGCGCGATGACTCGTCATCAGGAGCAACGACCATGAACATGCTGCGCAAACTGACTGAAAACCTACGGCAGAAAGGACTCACTGCCACCGTGAAAAAGGTCTGGAAACACTACGTCTTTTCTCATCAGGAACTGCTGTGGATGGAGCGAGACCTGGTCAGCCCGGTGCCGCCCCACAGCCTCAAACCCTACCCGCCACTGCGGGTGGTGAAGATCACCCCGGACAACGTCAGCGCCTTCGCCCGCCACTTCGGTGACCGGATCGGCACCATGGCCGAGCTGGCCCGGGAGAATCACATCGGGCACATGCACCTGGACGATCAGGGCCATGCGGTGGCGTTCATCTGGGGCAGCGCCCGGGACTACTTCGACCGTCACTACTACGGCTGCCTGTTCCCGGTGAAACCCGGCGAGTTCTTCGAGTTCGGCGGCGAACTGACCCGCTCGTACTGGGGCACCGAACTGTCGGTGGATCTGCAACTGGAACTGTGGAAAGCCATGGCCGCCCAGGGCTGTGACAAGGTCGTGGACGTCTGCGAGTTCCACAACATCCCGGCGCTCAAGCTGCACTTGCGCATGGGCTATACCGAACAGGGCCGGATCATGAACATCTACAAACTGTTCGGTCGCTGGCGCTTCTACCGCGAAACCCGCTACAGCGGATCGCGCCTGGAGGCGCTGCGCAAACCTTCCCGTCCACCTGTCACAGCAACGGCGACCTGAGCCTATGGCGCGATTCGAATGGCGCACCTCGTTGTGCGCACCTGACTTCCCGGCGGCGGCCTATGAAGCGCTGCGCCTGCGGGTGACGGATCACACGCCGTTCAACAGCCTCGACTGGCTGTGTGCGGCAGAGCAGGCGCTCGATGCGCACGAGCGGCTGCATGTATTGCTGGGTTGGGAAGCAGACGAATTGCGCCTGTGCCTGCCGCTGGTGGCGAGCCGTGAACGATTTTTCGGATTGCCGTTTCGGGTGGTGCATCACCTGGGTTATCCGCTGGCCGATCGCCTGGCGTTGTTATCACAGCTGAACGCCGACGACATGCGCCAAGCCCTGCGGCTGATTCGCCAGCGAGTGCCCCACGCCCTGCTGCAACTCAATGAAATCACCGAGCCGGTCGGTGCCGAAAGCGTGCTCACCGAATGGATGGCCCACAGCTCCACCGGCGAACGTCGCTTGAGCTGTCGGGTGCCGGTACACCTGATCAGCGACGCCGACCGCCAGGAAGTCTCGGGCGACCCGCGCTATAAACTGCGCCGGGCGCGCAAACGGATTGCCGCGTGCGGCGCCGAAGTCCGGCGGATCACGCCCGACGCGACCAGCATGGGCCCGTTGCTGCAGGTCATCAGCGAAGTCGAAGCGGTCAGTTGGAAAGGCGACGAAGGCGTCGGAATCTTTGCCAGCGACCGCAGCCGCCGCTGCATGGAAAACGCCTTCACCGCCCTCGCCGCTTCGGGCCGGGTGCGCGTGGTGATGCTGGAACTCAACGAACGTTGCATCAGCTATCGACTCGGTCTGTTCGAACAAGGCCGGCTCTACGATTACAACCTCGCCTTCCTGCCGCAATACGCCGACCTTGGCAGCGGCCGGGTGTTGCTGGAGGAATGGATTCGCTGGGGGCTGGATGACAACTGGCACTGGATCGATGCCTCGCGGGTCAGCCTGGAAAACTCCAGCCATCAACTGCACGAACGCATGACCGGGCAACTGGAACACTGGCGCTGGAGCTTCTACTCGTGGCGCCCGAGCGGCCTGTTGCTGGGGCTGGGGCTGCGCGTCTGGCACCGGATCAAGCCTGCGTTGCAACAATGGCGGGCGAAGCGTGCGGCGGCCAAAGCGGCAGTCATTGCGACACCTGTGATCAACCCCACCAAGGAGGGCGAACATGCCTCGCCAAGTCATAGTCAACGCTGACGATTTCGGCCTGAGCCCGAACGAAAACGCGGTGATCCTCGGTGCGTTCCAGGCCGGGGTCATCAGTTCCGCCACCGCCATGGCCAACATGCCGGCGTTCGAAGCAGCCTGCGCCATGGCCCGGCTGCCGCTGCTGGAAGGCCGGATCGGTCTGCACTTCAACCTGACCTATGGCCGGCCCCTGAGCCGGGCCATTCTCGAGCGTCGCACCTTCTGCGACAGCCACGGCGTGTTCGACCTCAGCCTGGCGCGCCACAGCCTGTGGCTGGGCCGGGAAGATCGCGAAGCGGTGCAGGAAGAATTGCAGGCGCAGTGGCAGCGCTGCGTCGATCACGGCGTGCGTCCCAGCCACCTCGATTCGCATCAGCACGTGCACAACATCTGGCCGATCGGCGAGATCGTCGCGCGCTTCGCTGCCCATCAAGGTGTGCCGGTGCGCCTGGCGCGCAACCTGGGGCAAAACCTCAGCCTGCCCAAACGCGTGTTCAAGGGTTTGCTCAATCGTCGGTTGCAAGGTCTGGCCGGGGCCACGGCGGATTACGTGTGCACGCCGGTCGACCTGCGCAACGCTGCTGCGCCGACCGACGGCGTGCTGGAAATCGTCGCTCATCCGAACCAGCTCGGGGCGGATTTCGGTGATGCGTATCTGCAACCCGGAGAATCCCTGAGCCGCGTGCTAGAGCAGCGGCTGGCGGGCGTTCCACGGGTTTCCTATGCCGATCTGAACAAGGATTTTTTGCGGGGTGCCGAGGCACTCTGAGCCGTTACACAACTTGCAATACATTCAAAGCTGGCGCTTTGACATGAATTTGCAGGGGTGATCTATACCCACAAAAGCGTCATCCACAACACCCGGGCTCCGGCCTCGGAGGGCATCATGAGCGTCATTGAAAAGCTGCGCGAACGTATCAAGCAAAAAGGCCTGGGCCGTACCTTCGGCACGTTGTGGAAACGCTACGTGTTCTTCCATTGGGAACTGTTGTGGATGGAGCGCGACCTGGTCAGCCCGGTACCGCCGCACAAGCTGCGCCCCTACGACGGCCTGCGCAAAGTCGACATCACCGCCGAGAATGCCGGCGCGTTCGCCAAACACTTCGGTGACCGGGTGCAGACCATGGCCGAACTGGCCAACGAAGGCCACACCGGGCACATGTACCTGGATGCCGACGGCCATGCGGCCGGATTTATCTGGGGCAGCATTCGTGACTACCACGACCGCCACTATTACGGCTGCACCTTCCCGGTCAAACCCGGCGAGTTCTTCGAGTTCGGCGGTGAAATGATTCGCGCCTACTTCGGCAGCAGCCTGTCGGTGGACGTGCAGGTCGCCCTCTGGGAAGCCATGGCCGCCCAGGGTTGCAACAAGGTGGTGGACGTCTGCGAAACCCACAACATCCCCGCGCTGAAACTGCACATCCGCATGGGCTACCACGAACAGGGCCGCGTCACCCACGTCTATTGCCTGTTCGGCAAATGGCGGTTCTTCCGCGAAACGCGCTATGAGGGCTCACGCCTCGATCCGCTGCGCAAGCCGGGACGGCCGGTGGTGACGGCGGCTGCGCAGGCTTGAAACAACGAAGGCGGCCATTCGGCCGCCTTCGCAATGCTCCATTCGCGCCTCAGCGTTTCACCCCCACCCACGTAAAACACAGCGGCATCTGCGCCTCGCGGTTCTGGTACTGGTCATACACTTCTTCCCGGTTCGAGTGCGGGTATTCCTTGAAGTGCGTGATGTTCAGGCCGGCCTCGAGGGCGGCGGTAAAGATCGCGCCGAGGGTGTGTGCGAACCAGTAAGACTTCGCCGCCGGCTGTTCGACCTTGCCGACGTAGACGATCGGCTCCTCCTGCACGAACGGTTCTTCGCGGAAATACGAGGTGGCGAGGCGAAACGGGTCTTCGGCCTCGGGGTCGACCATTTCCAGGAACGGGTGGGTTTCGTAGATCACCAGTTGTCCGCCCGGTTTCAGGGTTGAGGCGACGTGGCGAAAGAACTCGCCGATGTCGGGCATCCAGCCAAAGACGCCGATGGTGATCAGCGCGACGTCAAAACGGGCGCGCAGCGATTCGGGCAAATGATGAATATCGGCTTCGATGAATTCGGCATTGTGCGGCGAACGCTTGTTCAGTTCGCGGGCCTGTTCGAGAAACGCGCTGGACTGATCGATGCCGACCACGCTCCGTGCGCCGAGGGCGAACAGTGACAGGCTTTCGCGGCCGTTGTTGCAACACAGCTGCACGACATCCTTGACATCGACACCGACCTGCTCGAGCAAGCCGCGAAGGGTGTCGTCGAGGCAGGAAAAGTCAGCCTGCGCGACGTCGGTCAGCAAGGCCTGCCAATCGGGTGAGTCCTGGTGATGACGGGCGGAATCATTCCACGCCTGACGATTGCTCTCGATGGCGTTTTTATTGTTTGGCACTTCCATGGCGCACTCCGGGCGATGCTCTTGATTGAGCGGCCCGAGTCTAGTTCAGCCTCGCGCTACAGGTTGTTGCGAACTTGTAAGCCGCCGACGCCTGCACCGCGGGCAGCTATAGTTAATAGCCTTGGGGAAATCCGCTTCCACAGGTGCTGCCATGGGAATGTTCAATCGACTGCTGTTGTCCGCCTGTCTGCTCGCCGCCGCCCAGGCGCAGGCGCTGGACAGCAACTTCAACTACTACGGGTCGGACCAGCCTTTTGCCCACCCTGCTCCGCCGTCGCTGTCGGCCCAGCCGCCCCGGCCGTTCGATGACACGCCGCCACAGGACTTCATCGTCATCCCGGATCGCCACGTGTTCCATGACTCGCAACTGCCCACTGTGGCCGATGCGACGGTGCGGGTATTCATCCGCACCTACGATGCCGAGCGTGGCATTTACGTCAACGACGAGGTGCTGGACCCGACGTGCGTGCTCGAATGCCTTGGCACGCCCAGCCCACGCAGCAACGCGGTCTACCACTGACGCTTGTCCGGGCGTGCCAGGCCGAGTTTTTCGATGCGGTAGCGCAGCATGTCGCGGCTCAGGCCCAGCAGGCGCGCCGATTTGGTGACGTTCCAGTCGGTCTTGTCGAGCATCTTGCGCACCATGTCGCGTTCGACTTCCGGCAGGTTCATCGATTCGGTATTGCTCGCCGGGCGCGGTTCGAAGTGCGGGTGCGGCACCTCGTGCTGATGCTGCGGTGGCAGGTCATCGCACAGGCTCATGCACACGTTCAGTTGATGCGCGGCGATGGTGTCGTTCGGCGCCAGCAGCACGGTCTGTTCGAGCATGTTGCGCAGTTCGCGCACGTTGCCCGGCCAGGTGTAACTGAGCAGCAGCTCTTCGGCCTGATCGCTGAAATGCAGGTTCGGTTTGCCATAGCGCTTGCCGTGGCTGGCGAGGAAGTGCCGGGCCAGCAGCAGGATGTCTTCGCCCCGGGCGTACAGGCGCGGCACCTTGATCGAGATGATCCGCAGACGGAAAAACAGATCGCGGCGGAATTTGCCCTGCTGGACCATCTGCTCAAGGTTGCAATTGGTGGCGCTGATCACCCGCAGGTTGACCTTGCGCTCCTTCACCGAGCCGACCCGGCGAATGGTGCGATCCTCCAGCAGTTTCAGCAGTTTGGCCTGGAGCACCAGATCCATTTCACCGATTTCATCGAGAAACAGCGTGCCGCCATCAGCAGCTTCCACCAGCCCGACCCGGCGGTCCTTGGCATCGGTGAACGCGCCTTTTTCATGCCCAAACAGCTCTGACTCCACCAGGTTGGCCGGAATCGACGCGCAGTTGAATTCAATGAACGGGCCTTTGCTGCGCGCGCCGTCGAAATGCAGCGCGCGGGCGACCAGTTCCTTGCCGGTACCGGTTTCGCCCTCCACCAGAACCGGCGGCAGATCGCCGTTGGCCATGCGCCGCTCGGCGTCGAGCAACTGACCGATGGTGTTCTTCAGGTGCAGCATAGGCGCCGATTCGCCGATCAGCGCCTGCACTCCGGATTTCTGCGCCTCGCGCTCCTGGTAGAACGACAGCGTGCGCTCCATCCGTTCGGTGGCCAGGGCCTTGTCCAGTAGCAGTTTGAGTTCCGGCAGCGCGACCGGTTTGGTGACGTAATGAAAGGCGCCCTCCTTCATTGCGACCACCGCGTCTTCAACATTGCCGTAGCCGGTCATCATGATCACTTTCAGGTCCGGCGCGCTGATGCGCAGCTTCTGGATCAGATCGTGACCGCTCATGCCCGGCAGCGAGTTGTCGGTCAGGACGATGTCCGGCATGAAGCTTTCCAGTTGCCCCAGCGCGTCCTCGGCCGAGTGGCAGACCGTCACCTCGAAGTCTTTGCGCTCCAGGTAGGTCTGAATATTTTCGGCCAGCAGTTCGTCATCCTCGACCAGCAGAATGCTGTGTTCCATATTCCCCTCCCGATGCCACTCTAAAGTTGAGACTGACGCGGGTTCCTTCCTGCTCGCGGCTGGTCAGCATGACCGAACCCTGAAACCGCTCCATGATTCGCTTGACCAGCGCGAGGCCGACCCCGAGGCCGCCCTGCTTGGTGGTGAAAAACGGTTTGAACACCAGCTGTTGCTGCTGCGCGCTCATGCCTTTGCCGGTGTCGCTCAGGGTCATGCGCACATGACCGGTGTGCGGTGTTTCAATCTCGACACTGAGTACGCCCCCCTTGGGCATCGCTTCCAGGGCGTTGGCAAACAGGCTATTGAGTATTTGCGTCAGCAGCACCTTTTGACTGACGACCGGCGGGCAATTTTGTGGCGTGAATCGCACTTCGACGCCATTGCGCCGGATCAGCGCGTCAAACGCCCCCAGGGTGTCCTCGACCGCCGCCAGCAATTCCACCGCCTCGCCGTCGTCACTCATCGGGCGCAACGACACCAGCAGTTCGCGAACCCAGCGCGACATGCGGTCGACCTGGCTGATGATGTCGCCGATGTTGCGTTGCGCGCCGGGGCTGGCGATTTCCTGGGCCAGCTCGGCGCTGGAACGAATGGTCGCCAGCGGGTTGCGCAGGCTGTGGGCCACCGCCGAGGACATCTCGCCCAGGGCGACAAAGGTTTCGTTGCTGATCAACTGCTGTTGCTGGCTCTGCAACAGGCTCGAGGCGCGCCGCACGATCCAGAACAAACCGAGGTAAATCACCGCGCCGCCGAGGATCGTCGCGGCCCAGATCGAGGCGAACCCACGGTCGATGCGGTCCACCAGATCCGCCGGTTCCTTGTAGATCTCGACCATGGCGACGACTTTGCTTTTGTCGGCGTTGAACATCGGAATGTAGTTTTCGATGAACAGGTATTTGGGTTCGCGGGACAGCCGCTGCTCGGGTTTTTCATCGTCGATCTTGTGGTAACTGGAAGACACCGGGACTTTCATCTCGAACGACTCGTCCAGTTCGTCGTCATCTTCGATCCTGACGTTGATCAGCTCGGGGTTGGTCGACCAGATGATCGTGCGGTCCAGGGCGTACACCGTGGCCAGCAACACGTCGGGCAAGTGTTCGACATGATCGAGAAACTCGGCACGGGCCATTGCATGGGACAGCGGATCGACGTCGGGGTAGTTCCCGTCCTGGCGCGAGTCGAGCATCTCGCCCATGGTCCGTTGCGGCGTGATGTTGGCATGGCGCATTTCTGCATCGCCGATGGCCTGCACGAATTGCGCGGTGAGCAGCGCATCGCGCTCCACGCTTTCGGTGACCACGAAGCGCGTGGAGATATACCCCAGCCCCAGCGCCACGGCCGCGATGATGAAAAAACTGGCCAGCGAAAACCAGCGCAGCAGATTGAACTGCCCGCCCCAGCTCTTGATGGCTGCCAACGCTATGTTCGGCGCTGCTGTTTTTTGTTCTTCCAGTTGCTGCATGGGATTGCCCTGGCTTTTTTGTGTCGAGCCCGTTACAGCCGCCTTCTCGAATGAGTGTAGGTGGCAATGACCGTGACACACGGTTCAATGATGCTATTTAGCCGCTACTGCATACGACTCACCGCTTCGCTCGCAGAACCCGGTTTTACTGGCGTCAATGCCCCGTCGGCCAAGGGCTGCACGGACGGATGCTGACGCTCGGTTTCGGCACTCAGAAAGTCGATGATCGACTGCGCCGAGGCCTCGTCCAGGCGCAGATTGGGCATCGGGATACGCTCGTATTGCTCGAACAGTTGCAGTGCGACCGGATCTTTCTCCGCCAGCACACGATCCGGTTCGCGGATCCAGCGATTGAGCCAGGCCGGATCACGCTGGCGGGTCACGCCGATCAGGTCCGGGCCGATGTTACGCATGCCGATGCCTTCACCATCCTGCGGGCCGAGGCTGTGGCACGAAGCGCAGCGGGTGCGGAACAGTTCTTCGCCATTGCTCGGCGGACGAATCTGCGGAGCGTCGGCGTAGCTTTCTTCGGTGCTGGCCTGTTTCCAGTTCTGCAGCGTGTTGGCGAGCTGGTCGGCGAGGATCCACGGGTTCTCGAACGGCGAGGCTTTCATCCAGCGCCCGGTGCTCTGGTTGCCGACGATCAGGCTCAGGTTGTGGTCCTTGGTGCGCCCGTTGTCGACGCCTTCGATAAACAGCCCGAGCTTCTTGCGCAGCTCGGTGACGTCTTCGAACTCGCCGGTGAGGAATTTCCAGCCGGGGCCGACCTTGAAGCGTTGCGCATAGGCCTTGAGCACTTCGGGGGTGTCGCTCAGCGGATCGATAGTGATCGAGTAGAAGAAGATGTCTTTCCCGACCCGGTCCCCCAGCAGTTTCTGCACCTGGCGCAGGCGCGCGGTTTCCAGTGGGCAGGAGTCGCTGCACGAAGTGAAGATGAAGTTGATCACCACCACCTTGTCTTTGATCAGGTCATCGAAAAAGCGCACCTGCCGACCGTCCTGGTCGGTCAGCAGGGTGTTGGGGAAATAGCCGCCACCCCACGGGGTGGCGGACTCACTGGCGCCTTCGGGCTGCGCCTGATGGGCGATGAGCACCTGGCTGCCGAGCAGGCAGGTGACCAGCACCAGAATCAGGTGCATGCCCAGGGCGCGGGAGCGCGGCGTTGGCTGGGTCATGTCGGCTCCCTCCCTTTTCATGGTTTCACGGTCACTTGCGGGCCGAAGCCGTCGCCGGTGCGGAAGGTTGGCAGCGCGGCGGAGTTGACGTAGCGCACGCCATCCCAGCTCGGCAGCGGTGTCGGCATCAACTGCAGTTGCCCGGGTTTCTCGAGGTCCCAACGCAGCAGCATCGAGTTGTCCTCATGCTGGGTGTTGTGACAGTGCTCCATGTAGGTCCCGGCAAACTCGCGGAAGTTGATCGCCATCTCGACGTTGTCCAGCCCGTCGGCCTCCGAACCGATCCGGTAGACGTCCTTGCGCGCCCATTTTTCCCATTCAGGCGGGGCCTTGCCGCCACGGCTGAGGATGATCCCCTCCTCGAAGTGCACGTGCACCGGATGGCTCCAGCCCGTGCCGCCAGCCCTGATGTTCCAGACTTCCAGGGTGCCGATGCCGTTGACCCCGGCGTCGGTCGGGCCGCTGGCCAGTTTGGTCGAGGCATTCAACCGGCGTGGGTCCATGTGGAAGCCGAAACCGCTATCGGTCTTGATCGTCCACGGCGCTTCATCGGTGCCGTCGGCGCGACCGAAGGTGAAGGTCCGGTGCAGCGCCTTGGCCAGCAACGCCTTGTCGGCAGCGTTGTCACGGTGAATTTTCAGCGGAATCATCACCATGCCTTCGGCCTTGCCCGGTTTGGCCGGTTCGTAGGCCGCCGGGTTCATCGACAGATCCTGGCCGGTATAAGCCTTGACGTTGAGTTGCAGGACCTTGCCCACCACCGGGTCACCCCGATCCCATTGCGGGCCCTTGCTGGTCTGCTTGATGACCGCCAGGTATTTCTCCGACAGCACGTCGGCCAGGGGAATCACTTCTTTCGGGCCCTTGCCGTCGTCCTGGGCTTGCAGGTTGACGAAGAACAGCTTGTCGCCCGGTTTGATGCCGCTTTTCGCGAAGTTGACGATGATGTCGAACCGCTCGGCGATGCCCTGGGTCGGCAGGATCGCGTTGTGGTTCTGTTTGTCGCCGTCGGCATCGAGGTCCATCGAGCCGTCGAACGGCACGCTGTGTTCCATGATGTTGCCGTCGTTGGCGATCATGTGGAACGGCACCCGGCTGTAGGACACGCCGGAGTTTCTCGGTCCCTGGAACTCACCACTGGTGCCTTTGACTTCACGCACCAGGGCGAGCTTGAAGTAGCGCGACACCGAACCATTGAGGAGGCGGAAGCGATAACTGCGGGCCCGTACGTCGAGGGTCGGTTTCCACTGCCAGTTGACCAGCACCTGATCGCCGATGAAGCCGTCGGTGTTGAACGGGTTGAACCACAACTGGCCCTGCTGATCCCAGGCCTTGTCGGCGAACACCAGGTTGACGTCATAGTCGCGGTTGCCCCACGGCAAGGCGCTGCCGCTGGGGAAACGCAGGTTGACGCCGTCGTTCACCGACTCGTTGCCACGGTCCAGGGCGCTGTAGTAGTTCATCATCGCCGCGTTGCCCTTGTAGACGTTCTGCGCGGTGAAATCGAGCATGTGGTCGTGGAACCAGTGGGTGCTCATGGTTTCGCGCCAGTCGCCACGAATCTTGATGGTGCCGTGATCGCAGGTCTTTTTCGCAGGCTGCAGGTCGTTGACCCACAGGGTTTCCCCCGGTGCGCAGGGGAATGCGGCGCGTGGATCTTCAGCCTTGGTGTTGATGCTGTCGTAACCGGCGAGCTGGATCGGCCAGCGATAGTCGTAAAACTGGCCGGGGAAGAAGAACGCGCTGGCATAACCGTCGCTTTCCGCCGGCGCGTGGCCGTTGTGCTCGTGGGTGGTGATGGTGTGCAGACCGAATCCACGGTTGGCCGACGGATCGATCGGCAAGCCGTTGTAATGACGCATCAGCACCGGTTGGCCATAGCGCACCATGAGCAGTTTCGGCGGCAGCGTGCCGTCGAAAGTCCACACCGAGTTGTGGTCTTGCACCGGCATCGCCGGGTGGAACCGTGGGTCGACACCCTTGGCCGTGCCATCGGTCGCCGGCACGCCCGCGACGTTGTGGTACAGACCGCCGGGGCCGAATTCGCCCACCGCATAACCGTGCATCTGCCGACTGTCACGCAGGCCGCCGTTCAGGCGCGCACCGGTTTGCACGGTCTTGTAGGCGACTTGCGGGTAGAACTCGTTCCAGCGCTGATGAGCCCAGCCTTTTCCCGGTGGCCGGCCTTCGGCAGACGAACCGATGTGACGGTTGAGGAACAGTTCGATCTGCGCCTGCCACGGGTTACGGTCAACCGTGTTGGCGAACTGACTCGGAAACGGCGTGAGCCCCGGTTGACGCAAAAACGCATCCAGCGCCGTGCCGGGTGGCGCGCTGCGGGCGATGTTGTTCGGGTCTTGCGCCGGTGCCGGGCCGATGGCCGCAGGCGGGAAGCTCAACGGCGCGGCCGGTGTGGTCGGGTCGAGTTTTTCCGGGCCGAACTCTTCGAACAGCACCAGTTGCTGAGTGAACGGCTGGGCACCGTACAGCGGGCTCGGCTTGCCGTTGGTGGGGTAATTGAAACTGGTCTGGACGGTGGGCGGCAGGATGTTTTCCGTGCGCGTCGTGTTGCGCGTGCCTTTGACCCCGTCAGGCAGATCGAAGGAGTCTACGTTGGCCTCGGGCATCGTCAGGATTGCATTGAGCGCGCCAGCGCGGTCTTCGGGCTCGTCGTAATAGGCCGACGGGTCGGACGCTTCCGGCTGATTCTCGTCGTCGATCGGGCTCGCTCGGACCGCGGACATCTGGCCCAGGGTCAACATCAGAAAGACGCTCAGTGGCGTCAACAGGAAAAGCTTTTTGGGGTCACGCATTGCTCTGTCCATCACCAGCCGCCTCATCTAAGGAAGGGGTGATGGTGTTTTGCAATTACCTCGCCAAAAAATCATTTCCAGTTGTTACAGGGACTTGCACACGCTGTTGCATTCCCCACTCCCCGGTGACCGGGGCCTGACACCCACTGCTGGGGGAAAGTTCACCCCAATTTACTGAATGAGCTGAAACGCCAGACGAACGGTGGTGCCCTCGCCTTCACGGCTGTCCAGGCTCACGCCCCCGCCGAAGCGTTCCATGATCCGTTTGACCAGTACCAGCCCCACGCCGAGGCCGCCCTGCTTGGTGGTGAAGAACGGCCGGAACGCCATGCTGCGCTGTTCCTCGTTCATGCCTTTGCCGGTGTCGCTGAGTACAACGCTTACGCCACGGCTGTCGCTCGGTTCGAGGGTGATGGTCAGTGTGCCGCCCTTGTCCATCGCTTCCAGCGCATTGGCCAGCAGGCTGTTGAGGATTTGTGTGAGCTGCACCGGCTGGCTCAGCACCATCGGCGTCTGCTGAGGTTGAAACACCACGTGCACGCCAGCCTTGGCAATCTGCTGCTCGAACGCCATCAGGCTGTCGTGCAGCGCCGCCACCAGGTTCACCGGTTCCGGGTCGTCATTGAGCGGTCGCAACGATTGCAGCAGTTCGCGCACCCACTTCGACATGCGGTCGACCTGGCCGATGATGTCCTTGATGTTCTTCTGTGCCGGCCCCGCGTCGAACTCCAGCGCCAGCTCGGCGCTGGAGCGAATGGTCGCCAGCGGGTTGCGCAGACTGTGGGCCACTGCCGAAGACATCTCGCCCAGCGCGACAAAGGTTTCGTTGGCGATCAGTTGTTTTTGCTGGGCCGCCAGCAGAATCGCCGCCCGCCGCACGATCCAGTACAACCCCAGGTAAATCAGCCCGCCGCCCAGCGCGGTGGCCAGCCAGATCAGCGCCAGACCGCGCTCCATGCGGGCGATCAGGTCCTTGGGCTCCTTATAGATCTCGACCATCGCCGTGACGTTCTTGCCCTCGGCGTCGAACAGTGGAATGTAGTTTTCAATGAAGATGTATTCCGGCGGCACCACGAACTTCTGTTCTTCACGGCCCTTGTCTACGTTGTGGTAACTCGCCGACACCGGGATCTTTTCATCGAAGGCCCGGTCGAGGTCTTCGTCGGCATGAATGCGGGTGTTGACCAGCGCCGGGTTGGTCGACCAGATCACGGTACGGTCCGGCGCATAAATGTTGGCGAGGATCACGTCCGGCAAATGCTCGATGTGATCAAGAAACTCGCCTCTGGCGCTGGCTCGGGCCTGCGGGTCGACATCGGGAAAATCGTTGTCCTGACGAGGGTCGAGCAACTCCCCCATGGTGCGGATATTGGGAATCGAGACGTGGCGCACTTCCGCCGACGCGATGGCCTGAATGAACTGCGCGGTCAGCAAGGCATCGCGCTGCACGCTTTCTTCGATCACGAACCGTGTCGACACCGCCCCGAGCGCCACCGCCACGGTGCCGATCACCGCCATGCTGATCAATGAAAACCAGCGCAACAGGTTGAACGGCTGCTTGCGCGAGTTCAGCCGCTGGCTGCCCTCCTCGACCGGTAGCGTTTTTGACTGCATGTTCATGGCGGCGACTTCCCGATACGTCCCTATAGGGTTATAGCCCACGGTTGGGTGTTTGCCCGGATGCGGGGGGTGAACGGCCCCACGTTCGGCCGATTTCCCGGTCAGGCGAAAACCGCCAGGCGTTCATGCCCCCACAATCCCCAATGCTGGGGACAGTCGCCCTATCCGGACGTGCGTCCTTCCCCCCCACGACAAGCCGCGAATCCTTGCGCCACGGGCGTTTGCCGCCGTTTGGCCCGTCGTTGGTATGGAAGTTGTAAAGCCCTCTGCAACTGACCCATCCCCAAGGGGCAGGTACCTTGATAGAGGGATTAACTCATGCACCCTTTACTGTCCAAAACCGCGACCGTCCTGGTCGTGAGCGCTTTGGCCCAGGGCATTGCCCAGGCCGCTCTGTTCGCCGTCGACCCGGGTCCCTACACACCGGCCAATGGCGGTTTCGCCAGCTGGTATCAGGACAGCCACGGTCGCACCCTGGATCTGTGCCTGTCCAAAGCGCTCAGCTCCCGCGTGCCGAGCACACCCGGCGCCCCGTCGTACATGTGCTCGCTGCTGCCGACCCCCGGCGTGTTCGATGACGCGCAACCGCTCGTATTCCCCACCAACTTCCCCGATGAAGCCTTCTGGTTCACCGGAGAAACCACCGTCGTCGATGCAGCACGCGGCATCGACCTGACTTACGTCAGCGCCATCGAAGCCGCGTTCGGCGGCGGCGACCCCGCAGAGGGCGACCAGATCAGCTTCGCCCGAATCCGCATCCGGGTCGATGTGCCCACTGCCGGCACCTACGTCATCACCCACCCCTACGGCGTCGATGTATTCACCGTCGACACCCCCGGCCGGCGCGCGATCAACATGACCCGCGACATCGGCATCGGTACCCCGCAAACCTACGACGGCGCGCTCAAGGGTGACATCGGGCCGTTCCTGCGCAGCGTCAACGGGCCGTACACCGAGACCAACCCGTTGACCGGTGCGGCCGAGCAGTTCGTGGGCGATCCGAACCTCAACGAGGCCGTGACCGGCAGCCCGTTCAACACCAACTTCGTACGCATCGAAGGCCCCGGTGGCATCGACCTGCGCAGCACGACTTTTGCCGTGTCCGGCAAGTTGTCGACAGTAGTGCGGCCAACGCCTCTGATCACCGAGCGCAGCACCTACTCGCGCAAGCCCGGCGAAAGCGCACCAGTGGCCCAACAAGACGTGTTCGTCAAAGCCCCGCCCGCGCCGGGTACCGCCGCCATCACCAGCAGCACGCCCGTGGTGAACATGACAGAAGCCGACAGCACCGGCAGCTGGTACGCGCAATCGGCGGTCAACCCGACTTTGCCCTCCGTGCTGCAGGTGACCGCCGACAACCACTTGGCGATCGCCACCAGTTCGCCGACCACCCTGCCCATGAACCTGACCGACCTGGTGGTGATCCAGCGCGCCGAGTACAGCCTCACTTCCGGGCAATTGACCGTGGTGGCCTCGACCAGTGACGAAACCTCGCCACCGGTGCTCACCGCCACCTCCGGCACCGGCGCCACCATCGGTGCGCTGGGCGGTGATGGCGCGGTGAAAACCCTGGCCACCGGGATCACGCCGATTCCACCGGCCAAGGTTCGGGTGACGTCGTCCAACGGCGGCAGCGATACCGAAGAAGTGGTCATCGTGCAATGAACGCTCACATGCCCAGATCCGCATCAGGAGGCATCATGAACAAGTGGCCACGCTTCGCGCTCAACGCGCTCGGGCTGACAATCTCGCTGACCGGCAGTGCGTTCGCGCAACTGGCCGCCGTCGATCCCGGCCCCTACACCTTCGCCACCGGGAAATTCCCGATGTGGTACCAGGACAACAATCAACTGTCGATGGAGCTCTGCCAGTCGCGCGCCGCCAGTTCGCGGGTGCCGGTCAGCACCCCGCCGGCGTACATGTGCACTTTGCTGCCGGAACCGGGCGTGTTCGATGACAGCCTGCCGATGGTGTTCCCCGACAACTGGCCGCCGGAAGCGTTCTGGTTCCTGGCGGAAACCGCGATCCCCAACAACGGTGCCGGTTTCGGCGTGGATGCCTACGTGGCCGGGATCGAAGCGGCATTCGCTGCAGAAAACCCGGTGGACGGCGATCAGCAAAGCTTCGCGCGGATCCGCATCCGGGTGAACGTCCCGGTGGCCGGCACCTACACCATCACCCACCCGTATGGTGTTGAAACGGTCAACGTCACCACACCGGGTCGACGAGCAATCAACATCACCAAGGACGTCGGCATCGGCGCGCCGGGCAACTTCAGCGGTGCGCTCGACGGCGCCATCGGCCCATTCCTGCGCAGCATCAACGGCCCTTATACCGAAGTGAACCCGGACACCGGCGGCATCGAAACCTTCGTCGGCGACCCGAATCTCACCGAAGCGGTGACCGGCAGCCCGTTCAACACCAACTTCCTGCGGATCGATGGTCCGTCGGGCGCCGGCTCGATTCAGACCAACCTGTTCACCGTCGCCGGCAAGGTCCTCGACAATCGTCAGCAAACCCAAGTCGCCATCGACCGCGCCACCTATCGCCGGACTTCGGCGGGTGTGCGCGCCGAAGTGTTTGCCAAAGCTGACAGCAGCTCGACCCTGTGTTTCCGCGAAACCCTGGCGCTGCTCCCCGGCCCACCACCGACGCCGTGCCAGACCAGCCTGCTGGGTGACAACAACGGACTGTTCTTCGGCCAGCGTCTGGGTACCGGCACCCTGCCGTCGGTGGTGGTCGTGACCGCCACCAACCCGGCTGGCACGACCCGTCCGACGGCTGTCTCGGCCAAACTCACCGACGTGGTGAAAATCCAGACCGCCCGCTACAGCTGGGCCAACCACAGCCTGTTGATCGAAGCCACTTCGACCGATGAAGTCGCGGTGCCGGACATGGTTGCGCAGGGCTACGGACGCCTGTCGAAAACCGGCACGCTGCAAAAAATCACCGTGGCCGACCTGACCCAGCCACCCGCCACCGTGACGGTCAAATCCGCCGCCGGCGGCAGCGATACCGAGCCAGTCGTAGTGGTCGGTGCAGCACCGGACACCGGTGAGAACCAGGCGCCACTGGCCAACGCCGACACCGGCAGCACCAGCTTCGGCGTGCCGATCACGCTCAGCCTGTTGACCAACGACAGTGACCCCGACGGCAATGTGCCGCTGAGCATCACTGCCCTCACTCAACCGGCAGCCGGCCAAGGCACCGTGGCCCTGAACGGCACCACGTCGGTGGTCTACACCCCGCCAGCCGTGGTCAATACTCCGCTGACCACTACCTTCACCTACAAGGCCCAGGACAACAAAGGCCTGGCCTCGGCCAACCCGGCGACCGTGACGGTGACGGTCGCGCCTAACCGGCCACCGACCGCCGTCGCCGACAGCGTCGCCACCCTCGGTGTCGCGATCCCGATCAACGTCCTGGCCAACGACACCGATCCGGAAGGCAACACGCCGCTGGGCGTCGCCAGCCTGACCCAACCGCCGGCAGGACGCGGCACGGTCAGCACCGACGGCACGGTGATCACCTACACCCCACCGGCCACCGTGACCACGGCTTTCACCACGACCTTCACCTACATCGCCCGGGACAGCTTCAACGCCCAGTCGACGCCGGCAACGGTCACGGTGCAAGTGTCGCCACGGCCAGCGGCGGAAACCTTCACGATCACCACTTCGACCGTGCAGGCCCGCTCCGGCGGCCGCTTCAACTGGGACTTCGCCGGCACCTCGTCGGTGACCACCGGCAACACCATCACCGTGCAGGTCACCACCCCGACCGGGCTGGTAACGCTGGGCACCACCACGGTACCGGTGACCGGACGCTGGCGACTGACGCTGAACAACACGCTGGTCGTGCCATCAGCCAACCCGACCGCCACCATCCGCTCGTCCCAAGGCACCGTTCGCACCGTCTCGGTGAACACGTTGTAAACCAACGCCCCGCCTGCTTTCGGGCAGGCGGGGCAACGCTCAACGGTTAACGCCCCACAGGATATTTGCCATGAACACGCCGACCGCCGCCCTGCTTTGCCTGCTCGCCCTGTGCGTCAGTGCGGGCGTGCGCGCCGACGACCTGATGGAAAACGATGACCTGGCGCCCAACAGCGCCGATCTCGGCGAACTGCCGCCGCCCGTGGGCCAGCAAGCCCTGATCGACCAGAACGGCCAGGTCAACCTCGCCCTGCTGTCGCAAAACGGTCAGTCGCTGCTGGGCAAGATCGTGCAGTCGGGCAGCAATCAGGAGGCGTACATCCTGCAACAAGGCAGCGACCTGATGGCCTTGATCACGCAAAACGGCTCCGGCAACGCCGCGTCCATCACACAAACCGGCAGCCACAACCGCGCGCAGATTTCGCAAAACGGCAACAACAACGACGCCAGCATCGAGCAGGCCGGCACGGGGCTGCAAAGCGCCGTGACCCAGTCGGGCAACGGCATGAGCGTTTCGGTCAAGCAATATCGCTAAGCACTGCAATCATCGGAGAGTTCATCATGTTCAAACTGACGCCCCTCACCGCCGCCATCCTGGTCATGATCAGTGCCCAGGCCATGGCCGACGACAGCCTTTCCACCCAGAGCCAGTTCGGTACGGCCAACATCGCTGATGTGAAGCAGACCCAGGCCCCGTTCAGCACCGCGACCCAGACCCAACTGGGCCAAGGCAACAACGCCGCCGCCGTGCAGGACACCGCCACCAGCATCATCACCCAGGACGCGGTCGGCGATTACAACGCCGGTTACGCCGAGCAGCTTTTCGAAGACAACAGCACCATCACCCAACAACAGACCGGTGCCTTCAACACCGCCCACGCCAGCCAGTCCCTCGGCTTCGGCGCCGGCAACCAGGCCCTGCAACAACAGCAAGGCACCGGCAACTTCTCGTTCGTCTACCAGGACTCGCAGAACGGCAGCGAAGGCAAGACCTTCCAGTTCGGCGACAGCAACGAAGCCAACATCGAGCAACTGTACGAAGGCACCGGCAACAGCTCGGTGATCACCCAGTACGGCACCGCCAACTACGGCACCGCCGAACAGGTCCTGCACAACGGTGGCCAGATCGGCATCAACCAGGCCGGCGAAAACAACTACGCCTACGGCGACCAGCGCAACGGCACCGGCGGCAACATCACCATCAACCAGTTCGGCAACCTCAACGGCACCGAAATCTGGCAAGACTCGCAACTGGCCAGCCAGGCCACCGTCAACCAATACGGCGACAGCAACGAAACCGTGGTCGACCAGAGCTTCGGCGAAAACAACACCGCCGCCGTGACCCAGGTCGGCAACACCAACGCCATCTATGCCGACCAGTTCGAATCGGTCAACTCGACGCTGGCGCTGTATCAAGTCGGCAACGGCAACGTGCACTTCACCTACCAGAACGGCGACAGCCACACCCTCAACGCTACCTCGGTGGGCAACGACAACAAGGTCTACGCCAGCAACTGGAAAGGCCCGCAACATGGCGGCCAGTTCGGCAGCAACCAGCGCGCCACGGTCAATCAGACCGGCAACGGCAACATCGCCAGCTTCACCCAGGACGGCATCGGCCAGATCATGACCACCAATCAGACCGGCACTGGCAACAAAACCACGGTCAGCCAGGCGGATTCCTACAACGAGCTGTACTTCGATCAGAACGGCAGCGACAACATCCTCATCGCCGACCAACGCGGCACCACCAACCTGGTTCAAGGCTCATCGAACGGCTCGGGCAACAGCGCCGAATTCGACCAGTCCGGCACCGGCAACCAGGCGTACACCGCGCAGCTGTATGGCAGCGACAACATGATCACCGTGAAACAGGCGGACACCATGAACGTGGCATATGTAACCCAGGGCGGCACCGGGAACATTGCCAATGTGGATCAGAGCGGGATGACGCAGACCGCGAATATTCAGCAGTTCGGGTCGGCTAACCAGGCGACGGTTTTGCAGCAGTAAGTGTTGGGTGTTGGAAAACCGCGATCTTGAGGTCGCGGTTTTTTTTGCGCTGACGCTTGAGTAGCGTCCTACGGAAAACGGAACGTTTTCAGAAATTCGGGGAGTTTTCTGACGAATTCTGGCGGTTGGCCGTCGGAAGTGCAGGCTCTAGGATTTGCCGGGACAACTTGATCCCCATGGAGCTTGGCCCACATGCAATTCATCCAGACAGCGACGACAGCGATACCGTTACCGAATAGACTTCCAGGCACCAAACCCGGAGGTTCCATGATCGACCCGTCCTTGATCGACCCACTGTGCCCGGTTGTTTCGGATCTTGATCCTGAGGAACAGGCTGCGAGTTATGACCGTTGGTTTCGGGCCGAAGTACAGGCCTCTCTCGATGATCCGCGTCCGAATATTTCGCATGACCAGGTGATGGCTGAGATACATGCCTTGCTCAAGGCAAAAGACAATGGTTTCGAGGTCGATTGAGTGGAGGCCCGAAGCACGGGCCAAGCTGATGCTAATTATCGACTTCATAACAGAAAGACATCCGAGAGCAGCCAGAGAGCTCGTCAGGGCGATTGGAAAAGCTGCATCCAACCTTCTGGAACATCCTCGCCTCTATCGAACCGGTCGGATCCCGGGCACTCGAGAAGCTGTTGTACATTCGAGTTATCTAATCATCTATCGGGTAACTGATCGAATAGAAATCGTGAACGTACTGCACACGCGTCAGGAGTACCCGCGACGTCGTTTTTTCTAGTACGTTGCTCGCTCCGTTCCAAACAAAAACCGCGCTCCTGTCAGGGATCGCGGTTTTTTCGTATTGCCGCTGCGAGAGCCTCACCCCGCCTCATGCTTTCTTCGTTTGTCCTCCATCAGGGCCGACATATCAGCCATCACCTGCTCATTCGGAATGCTGGGTCGTGGGTCATCGATTGAAGCCTGTATTTTGGCAATCAACCAGCGGTCGTAGCTGGCGGCCTGCTCTTCGCTTTCGAAGTCTGAAATGATTGGGGAGATCAGGGGATCCATGGTGGCTCCGGATTGAGAGTGAAAAACGCGACCCGTTTTTGGGTCGCGTTTTTTATTGGGGATGTGCTGGATCAGCCCTTCAGTTCGACGTGATCCAAGGCCTGATTCACGGCCAGTTCACCCAGCATGAGGATCTGTGCAATGCCCAGGGCGGTCTTGCGGTGGGCGGGGTCGAGGGTGGCGGCGAAGTTGTTGAGCATTTCGCTGGCCGAGCCCAGGGATTCGCTGGCGTTGGCGAGCAGGGATTCGGTGTTGTAGGCCGGGTTGGCGAGGTACATCGGGGCGGGTTCGTTGACGCTGCCCATTATGTGGGCGCCGGGGCAGAGGTAATGATCGAGGGCGCGTTCGGCGGCTTCGTGGAGTTTTTTCGAGTTGACGGAGGTGTATGGGGAGGTTGGGTCGGTTTCGGGGTTGGCTTGGGTTTCGGGTGGGTTGGGTGTTGGTTTCTTCATGATTTTTTACCCTGTATGACGGTTATAGCTGGCCCTATTCGGTTTCCAAGCGAATAGGTGGCAGCTGTACGCAGGCTGGAAACCCGGGACAGAGCAACCCGGCAGACACGAGGTCTCCTACGCACAGCCGCCATAACAAAGTGCACACCATGAGGGTGCGCAGGATACGTTATGAATGGCGCTTGTGCGCTCTGTTGTTACGCGGGTTTCCATGCCCGATCGCTGAATTGGCAGCGACCGAAACAGGCTAGAGCCCGCGCTTCCGACGGACAACCTGAAAACCTTGTGGGAAGGTTCGGTGTATTCAGACACGTTTTTAAACAGACTTCAGGACGCTGGCCCTCACCCCAGCCCTCTCCCGGAGGGAGAGGGAGCCGATCAAGTTGTTTGGGAGAGGTACGCCGACGTGAAATACCGAGTTGAATTCGGGTTTTAAAAACACATACATCTGCTCACACCAACACCAACACCAACACCAACAAGAGCGACAGGAACGCCAAAAGCGCCAGGAACAACATCAACATCAACATCAACCAACTACCACCCCAGCACGCGGCGAAGCCGCCGCACTCAACACAATGAGCGTTAGCTCGAGTAACGCTCTTGACGTGCCGGCCCCATCGGAAGGCTGAGTGGAGGGATTCATCCGGGGGTGGGAGCGAAGCGACCGTTTGGCGAAGCCAAACACATCGAGAGGAGGTGCAGCGAAGCAAACCGGAGGCGATGCCCCCGGATGAATCCCGGAGCGAAGGAACCCCGAGCCCCAGCGAGGGGCCGAACGCCGGGGCCCAGACCTTTTGGTTCCTTTTGGGGCGTTTGCCAAAAGGGACTCGCCGTAAGGGCGAAACCATAAGAAGCCGTTACCGCAGCAACGGATATGTACCCAAAACAACCAAAGAACCTGGTCGGCCCGAAGGCCGCCACGTTCACTCCGCATCCGGATCAATCTTGTTCTGAGTCAGGTACCGATTCAAAACATCATCCTGCGAAGGCGTAGAAGCATCCCCCGCCACCTGCCACAACCGCCGCTCAATCCCCTGCGCCACCATATGCCCCACCGCCGCCTCAATCGCCGAAAGCACACACAACTGCGCCGGCTCATTGGTCGTATACCCGACCTCAGCCTCAAGCAACTTCTTGAACTCGATAAACTTGAAAATCCCCGCACTGCGCGCCACCGAATAAATCGTCTTGCTCGTCATCACATTCGCCAACACCTGCCCGCTACGCACATCCACCGCACGCAAATTCACAGTCACCTGATCCACCCGATACTCGCGGGACAGATCGATCCCCAGATACCGCGCCCCTTCCCCACCGCTGCGCACGTTGGTGTCATAAGCGATGATCCCGCCCTCAAGCATCATGTTCGCCGCCTGCAACGGCGGCAGCTCGCCCTGAATGTTCACCGGCGTATTCGGTTTTTTTTGCGAGGCGCGAATGATCTTGCGTTCAGTCAGCAGGTTCTGCAGCCCCTCGCGTTCGAGCACCACAAACCAGCCGCTGGCCTGCATCGCGTCCATCAACATCGACGCCGCGCCCTGGGTGACGCTGGTGGAAAACGAACTGGCCGGGGTCGGTTTGTACTGCCCGGTCTGGTCACGGAAGCCGTACACCACCGCCATCAGCCGGCCCTTGGGTCGCGGCATTTTCAGCAAGTCGTAATAAGTGGAGGCCCTGGGGGTCAGGGTCGGGGTATCGGTGTCCTGCTCGGCCGGCATCGGCTCGCGCAGACTGCACCCTTGTAATGCTGCCAACATCAGCCCTAGCGCAATTATTTTTTTCATGTCCATCACTCCCCGGAACCGTCATCCCGTCATGGGTTGAGGCCGTTCACCTGAATTTCGGAAACTTCGCCGCTCGCTCGGTCGGTCACTTCAATCGTCAGTGCCCCCGAGTCATCAACGACGTTGACGATAAAAGCGTCGGTGGACAGGCTCCCCGTGTTGCCGGTGGAGATGTTGTCCAGCAGTTGCCCCAGCAACCGTGACTGCAATTGACTGGTGAAGCGTTCGAGCGCCGAAGTGCCGGCCACCGTCGAGCGTTTCTTGAGATCCGGATCGTCGTGGTCGTTTTGCGCCTGGGCGTTGTTGAGCAGCCAGGTGCCGTTGAGCGGGTTGCCGCCGAACGACGGGTTGACCGGCGTGTAGACCAGTTCGGTGGCCTGGACGGCAGCGGCGCTGGCAAGCCCGATCAACAACCCCGAGATCCAGAATCCGCTGCGCCGTGAGAACGTTGTCGTGTTCATAGTTCGTCCTTCTCAAGGTCGGTGGTGTCCTGCAACAAGGCTTCCAGCTTGCGCCGGACGACCTCCAGTCGAACCGAGTCGGCGGCCTCGTAGGCCTCGTCCTTCAGTTCCACGGTGTTCGGCGGCAGGAAGCGCCGATACACCAGGCGTTGTTGATACTCGACGGTCACAAGGCTCCCCCAGCGCGCGTCGGGGCGCTCGCGCACCACCAGGTTGAAATCCATGCGGCTGGTGTCGCGCAGGCGCTCGCTGAACGAGTAGTAAAAGTCGTGGCCGATGTGCGAGATCGTGTCGTCGACGATGAAGCCCATCATTTCGTCTTCCTCGCCGGCGCTGGCGAAAGACGCCACGGCCGCGAGGATCAACGCGCACCACCATTGGCGGCTCATGGCTGCAACGCCTGTGGCAGCGCTGACTGGCCTTTTGCAGGGCCCCCGCTGCCAGAGCCGGTGCCATCAAGAAAGGCTTTCTCGGCCACAAACTGCCAGTCCGAATAACGCTGCATGCCTTCGAAATCCGACCACTGCGACGGGAAGTCCGCCTGCTTCAACGGCACCTCGGTGGAGGCACTGTTGATGCCGGTGATGCGTCCGTCGAAACCCCGTTGCAGTGCCCATTCGCCGCCGCCGATCGGGTCCGGGTAGAGCTGGCGCAGATGGTGGCGGGCTTCCGGAAAACGTTCGTCCTGCAACAGGTCGACCAGCTCTTTCGGGTACTGCGCCAGGCCAGGCGAACTGCGGTAGTAGCTGCGCAGCGCCTGGGCGTACTGGGTGCCGACCCACAACAGTTGCTTCTCGCGATCGCGGCGCGACACGGTCGACCACAACTCGCCGGCACTGGCCAGGCCCATGCCCATGATCACGATCAGGAACAGCACGCCCAGGTAGGTGAACCCACCCTGCTCCACGTGCTTACCACTCGGAATACTGGCTGCCATCACGCGCCCTCCCGGTAGCTCCGCTCTTGATGTCGGCGACGCCGCCCGCCACACCGTCCGGTGGAGCGATCAGCACCCATTGGTCATTGCGTTCGGTGATCGGGTCCAGCGGCGCGTTGCGCAGGTAACGCATCTCCACCAGTTGCTCGATGGAATCGGGATAGCGCCCGGTGTCGCCGTAGTAGTGATCCAGCGCCTCGCGCATGGCCGACAGGCTCTGGTGCAACGTGGTCTCTTTCGAGGCCTCGAGGCTGTTGAAGTAGCGCGGCAAGGCGATGGTCATCAGGGTCGCGATAATCGCCATCACCACCATCAGCTCGAGCAAGGTAAACCCCTTTTCCCGGCGCATGAGAATCACCACTCGCGGTAAGCGATGCCGTTGAGGCCATGGCCCCGGGCAAGGGAGTAGACGTCGAACACGTCTTCGCCATCGCGCGGGTTCTGGGCCGAACTGTTGTAGGCCCGCAGGCCCCAACCGCCGTTGTCGTCACGTTTGGCCGGCACCAGCGGATCCCGCGGTATCCGGCGCAGAAAGTAGAACTTCGCCCCCTTGGCACTGCGCACGTCGCGCACGCCTTCGACCAACACTTTCAGGTTCGGCGGATAGCCGCTGCTGTTCAGGGATTTCTCGATGTAGCCGGCATCGAAAGCACGCTTGTAGGCGTCGATGCCATCGCGAATCTGATACAGCGCGGTGCGCAGTTCCTGCTCCTTGCCACGCCGTACCAGGGTCTCGGTCAGCGGCGCGGCCATGCCGGCCAGCAGGCCGATCAGGGCCAGCGTCACCACGACTTCGATCAAGGTAAAACCGCGTTGGGAGGCGTTCATGATCAAGGCTTCTCGACGGTTACACGGGTGGTGGCCACGGCCGCTTCACCGACTGCACGAGGCTGCGCGGCAGGCGCTGGCATCGAGTAGCTTTGCGAGCGATCCGGCGCCTGGATGTGCATGCTGGTTTCGGTGCCGGTGGGGAATTCCATGTCCGACGGGCTCTGGTACGGCAGGTTGCGCACGATCCGTGGGGTGATCGAGAGCACCAGTTCCGATTTGCCGATGGTGTCCTTGTTGCTGCCGAACAACCGGCCCAGACCCGGAATGTCGCCGAGGCCCGGGATCTTGTTGCCGGTGGCGCCGTGGTCGTTGCGCATCAAGCCGGCGAGGATCTGGGTTTCGCCGTCATGCAGGCGCAGTGAAGTCTGGGCGTTGCGGGTGTCGACCTGCACCGGGATCGTCCCCTGGCGGGTCGGCTCCAGCGGCGTGGCGTTACTCACTTCCAGCGCAATCTTGATCGCCACTTCGTTGTTCAGGTGCACGGTCGGCTGCACTTCGAGCTTCAGACCGACGTCGAGGTAGGTCACGCTTTCAGTGATCACCGGGCCTTGAGTCGAAGGCACCGAGGTGGCGCTGATGATCGGCACCCGCTGACCGATGTGGATGCGCGCCTGTTCGCGGTTGCTGACGCGGATCACCGGGCTGGCCAGGGTGTTGATGTCGTTGTCTTGGGCGTTGATCTTGGCTTGCGGCGACGGCGAGATCGAAATCCGGCTGGAGTTGATGCCTTTCAGTTGATCAAGAATGGTCACCGCCGAACCGTCGCTGTTGACCACGCCGAAGGTGTTCGGCCATTGCAGACCCAAGTCGAGAATGCGCTGGGTGGCGACTTCCATCACTTCCACTTCCAGCACCACTTCGGGGTTGGACTGGTCTTGCGATTGCAGGAGTTTCTCGGCCATGCGCACGGCGTCTTCGGTGTCGCGCATGGTCAGGGTGTTCAGGCGTTCGTCGACGAACACATCGCGGGTCTTGAGCATGGTCTTGATCATGTTCAGCGCGGTGTTGGCGTCGATGCTGGTCAGGTAGAAGGTGCGCATCACCAGCTCCTGATAATCCTTCAACTTTTGCGGCGAGTCCGGAAAGATCAGCAAGGTGTTTTCGTTCACCACTTTCTGGTGCAGCTGATTCTGTTGCAGCAGCAGTTGCACGGCGTCTTCGATGCGCACGTCACGCACGAAGATCGTGGCTTTCATGTCCGGGCGCAGGTCCTTGTCGAAGATGAAATTCAGGCCGGCGACCTGCGACAGCACTTCGAAAATGGTCTTGAGGTTGGCGTCGCGAAATTCCAGGGTCACCGGGCGATCAAGCCGGGTGCGCAGTTGCGGGTACTGGATCACGTTGCGGCTCTGCACCAGACGGATGTTGCCTTGCAGCTCAAGCGCGCCATCGTTTTTCGGGTCGAGTTCGAGGATCTGTTTGACCTGACGGTCGGCGCCGTAGATGTCGCCCCGGCGCAGGTCGCCACGGGCCAGTTCCAGCTTCTCGTCCATGCTGCGCAGGTAGTCGAGCTGGCGCAGGGCATCCTGGGCGCGGCGGTTGTTCGGTTCGATGGTCAGCACCCGGCTGTAGGCGGTGCGGGCCGAGGCGAAATCGCGGCGGGCGCGGTCGGTGTCACCGGAGGTCAGCAGCGCGGTGATGGCTTTGGCGCGACCGCTGTTGAGCAGCAGGTGCAGCTCGGTGTCGCGCGGATTTTCCCGCAAGCCTTCCTCGATCCGGGCCAGGCCCGCCTCGTACTGCCCCTGATCGATCAGGTCGGCGGCTTCCTTGTTGGCGACCTGCGCGGAACTGCACGCGGCCAGCCCGGCACACAGGCCGAGGCTCATCAGCAAACGGGATCTGTTCATTGCGTACTCCCCACAGACAAGGTCTGCGACAAATGCAAAGGCAGGTAGACCAGGCTCAGTTCCACATCGGAAATCGCCGCAATCTTCCAGGTGTCGTCGATCACATCCCCGCTGCGCACGACGTAGATTTTCTCGCCGTCCTGCAAGAACACCTGCAGGTCGCTGCGGTCATGCAGCCTGCCGACGAACTGAAACGGCACCGGTGGCAGGCTCGGGGCTTGCACCACCGGGGTCGGGTTGATCGCTTGTTCGGTGACCGTCGCCAGAGTCGGCGCGGCCTTCCAGGATTTGCTCGCAAACAGGTCGCCGGCCGGGCTCAGGTCCTTGATCGGCGCCGCATTCGCCTTGGCGCTGCTGGCGGGCAAGGCGCCACGGGCGCTGGCTTTGGCCGGGCTGGCCACGGCGACTTCGGTCGAATCCGCCTCGTCGCTCGGCGAGAAATATTCCGGCAACCAGGCCAGCGCCGCCGCCACGCCGAAGAACGCCACCCAGCCGGTTATGCGTTTGGTGTCCATCACGACCTCGACAGGTAGAGGGTCATACGGATCCGGCCGCTGAGGTCGGTGTCGGCAATCTTCTTGCGTTGAAACTCGACGTCTTCCACCACCACCGCCGGCAACTGGCCGAGCAAGGCGTGCAAGAAGCGGCGCAATTGCGGGTAGCTGCCGCGCACCGGCAACAGGATCTGGTAGCGCGCCAGATGGGTCTTGGGATCGACGCCGAGGGCGTATTCGCCGCGCGCCAGGGTGATGTGTTCCTGCGCGGCCAGCGCGTAGATGCGGTCGATGGCGACGGTGGCCTGCGGCTGGGCCGGCAGCTTGTTACGGAAATCATCCAGCTGACGTTGCGGCACCACCGGCGGCGCGATGCTGCCGTCCTCGACCTTGGCCAGGTATTCGGTGGCTTCCTGGGTTTGCTGGCTGAGCTGTTGCAGCGATTGCCAGCCCGGCAGCAAACCGCCGAGTGCCCACGCCAGCGTGACCAGCAGCAGCGCCAGACCGGCCAGGCCCGGAACACCGAGGCCTTGCAGGTATTCGTGAACGATCAGTCTAGGGATTCGCATCGCCTATCTCCCAGGTCGCCGACAGGTTGAATTGCACCGGTTGCTCCGGCGATTTGACGACGATTTCGTGGCTCAGCAGCGACACGTCGGACAGCTCGTCACTGGCCTCCAGCCGTTTGTGGAAATCCAGCATTGCTTGCAGATCCCGCGCCTCGGCGCTGATCCGCACCTGGCCCTTGCGGGCATCCGGGGTCAGGGTCAGCAAGGCGATGTCGTCGCGCGGCATGGCTTCGAGCATGGCGAACAGGCGTTCCCAAGGGCGGCGCAGTTGCTGCGAGACCTTGCGCATTTCGGCGAGGTTCTGCGCCTGCTCGCGGGTTTCCGCCGGGCTCAAGGTTGTCTTGGCGCCGCTGTCGCCGGTGAGCTGGCGTTGGGTGTGCTGCAAGTGACCTTGCTGTTGTTCGGCCTGATCGCCGAAGTGCTGCTGCACGCCGAAGCACACCAGCGCGAGCAACACACCGCCGCCGAGCAGGCTCCAGCCCAACGGGCCGGAACGCGGACGAGGCTGGAAATCGAGGTTCAAGGTGCGCATGTCAGGCCACCGCCCGGGACATGACGTACAAGGCGTCACGCACGGTCATCGAGTCGTCTTCGAGGGTGCGCAGGTGCACCCCCGCCACCTCCGGTTGCGCATCGAGGCGCGCCGGGGCGTGCAGATAAACGTTGAAGGCGCGTTCGCTGGTGGAGGCTTGCAGTTGCCGCTCACGACCGATCAGCGCGCTGAGCGCCGCGTCGCTGTCACTGCCGCCCACCGAACGCACCGACGACCAGCGCCCTTCCCTTGCCAGCAGCAACACGCTGCGTTGCGGTTCGGCGACGATGAACAGGAAGTCGCCGGCATCGAGGCTTTTGTCGAAGCGGTTGAACGCGGTCATCAGGTACGGCTGCACCGAGCGCAGACGCAGGCCGCGACCCGTGACCAGCGTGCGCAGGCGTTCCAGCAAGTCCTGCGGCAAGGCACTGGCGATCCGGTCATGCCCGGCCGGCTCGGCCGACAGCACCAGGCTCCACGGTTGGGTCGGTGCGCCGAACAGGTCTTCGAAGCACAGTTGGGCGAAGCCGCGCAGTTCGTCAGGGCTGCTGATCTGCTCGCTCCACGGCACCAGGCAGAAACGGCTGAAGTGGCCGGAGATCACCACGCTCAGCTCGGCACCGGCACGGGTGTGTTCGCCGAGCAGACGGTCGAGGGTGTCCAGCGCCACCGCGTAGCTCTGAAAGCCTTCGTCGATGTAGCCGACGCTGCCCAGCCACAGGGTGTCGCTGCCCCGGCGCTGGCCGAGGCCGACACCGCTGGCGCCGAGCACGGCGATAAATTGATCACGCGATAAAAGTGACACGATTGATCTCCTCCAGCGTGGTCCGACCGTGCTCCACCAGCTCCAGCGCCGATTCGCGCAACAGGCGCAAACCACGGGCGCAGGCCAGGGCTTTGATCTGGGTGATGGGTTGGCGCTCGACGATCATTTGCCGCAGTTCGTCGTCCAGGTGCAGCAGCTCGGCAATCGCCGTGCGGCCGCGATAGCCGCTGCCCCGGCAGTGGCCGCAGCCCTTGCCGTGGACGAAGTGGTAGTGATCGACTTTCTGTGGATCGAGGCCCGAAGCGCGCAGCTCTTCATCGCTCGGGTTGACCGGCGTGCTGCAACTGCTGCACACCAGCCGGATCAGGCGCTGGGCGAGAATCGCGTTGAGCGCCGAGACCAGGCTGTAGGGGTCGATTTCCATTTGGGTAAAACGACCGATCACGTCGAACACGTTGTTGGCGTGGATGGTGGTGAACACCAGGTGACCGGTGAGCGCCGATTGCACGGCGATCTGCGCGGTGTCCGGATCGCGGATCTCGCCGACCATGATCTTGTCCGGGTCGTGGCGCAGGATCGAGCGCAGGCCACGGGCGAAGGTCAGGCCCTTTTTCTCGTTGACCGGGATTTGCAGCACGCCCGGCAGCTGATATTCCACCGGGTCTTCGATGGTGATGATCTTGTCCACGCCGTGGTTGATCTCGGTGATCATCGCGTACAGCGTGGTGGTCTTGCCGCTGCCGGTGGGGCCGGTCACCAGCACCATGCCGTAGGGTTCGGCGGCGAGGCGACGCAACTGGCGCAGGGTTTCGTCTTCAAAGCCCAGCGCTTGCAGTTGCACGCCGCAGACCTTGTCGGCCAGGTCCTGTTTGTCCAGCACCCGCAGCACCGCGTCTTCGCCGAAGATGCTCGGCATGATCGACACCCGGAAGTCGATCTGCCGGCCGCTGATGCCGATCTTGAAGCGACCGTCCTGAGGCACGCGTTTTTCGCCGATGTCCAGTTCGGCCATGACCTTGACCCGCGAGATCACCTGCTCGGCGAACTCGTTGCCCTGGATCTTGCCGATGTTGTTCAGCACGCCGTCGATCCGGTACTTGATCACCAGGCCCTGGCCGGTGGTGCCGAGGTGGATGTCGCTGGCGTGCATTTTCAGCGCGTCGTACAGGGTCGAGTTGACCAGTTTCACCACCACGCTCGAGTCTTCGCTGATGCTGGTCAGCGACAGGCTTTGCAGGGTGTCGGTCTCGCTGCCGGCGTCGGTCTGGGCGTTGAGCGATTCGACCGCGTGGAAGCTTTCTTCGTGGCGGGCCAGATAGGCCTTGAGGTCATCGGCGTGCACCAGATACAGCGGCGCGCCGTGCAGGCATTCGTCGATCCAGGCCAGGCGCGCGGTGTCGAAGGGGTCGGCGAACACGCCGATGACTTCGTCGTTGTGGCGCAGCAGGATGAATTCACGTTTGAGGCATTGCGCGAGGGTGACCCGGTCGAACACCGGGGTCGCCAGAAACAGCGTGTCGGTGTCGAGCACCGGGTAATGCAGGGTGGCGCCGAGGCTGGCAATGAACGGCATCGGCGCCAGTTCGCAGAGCACGGCCAGTGCATCGAGCACCCGTTCCCCGGAAGTGCTGGCCCGTGCCCGGGCCTGGGCCAGTTGCTCACTGGAAAAGCGTGGCGGGGTCTGGGCCTCCTGTGGAGGATTGACCGACAGCGGTTCGACGACAACGGACAGACGATCCATGGCTTGCTCTCCAACACCCGGGGCTTGAGGCCCTGACGGCGCGGGAGGCGAATTCGGCGAGTGCCGGAACGTCTATCGCGCCATTACTCCCCGGTGAGCATTTGATCGTCGTCCGGTGCCATGACCTCCGACCGGTTTCGTCGGCGGTCCGCCAGCACCCAACTGCCATCGTACAACTGCAACGGGAAGCTCTCGGTCCTGCTCTGGCGTCGTTCGACAAAGCCTTCGGATGGGCTCGCACCGGGTTTCGCTTCGCGCTGGATCCCCAGAAGGTCGCAGACAGCTCGGGCCAGTTCCGCCAACGGAAACGGTTTGAACAGGATGTGACTGACCCCCAGTTGCCGCGCCCGCTCACAGACTTCAGCGGTCGGGTGACCCGTTATCAGCACGAAATGACACGTCCTGTTCTGGCGGACCGCGTCGAGCACCTCGAACCCTTCCATATCGGGCAAGCGGTAATCGAACACCAGCACGTCGGGGGCGAAAGTCTCGGCCAGGCCGATTCCCTCTGCGCCGTCATGTGCAATCCGGACTTCCAGCCCTTGCGCCGACAGATAATCCTGAAGGTTCTGTGCAAGCAGCTGTTCGTCTTCGACAACCAGTACTTTGTTAACCAAGGTGGACTCCCTGAAACCTCAAGTGCCGGCAATTGAAATTCAATGACCCGAACCTGCTGGAGTGCGCCTCACAAGAGGTAACGCACACTTCATGCCAGGCTGAATGCCGGTAATTTTTTGTCTTCATGTCCTTGAATTGAATGGAAATGCCCGCTCGTCCCGGTACCCCGTTCCCCAGAAACGGGGAAGCACCTGAATGGGCATCGAAGCCATTCCCCACTATTGGGGGGGAACCTTCAGTCGTCGTCAATTCGTTCGATCCTGTTCTCTGCCCGTAACTGCGCGAGCACCTGACGACGAGCCTGGGTCTGTTGCTGTCGGGCGAGGTACGCCCTGACTGTTTCCAGCCCTTGCTCCTCTGGGACATCGGCCGCCTCCTTGTGGTTCTCGACAAAGATCAAATGCCAGCCGAACGGTGTGCGCACCGCTTCGCTGACTTCACCAGGCTTGAGGGCAAACGCCGCCGTTTCAAACGCCGGCACCATTTGCCCACGGGCGAAATACCCCAGATCCCCGCCCTGGCTGGCGGTGACATCTTCCGATCCCGATTGCGCGACGCTAGCAAAGGTTTGCCCCCCTGCGATAGCGGCACGCATCTGCATCAAGCGTAGTCGTGCCGCTTCAACCGTGGCGGCATCGGCATCGCCGGCAACCTTGATCAGAATGTGCCGGGCCTGGACCTGCTCCGGTGCGCCCATTTCGGCGCGGTGTTCGTTGAAGAAAGCCCGCACGGTCTGCTCGTCCGGGGCCTGGACTTGGGTCAGTACGGCGAACATCCGCTGCGCCGCCAGTTCGCGATGGGTGTACTCGGTGAACGAGGCCTCATCGAAACCGGCGTCCTGCAAACGCTGGAGGAATTTATCGGTGCCGCCGATGGCGGTGCGGGTCTGTTCGACCTGTTCGCGCACGGCTTGCTCATCGATCTTCACCCCGCGCTTGCGCGATTCCTGCCAGAGCAGTTCCTTGTCGATCAGCGTGTCCAGCGCGACCTGACGCAATTGTTTATAGGCCTTGGGGTTGCGGATGCTCGCCACGGCGCGGCCCTGATCTTCCAGGTACTCGGCGAAAAAACGTTCCAGGCGAAACTCGGAAATCGCCTCGCCGTTGACCCGGGCGGCCACCGGTTCATTGTTCGCCATTCCCACCGACAACCAGCCTGTCAGCAGCCAACACAGGGTTTTGAGCTTCATGATCAGGGCCTCCGGTCAGGGCGTGGCAATAATCGGTTTGTAGGGAGCGACCAGATAAAAACGCTGGTCGGGCAAGTCAACGGTGACCACGTGCGCCCCGCTCAGGCCCAATCGTCGGCCGGGGCCGAAGCTCAGGCGCGGGGTCAGGCCGGTGTCGAAGTCATGCAGGCCTTCGAGCGCCGTCACCAGTTTTTCGCGGCTAGCGTCGCGGCCGGCCTGCTTCATGCCTTCGCTGAACAACAGCATCGAGGCGTAGGCACCGACTTGCAGCACCGCGTGCTGGGCGCCGAGGCCTTGATGCTCGCGCAACAGCGTCAAGGCCATGCGCCCGGCCTGGGTCCAGTCGCTGGGCACGAACGGATACGCCAGAAACACCCGCCGGGAAAAACCCTCCGGCACTTGCAGCAAATCCCCCGCCACCTGGCTCGATGCGGCAAACAGGTACGGCACCTGCCCGGCATTCTGCAATCCGGCCGCCAGCCGACTGAAACCTCCGCCGCTACCGAGGTAGAACACTGAGCGCGAGCCCAGCGGCAAGCTGTCCGCCGCCGGGTCGTAGGCCTGCAGATGGACTTTTTCCCAGCCGTGATCCTGTAGATATTGGCCGAGGACCTGTGCCGCCAGCACCTGCGCCGGGTCATCGGGATAGGCAATCAGCGTCGGCCCTTGCAGCACTCGCAGACTGGCGGTGGCGTAGTCGGCCAATGCGATCAGTTGCTCACGCAGGCCCGGCAGCGGCTCGAAAATCTGTGGGCTGGCCTGCACCGGGCCAAGCAACGACAGGGCCCCGATCAGCGGCACGCCCGACTGCTCCAGGCGCGGCGCCAGTTCGCTGTCCAGCGCCGGGGCCAGCGGCGCGATCAAGGCAAAGACTTGCTCTTCCTCGATCAGCCGTTGCAGGGCCTGTTCGGCGCTGGCGCGATCCGGGCCGGGATCGGCCACGGTCAGGCGCAACTGCCGACCGTGAATGCCGCCGGCCTGATTGATCCGCGCAACGCTGCCGTTGAGCACCGCCGCGATGGTAGCGCCCTCCTCGGCCAATGGCCCCTGGCTGGGCAGCAAGGTGCCCAAATGCAAGGTCTGGTCATCGAGCCCCGGATCGCGGTCATCGGCCAGGCGTTTGAGGTACGCCGTGAGGTTGCGCTGATCCTTCATCGACAGCAAGAAGCGCGGCATGCTCGGGTCAAGGCGATTGTTACCGGGGTCGCGGCCCTGCTGAATCACCCGCGCCAGACTGCTGTCGGTGTAGGCCGGGTAGTTGCGGCCATTGATCTGTTGCTGACCGTGGATGCTGGTCAGCCGCGACCAGTTGAGCTGCGGCGGACGCACCCCGCCTTCGGGTCGGCCCAGACCATCGGCGCCGTGGCAGTTGGCGCACGGCAGGCTGGTGGCCGGCAGCAACACATCCGCCGCGCCGACCCGCGCCATGATCGGCTCGCCGCTGGCGGACAGGCCTTCGCGGTACAGGCGCTTGCCGGCGCTTTCTTCATCAGTCAGCGGCAACGCGGCTGCGCCGAGGCTGACGCCAGCGAGCAGGATCAAGGCGAGGACGCGGCCGAGGTTCATGGCGCGGACTCAGCGGCCGGCCACGGGCATTGTCAGCAGCTGCAAGCGCTGGGCAATGGCGGCGGCCGGGGCGTCGGGACGGATTTTGCTCCAGCGTTTGTTGGCCACATCGCCGACGATCAACTGGGTCGAGTGCTGCTCGGGCGTCGGCACGATCTGGCCGATGCGGCCCAGCACCAGGTCCATCTGCGCCTTGTCGCCGGTAAGGAAAAGCCAGTGAGGGTCATCGGCGCCCTGCTTCAAGGTGTAAGCCTTGAGCACCGTCGGCGTATCGCGCAGCGGATCACTGGTAAGGGAAATGAAGGTGATGCCGTCGGCCTTGTCGCCCAGCAGCTCGCGGACTTCCTTGAGCTTGCGGGTGATCAGCGGGCAGGCGTCATTGCAACTGGTGAAGATCACGTTGAGCAGCACCACGCGGTTGTGCAGCGCATCGCTGTAGAAACGCTGGACGTCGCCGTTCTGATCCAGCAGCGGCGTGTCGGTGAACCAGGTTTTCGCGTCGTGGGTGCCTTTGGCCGGTGCGGGCGCAGCGCTGGTCGTTGTCGTTGCCGGTGCCGGTTGTTCGTGGCCTTCGTGGGCCAGGGCCATGGCGCTGAAAATCCAGAAACACACCGTCAGGGTGATCCAGTCCAGGGTTCTCATGGTTGTTGCTCCATGGCAATCGCGGTGTGTTTGGCGTGGGTACGCAGGCCGCTGAGTTTCTCGACTTCCTTGGCCAGCAGTGCCGGATCGGTGAAGCCGTAATAGCGCGTCCAGTGGCGACTGTTGCCGTCACCGACGAGGATCAGCGGCTGGTGATTCTTGAAGTCGCCGCTGAAACTGCCGAGGCCCTTGAGGGTGGCGGTGATCGATTGCGGCGAACCGGTCAGCCAGCTCCAGCCCGGGCCTTTCTGGAAGGTGCGGGCGTAATCCTGCAGACGTTTCGGGTCGTCGCGCTGCGGGTCGATGCTGATCGACACCAGTTGCACTTCCGCGCCGACCCGGGCACCGAGCTGTTTCTGCACCTTGCCCATGATCGATGAGACCACCGGGCAAACCGTGGTGCAGCTGGTGTAGATGAAACTCATGACGACGATCTTGTTGTGCACCAGATCCTGTTCCAGGTGCACGGTCTTGCCGTTCTGGTCGAGCAGCGGCACGTCGGCGAACTTGACCTGGGCGTGCTCCTGGCTGTTGGCGGCCGGTGCGGTGTGGCCGGCATGCTCGTCCGCCGAGTGGGCGCTGGCCTGCTGGGTACCGACGGCCAACAGGCACAGGGTCAGCAGGCCACGGGATGCAAATCGGTTCATGGTCTTTTCCTCGTCACTGAGTCTGGCCGGGCAGCACCCGGACACTGGCAAATGTCTTGTCGTCGAAACCGGCGCCCAGCGAGGCCGCGCGCACGTGCAGGTACCAGGCGCCGCTGCGGTCGAGGGTCACCGGCGCTTCGTACACGCCGTCGACGACTTCCCGTGCGGCCACTTCACGGGGCCGGGAAGTCGGCGCGAGGAAGTAACGCAACTGCACGTCGGTCACGCCGCTGCGCTGGATCTTCTGTTTGCCCTGGACGATGCGAAAGCGCACCACGTAGGGGTCGTTGAGGGCCACGGCGGTCTTGTCCAACAAGAACTCGACTTTTGCCGCGCCCAGGTGTTTTTCAGACACACCATCGGACGCCACCTGGGCGCTGAAGCAATGAATGATGTTCGGCTGGTTGAGCAGGAACGCCACGTCGAAGCGCCCCGCCGCCGGCAATTTCACTCGGGCGCTGTACAGCCCCGGCGACACTTCGCGCAGGCTGCGGTCGATCACCAGCGCGGCGCGGGCGATTTGCCCCCGGTTGGGGTAACCGGACATCGGCGCGTTCATGCCTTCGGCGTAGAAATAGGTGGTGTTGTCCACCGGGTTGACCACGAACACCGCGTTGTCATCGCGCGATACCGCGAGGCTCGATGCCAGCGGCAGATCCCCGGCCAGCCGTGGCGGCTGCGGCCCGGCTTCGAAACCCTGAGTAATCGGCTGACGCCCTTCGCCCAGCGAAGACAGGTTGATCATGGTGACTTTCGGCGAGGCCAGTCCGCGCACGTAGGCATAGGCCTGAGTGAACACCACTTGATAGGGTTCGGCCGAGACTTCCAGATCATGGATCGCCGAATCGTTGGCCGCATCGATCACGGTGGCGCGGTTTTCCACTGTGTTCAGCACCACGCCAAACCGGCCGTCGGCGCTGAAGCCCATCGGGCCAAGGCCCTGTTGCAGCTTGATCACCCGGCGTACGGCGCGGCTGTTGCTGTCGATCACGGTGACGGTGCCGTCCTTGCCGTCGGCCACGTACACCGCGCCGGACAGCGGCGAGTACGCCACCGACAACGGGCTGGAGCCGGTCTTGACCTGTTGCACCAGGCTCAGGCTGGCGATGTCGATAACGCTGAGGGTGCCGTCGTCGCGGTTGCTGACGAAGGCGAAACGGCTGTCCTTGCTGAAGGTGATTTCGTGGTGGCCGCGCCCGGTCGCCAGGTGTTTCAGCGGTTTGAGGCTCTGGGTGTCGATCACCGTGACCCCGGACTGTTCAGCCTTGCTCGCGTTGTTGCCGACCCACAGCAGACGCTCGTCCGGTTGCAGCGCGACCCGCACCGGTTGGCTGCCGGCGGCCACCGAGTCGATGACCTTGAATTGCTCGCTGTCGATCACCGCCACTTCTCCCACCGTCGGCATCGACACGAAGACCTTTTTGTTGTCCCTGGGCGTGACCCAGTCCATCGGCGACTGCTTGAGTTCGATCCGCGCCAGGGTGCTGGTGATACCGCCGACCGAGACTGACGGATCGACCACCGAAACGCTGGCATCGCGGTTCATCACCAGCAGGAAATAGCTGTTGAGGTCGAGCAGCGGCCGCGCGCCGATGTTGGATTTGAGGAACATACCGACCCGCGACTTGCAGCTCTGGTCACGGCCCTGGGCCTGATCGGCGGCGACGGCTTGCGGATCGATCCACGCCCCCGGCGCCACACCGGACAACGGCTGGCCGGACGCACCGTCGGTGACGCGAAACTGCACGTCGGCGAACTCGCCCTCACGCAACTGACCGTCGCTGGCGAGCGGCTTCAGATCGAAGGCGATCGACACACCGTCGCGGGTCAGCACCTGCCCGGCGCCGGTTTGCGCCAGGGCAATCTCGCTCAGCGTGAGCAGTGCGCCGACCATTGCCAACAGGCAGACGCCGATGATGTTGATGATCCTGTTCATGTCGCTCTCCCCTGACACATTTTCCGAAACACCGCCGTCCCCTGTGGGAGCTGGCTTGCCAGCGATGGCGGCTTCAGCCACACCACCCAGAACCGAGTTGCTGCCAATCGCTGGCAAGCCAGCTCCCACAGGTTTTTGCACTCACCGATCCATCGCATTCCAGCTACTGAGCAGGCGGCGCCGGCTCCGGCTCATTGGTCACCCGCAGCAATCCCCACAGCCCCGAGGTGTTGCCATAGGCGCCGTAATCGCGGAACAGGTAGTCCCCCGGTATCGCGTTGCTGCCCCCGGCGCTCGGGATCATGAAGCTGAAGTGCGCCGCCGGCAGGATGCTTTCGTGAGCGCCGATGTACATCGACATCGGGTTGTAGCCGAAGCGCACCGAACCCACGCCCGGCGTGCCCATCGGGTAGCCGCCGGTGTCGCTCTTCTCGGCCTGGAACGGGTTGAGCGACCAGACGTGTCCGTCGAGCTGGAACGTGGTGCCGCGACTGCCGCCGCTCGGCATCAGAATGTGCGTACGGAACGGCTGACCCGGTTTGGCATACAGCACCGGCGTCTGCGGATCGCCACCCACCAGCGCATTGCTGTAGGCCATGTGCGCGTTGGTCATGTCGCCGTAACCCGCGCCATCGGCATGGCCGAACGGCGCATCCGGAGCGAGGCCGAAGCGATACCACAGCGGTTCGGTCTTGTAGTTGATGGCCATGCTCGAGTTGTCCTGCGGATCGGTCGGCACGCCGAAGCCCTCGGCCGCAATGCCTTCGACCGGCCGGCCATTGGCCCAGCGGGTGTTCAGCGCCTTGTGCCAGACCATCGCGAAGTCGCGGTAAGTCGTCTGCCCCGGTGCGGTGACCGTGGCGTTGACCTTGCGCGCATCGTCGACCCAGGTCGCGCCGATCGGCAGGATGCTCATCGCACCACCCAGGCCTTTTTGCGGTTGCTTGATCACATCCGCCGGGGTGAAGTTCAGGCCACCGAACTCCACGGCCGTGGCGTTGATGTTGTCGACACTGCGCCCCAGTTGCGTGACCGGTTTGCCTTCACGCTCCAGGTGCCCGGCGTAGTACTGATAGGTACGGGTCGGGTAGGCGCCGCTGCTGCCCAACCGTGGCGGGACGGTCTGGATCGGGTTGGCGCCGACGTTGGCACCGTCGGATTTGGTGATGTCATAGGCCAGCAGTTGCGCGTGCAGACCCACATGGCTGGACGGCCGCATCAGGTTGTTGCTGAAAGTGGTCGAGCCCAGGCCGCTGTTGCGATCACGTTTGACGATGCCCTGCATCACGGCGGTCTGGGTCAGGTCGGGCATCACGCTCGGCAGACGGTTTTCCAGGGTGATATTGATGCAGTCCCCGGCCGCTGCGCGCAGCACCAGCGGTTCGACCGGAATGCCGGGTTTGAGCTTGCCGCTGACCGGATCGAGGTCGGATTTGCGCACGTACAGGATCGCCGTCGGATCATGCAGCGGCCCGCTCTGGCCACCGATGGTGATGGTCTCGCCGTCCTCCGGATCGGTCACGGTCACTTGCGGGATGCTCACCGTGCGCGAGTTCAGCACCAGGGTGCCGCCCGCCGGATTCAGCGGCCCGCCGACATGCTGACCGAGCCCGGCCGAATCGCCGATGCTCAGGCCCAGCGAATTGCCGAGGATGTCGTTGGCCAGCGCCGCGACCACTTCATAGTTGCGCTGCACCGTCGGCCGGGTGCCGATGCCGTTGGGGTTGGCGCTGATCCGTGGGCAACTGCCTTCGAACGCCACGGTGTTGCGCATGCCCGCCGGACTCGGGTTGTTGGGGATGGCGAACAGGTCATTGCGTTTGGCCGTGTAGTTGCGCATCACGCCCCAGATCCCGCTCCAGTAGCCTTCGATCGAAGCATCCATCGAGTACAGATAGTCACCGGTGGTCGCCGCAGAGCTGGACAGCATCGACACCGGTGCGATGAAGCCCATCTGTTCGGAGATGCCGATCATCTGCGAGGCGCGCCAGCCGGAGTTGGAGCTGTTGCCGAAACCGGAACCGCTCTGCAGCCACTTCACGCCGTGCAGGGTGACGTTGTGCTCTTCCTCGTGGCCGCCGGCATGCACCCGCAGACGCACGTTGTCGCCGGTGTAGGTGCGCAGCATCGGGGTGAACGGGTCGCCCGGCTCGCTGCCGCCCTTGTTGATGTGCGGCGGGAACAGGGTGGTGCCGCCAGTCGGGCCGGTGGCGGCCGTCACCAGGTTCGGTGCCAGGTTCATCGCCGGGATCGCGCGGTCGGTGCGGCTTTGCATGGCGTACGCCAGATCACCGCCGAGGCCGTCGGCCTGCATGCCGCGCTTGCCGTCCGGGCCGACCTTGTTCGGATCGTAGACCCGCAGGGCCAGCGGCTCGTTGCGATAGTTGACGACGAACATGCCCGGATCATCCACGGAGATCGCTTGCGGGCATGGCCGGCTCGGGCAGCCCGGCACCTGACCGCCCTGCACTTCCAGCACGCCTTCGAGCAGGGTGCTGGCGTTGTTGCGCACCGGCGGGTTGATCGCGTAGCGGAAGCTGTCGGCGGTGGCCGGGAACGCTTGCGGATTCGGCACGCCGTTGGGGCCGGCGCCCACGTACACACCGGCTTCATAGGCATGCTGGAAGTCGCTGTATTCGAGGAAGAACTCACGGAAGCTGTCGTTCTTGCCGTCGCCGTCGAGGTCGCCGGTGTTGATCACCGCCTGCCACGAGGTCGGCCCACCGTCCTGGCGCGCGCCGCTGTACAGAGGCTCGCCGGTTTCGGCGTGGAACCAGGTGGAACCGGCCGGTTCCGCCAGCACCGTGGCATACAGGCCGATCTGCTGGTGAGTCGATGGGCCGAGGTGGTCGTGGGTGAAGATGGTGCCCAGGCCCCGATCCACGCCCTTGGCGTTGACCACCGGGTCGACGAACCAGCGTTGCATGGCCGTGCGTGCGCCCATCCAGTCACTGCGCCCGAACTGACCGAAGAACGGATGCGCCTTGGCTTTCGGGCACGCCTGGGTGCCGTCGCGCGGGTCGGTGCCCTCGCACTGGTTGAATTCACGGATCGCGTGAATGCGTTCCTGAACGGCACCCGGGGAGAGCACGCCGTCCTCGTAGTTCCAGCCGTTGGAGGAACCGTCGGCAGCCGTCAGGTCCCACTTCGGCAGGTGAATGTGCTGGCCGATCACGTCGGTCGGCGTGCGCACCTGATAGTCATCCATCTCGTAGGTGGCAGGCACCAGGTTGGTTTGCTGGTATTGCACGCAGTCGAAGGTGTTCATGCGCATCACCAGCGGCTCTGGCGGACGCTGCTTGGTGATCACCGGCCAGGCGTCTTCCCACAGCGCCAGAATCCGGGCTTGCGGGAAGTGATAACCGACCTTGTTGTACACCGCGTCGAACTGAATGTTGGCGGCCTTGTAGATCCTTGGCCGGTCGGCGGTGAAGGTCGAGGCGCCGACGAAGGACATGCCGTCCAGCCGATCGCCGCTGGCGAATTCACCGCTGCCGGCGCTGCTGGTCAGGCGTTTTTGCCGGTCGTCCATGCACGGTTCGTAGTACGGCGCGCCGGCAATCGGCAAGGCGCCGTTGGTGCGGAAGGCCTTGGCCACGATCTGGTTGCCGGGCAGCAAGGCAAAGCTTGGGTGATCCTTTTTCGCGTGGAACGCCATCGCGGCCTGTTCCACTTCAGTGCCCTCTTCGGGCAGGTAAATCGGTTTGGCGCGGGTGACTTCCTTGGAGAAGTCCAGCGAGGTGGTCACGGTGTGCGCTTCGCCTCCTGCTGATACACCATCGAGGGTGTGACGCTGCAAGCCGCCGTCCCAGCCGCCGGACTGATTCGGGTCGAGGTTGGCCCACAGCGCTTTGCCGCTGGCTTTCAACGATTGCGCGGTGGCGGCGTCGAGCATGTCCAGCGGTGGGGTTGGCGGACGCTGACCCACCGAACTTTCCATGCCGCCGATCCAGAACGGATAGCCAGGGTTTTTCAGGCTGCCGTCGGCGTTGCGGTTAGCTTCGCTGCGATCAACCAGTGCCAGTGAGCCAATGGCTTGCGAACCACCGTTACCGCCGTGGTGTTCGCCGTCGTCATCGCCCTCTTCTTCCTCATCGTCGTCATCGTGTCCGGCGACCAGGGTTTCACCGATTTTCGGCACCACCACCACTTTGCCCGGCATCGGCGCCATGGCTTTGCCGGGCAGCGGCACGACGGCCGGAATCGGCGTGCCGGCAATGATCTCGCCATCCGGCAAGGCGCGGGCACCGGCGGCGGGTTTACCGCTGCGCAGGGCGTAAGGTTCGCTGTGATAACCATCGGCGCCCTGTTGCGAGACTTCCAGCCGGGTGCCTTCCTCGAACACATCGTGCACCCGCCACATCGACCACATGCCCTGGGCGAAATGCGGGTAGAAGTGGCAGTGATAGATCGCATCGCCGGCCACCCGGTTGCGGTTGCCGGAGCCGCCGTTGGCGATTTCGTAGGTATAGCCGGCGCCTGGGCCAATGCCTTGGGCATCGACGTAATCGGAGTTGTCGTCGTTGGGGTTGAACAGCCACTGATGGCCGTGCAGGTGAAAGATGTGCTGCTCGTGGCCGTTGTGGGTGTTGCGGAATTTGACGAAGTCACCGATGTAGCTGTGGTTGACGTTCGACGGCTCCGACGGATACAGGGCCATGGTGGCTTTGACGCCGACCTGATCGGCGCTGGGTGTCTGGCCGGGGGCGATGTTCTCAAGCCCGGTGTTGGCCGGCACGTCCACCAGCATCGCCACGTCGCCGACGGTGTGCGAGCTGAGGAAGAATTCTTCGTAGGCACACGACAGGCAATCGTGCATCGGGCCCACGCCGAGGCGGTTGGCGACCACTTCGGCACCCATGCCGCCGGAACCGTAGTTGATCATGAACGAGTCGCGGGTCGGCTCCAGCACATGGGCCATAACCGGGTCGGCCCAGTAGGCGGGGAATGCCTGGGTGGCGGCGGTTTCGTCCTGGAACTGCGAGGCGAAATCGCGAAACGGCTCGAGGCGGTTAGGGATCGCCGGGTTGCGTTTGCCCATCGATTCCAGCGGATAGGTGCTGGGCGCAAAACTGCCATCGGCGTTGCTGCCCATGACGATTGCGTCGCTTTCGCTGGAGATGATTTCGTTGCCGTCGACCATGCTGATGATCGGCGTGCCGGCCTTGCCTTCACGCAACCACGGTTCGCGCTGCGGGTAGCGGGCCTGGTAATCGACGATGGGGTGACCCGCTGGTGTGCGGCCGGTGGTGGCCAGACGCATTTCTTCTTCAGTGAGGGTGTTGCGATAGGTGCGTCCCGACTTCGGCACCACCACGACCTGGCCGAACAGGCCATTGGCGGTGTTGCCGGCCGCGCCCTCCCCGCCGAATGTCGCGCCACGGCTGCTGACGGCAAACGCCCCTTCGCGCTCGGCGTACAACACGTAGGAACGGCTCGCGCCCGGCGGCACCAGGGTGTTGGCATTACGCCCGGTGTAGGAGGAAATGTCGTCGATGCTGTTCACCGCTTGCAGGCCGTTGACCTGGAAACCGACATGGCGGTCGGCGACCTGCTCGTCGACCTTGAAAGCATCGGCGCCACTGACGTTCTCGGTGCCCTCCTCGCCTTCAAGCCCTTCGAAATGCTTGTTCGGGTTGGCCTGGTAGTCGAGCAGGTTCTGCAGGTTGATCGTCAGGCAATCACCGGCGGCCACCCGCAGCACCAGCGGCCGTGGACGCTTGTCGGCACGCAGCGAGACCTTGCCCGGCACCGCGCTGCCGCCATAGGCCAGCGAGACGTCATGCTCATCGACCACATCGCGGCGCAAGGCGTACATCATGCCGTTGGCATTCTGCGCACCGAGGCGGTTGAACATCAGCGGTTGATCGAAGGCGACTACATTGGCCACCAGATTGCGCTCGCAGCGCACGGCGGCGCTGGCCAGTTCGACGCTGAGCATCGAGACCAGCAACAGCAGCCAGTTCAACAGGGGCGGTGCGTGGTGAATGCCAACCATGATCGGAAACCTCGTAGTGGGTGCTCACAGGGAACGATTCTCGATAAACCCCTTGGAGCAATCCGCGTGCCACAAAAAATGTCTTTCCAACTCAAACGGTTACACAGGTCACTTGAGAATCCGGGGGATATTCCCCACCCGTTTCCCCACTTTTCCGGGCCCTCGGGTTTGCCCCGAAAGTGGGGAAACCGGGGACATCCTTTACAACGGTGCATCCACCGCCAGCCCCTGCAAGCGCCGGTACTGACGCAGCACGCTCGGGACATAGCGCTGGGTTTCGGCGAAGGGCGGAATCACCCGGCCGCGGCTGAGCACCGCGTCAGGCCCGGCGTTGTAAGCCGCTACGGCCAGAGCAATGTCGTTGTCGAACAGGGTCATCAGGCGCTTGAGGTATTTGGCCCCACCCTGGATGTTGGCCTTGGGGTCGTAGACGTCTTTCACCCCCAGCTCGCGGGCGGTGTCGGGCATCAATTGCATCAGTCCGCCAGCGCCCTTGGGCGAGGTGGCACCGGGGTTGTAATTGGATTCGGACTTGATCACCGCGTGCAGCAAAGCCTCGGGCAGGTGATTGGCGCTGGCCGCCGCTGACACCAGCTCGGCGTAGGGCTGGTTGGCGATCAATTGCGGTTGCTGGTCAAGGCTGACCAGCGGCGCATCGGCTTCACGGATCACCCGCTCGTAAGTGCGTCCGGGACGGTGGACGTTCGACAGCACGTAGCTGCCCTTGGCATCCATGGAAACGAAGACATCGGCTTGCGCGGCACCGACCGACAGCACGCAGCCGAGCAGACCTGCAGTGAATGAATGGATCATTGGGCCTCCCCTGACAGGCCCCGAAAAATTGGGGGAAATGCCCCACTGACCCGTCGTTGATCAGCCGTACGCAAGCACTGTGCCGACTCTTGAAAAGCCCGTAATACAAGGGCTTCAGCCCGACAGCCGAATTTATCGGGGGCTGAGCATGGCAATTGCATAAGCCCTTTCGGCGACACGGCTGCCACTCACGGGAGGTCATCATGAAGCTGCATTTTCGTCCGCGTGCCCAACGCGGTTTCACCCTGCTCGAACTGCTCGTGGTGCTGGTGGTGCTTGGCCTGTTGGCCGGGATCGTCGCGCCCAAATATTTCGCCCAGCTGGGGCGCTCCGAGGTGAAGGTTGCCAAGGCGCAGATCGAAGGCCTGAGCAAGGCGCTGGACCTGTACCGGCTGGAGGTCGGCCATTACCCGTCCACCGAACAGGGCTTGCAGGCGCTGGTGACCGCACCGAGCGACGAAGCCAAATGGACGGGCCCGTACTTGCAGAAAAAACTGCCGCAGGATCCGTGGGGGCGTAACTACACCTACCGCTATCCCGGCGAAAACAGCGAGTACGACCTGCTCTCAATGGGCAAGGACGGCCAGCCCGGCGGCGATGGCGAAAACGCCGAAGTCACCAACTGGCAATAAGCGGAGCACACGGCATGCGATTTCAACTCAAAGCAGTGGGCAAGGCCGGGGTGGTGTCGCTAAGCGTCGAGGCGCCGGGTCAGAGCGAGGCGCGGCGCATTGCCGAGGATCAGGGCTTGCGCGTGGTCAGCCTGCACGCCGAGAGGCACTGGCGTTCGTTGCGCCTGAGCAAGCGTGAAACTTTCAACCTGGTGCTGTTCAGCCAGGAACTGACCACCCTGCTCAACGCCGGCCTGCCGCTGATCGATGCGCTGGAAAGCCTGGCCGAAAAAGAAACCGCCCCCGCCGCCCGCAAAACCTTGAGCGAGCTGGTGCGGCTGCTGTACGAGGGCAAATCCTTCTCCCAGGCGCTCGGCCAGTTGTCGGCGGTGTTCCCGCCGTTGTACGTTGCGCTGGTACAGTCCAGCGAGAAGACCGGCGCGGTCGGCGATGCGCTGGGCCGTTACGTGAGCTATCGCCAGCGCATGGACGAGGTGCGGCAGAAGATCGTCAGTGCCTCGATCTACCCGCTGTTGTTGCTGGTGGTCGGCGGTGGCGTCGTACTGTTTTTGATGGGCTACGTGGTGCCGCGCTTCAGCCTGGTGTTCGAAGGGCTGGGCTCGAATCTGCCGTGGCTGTCGCAGATACTGATGAGCAGTGGCATGTTTCTTCACGCCCATCAGGGTGAGTTTTTCGGCCTGTTGGCGACAATCGTCATCGCCCTCGCCGTGCTGCAAAAACAACCGGCGTTTCGCCGTGGGCTGGATCGGCTGGTGGAGAAACTGCCCGCCGTGCACCAGCGAATTTTCATGTATGAGCTGGCGCGGTTTTACCGGTCGCTGGGGATTCTGCTGCAAGGCGGGATTCCGCTGGTGACGGCCATGGGCATGGTGCGCGGCCTGCTCACCGTGGCCTCGCGAGCACGGCTGGACCAGGCCTGCGAACGGGTGCGCGAGGGGCAATCGTTGTCCACTGCGCTGGAGCTCAACCGTCTGGTGACGCCCGTGTCCCTGCGCCTGCTGCGCGCCGGCGAACAGTCCGGCAACCTCGGGCAAATGATGGAACGCAGCGCCGATTTCTACGACGAGGAAATCAGCCGCTGGATCGAGTGGTTCGTGCGGTTGTTCGAACCGCTGCTCATGACCTTCATCGGCCTGTTGATCGGGGTGATCGTGATCCTGATGTACATCCCGATCTTCGAACTGGCTTCGAGTATCCACTGACCTCGGGAACGGGTCGGATCACACGCAACAAGCCACATCCACGTTCCCAATCAAGACAACAAAGACGGAGAACGATATGCACATTCAAAAGCTCGTGCTCGCAATGGCCATCGGCGCAGTCCTGTCGGCGTCTACCGTACTGATTCCGGACAGCCTGTCCGGGGTGTCGAGTGTTCAGGCCAAGGATGGGGGAAGTGGTGGTGGCGGCGGTGGTGGAGGTAGTGGCGGAGGCGGAGGCGGTAACGGCGGGGGTGGCAGCGGAGGCGGCGGTGGCGGCAATGGAGGCGGTGGTGGCGGTAATGGAGGCGGCGGCAGCGGAGGTGGTGGCGGCGGTAATGGAGGTGGCGGCGGCAGCGGTGGCAATGGTGGTGGTCACGGCGGCAGCGGCAGTGGCGGCAACAGTGGCAGTGGCAGTGGCGGCGGTGGCAACAGTGGCCACAGCGGCAGTGACCACGGCTCGGGCCACTCCGGCAACACGGCGTCATCCGGTCGCAGCGGCACGCATTCTGAACCCGGCGACGACCATGGTGTGCATCGGTCCGGAGAGGTCGGCGATGACCACGGTGTACATCGCGCTGGTGAAATCGGTGACGACCATGGCGTACATCGTGCCGGCGAAATCGGTGATGACCGAGGCCTGCATGCCGCGGGCGAACCCGGTGATGATCGCGGTGTTCACGTCGGCGGCGAGCCTGGCGATGACAAGCGCGCCAACTGACCCGAACTGAAAACACCGCAATCCCTGTGGGAGCTGGCTTGCCAGCGATAGGGCCCGGTCAGGTAGAAATTCTCTTGCTGACCCACCGCTATCGCGGGCAAGCCCGGCTCCCACAGGGCTCATCAGTGCCTACAAGGTCGCCGCAGAACCTAGAGAGCGACGTGATTTTGATCCAGCCGCTCCCGCAAAAACTCGATCAACGCCTGCACCGGCCGCGACGCCTGGCGATGCTGCGGATACACCGCCGACAGCGTCAGCGGTTCCGGCCGAAGCTCGTCCAGCACCGGCACCAGCCGCCCATCCTTCAGCGCCGCGCCGACAATGAACGTCGGCAGATAGGTAATCCCCATCCCCGCCACCGCCGCATCCCGCAGCAATTCACCGTTGTTGACGCGCATCCGCCCGGTGACATTCACCAGCAGCGGCTTGCCCTGCCCCGCGTTGAATCGCCACTGCACCGAACGCCCGTGACCGTAAGGCAGGCAGTCATGGCCGAGCAGATCTTCCGGTTTGACCGGCGTACCGCGTTCGGCCAGATACGCCGGACTGGCGCAGTACACCCGCTCGATTGACGCGATGCGTCGGGCGATCAGGGTCGAGTCCTCCAATACGCCAATGCGCAACGCCAGGTCGTAACCCTCGCCCAGCAGATCCACCGGCCGGTCGCTCAGGTCTACTTCCACCGTGACCTCGCGATAACGCTGCAGAAACGGCGGCAGCAAGCAGCCCAGATGTGCCAGCGCGAACGACAGCGGCGCACTCACGCGAATCGCCCCGCGCGGCTCTGCGGTCTGCCCGGCGATGCCCTGCTCCACCGACTCCACTTCACCGAGCAAACGCAGCGCCGACTCGTAATAGCTCTGGCCCAGCGGCGTCACGTCCAGGCGCCGGGTCGAACGGTTGAGCAATCGCACGCCCAGGCGTTCCTCCAACTGCATCAGGCGACGGCTGACGAACTGCTTGGACAAGCCCAATTGATCGGCCGCCGCCGTGAAGCTGCCGGAGTCCATCACCTGGCAAAAAATACGCATGTCTTCAAACGGGTTCATTGTCACTCTCTGGTGGACAGTTAAACGCTTTATAGCCGCTTTTTCACTTTCCGGCACCTCATTAATCTGTGCTCACGGTGTTGCTGAGGCCTGAAGCCCAGCGCCACAGCAGCCCGATCCCAAGGCATACAAAAACTCAAACGACTTAAAAAGGAATTGCACATGAACATCAAGAAAACCCTCGCCGCTTCCCTCCTCGCCCTGTCCATCGGCAACGCCTTCGCCGCCGAAAGCACTGGCGTCGAACACAACACCCAGGCCTTCCTCGACGCCCTCGCCGCCGGCGGTGGCAAACCGCTCGAGCAACTGAGCCCGAAAGACGCCCGTGCGGTGCTGACCGGCGCCCAGGCTTCGGTGAAGGTTGACCTGTCCGGCGTTGAAGTCAGCGACAAGGCGATCAAGGTCGACGGTCAGACGATCAACCTGAAAGTGGTGCGTCCGGCCAAGGTCAAAGACGAGTTGCCGGTGTTCATGTTCTTCCACGGTGGCGGCTGGGTGCTGGGCGACTTCCCGACGCACCAACGCCTGATCCGTGATCTGGTGGTGGGTTCTGGCGCGGTCGCGGTGTACGTCGATTACACGCCGTCGCCGGAAGCGCAGTACCCGACCGCGATCAATCAGGCCTACGCCGCGACCAAATGGGTGGCCGAGCACGGCAAGGACATCGGTGTCGACGGCAAGCGTCTGGCGGTGGCCGGTAACAGCGTCGGTGGCAACATGGCAGCGGTTGTGGCGTTGATGGCCAAGGAACAGAAAACCCCGGCCCTGCGCTTCCAGTTGCTGATGTGGCCGGTGACCAACGCCGGGTTCGATAACGGCTCGTACCAGCAATTCGCCGAGGGCCACTTCCTGACCAAGGGCATGATGCAGTGGTTCTGGGACAACTACACCACCAACCCGGCCGAGCGTGCGCAGATCCATGCCTCGCCGCTCAACGCCAGCGCCGAACAGCTCAAGGGCCTGCCCGCCGCGCTGGTGCAGACCGCCGAGTTCGACGTGCTGCGTGACGAAGGCGAAGGCTACGCCCGCCACCTCGATGCGGCCGGTGTGCCGGTGACCTCGGTTCGCTACAACGGGATGATTCACGACTTCGGCCTGCTCAACCCGCTGAATGGAATCCCCGAGGTGAAGGCCGCCGTGCGCCAGGCCGCAGCGGAACTCAAGACCCATCTGAACTGAGTGCAACCCCTCGCCACACCTTCGGGTGTGGCGTTTTCTTTTGTGTCCGCCGGAGTTCACCTCATGAGCCTTTTTTCTGCCCACCTGCTGTCCTGGAGCGCTCTGCTGCTGGTGCTCGACACCTTGCTCTGGCACCTCGCACCGTTCAAGCATCGCGCGCAACGGGTCGCCGTGCGACTGGTGCTGTTCCTGGCCTTCAACGCGCTGGCCATCAACGCCGGCGTCAGCCCGTTGCAGGCGCCGCTGTTTGCCGACGACCCGGTGGCGCAACTCGGGGCGACGGCACTGGGGATTCTCTGGTGGCTGTACGCCGCGCGGGTGCTGACCGAAGTCATCGGTCTGATCCTGATGCGCCGCATCGGTCACAGCGGCCGCCTGCTGCAGGACGTGATCGGTGCGCTGGTGTTTCTGGCGGCCATCGTCGCAGCGGCCGGTTATGTGCTGGATCTGCCGGTCAAAGGCCTGCTCGCGACTTCCGGGGTGGTGGCGATCGTCATTGGTCTGGCGCTGCAAAGCACCTTGGCCGACGTGTTTTCCGGCATCGTGCTCAACACCACCAAGCCGTATCAGGTGGATGATCTGGTGGTCATCGACGGCGTCGAAGGCAAGGTGCTCGACATCAATTGGCGCGCCACGCACCTGCTGTCCAGCACCGGTACTCTGGCCGTGGTGCCGAACTCGGTGGCGGCCAAGGCCAAGATCGTCAACCTCAGCCGCCCGAACAACCTGCACGGCGTGTCGATCAGCATCAAGGTGCCGAACCACATTCGCCCGCGCCGGGTGCTCGACGCCCTCGAGCGCACGCTGCAAGGCAGCAGCAGTCTGTTGCTGACGCCCGCGCCGAAAGCGGTGCTGAAAGAGGCCGGCGACGAAATGTCGGAATACGTGGCCAGCGGATTCATCGCCGAACTGGGCAAGAAAAGCGAGGTGCGCAATCAATTGTTCGACCTCGCCCACCGCCATCTTGAAGCGGCTGGCATTTCGCGGCATCCGGATGGCGTGATCGAACCTTCTACCCGCGCCCGCGCGTTGCTCGATGAAGTGAAAATCTTCCGCTCGCTGAGCCACGAGGAACGCGATCGCCTCGCCGAATCGATGGTCGCGCAGCAGTACAGCGCCGGGCAGGTAGTGCTCAATCTGGAGGAAGTCCCGGACAGCCTGTTCGTGATCGCCACCGGCGTGGTCAGCGCCAGCGTGCCGGACGGCAACGGCTTCACCGAGGCCGGACGCATGGGGCCGAGTGAGGTCATGGGTGAGCAAAGCATCCTCGCGGACACGCCTTCGCAGGCGACATTTACCGCGCTGACGTCTTCGATCATTTATCGCCTCGACAAGAACCTGACCCGCCAGTGCATGGAACAACGCAGTGAAGTGGGTCAGGCGTTGAACAAGTTGCAGGCGGTGCGGCAGCAAAACAGTCGGCTGGCGTTGATGGCCAAGCCTGTGCCGGTTCGCAAGGGTGGGTTTTTGGGATGGTTGCAGAAGCGATAATTCACCGGGCTTTCAATCTTCTTTAACTTCGAAATCCAACCCCCTCATCGGAACGCCGCCCGCCCAGCCCTCTCCCCCAGGGGGGCGAGGGGGAAAGGGAGCCGATCTCGGTGCTTTTCAAAACCTGAGTTCGACTCGATTTTTCAGGTCGATGTACCTCGAAAGAACAACTCGGTCAGCTCCCTCTCCCTCCGGGAGAGGGCTGGGGTGAGGGCTGGTTTTCGAAGTGAAATACACACTCAACAACACCGCAAAAAAAATGCCCGCTCTTCAGCGGGCATTTTGTTCAGCCAATTACTGGGCCGTGAACTTGGTATAGCTGTTGATCAGGTTGCGGTAGTTCGGCAGACGCTGGGACAGCAGATTCGCCAGGCCTTCCATGTCGTTGCGCCAGTCACCCTGCAGCTCGCAGGCCACAGCAAACCAGTTCAGCAGGTGTGCGCCGGCAGCCGACATACGCGCCCACGCCGCTTGTTGCACGGTGGTGTTGAAGGTGCCGGAAGCGTCGGTGACCACGAACACTTCGAAGCCTTCAGCAATGGCCGACAGGGTCGGGAACGCCACGCACACGTCAGTCACCACACCGGCGATGATCAGTTGCTTGCGGCCGGTGGCCTTGATGGCCTTGACGAAATCTTCGTTGTCCCAGGCGTTGATCTGGCCAGGGCGGGCAATGAACGGTGCGTCCGGGAATTGCTCTTTCAGCTCAGGCACGATCGGGCCGTTCGGGCCGGAATCGAAGCTGGTGGTGAGGATGGTCGGCAGGTTGAAGAACTTGGCGATGTCGCCCAGTGCCAGCACGTTGTTCTTGAACTCGTTCGGCGAGAAATCCTGTACCAGCGAGATCAGACCGGTCTGGTGGTCGACCAACAATACAACGGCATCGTCTTTGTTCAGGCGGCTGTAAGGAACGTTGCTCATGTGAAACTCCTCGATGGATGGTTGTTGCGGGGAGCGCCGCTCACACAGAGCGGCGCTTTTTCAAAAGGATCAGAACGCGAAGCAGGAGCAGCCGAACGCGCCCCAGAAACCGGCGAAGTCGCTGACCGGCGCATTCGACATCCGCGCTTTTTCATGGCTGTGGGTATGCACCGCGCACGGGCCGCTGCACTGGTGCACCTGGGCCTGCAAGGGCGAATTCGGGCGCCAGTGGCCCGGGACTTTCACCACCGGCGACCAGTCCGGCAGCACCGGCAGCGAACGTGGGCCGAGGTCTTCGAAGTCACCGGCGGCGTAAACGATCTTGCCGCCGACCACGGTCAGCACCGACTCGATCCACTTGATCGCTTCTTCTTCGACATGGAAGAAGTCCGCGCTCAGCGCTGCCAGGTCCGCCAGTTGCCCGACCTTGATCTGGCCCTTCTTGCCCTGCTCGGACGAGAACCAGGCGCTGCCATGGGTGAACAGCTCCAGCGCGGTGGTACGTGGCAAACCTTCTTCGTACAGCGCCAGACCGCCGACGGTGCGACCGCTGACCATCCAGTACAGCGAAGTCCACGGGTTGTAGCTCGATACTCGCGTGGCATCGGTGCCCGCGCCGACCGGCACGCCTTCGGCGAGCATGCGCTTGATCGGTGGCGTGGCTTCGGCGGCTTGCTTGCCGTAGCGGTCAACGAAGTATTCACCCTGGAACGCCATGCGATCCTGAATCGCGATGCCGCCGCCCAGCGCTTTCACCCGCTCGATGTTCTGCGGGGTGATGGTTTCGGCGTGGTCGAAGAACCACGGCAAACCGTTGAACGGAATGTCGCGGTTGACCTTCTCGAACACATCCAGCATGCGGCTGATCGATTCGTTGTAGGTGGCGTGCAGACGGAACGGCCAGCGCTGTTCGACCAGGTGACGCACCACCGGCTCCAGTTCCTGTTCCATGGTCTGCGGCAGGTCCGGGCGCGGTTCGAGGAAGTCTTCGAAATCCGCTGCCGAGAACACCAGCATCTCGCCGGCGCCGTTGTGACGCAGGAAGTCATCGCCCTGATGCAACTTGACGCTGCCGGTCCAGTTCTGGAAATCGGTCAGCTCTTCTTTGGGCTTCTGGGTGAACAGGTTGTAGGCGATGCGCACGGTCAACTGGTCGTCTTTGGCCAGTTGTTCGATCACCTGATAATCGTCCGGATAGTTCTGGAAACCGCCACCGGCATCGATGGCGCTGGTCAGGCCGAGGCGGTTGAGTTCGCGCATGAACTGGCGGGTCGAGTTGACCTGATATTCCAGCGGCAGCTTCGGCCCCTTGGCCAGCGTCGAGTACAGAATCATCGCGTTTGGCCGCGCCACCAGCATGCCGGTCGGGTTGCCGTTGGCATCGCGCACGATCTCGCCGCCAGGCGGGTTCGGCGTGTCGCGGGTGTAGCCGGCAACGCGCAACGCTGCGCGGTTGAGCAACGCACGGTCGTACAGGTGCAGGATGAACACCGGGGTGTCCGGCGCGGCCTGGTTGATTTCTTCGAGGGTCGGCATGCGCTTTTCGGCGAACTGGAATTCGTTCCAGCCACCGACCACGCGCACCCATTGCGGGGTCGGCGTGCGGTCGGCCTGATCCTTGAGCATGCGCAGCGCATCGGCCAGCGACGGCACACCTTCCCAGCGCAGTTCGAGGTTGTAGTTCAAGCCGCCACGGATCAGGTGCAAGTGCGAGTCGTTGAGGCCGGGAATCACGCAGCGGCCCTTGAGGTCGACCACTTGCGTACCGGCGCCGCGCAGGGCCATGGCTTGCGTATCGTTACCGACGACGACAAAGCGGCCGTCCTTGATCGCCACGGCACTGGCGAGGGGTTTTTCGCGGTCTACCGTATGAAATTGGCCATTGAACAGAATCAGATCGGCGTTCATCGCAGTTCCTTCGAGATAAGTGAAACGGAGCCCGGACCCGCCGCTTCAGCGCGGCGGATTGGCATTGGATTCGGTTTTTTTGCGTGACTGACCGGCTTCCAGCCACGGCGCGAACAGACGGGTCACCGGCGGCATGAACACGTAAACCACCGACACCACGATGGTCAGGGTGATCAGGAACGTGGCGACCACGTAGTTGGAGAGAAAGGCATTGAGTTGCAGCAATGGCCCCCAGATCAGCGGCACCAGCAAGGTGTGCGGCAGAATCACCAGCAGCGTCACCACGGCCTGCTTCCAGCGCGGTGGCGGTGAGCCGGCCTCGGCCGTCGGCGTGAACCAGAATTCGTTGGCTGCGTTGACTTCGGTCTGGTCGCCGTCGGCTAGCATCGGCGCCGCTTCATCGATCAGCTTCTGACGCTGCGGCGAATCGAGCCAGCGCTGCATCGCCTCGGTCGAGCAATAACGCAGCACGCAGGTGAACAGTGCGAGCCCGCCCTGCTGGCTGCGCATCACGTCCACGCCCAGATGCCCTTCTTCGCGCCCCGCCACGCTGACGATATTGCGCAGCCAGGCTTCGTAAGGCGCTTCAAAACCGGCCTTGACCCGGTGCTTGACGATCAGCGTCACGGTTTCTTCGGGTCCCGGTTTTTTCAGGGTCTGGGCATCAGGCATAACGGAGCACTCCGGGCAAACGAACATTGAGCGCCAGGCGTCCCGGCCCGGCGATCAGAACAGTGGTGAAGAGGATCAACAGCAACCAGCCGAACTGCCCTTCGGCCACACTCCATTGCGGATGCACGAGCAGCAACGCCACCAGCAGCACAAAGAGAATAGGCAAGCACGCCAGACGCGCCAGCACCCCGGCGACGATCAGCAGCGGGCAGAGGACTTCGGCGAAGATCGCCAGAATCAAAGTGAGGTGGGCACCGAGGTGGAACGGGTCTTCGATCAGTTGCAGCTGCGCGGTGAAGTCCAGCAGCTTGGGCAAGCCGTGGACGAACAGCAGAAACAACCCGCCGGTCACCCGCAGGAACAGCAGGCCGAGGTTTTGCGCCTGGTCATTGCGTTGTACAGCGTTCATGGGCCCACCCTTGATCAATCATTGCAGGGAATAGTGCAATGATTGATCGGGGGGGAAATTGGATGGGTGTGCTCTCTTTGCTCTTGATCGCCCGCTCTATCGAATCGTGTACTGACGCAGGACAAAAGCCTGAGCCGTTGACGAATTCGCGACGGTGTCCAGATTGACCCTGAAACGCAGGGTCAACGTGCTGCCGGGGCGCAGATTCTTCAAGTAACTGAACAAAACAATGACGCTGTAACCGTTATTGAAGACCCAGCTCTGGTTGACGGTGACGTTGCCCGTCCACATCGCGAGATTATGGGGGGCACCGTTGATGTCTTCGCCCTCCAGATCCAGCCAGAGTGACTGCAATCTCGCAATATGCGGCCATACACCAAAGCGCAAGGTTGCGCCGCCCTGCACGCTGGCCAAGAACAGGTCCGACGTACCATTGGCCTCGAGAAAAACGGGAGGAATGAACCGGTCCGCCGGGATCATCCCCACATTCAGATGAATAGGCCCCAAAGGCACGGGCTGAGCCGTACCGCGATCATATTCGGCGCTGACCGTGACCCGCTTGCCCAGGCTGAACGCCACGAGCGTTAGCGGCAAAGGGATTCTCCTGGGACGCGTGGGGCCGGCTGTGAGGGTATTGGTGGTGTGTGAGCCCGCCGCCGGAGTCCCCGGCGCAGCAGTCCAGCGGACTCTGATCCGGTCGTTGGGCTGCATGTCGTAATTCACGACAGCCGTCAGATTCATCTCTACCGCCAACGGATCAACATTGCCATTATCGGGCGCCTCGGCAATCGTCACCTCGAGGTTCTGAATGACGACCTTGATTCGCCTCGGACTGGACGTTCCCCCGCTGCCATCTGCCAAACGAACCGTGAACGAATGCAGGCCTCCGGTCAGTGCCTTTGCCAAATAGGTCCAGATACCGCCCACTGCGTTGACGGTGTCCAGAAAAGTTTGACCATCAAAGACGTCTATCGCGCCGAAACCACTACCGCTCAGGGTAACGCTGGTGTAGCGGGTGTCTGCGCCATCGGGGACTTCACCCTCGGCATCGGTGACCGACGATATGCCGGGCGTATTGGTTGCAACTGTATTGACGATGTAGTTCCGATGGGCAAATGCCTGGGCCTCGGAAAGATCCGGACTGTTTTGCAGCCCGGCCCAGAATCTCATCGTCAGCACGCTGCCATTTTGCAGACCTTGCAGCGGTGCAGCAGGGACTCTTTCCTCTTTATATCCCAGACTGAATCCATTACCGACGACATTCTCCGGTGCTTTCCAATACCAGGCCTCCCAGACACTGCCGTCGGGCTTCACACCTGTAAGCCGGAGCCAGAAGAACTGCTCGCGCCTGCTCAGCAGCCATGATCTGATACGCAATGTAACCTCAGCCAGTTCGCTCACATCCAGGTGAGTGCCCTCACCTTCGTCGCTTGCCTCCTTGATCACCGGCAGGGGCAGATCAAGTTGGTTGATGAGCGGTATGTAAAGCGGCAAAGTTTGTGATTCCACAGACGGTTCAGTGCCACGGTGAAGGGTGTAAAAGGCGCTGACAGTTAGCCCGAGATTAAATGCCATCAATGTGGTGTCAATGTGGGTCGTAAAAGGGCGTTTGAATCCGCCGATCGGGATTCGCGGCGACGTATAGGAACCGGGACCTGGAGTTCCTGCCACCTTGATCGTAATAAAGTCCCCTGGCAACCAAGGGAAGTCGATTGTTACCGTCAGGTTGTACCGGGCGGCCGCTGGCACCAGGAAACCCTTCGAACTTTCTTCAATTGCCAGTGGTGGCAGATCGTCACGGGTGAGCGCAGGAATCGGCGTGTCCATATTCACTTCCCTTGATAGCTGGCCGCTTCGGCATTGGCCCATCAAACACGGGAAGACGAGCACGCACCACTGTCAGAACTAACAGGTTGCGGGTTGATTCAGACGAACGGCACGCTTAAACCACCGGAATATCCAGCGTCACCGACATGAACTGACTGATCCGCGACCGCAGCCATTTCTCCGCCGGGTCGTTGTCATGCACCCCGCTCCACGCCATCGACAGTTGCGCCGCATCGATGGGAAACGGCGGATCTTCAGCCCGCAACGCACAGCCTTCGACCAACGCACACGCCGCGTAATCCGGCACGGTCGCGATCATCTCGGTGCCCGCCAGCAGCGCGCGCAAGCCACTGAATTGCGGAACGCCAAGCACCACCCGGCGGCTGCGACCGACCTTGGCCAGGTCCACGTCGATGTTGCCGCTCAGATCGCCGGAGAACGACACCATCGCATGGGGTCGCTCGCAGTATTCGTCGAGGGTCAGCGGGCCTGGCCGGTTGTCGCCGCGCAAGACCTTGCAGGGAATGTCGCGCAGTTTCTTGCGCTTGGCGTTGGCCGGCAGATCGGTGGTGTAACTCACGCCGACGGAGATTTCCCCGGAGGCCAGCAACGTCGGCATCAGCAGGTAGTTGGCGCGGCGCACCACGACCACGATCCCCGGCGCCTCTTCCTGCAACTGGCGCAATAGCGGCGGGAACAGGCCGAACTCCGCGTCATCCGACAGACCGATGCGGAACACGTCGCAACTGGTCGCCGGATCGAATTCCTTGGCCCGGCTGACCGCGCCGGAAATCACGTCCATCGCCGGTTGCAGTTCCCGAAGAATCGCCAGCGCCCGCGCCGTCGGTTCCATGCCGCGACCGTTGCGCAGCAACAGCGGATCGTCGAACAGATCGCGCAAGCGGCCCAGCGCCGCGCTCACCGCCGGTTGGCCCATGAACAGTTTTTCGGCGACGCGGGTCAGGTTCTTCTCGAACATCAACGCTTCGAAAATCACCAGCAGGTTCATGTCGACGCGGCGCAGATCGTTTCGGTTCATGGGGCACGTTTTCCTTGTTTGAGCCTGACGTGAAAGGTGGGCACTTTACTCGATGTGCGGCACTTTGGCCGCGCGTTTGTAGGGGCCGTATTCGACCGGCACCCACTGGAAGTGTTTGTCGACCGCGGTAATGTGACCGATGCCCGGGAACGGCAAGTGCGCAGCCGTGACCCAGGTCTTGCTGGCCGCCGCTGCACTGAACACCGCATTACGACTCTTGATCGCTTGCTGGCTGTTGACGTCGAAGCTGATCGCCACCTCAGGATGATCGAACTGCACCGCGAGGTTGTGCACCAGATCCCCCATGAACACGATGCTCTGATTCTGTGAAGTAAAACGGTAGGTGGTACTGCCCGGCGTGTGCCCGGCTTCCAGTGTGGCTTCGACCAAGCCCGGCAACGGCGACTGGCCCGCCGCGAATGTCTTGAAGCGCCCGGCGGAGACGTATGGCGCGGTAGAGTCCTGAGCGATCTTGAAGAACTCCCGCGCGCCGGCTGGTGCCTTGGCGAGGGCCTGCGGGTCGAGCCAGTAATCGGCTTCTGCCTTGGCGGCGTAAACCGTCGCATTGGCGAAGATCGGTTGTTGCTGGCCGTCGACCAGTCCACAGACGTGATCCAGGTGCAGGTGCGTTAGCAGAATCGCGTCGACCTGCTCAGGCTTGTAACCCGCTGCCTGCATGTTCGCCGAGAGCTGGCCGGCAGTGGCGCCGATGCACTGGCCCGCGCCGGTATCCACCAGAATCAGTTGTTTGCCGGTGTTGACCAGGAACGCATTGAACGCGGTCTGCACGCCCGGCGTTTCAATCGAGCGACGGGCCAGCAGCGCGCGAATCTGGCTCTGGCTCATGCCCTGCAGCAGCTTCGGCGACAAATCGTTGTAGCCGTCGAACAGCGCCGTCACCTCGTAATCGCCCAGCGCCAGCCGGAAATAACCCGGCGCCTGCGTGCCGACCTGCGGTGCCTGCGCCATGGCGCTGGACATCACACCGACCAACGCCACGCCGATTGCGCCGTTGAACAAACCTTTCATATGCATCCCCTCGAACGAGCCCGATTCTGCGGCCCTTATGGCCCGCTCCCCATCGTCGCCATCCTGCCCGGTTCCCGTCATGGGGACTTGCAGCGGTGTGCTGAGTTGAAGCTGACAGTGGAATTAACAACGTTTAACTCGTCAGCCTTCGCCCCTCGCCAAACAATGAATCCCTCTGCGCAGCGTTGTTTTATTGACCTGAGGGAAAGCGCTGACCGTGCGTTCCCCACCGACACGGACCTTGGCCATGGCTCACTTACAGCAAACCGTCGCCCGCGCCCCTGCCAGCGAACCCCGCAAGACCAGCACCGGCGGCCTCAGCCCGCAGCGCGAGCGGCTGGTGAAACAGCTTATCCTCGAACGCCTCGGCGACAGCCTTGAAGTCACCGAACTGGCCAGCGCCTGCTCACTGTCACGCAGTCATTTTTCCCGGGCGTTCAAATGCAGTACCGGGTACTCGCCGCAAGACTGGATCCGTACCCAGCGCATTGCCCGTGCCAAGCTGTTGATCCAGCAGACCAACCACAGCCTCACGCAAATCAGCCTGGAATGCGGGTTCTGCGATCAGGCGCACTTCTGCCACATCTTCACTCGCAGCGAAGGGATCAATCCGTTTGCGTGGCGTTGTCAGGTCATGAAAAACCGCTGAAGCGGTTTCATCCGCGAGCCATCCGCTGCGCCAGTCGCGCCACCCGCTCGCCCAGGTGCGCGGCGGTTTGTTGGTCCTCCAAAGGCGGTGCCTGCTCGGGCGGTTGCTCGACGCTGGATTGGGACATTGCGCCGAGGGAGCTGCCGAGGCGATTCAACTGGCCGTCGAACACACCTTCGCACGCACGGGCCGGCAGCAGATCGAGCCCGACCCAGATCATCGAATGCTGGGCCGCGAACACCGCCATTTGCAGCAAGGTATTGAGCTTGTCGCCGCACAGGCTGCCGGAATTGGTGAAGCCCGCCGCGAGTTTGTCGCGCCACGGCCGGGCGAGGTAGAACGAGGCCGTGGCCTCCATGAATTGCTTGAACGCCGCCGAGGCGCTGCCCATGTAGGTCGGTGCACCGAAGATGATGGCGTCGGCGCGGTGCAGGTCATCCCAGTGGGCTTCCACGTCTTCCACCGCCAGCAACAGGCAAGTGCTGCCCACGTGGCGCTCCACACCTTGGGCCACTGCCTGCGCAATGACGCGGGTGTGCCCGTAGCCACTGTGATAGACCACCACTACCTTGCTCATCGCAGCGTCCTCCGGACGTATGCATTCCATTGCCCCGGAGTTTTGGCTTTGAAGCGGGCGCGGACGAGTTAATCGTTGTTAATTTTTCCCGGCTGTCGGGTGAGCCGGCACAGGTTCCGGCCTTTAAATACAGTGGTGACGGCACTGGATGCCGAGCGATGCCGGGGCGCGTGCGTTGCGCGCACGTTGCACTGGCGACAAATCCTGAGGAATATGCCCGGATACTGCGGATTAGACGGCTTGCGTGACCCTCGAGTCGATCTCCGCCCTGCCCGTCACGGACTCTTCACCGAGGCGGACCAGGATCATAAAAAACGTCGAAGGAGTGAGCGGTTGAGTCTTTCCCCGAATCAGGCCATCGGTTTCGGCCCCTATCGGATCCACCCCGGCCAGCGGTTGGTGCTTGAAGGCGACCAGCCTTTGCGCCTGGGCCGTCGCGCCATGGACATTCTGCTGATCCTGCTGGCCAACGCCGGTGAGGTGGTGAGCAAGCAGCAGCTGATCGCCGGGGTCTGGCCGGACAGCGTGGTGGAAGACATCAATCTGCGGGTGCACATGGCCGCCCTGCGCAAGGCCCTCGGCGACGGTCAGGCCGGGCAACGCTACATCGTCACCGTGGCGCAGCGCGGTTACAGTTTCGTCGCGCCGGTCGTGCTGCAATCCATCGAACAACGCCCCGCCGCCAACCTCGGCCGGCATAACCTGCCATTGCGGCGCACGCGGATGATCGGTCGCCAGTCGGTGGTCGACAGCCTGATGACGCAACTGCCGCGCCAGCGCTGCATCACCCTGGTCGGCCCCGGCGGCATCGGCAAGACCACCGTGGCCCTGCGCGTCGCCGAACAACTGATTGGCCGCTATCGTGACGGAATTCGTCTGCTGGATCTGACACCGCTCAACGATCCCGCTTCGATCTGCTCGCACCTCGCCGCCCTGCTGGACCTTTCGCTGCATGCCAGTGAACCGATGGCTTGCCTGATCAACAGCCTGCGCGAGCGGCAGATGCTGCTGGTGATCGATAACTGCGAGCACTTGATCGACGCCGTGGCATTGCTGAGTGAAAGCATTCTGCGTGGCGCGCCGCAGGTGCATATTCTGGCCACCAGCCGCGAAAGCCTGCGCGCCGAGGGCGAGTACGTTCAGCGTCTGGAATCCCTCGATTGCCCGCCGCCGATTGCAGTACTCGACCGCGATCAGGCGATGGGATTTTCTGCGCTGCAACTGTTCGTCGAACGGGCAATGGCGGCCCACGAACACTTTGAGCCGGGTAACGCTGATCTGCCCTTGATCATCGACATCTGTCGACGGCTCGATGGCATCCCACTGGCGCTTGAACTGGCCGCCGCGCAGGTGGCGGGCCTCGGGCTGGACGGTTTGCTGAGTCAGCTTCAGGGGCGTTTGCCGGCAGGCAATCAGACGCGCCTCGGTCGGCACGAAACCCTGCGCGCTACGCTGGACTGGAGTTTCAATCTGCTCAACAGCTGCGAACAGACCGGCCTGCGCCGACTGGGTGTGTTTCGTGGCGCGTTCACGCTGGAATCGGCGGCGGCGGTTATCGTCGGTCAGCACATCGAGTCGAACGAAGTGTTTGCGTCGATCACGCAACTGGTCGCCAAGTCGCTGCTCAACGTCGAGGTCGGCGATGAAGAAGTGTTCTATCGCCTGCTCGACACCACCCGCCGCTATGCATTGGAAAAACTCGATCAGGCTGACGAACTCGGCGAAACCCGCGAGCGTCATGCCGAACGCAGCCTGGCGCTGATGCATCAGGCCCAGGCCGATTGGGAAAACACGGCGACCGAAGTCTGGATCGAGCGCTACGCCCGTGGCCTCGAAGACCTGCGGGCGGCGCTTGAGTGGACGCTGAACGATGAAGGCTCGCGCGCGCTCGGCGTTCGACTGACGGCGACGTCGGCGCCGTTGTGGCAGGAGTTGTCCCTGCTCAAGGAGTACGGCGTGCATGTGCGTCGGGCACTCGCATTGCTGGCGTCATCCGACGCGCCCTGCCCGCGACTGGAAATCGCCTTGAAACTGGCCTTGGGCAGCGCCTGTTACCACACCTGGGGTGGCACACCGGAAACCATCGAAGCCTTCGTCAGCGCTCGCCAATTGGCGCAACGGCACGACGACATGGCCGGCCAGTTGCGCGCAGTGTCGGGACACATGGCGGTCAACCTCAGTTGCGGGCATTACCAGATGGCGCTGGAGCAGAGCGAGCAATTCGAAAGCCTCGGTGTGCACGGCGATGCGCAGTTGTCCCTGAGTACCCATCGCTTGCGGGTACTCGCGCTGCATTACGCCGGCGATCAGCATCAGGCGCGAATCCACGCCGAACAGGTCATTCAGCGCATGGCCCACAGCGGCCACCTCAACCGCTTCACTCACGGTTTCGGCGTGCAATACGACCAGAGCGTCGCCTCGCTGACCGTGCTCGCCCGAGTGCTGTGGTTGCAAGGTTTTCCCGAGCAGGCCTGGCGCACGGCGCGGCAGGCGCTGGACATCGCGGTGCAGATCAACCACGGCACTTCGATCTGCTACACCCTGGCACTCGCCTCGTGCCTGATCGCCCATTACAACGGCGACGTACAGAACGCCCGCGCACTGCTGCAACTGTTGCTCGAACAGGCGCAGAAGCATTCGGTGCTGCTGTTCTACACGTGGGCGCGGCACTACGCGCAAGTAATCGACGCCGACAAGGCCCCCGCCATCCCGCCCGCCGACAGCGGTCTGGTCAGGGAAATCATGGTCACGCTGGATCCGGGTTTCGTTGATGATGCGTTGCTCGAACGCGCGCAAAGTGGCGCGGCGGGATGGAGTACTGCGGAGATCTTGCGGGCCCGGGCCGAGCGATTGCTGGCGGCTGAATCGCCCTGCCATCACACGGTCGAAAGCGCCTTGCAGCAATCGCTTGAGATTGCGCGGACACAAGGCGCCCTGGCCTGGGAACTGCGCAGCGCCACGTCGCTGGCGCAGTTGTGGCAGCGTCAGTCGCGTTATCGTGAGGCGCTAGAATTGCTGACACCGATCTACCAGCGCTTCACCGAAGGTTATGCCACCCCGGATTTGCGCAAAGTGCGTTTACTGCTCGACGAACTGCGCGGTCAGTCGGCCGCTTGAAGCTGGCCGGGTGCGACCCAGGTAGCGCGCGTGCCGACGCTCGACATCACTCAGTTCGCCGCCCTGCTCCAGCTGTTCGCGGGCGTAGCGGCGCGTGGTGTTGAGCATTCGGTAGCGCAGCGTCCCGCTGGACCGATCTGTGGTCAGCAACGACTTGGCCGCCAGCTGCTCGACCACTGCCACCAGTGTCGAGGGTGGCAATTGCGCGCAACTGATCACGCCGATGGCGGCATCCAGGGTGAATGCCATCTTGAACACCGACAAGCGTTGCAGCACGCGTTGTTCCTGCTCGCTCAAGCGCTGATAGCTCCAGTCCAGCGCAGCCTTCATCGACTGGTGGCGTGGCACGGCGGTGCGGCGACCGTGACTCAGAACTTGCAGGCCTTGATCCAGTTGGGTCTGAAGGCCGACCAGCGCCAGCGCATCGATCTGCGCCGCCGCGAGTTCGATCGCCAATGGCAGACCGTCGAGCCGCCGACAGATATCGCGCACCGTTTCCAGATCCTGCTCACGCAGACTGAAGCCGTGTTGACGCGCACGGGCACGACTGACAAACAGCTGCACCGCCGAATAGCCCATGACCTCGGCGACACTGTTGAGGGCCGAGGCTTTGGGAAGGGTCAGGGGCGGCAGCGGCTGGAGGACTTCCAGACCGAGACGCAACGGTTCGCGGCTGGTGGCCAGGATCGACAGACGAGGCGCGGCGTCGAGCAGTTTTTGCAGCAGGTGCCGACAGGCTTCGTGCAGATGCTCGCAGTTGTCCAGCACCAACAAGGCGTGGCGCGCGGCCAGGGTGGGGAAGTCGATATCGAGGGTTTTCAGCAGGTGATCGAGGAGCGAAGTGTCTTCGTCGGTCTGCGACAGATCCACCTGCCACACGCCGTCACGAAAATGCTGCAGCAGCAGTTCCGCTGCACGCAATGCCACGGTGCTCTTACCGACACCGGCAGATCCCGTCACCGTCAGGAGCCGGGTCAACGGCAGTTGCCGGACCAGACCACCGACCAGTGAATCACGACCGGTGACCGGCGTCAGCCGTGCGGGCAAGTTGTGTTGGGGTGCTTGCAGGCTTTCGAACACCACTTGGGCGACGCTGTCGCCTTGCACCGGTGCCACGAAGCTGTACCCGCATTGCGGCACATTGACGATGTAGCGCTGACCGTTTTCACCATCACCGAGAGCCCGGCGCAACGCGGCGATGTGCACTCGCAGGTTGATCTCCTCGACCACCGACGTCGGCCACACCAGCGAAATCAGTTGCTCTTTACTGACCACCCGTCCGGCGCGCTCGACCAGCACTTGCAGAATGTCCAGCGCACGACCGCCCATGCGCAATTGCCGATCCCCTTCGAGGATCAGCCGTTGGCGCAAATGGAACGCGTATGGCCCGAAACGCAGGACCGACGCCGAGTTCAATTCGTTGAGGCTGTTCATGTCCGTTATCTTCGCAGGCCTCGATGACGGTACAACCACCACGCGGGGTCCAGCACGGACATCCGGATGCCCGTAACGGACAGAACCGCTCTAGCTGAACTGTTCGCGATATTGCGTCGGGGTCAGCCCGAGCTTTTCGCCGAACAGAAAACGCATGTGCCGCACGCTGCCGAAACCGCTTTTGTAGGCCACGGTTTTCAATGGCAGATCGCTGGTCTCCAGCAGATTTCGCGCGCAATCGATGCGCGCACTTTGCAGGAATTCCATGGGTGTCATATTGACCTCGCGAGCAAACACCCTAGCGAAATGCCGTGCACTCATGTTTGCAAGACCGGCCATGCGCTCGACGGTAAAAGCTTCCTCCAGGTGTTCCAACACATGGTTTTGCACGCGAGTAATCGGGGTTTCCTGGGGCGCCACTGCCGCCATCAACGGGCTGAACTGCGCTTGCCCGCCCTGACGTTTCATGACGACCAGAAGCACCTTGGCCACGTCCTGGGCAATCTTTTTGCCATGATCGCGGGCGACCACCGCCAACGCCATATCGATGCCGGCCGTGACGCCTCCAGAGGTGATCAGGTTGCGATCCTCGACAAAAATCTGGTCGGTGGCGACTTTTGCCTTCGGAAAGCCCTTGATCAGGCGTTCGGTGTAATTCCAGTGAGTGGTCACACGATAGCCGTCGAGCAAACCGGCGTGACCCAGCACGAAGGCGCCTGTACAGATTGAGCCATATTGCCCGGCGCGCGTCACCGCGCCCTGCAGCCAGTCGAGCAACGGCGGGTGTTTTTCGTTGTAGGCGCCAGGGCCACCCGGCACCAGCAGCAAGTCGTAGCGCTCATCGGCTTCGTCGATATGCCGATCGGTGTGCACGAGCACACCATTGGACGCACGCAATGGCCCGCGCTCGGTGCCCAGGGTGGTCAGGTGATAGTGGGATTGCGGTTTCAGGTAGCGGTTGGCAACCGAAAAGACTTCCAGCGGCCCAGCCATGTCGAGCAGCAGAAAATCCGGAAACAGCACCATTGCCACGGTCTTCATGGGGGTATCACCAAAATCCATGTGGAATCATAAGTCTGCGCATTATGGCCAGATACGGTGGAAACGTTGGAAAAGAATGCGTGATCCAGTACTCACAACTGTCAACTCATACGGGACAGTATTTCAATTTTCATCTACTTATTGCATCGCGGGGTAACCAGTAACCTTCTCCTCACTCGGACGAATCCACGTCCTGAAAGGAGATTTCATCATGCTGACCCTTCGTAAAGCTTCCGACCGTGGTCTGGCCAATCATGGCTGGTTGAAGTCGTTCCACACCTTTTCTTTCGCCAGCTACCGTGACCCGCGTGAACAGGGTTTCTCCGACCTGCTGGTAATCAACGATGACCGCGTTGCCGCCGGCAAGGGCTTCGGCCAGCACCCGCACCGTGACATGGAGATTTTCTCCTATGTGCTCGAAGGTGCGCTGGAACACAAGGACACCCTCGGCACCGGTTCGGTAATCCGCCCCGGCGATGTGCAACTGATGAGCGCCGGCAGCGGCGTGGCCCACAGTGAGTTCAACCATTCGGCGACCAAGCCTGTGCACTTCCTGCAGATCTGGATCGTACCGGACGTCAGCGGCGCGAAACCGCGTTACCAGCAAGAGCACTTCAGCGAACAGAAAAAACGCGGTCGCCTGCAACTGATCATTTCGCCCGAAGGCAGCCAAGGCTCGCTGAAAGTGCGCCAGGATGCACGGGTGTATGCCGGGCTGTTCGATGGCGAGGAAAGCGCCACCCTCAAGCTGCCTGCCAACCGCTATGCCTATGTGCACGTCGCTCGCGGTAGTGTTGAACTGAACGGCGTGCAGTTGAAGGAAGGCGACGGCGTGCGGGTTCGTGAAGAACAGGCACTGACCCTGAGCAATGGCCAGGATGCCGAAGTCCTGGTGTTTGACCTGCGCCCGCAGGAACTGCCGGAAATGCCATAAGCCCGTGGTTTTCATCGCTCGAAAAAAACGGCCTTCGTTGAAGGCCGTTTTTCATTCTGCTGGCAAGCTCATCAGCACTGCCGGCGCAGGGTTTCCAGCCTCTTTCACCGATTGAATCATGGCCAGGGTGGTCTGCATCGTGACGAGCACGTTTGCCTGATTGGCGTAGTAAGAACCCGCGAGTATGGCAACCATTCCGAGAAAATGTACGGCCGTTGCCGCCCAGTAATTCGCCTTGATCGTCGAGACCTGCCTGACGGCTTCGTCAATTCGCTCCAGAGACCTGTCAATGCGAGCCGAGACGATCGCGTAACGCTGGTCGCGCTCCAGATGAGCCTTTTCTTGTTCCAGTCTGACCTTTTCGTAGACTTTCTCTCGCTCGACCCGGGCGGTCTCCCGCTCCTGTCGGGCCGTCTCCAAGACCTTTTCATGCCCCAGCCGAGCCTTCAAGCGCTCCTGCCGCAGGTTTTCGAGATTCTTCTCGTGCGCCAGCTGGATTCTTTCCTGAGCCTGCTCCCGCTCAAGGCGCACTTTCTCCTGGGCGTCTTCCCGCTCAAGGCGCACTTTCTCCTGGGCCTCTTCCCGCTCAAGGCGCGACTTTTCCTGAGACTTCTCCCACTCCCGCCGTGCTGCCTCCTGCTCTCGTTTCTGCTCCAGGCGCGCCGCGTCTTGGGACCGCTCACGCTCCACCCGAGCCGCCTCCTGAGATCGCTCCCACTCGAACCGTGCCTCCTCCATAGAGCGTTTTTGCTCCAGCCGGCCCTGCTCCTGACTTTTTTCGAGCTCCAACCGTGCCTGATCCCGCTCAGCCTGTTTGGTCAGAAAGCCATCGATCTTGGCGGACATGGACTCGATCCGTGCATCGATTCTAGTCTCGATGACTTCGATCCTGGCGCTGAATTCGTCTCGCGTTATGTAGTTCATACACTCACTACTATCCGTTTGCCCGGCCATGTCGCTTGCTTGAAATTGGCTGAATTCCCTTGCAATCAATTCCGCACCTCTGACGTTTATCAACACTTCCCTGGATTGATCCCTCGGAGCGTTTCACCTGCTCACTCCGGGTGTGAGAAACGATAGGGCCCGGCCAAAAAACTCACAAGCCAGCGGATTCTGGCGCTGTTGTAGGCAAGATCGTCAGCTGATGTAGCCGTCCTACACGGCATCAAGGACTACTCATTCTCCAGCGCAAACGCTTCGACAATCTGCTCGATCACCGCCCTGACCCGCGCGGTATGGCGCAGATCCGCGTGGGTCACCAGCCACACTTCATAAGGCGACGGCCGCGTACGCTCCGGCCACAGCCTGACCAGACCGTCGCGCTCGCCCATGTAGACCGGGATTTCTCCTACACCCAGACCGGCGGCAATCGAGCGGCGTACCAGCAGGCTGGAGCTCAGACCGGCGACGATCCGCCCGCGAGTCACGGGTTCAGTCACCAGGGTCAGGTCCTTGTTGCCTTGCAGATACGGTTGGTACACCACCAGGTCATGGCCCTCGAACGTACTGCCCGGCGTCGGCACGCCATGGCTGTCGACGTAGGCCTGCGAGGCAAACAGCCCCACCGGCCAACGCGCGATGCGCCGGGCGATCAGGTCCGGATTGTCCGGGCGGGTGTTGCGCACGGCGATGTCCGCTTCACGCTTGGCCAGGCTGAGGATCTGCGTGGAGGCGTCCAGTTGCACGCGCACGTCCGGATGCCGTTCGTGCAACTGCGCAATGGCCGGGATCAGGAAATCGATGGCCAGCGAATCGGTGGTGCTGACCCGCACACTGCCGGTCAGGCGATCGTCCAGGCCTTGGATACGCCGTTCCAGCTCCAGCGCCGAATGCTCCATTTTTTCTACCGACTTGAGCGCCGCTTCGCCGACGGCCGTCAGTGCATAGCCCTCGGAGGTGCGCAGAAACAAGGTCGCGCCCAGCGACTTTTCCAGCGCCGTGATGCGTCGCCCTACTGTCGCCTGATCCACGCCCAGCACGCGCGCGGCACCGCGCAATGTCGACTCGCGACAGACCGCAAGAAACACCCGTGCATCATCCCAGTTCATATCGTTCTCCATTGATGCATAAACGCATCACTATCACGCAAACTCGCTGCATTAACGCAGCAACGATAGCCGATATGCTGGGCGCCATAAACCTTTCAAAGGATTGCCGTCATGCACACTTCAACTGCTTCGCCCGAACGTCCGGACACAAGTGTCTGGCTGGCGATCTTCGCCGGACTTTGCGCCAGCCTGGTCAGCATCGGTCTGGCGCGTTTCGCCTACACGCCGCTGATCCCTTCGCTGATTCGGGCCCAATGGTTTTCCGCCCATGATGTGGTCTATCTGGGTGCGGCCAACCTGGTCGGCTACCTGGTCGGCGCTCTCCTCGGCCGACCGCTGGCACGCCGGCTCACCCAGAGAAATGCCTTGCGACTGATGATGCTGGCGGTGACCGTGGCGTTTTTTGCCTGTGCGTATCCCGTGTCGGTGAGCTGGTATTTCGGCTGGCGCCTGCTGTCCGGGATCGCGGGCGGCGCGATCATGGTGCTGGTGGCCGCGACCGTGCTGCCCCATGTACCGGCCGCGCGCAAGGGCCTGGCCAGCGGGGCGATTTTCCTCGGCATCGGTCTGGGCATCGCCGGATCGGGCACGATTGTTCCGCTGCTGTTGAGCCTGGGCTTGCAAGCAACGTGGCTGGGATTGGGCGTTTTGTCGCTGGCACTGACGGCATTGAGCTGGTTCGGCTGGCCTTCGGAGCTGCCCCATGCAATCACCACCACCGCTGAAGTGGAACCGGTCGCTCCGACACCGCCTGCTGTTTATCTGTTGTTTGCCCAGTACGCATTCATGGCCGCCGGGCTGGTACCGGCCATGGTCTTTCTGGTGGATTACGTCGCCCGAGGGCTGGGCGCCGGGTCGCACGTCGGCGCTCTGATCTGGGTCATGTACGGTCTGGGCGCCATCGTCGGCCCGGTGAGTTATGGCTTCCTCGCCGATCATCTTGGCGCGCGCACCGGCATTCGTCTGGTGCTGGTGGTGCAGGCGATCACCCTGGGTTTGCTGGCGGTTTCGCATTCGTTCCTGGCGTTGGCGCTGCTGGCGGTGGTCCTTGGTTCATTTCCGCCGGGTATTGTGCCGCTGGCATTGGCCCGGGTGCATGAGCTGGTGCCGGATCATCATCGCCAACAGGTGGCGTGGAGCCGGGCCACGGTGTCGTTCGCCACGTTTCAGGCGCTGGCGGGCTTCGCCTATTCGGCGCTGTTCAACGCCACGGGCGGACAACATGCGCTGCTCTTCGTGATTGCCGGCGGTGCCATCGTGATCGCGCTGATACTTGAGCACGCCATGAAACTGCTGCCCTCCTCCGTCGAACAACGCTGCTGCGCCGAATGACGGGAATCATTGCGCCCTGACTGCGTTCCCATCTACTGATCACTTTTTCAAGAGGAATCGAAAATGACGTTGCCCAATGAAATGACCCGAATCGAAATCACCGAACCGGGCGGGCCCGAGGTTCTGCAATCCCGGCGCGTCCCGCTGCCGGTCGTCGCGGAAGGCGAAGTACTGATCCGCGTGCATGCCGCCGGCGTCAATCGTCCAGACGCCCTGCAACGCGCCGGCAAATACCCGATGAAGCCCGGCATGAACCCGATCCCGGGCCTTGAAGTGGCGGGTGAAGTCGTGGCGGTCGGCAATGGCGTCAGCACATTCGCGGTGGGTGACCGGGTGTGTGCGCTGACCAATGGCGGCGGTTACGCCGAATATTGCGCGGTTCCGGCGGGCCAGGTCTTGCCGATTCCCGATGGGCTGGACTGGATCCAGGCAGCGGCCATTCCGGAAACCTTTTTCACCGTATGGGCCAACCTGTTCGGCCTCGGCGGCGCCAGCCGTGGCCAGCGCGCCTTGATCCACGGCGGCACCAGCGGCATCGGCACCACCGCGTTGATGCTGTGCCGCGAGTTTGGCATCGAGGCCTTTGCCACCGCCGGAAGCGCCGATAAATGCGCAGCGATCCACAATCTGGGCGGCGAAGCGATCAACTACCGGGAACAGGATTTCGCCGCTGTCATCGCTGAAAAAACCGCCGGCCAGGGCGTCAATGTGATCCTCGACATCATGGGCGGCTCGTACCTCAACGGGAACATCAGCGCCTTGGGAATGGATGGGCGGTTGGTAATGATCGGATTCCTCGGTGGCGCGCGGGCCAATGACATCGATCTGCTGGCGATCCTCGGCAAACGTGCGGTGGTCACCGGTTCCCTGCTTCGCGCACGTACCTCGGCGGAAAAGGCCGCCATCGCCGATCAATTGCGCGAACACGTCTGGCCGGCGCTGGCCGCCGGGCGCTGCCTGCCGATGATCGACAAGGTCTATCCGCTCACCGACGCAGCCAAGGCCCATGCCCACATGGAAGCGGGCGACCACATCGGCAAGATCGTGCTGAAGATCGACTGAGTCGTTGCAGCATTTTGTAATCGTTGCAGGCGTGCGGTGGTCGAAAATGTCACGCGCGGGTCAAGGCATCTGGTAAAAAGCGTTCTTTGCCCGCGCTCTGGTGAAACGTTTAATGTTCTTTGCCTTCATGACCCGACTTCGACGCCGCCGTCTGGCGTTCGCCTGCATGGCCGCCCTGATCATCGGCGTGCCGGCTAGTTGTGCCGTGCTGGAACACACCGAACGCAAGCTGTTGTTCCGCATCGAACCGGGCACCGCCGGCTGGTATCACGGATTGCCCGGCAGCGTGCAGGAACTCGATCTGCAACCGAAGAGCTTCAAGGCCGGGCAAAACATTCACGCCTGGTGGTGGCCGGCGGAGCGCGCCAATGCTCCGGCCATCCTTTATCTGCATGGCGTGCGCTGGAACCTCACCGGGCAACTGTTTCGTATCGAACAATTGCGCGCGGCAGGTTATTCGGTATTGGCCATCGACTATCGCGGTTTCGGCCAGAGCCGTGGCGATCTGCCGTCGGAAAGCACGGTGTACGAAGATGCCCGGGTAGCCTGGGAACGCTTCCAGCTGTTGCAACCCGATCCGAACAAACGCCTGATCTACGGGCATTCATTGGGTGGCGCGGTCGCCATCGATCTGGCTGCCGAACTCGGCCGCGATGCCGCCAGAAATCACACCCCACTGCCGGTGCGCGGGCTGGTCATCGAATCCACATTCACCTCATTGGCAGATGTTGCGGCTGCCGTGGCCAACACCTCTCTTCCGGTGCGTTGGTTGCTGTCGCAGAAATTCGACTCCATCGACAAGATCGCCGAGATCCACATGCCCTTGCTGGTGGTGCACGGCTTGGCCGACGCCTTCGTGCCGTCGCGCTTCAGCGAGCAACTGTTCGCCGCCGCCCGGCAACCGAAACGCCTGCTGCTGGTGCCCGGCGCAACGCACAACAACAGCATGGCGCTGGGCGGACAGAACTATCGCAAGGCGATCGATGCGCTGATGCAAACCCGACCTGCCGCCCGAGTGGCGGGCGCTGCGGTACAGAAGAACCCGCGCGATTCCTGACGCCTCTTCCCCGCAGACCATCGGTCACCCCGAAAGGAAACTCTTGCAGCATCGGTTGGCAATCCGGCGTTCTAACGCTTTGCTGGATAGAGTCAATCCATGACGCTGCTTCGGCACACCCGGCCGCGCTGCGTTCCACTGCCTATTCGGGAGCACCCCCATGAAAATCAACCCGTACCTGATCTTCAACGGCGACTGCCGCGAAGCCTTCACGTTTTACGAGCAATGCCTGCAAGGCAAGCTCGAAGCGATGATGACCTTCGGCGAAACGCCAGCCGCCGAACATGTCCCCAAAGAGCACCACAACCTGATCATCCACACCTGCCTGAAAGTCGGGGATCAGATGCTCATGGCTTCGGACACCACACCCGACCGCCCCACCCAAGGCATGAGCGGTTGCTCGATTTCGCTGAATGTCGACAGCATTGCCGAGGCCGAACGGGTGTTCAATGCCCTGGCCAAGGATGGTCGCGTCGACATGCCGCTGGAAGCCACCTTCTGGGCCGCGCGTTTCGGCATGCTGGTGGATCGTTTTGGCGTGTCGTGGATGGTCAATTGCGAAAGTGACAAGTGACGCTGTCATTGCACCGGACATGAACAAGCCCGACCTATTCAGGTCGGGCTTTTGCGTTCAACGCTGTGCAAGCTCATGTCGAACGCACTGTTCGTAGTAGGTCTGCTTGACGGCCGCCGGCTTCAGCCGCGACGCGCTGTCGTAGGTCTGCTCAGTGATGCCCATGGCGGTCATGCGCATCCACGGTTGCTGGAACTTGCGCGCCTGCAGGCGCTTGCGCGCGCCATACAGGGAAATCCCTGACAGCTTCGACTGTTGCGCACCGGCGGCGATGTCCGAACCCCAGGTACACGCAAAACGATGGCTCTTGCTCAGTTCCCTGGCCTGGGCCTCCACCGCGAGCAGAGCGAGGGAAAGCGTTGCTACAGTGATGACAATCGTCCGCATATAGCCCACCTAACCTTTTGAAAAAAGGCGAGTTTGCCGGGACTTGAAACATTCGGGGGCCAGCAATTTGCCGCCTTTTTTCAGCCAAGCTCGGCCGAAGGATGGCCATAAAGATGCGCAGCTCCACCGCCACCCGTCTCCCACCTCTCCCGCCCGTCAGCCGCCCGGCACTTTGCTTCGCCTCTGATTTTCCAAGATACATCCACCCGACGCGGAAGCCCTACGATGAACAGAACCATTGCAGCCCTCATGCTTGGAAGTCTTTTATCCGCCACCGCACCGCTGGCGATGGCGGGAAGCAACGTCCCCCCTACCGGCATTCCCGGAGTCAATCAGGGAGGCACCGAATCCAAAGAAGACAAGGCCGACAAAAAGGGTGAAGAAGCCTCGGGGTCGAACTCCGGTGCAGAGTCCCACGAGACAGAGAAGGATGCGCAAACATCCAGTGGCTCAAAGGATGGGATGGAAGAAAAGAAACCCTGAACCACTTAGCCAGTTTTCGCAGGCATAAAAAAGCCGATCTCTCCGATCGGCTTTTGTATATGACGCTGATCCCGCCTTGGCAGGCCAGGACGATTAATTTCAGCGCTTGAGCTTGCGCTTGTTGCGGTACTGGTCGATCACCACCGCGACCACGATGATCAGTCCTTTGATGATGTCCTGTATGTAAGCATCGACCCCGACAAACGTGAACCCGCTGGCCATCACCCCAAGGATCAAAGCGCCAATTACCGTGCCGGTGATGCGCCCCACTCCACCCGCCAGACTGGTACCACCGATAACTGCCGCGGCAATCGCGTCCAGCTCATAGGACATGCCCATCCCGGCCTGCCCGGTAGCGGCGCGGGCCGAAGCCACTACGCCGGCCAGCCCCGCCAGCAGTCCGGCGATGCTGTAGACGATGACCAGATGGCGTTTGACGTTGATGCCTGAGGTGCGCGCCGCCTGCATGTTGCCGCCGATGGCGTAGGTGTATTTGCCGTACTTGGTGTAGCGCAGCGCGATGTGGAAGATCACCGCCACCACCAGAAAAATGATCACCGGCATCGCGCCGTGGCCGATGGCCGTGTAGGAGTCCGAGAGCATGCTCACTGGCTGGCCTTCGGTGTAGTAACGCGCCAGGCCACGGGCCGAAACCATCATGCCCAGTGTGGCAATGAACGGCGGAATCCCGGTGATGGCGATGATGCTGCCGTTGATCGCCCCCGCCAGCAGCCCGACACCGAGCCCGGCAATCACCGGAATCCAGACCGGCAAATCGGTCAGTGACGGGAACACCGCCCGGGCGAAATCCGAGGTCTGCGCCAGACTGGCCGCGATCATCGCCGACAACGCGAGCACCGAGCCCGACGACAGGTCGATACCGGTGGTGATGATCACCTGGGTCACGCCAATCGCCAGCAGGCCGATGATCGACACTTGCAGGATCATCAACACCAGCCGCTGAGAGTTCATCAGGAAGCTCTGGTCGCGCACGATCCAGCCGAACAGTTCGAACACCAGGCCGATGCCGATCAGCACCAGGAAAATGCTCAGCTCCGTCGGAAAGCGCCGGCGACTCTTGACCGGTGCCGTGGCCGGTTTGTTTTCCAGTATCGCGTTCATAACCACTCACCTTTCTATCGCATCATCGACGGCGGCCTCGGCCACCAGCGGTATCCATTAATGAACCGAGGACAGGCCCGAGGCCAGTTGCATCACCCGCTCCTGAGTCGCCTCGCTGCGGTCGAGGGTGCCCATCAGGTCGCCCTCGTGCATGACCATCACCCGGTCACTCATGCCGAGCACTTCCGGCAGTTCCGAAGAAATCATGATCACCGCCATGCCTTCGCTGGCGAGGTAGGCGATGAGCCGGTAAATCTCGGCCTTGGCGCCTACATCGATGCCACGGGTCGGCTCGTCGAGAATCAGGATGCGCGGGTTGGTCATCAGCCAGCGGGCCAGCAAGGCCTTCTGCTGATTGCCACCCGACAGTGTGTCGATGCATTGCTCCAGCGACGGGGTTTTCACCCGCAGCTTCTTGCACATGTCTTCGCACAAGGCGCGCAAGGCTTTTTGCTGGATGAACCCGTGGCCGGCGTAGTGTGGCAGGACGGCCATTTCCATGTTTTCCAGCACCGAGAGGCACGGGAACAGACCGCTGAGTTTGCGATCCTCGGTCAACAGCGCGAAGCCCTTCTCGATCGCCATGTGCGGATCGCTGATGCGCACCACTTCGCCATCGAGACGGATCTCGCCACCGTCGCTGGGCGTGATGCCGAAGATCGCTTCGGCCACGTTGGTCCGGCCGGAGCCCATCAAACCGGCGATGCCGAGGATTTCCCCGGCATGCAGGTCGAAGGAGACGCCCTTGAAAATGCCATCGAGCTTGAGGTCGCGCACCGACAGCAACAGATCGCCGATCGGCTTTTCGCGCACCGGAAACAACTGGCTCAATTCGCGACCGACCATCATCGAGATCAGGCTGTCGCTGTCCATGGAATCGGCCCGCTGCAGGCCGATGTAGGCGCCGTCGCGGAACACCGCCACTTCATCGGCAATCGCGAACACTTCGTTCATTTTGTGGGTGATGTAGATGATGCCTTTGCCCTGGTTTTTCAGGTCGGCAATGATCGAGAACAGATGGGCGACTTCCTTGTCGGTGATGGCCGATGTCGGTTCGTCCATGATCAGGATGTCGGAGTCGTAAGACACGGCTTTGGCGATCTCGACCATCTGCCGCTCGGCGATACTCAGATTGCCGACCTGCTCTTCGGGATCAAGGTTGATCCGCAGGCGCTCCAGCAGTTTCGCCGTGCAGCGGTGCATTTCCCGATGGTCGATCATGTGAAAGCCGTTGAGCTGCTCGCGACCGATCCAGATGTTTTCGGCGATGCTCATGTGCGGCATCAGGTTGAGTTCCTGGTGGATCATCGCGATCCCGGCCTGAAGCGCTGCCAGTGGCGTTTCGAACACCACCGGTTTGCCCCGCAGGCGCAGCTCGCCGGCGTCTGGCTGGTAGATGCCGGCGATGATTTTCATCAGGGTGGATTTGCCCGCGCCATTCTCGCCCATGAGCGCCAGCACGGAACCGGGGCGTACCCGCAGTTGCACATCGGACAACGCCACCACACCGGGGAAACCCTTGCTGACGTTGAGGATCTCCAGCAGGTACGGCTCTTCGACAGGTATTGCAGTGGGCGGGCTCCCCGTCAAAGGGGTGCTCGAAGCAGTCGCTGAAGCGAACATGATCAGGTACTCCATCAGCAAGGTCGCGATCGCCACCTTGCGGGCTTATTGTTGTTATTGAACGGACGGACTATTTGAACTGGTCAACGTTTTGCGGCGTGATCAGGCGGAATGGCACCCAGACCGCCGGCTCGACCGGCTCATTCTTCGCCATTCTCACCGCGGTATCGATGGAGCCGTCGGCCTGACCCTTGGCGTCCTGGAACACGGAAGCGGCCAGCGAACCCTTCTTCACGGCGTTCAAGCCGTCCGGCGTACCGTCGACTCCCGCAATCAGCACGCTGCCTTTGGCGACGCCGGCCTGTTGCAGGGCCATGGCGGCACCGATGGCCATTTCGTCATTGTTGGAGACCACCGCGTCGAACTTGCGGCCCTGGGTCAGCCAGTCGTTGACCAGGGTCATGCCCTTGTCCCGTAGCCATACGCCGCTCTGCTCCTGCTCGACCTTGATGTCCGGGTATTTGGCCAGCACCTCTTTAACGCCCTTGGTGCGGTTGGTGGTGGAGTTGTTCGCCAGGTCCCCCAGCAGAATCACGATATCGCCCTTGCCGCCCATCTTGTCGGCCAGGTACTGCATCTGCATCTCGCCGGCCTCCAGGTCGTTGGAAGCAACGGTTACCACGCCTTTGGGCAGGTTCAGGTCATCGGGGCGGCGGTTGACGTAGACCAGCGGAATGCCGGCCTTCACTGCCGCTTCAGTAATCTTTTTGGTGGCGGCGGTATCCACCGGATTGACCACGATGGCGTCGACTTTCTGGCTGATGAAGCTCTCGACCTGGCTCAGTTGCTTGACCACATCGCTGCGGGCGTCTTCGAACTGCAGCTTGACGCCGTCGGGATAGGACTTGGCTTTCTTGTCCATGGATTCGCGCAGGTAGGTCAGCCAGGTGTCATCGAACTGGGACATGCTGACGCCGATCTTCATATCGGCCAGCGCAGCGCCGCTGGCGAACATCAGGGACAAGGCCAGTGAGGCAAAACGGGTCTTGGTCTTCATGAAAAGTCTTTCTCCACATTCTTGTTGGTTTTATGGATGAGGCATGACGATTTCAGTAAGCGGACAAGCAGTCGAAGCGTTGGAACGTATCCCGAGACAGTGAATCTGGAATCGACTTTATTGGAAAATATTTTCCATATCAACCTGTTTTAGAATTTTATTATGATTTTATTCCATGGCTTGCAAACTCACTCAGTTCCACTACCTGACGACGTTTGAAACTCAGGCGCGCAGCGTCTAGCACGCGGGTTGTCGCCAGTGCATCACGGGCGTCCACGGGCAGTGGGCCACCGTTTTGCAACGCGATTTGTAGCTGCAAATAGAACTGACTCCAGCAGCCGCGCTCAGACGGAACCCGCTCACGCTCGTCTCCGTGTTCGAACCAGCCCCAACGGCGGTGCTCTTCGACGCCCCAGCGCTCGCCTTCGGTTTTCGGCGAGAGCCCGGCCAGTGCCTGGGCCTCTTGCCCGTCCAGACCCTCGACGCTGTAACAGCCCAGCGTGCCGCTCACCCGAAAGCGCGGGCCAGGGCTGTTTTGCAGGCAACTGCCACCCAGATGCGAGGTCACGCCGTTGACGTGGGTCAGGGACATGAAGAAGCCGTGATCGAAGGCCTGGTCTTTTTCCAGGTAGTCCAGTTCGGCGTAGACCCGTGTCACCGGACCGAACAGCAACAGCGCCTGATCGACCAGATGACTGCCAAGGTCGCGCAGGAAACCACCGCCGCTGCCGTTGTGAACCGACGACGGCGAGTAACGCTCGATACGCGACTCGAACCGGCTGACCTGGCCCAACGCGCCGGATTCGATGAGTTTGCGCACGGTTAAAAAGTCCGAATCCCAGCGCCGGTTCTGATAGACGCTGAGCGGTACATTCTGGCGCTCGGCCATGGTGATCAGGGTTTGCGCCTGCTGCCAGTCGGCGGCGAACGGCTTGTCGCTGACCACCGCCACGCCGTGTTCGATGCCGTCGAGCACCAGTGCCGGCCGGCCCTTGAGGGGCGTCGATACCACCAGCACATCAATCCCGGCTTCCACCAACTGGCCGATGCTGTCGAAGGCCGGCACACCCGGATGCTCCGCCGCCAGCAACTGTCGGCGCTCCGCTGAACGGGTGACCACGCCGACGAACGTCGCCGCCGGCAGACTGCTGATCAGCGGAGCATGAAAAAACCGGCCGCCATGGCCGTAACCGACAAGTCCGATGCGCATACAAGTATTTCCCTGAATAAAACGCGGACCCTGTGGGAGCGGGCTTGCCCGCGATGGCGGCGGCACATTCCACATTGATGTGCCCTGACAGACCGCAATCGCGAGCAAGCTCGCTCCCACAGGGATTTGCGTCAGCTGTAGAAATGGGGACGGTCCGGCAGTGCAACGTTGACGATCGCCCCGCTGTTCTGCGCTTCGATGCACGCGTCGGCAGCAACAGCGGCGGCGAAGCCATCCCACGCCGACGGTCCACCCACCTGCCCCGCCCGCACGCCATCGATGAACGCCTGCAACTCGACGTCATAGGCCGCGATGAAGCGATCCTTCCAGTCCATCAGAATCGCGTTGGACAGCTTGGCACCGCTGCGCAATTGAACCTGGGACGGCTCCGGCAATTTGGCGATGCCGGTCTCCCCCACCACTTCGCACTGGATGTCGTAGCCGTACTGGCAATTGACGAAAACTTCCACGTCGATGCGCGTGCCCTTGGCGGTTTCCAGCAGCACGATCTGCGGATCTTTCAAATGCGCGAGGGCTTTGCTGCTCTTGCGCGGGAACACCACCTGCACCGAGACGTAATCGTCATCGAGCAACCAGCGCAGTACGTCCAGCTCATGGATCAACGTGTCGGTGATCGCCATGTCGGTCTTGTAGTTTTGACCCACGCTCGGGTTACGGTGCGCGCAATGCAGCATCAACGGTTCGCCGATCTGGCCGCTGTCGATCACCGACTTCAACGCGCGATAACCTTCATCGTACGGACGCATGAAACCGACCTGCACCAGCCGTTTGCCGTGGGCGACTTCGGCCTCGACGATCTTGCGGCAGCCTTCGGCGGTGACCGCCAGTGGTTTCTCGCAGAACACCGGCTTGCCCGCCGCAATCGCGGCCAGCACGAACTCTTCGTGGCTCGGGCCCCAGGAGGTGACGAGGATCGCCTCGACGTCCGGCGCCTGGATCAGCGCATGGCCGTCGGGATAAACCTCGGCGGTCAGCTTCAGGTCAGCGACGACCTTGGCCGCCTGCTGCAGATTGATGTCGGTGACCGCCACGACCTGGCTGTTGAGCAAGGTCTGGCTGCAACGACGGATGTGGTCCTGGCCGATGGCCCCGGTGCCGATGACGCCTAGCCGCAACGCTTGGGAAAGCAATGACATGAAAGGACTCCTTGTGGTTGTTCGATTCAGGGCAATCAGTACTGACGGGCCTTGGCCAGTCGTTCGTTCAGGGTTTTGGCCACCGCGTCGGTGCGGGCGCTGGTGGAGACTTGCGCCACGCCGACCCGCCACCACGACAGATAACCGTGAATCATGGTCTTGGGCAGAACCTTGATGTCGATCAGGGTCGAGACCGTCTGCAAGCGCGCATCGGCCAGCGCCGCCTGCAGTTCTTCAACGGTGTTCACCTTGTAGGTCTTGCAGCCGTAGGCCGCCGCGCTCATGGCGAAATCCACCGGCACGAGAGCACCGTCGAGCTTGCCGCTCTGCGGGTTGCGGTAACGGAACTCGGTGGCAAAGCTGTCCATGCCGTTGCCCATCTGCAGGTTGTTGATGCAACCGAAGGTCATGTTGTCGAACAGCACCACGTTGATCTTGCGCCGCTCCTGGATCGAGGTGGCGAGCTCCGAGTGCAGCATCATGTAGGAGCCGTCGCCCACCAGCGCATAAACCTCGCGCTCAGGCTCGGCGAGCTTCACGCCCAGCGCCGCGTTCACCTCATAGCCCATGCACGAATATCCGTATTCGACGTGATAGGTGTTAACGCCCTTGCTGCGCCAGCTGCGCTGCAAGTCACCGGGCAGGCTGCCGGCGGCGGCGACGATGACCGCGTCATCGGCGAGGGTTTCATTGAGTACGCCGAGCACGCGGCTCTGGGTCAGGCAGGAACCGGTCAGCTCGATGAATTCGCGCAACACCGCCGGATCGAGGTGGTCGTTGATTTCCGGGATGAAATCCCGCGCCTGATAGTCAATCTGATGCAGGCGATCCACTTCCTCATCCAGTTGCGCCCGGGCCTGACGGGGTTGATCGCCCCAAGCGGAACGGTAGTCGCCCAGCGCTTCGGCCAGCGTCGACAAACCCGTCCGTGCATCCGCCAACAGTTGCACACCGTCGAGTTTCAGCGCGTCGCACGGGCTGATATTGAGGTTGAGAAATTGCACGTCAGGGTGCTGGAACAAGGATTTCGACGCGGTGGTGAAATCGCTGTAGCGGGTGCCGACCCCGATGATCAGATCCGCTTCCCTGGCCAGCAGGTTTGCCGCCAGGCAACCGGTTTCGCCAATGCCGCCGACGTTCAGCGGATGGCTGGACACCAGCGCGCTTTTGCCGGCCTGGGTTTCGGCGAAGGGAATATCGAAGCGCTCGGCAAACGCCTGCAACGCCGCATTGGCGCCCGAGTATTTGACGCCGCCACCACAGATGATCAGCGGTTTGCGCTTGCCTTTGAACAGTGCCACGGCATCGCCGAGCATCGCTTCAGTGGCCGGACGACGCTCGATGCGATGCACGCGTTTTTGCAGGAAATAATCGGGATAGTCGTAGGCCTCGGCCTGCACGTCCTGCGGCAGGGCCAGGGTCACGGCGCCGGTTTCGGCGGGATCCGTGAGCACACGCATGGCGTGGATTGCTGCGGTCATCAATTGTTCGGGACGGTTGATGCGATCCCAGTATTTGCTCACGGCCTTGAACGCATCGTTGGTGCTGATGCTCAGGTCGTGGAACTGCTCGATCTGTTGCAACACCGGGTCCGGTTGACGGCAGGCATAGACATCACCCGGCAACAGCAGCAAGGGAATCCGGTTGGCAGTCGCGGTCGCGGCAGCGGTCAGCATGTTCGCCGCGCCCGGCCCCACGGACGAGGTACAGGCGTAGATCTTGCGCCGCAGATGCTGCTTGGCGAAACCGATCGCCGCATGGGCCATGCCTTGTTCGTTGCGGCCCTGATGGACGATCAGGTCACCGCTGTCCTGCTCCAGCGCCTGCCCCAGACCCAGCACGTTGCCGTGGCCGAAAATGGTAAAGATCCCGGCGACGAACTTGCTCTGAACGCCATCGACCTCGATGTACTGGTTGTCGAGGAATTTCACCAGGGCCTGGGCCATGGTCAGTCTTGTTGTGGTCATAACCGCACCTTTCAAATTCAGATCCGATCCCTGCGAGGGGCACTGTCAACCCAGGGATTTGCTCAGGTGTTCCATGCTCGCGCCGATCGCCGTCTGGATATCCGCCAGGCCATGGACGCTGTCTGCAAACGGTTCAAACGACAGGTAGCCGCTGTAGCCGCCAGCAAGCAGGCTGTTGATTTGTGCCGCGTTGCCGAGAATGTCGTCCGCGCCCACCAGCACCCGGTGACCATCGCCAAGGGTCGCCAGCGGCGCCTCGGTTTCCTCGACACCGGAGATGTGCACCAGCCCGGTCAGCTCGGGGAAGAACTCCTGCTCACCGGCCAAATGGTGATGAAAGGTGTCGTGCACCAGACGGAACACATCCAGCCCGCCGACTGCCTTGATCGCCTCCACCGCCGTGCGTTTGCGGCGCAGCGAGCAGGCTTTGAAACCCAGCGGCTCGATGAAACCCAGCAGGCCGTGATCGCGCAGGATCGGCGCCAGCTCACTCAACGCGGTGCGCAGGCCCGACGCTCGTTCGGCGACGCTGCGCGGATCGGCGCGGTCGTTCAACGGGCACATCACCAGCCCCCGCGCACCGCAATCGCGGGCATAGGCCGCCAGTTTCAAGGCCTGCGCGCGGCGCTCGTCATTCCACACGTCAAACGGATACAACGCGTTGATCGACAGCACGCTGATGCCATGTGCCGTGCACAACTCACGCACGTGTCCGGGCGCGGTGCCGTCCTCGATCTCGATGCCTTTGAGGTCGTTGCGGATCTCGATGGCGTCGGCCTTGAGGGTCACCGCCAATTCGATGAACGCAGGCAGGGACAAACGTGGACCGACCATTCGGTTCAGGGCAAAACGCAGTGGAGTACTCATTCTTGTTGTTCTCCGCGCAGATGATTTATTTGGCCGTCGGCATGCTGAACTCCGGGCCCTTGGCAATGCTGTCGGGCCAGCGCTGCATCACGCTTTTGTAGCGACTGTAGAAACGAATGCCTTCCTCCCCGTAGGCATGGTGATCGCCGAACAGCGAGCGCTTCCAGCCACCGAACGAATGCCAGGCCATGGGCACCGGAATCGGCACGTTGATGCCGACCATCCCGACCTTGATGCTGCGGGCGAAGGCGCGGGCGATCCCGCCATCGCTGGTGAAGCACGACACGCCATTGCCGAATTCGTGGGCGTTGATCAGCGCCACGGCACTGGCGAAATCCGGCACGCGCACGACGCCCAGCACCGGGCCGAAGATTTCCTGCTGATAAATGCTCATGTCGGTGGTGACGTGATCGAACAGCGTCGCGCCGACGAAAAAGCCCGCCTCGGCGCCCGGCACCTTGAAGTGGCGGCCGTCGACAATCAGCTGCGCACCCTGAGCCACGCCCTGATCGATAAAACCCTCCACCCTGGCCTTGTGTTCGGCGGTGACCAGCGGGCCCATGTCGTTGTCGCCTTGCAGACCGTTGCCGACTTTCAACTGATCGATCCGCGGCAGCAGTTTGGCGATCAGTTGATCGCCGACTTCGCCGACCGCGACCGCAATCGAAATCGCCATGCAGCGCTCACCGGCCGATCCGTAAGCGGCGCCGATCAAGGCATCCGCGGCTTGATCCAGATCCGCGTCGGGCATGACGATCATGTGATTCTTCGCGCCGCCCAGCGCCTGCACCCGCTTGCCGCGCGCGGTGGCCTGCTGGTGGATGTACTCGGCAATCGGCGTCGATCCGACAAACGAAATCGCCTCGATGTCCGGGTGCTGCAGCAAGGCGTCGACCGCCGTCTTGTCGCCCTGAACCACGTTGAACACGCCGTCCGGCAAACCGGCTTCGGTCAACAGGCGAGCCATCAGCAAACTGGCGGACGGATCGCGCTCGGATGGTTTGAGGATGAAGCAGTTGCCGGTGACCAGCGCCAGCGGAATCATCCACAGCGGCACCATCACCGGGAAGTTGAACGGCGTGACCCCGGCGCAGACGCCGAGTGGCTGACGCAGGTTCCAGTTGTCGATGCCGCCGCCGATGTTGTCGCTGAACTCGGTCTTCAACAGACTCGGCGCACCGCAGGCGTACTCGACGATTTCAATGCCTCGGGTGACTTCGCCCCTGGCGTCGGAAAACACCTTGCCGTGTTCGCGGCTGATGATTTCGGCCAGTTCGTCGTGATGACGATCGAGCAATTCCTTGAACTTGAACATCACCCGCGAACGGCGCAGGGACGATTGCTCGGACCAGGCCGGGAATGCCTTGAGCGCCGAAGCGACAGCAGCGTCCACGGTCTTCTGACTGGCCAGCCCGACTCGCGCCTGAACGGCACCGGTGGCCGGATTGAAGACATCGCTGAATCGTTCGCTACCGCTGTCCTGCACCTGACCATCGATGTAGTGGCCTATGACCGGGGCGTCGCCCATTGTTCTTGTTCTCCGTGCGAAAGTTGGAATTCAGAGATCCAGCAGCCAGCTGTGCTGAGGGTCGTTATGGAACTGCCAGACGCGTTTCGGTCCGGCCATCACGTTCAGGTAGTAGGACTCGTAGCCATACGGCACGCTGACCGGGTGATAGCCCTTGGGCACGACCACGAGGTCGCTGTTTTCCACGGCCATGGCCTGATCGATGCTGCGGTCGTCGGTGTAGACCCGCTGGAACACGAAGCCCTGGGGCGGGTTGATCTGGTGGTAGTAGGTTTCTTCGAGAAAGCTCTGGTGCGGCAGGTCGTCGGTGTCGTGCTTGTGCGGCGGGTAGCTCGAGGAATGCCCCGACGGCGTACGGACTTCCACCACCAGCAGCGAATGGGCCGGCTCGCTGTCCGGCAGGATGTCGCAGACATAACGGGTGTTGGCGCCCTTGCCGCGCACGCTGCGCTTCATGGTTTCAGGCCTGATCAGGCGCGGACCGAGGCCTGTGGCGGTCGAACCGGGAGCGGCGCAAACCGCCACTTGCGCATCACTCAATGCCACCACCTGCGCCTGACTGCCGGGTGGCAGGTACGCGGCGAACGGGGATTTGTCTTCGAACACCGACTGGCGATCACCGAGATTGTCCCAGTTGAAAGCCCCCTGCCCCGGCGCTTCGCCGTGGATGCCGATCCGACCGCTGAGCAGCACCAGGCACAGCTCCTTGTCACCCGCTGCGACTGGCAAGGTTTCACCCAGGCTCAACCGATAGGCGGCGAAACCGACGTATTGCAGCTCACCTTCAGCCAGCTCGACCATGGTCCGGCCACGGGCATTGCTTTTGACCAGCAGGCTCATCGTGCAGTCCTCGCGTCGAGCAACGCACGCAAGGTGTCGAAGCCTTTTTTCGCGTAGACATAACTCGGCGCCACTGCCGGATCCTGCTCGGCCTCGACCACCAGCCAACCGTGGTAATCGGCCGCCAGCAGCACGTCCAGCAACTCGGAGAAGTCGATGTCACCATCCCCTGGCACGGTGAAGGTGCCGTTGATGATGCAGTCGGGGAAGCTCCACAGGTTGTTGCGCGCCAGTTGTACCACCGGTTTGCGCACGTCCTTGAAGTGCACGTGGCAGATGCGCGACAGGTGTTTGCGCAGCACCTGCAAGGGTTCACCACCGCCCATGTAGCAATGGCCCGAATCGAACAGCAGCCCGACTTCATTACCGGTCAACGCCATCAGGGTGTCGATGTCCGACGGCGATTCGACGTAGGCACCCATATGGTGGTGATACGCCAGACGCACGCCCTGGGACAGGGTGAAGCGCGCCAGCTCGGTCAGCTTGTCGGCGTATTGTTGCCACGCCTGTTCGGTATGAAAACGCGGGCGCTCGACCAGCGGAATTCGCTGGCCCTGAATGGAGTCGGCGACTTCACCGTAAACCAGCACGTTCGCGCCGTTCTTCGCCAGCAGCTCGACATGGCTGGCAATCGCGTCGATTTCCTCTGCCACCGAACGCCGCGCCAGACGACTGGAATACCAGCCGGACACCAGCGCCAGGTCATACGGACGCAGCACGTCGCCAACGCCTTTGGCGTCCGTGGGAAACTTGCCGTTGAGTTCGAAGCCTTCATAACCGATGGCCTTGCCTTCGCTGAGGGCGGTGCTCAGCGGGGTTTCACCGCCGAGGGACGGCAGGTCGTCGTTGCTCCAGGAAATCGGGTTGATGCCAATTCGGATAGCGGGCATGGCTGCACCTTTTATTGTTATTTCTAGAATGTTCAACCGCGGCTCAGGCCCGGGCCGTACGCCAGGCATCGATCAGCTCGACGAAGGTGCCCTGCACCTGACGGATCAGCGTCTCGTCGTCGATTTCGCCGGCCAGCCAGGCGCGGCTCGGTTCCTGGAAAATCGTCCGGCCCACGGCGAACCCGTGGCAGGTCTGGCTCTGACTGGCCTGCTGGAAGCCTTCGGCCAATGCGGATGCCGGGGCATTCAGGCCCAGCAGCACCACGCCTCGGCAATAGGGATCGCGCGCCTGGATCAGTTCGTCGAGCTGTTGCCATTCCTTGGCGCTTTGCGCTTCGATCTTCCACCACGCCGGGTAGATGCCCAGGTTGTAGAGGCGTTTGAGCGCGCGATACAACACGTCGGGATGCGGTGAGGGGTGATCCTTGGGCGGGATGATTTCCAGCAGCAGTTCATGACCGCTGACTTGCGATGCCTGATACAACGCCTTGATTTGCGCTTCCTGCTCCAGCCGCAGCATCGGTTCGTCATCCGGGTGGAATTGCACCAGGCATTTGATGATTTGTTCTTGCGGCCAGGCGATCAGGTTGCTGCCGATCGAGCGCCCGTGCTCGAAGGCCAACGGCCGCGAGCCCTGCACCTCGACCGGCCGCGCCACCCACCAGCCTCGACCGGTGGCGGCGTTCAGCGAGTCCTGGCCGAAACGCTGATCCGCCAGCAGCCCGACATCGGCTTCGATGCCCTGCTCGCGCAAATCGCTTTCGACCCGCTCTACGGCCTTGATGAACAGTTGCTTGAGTTCGCCGATGGCGCCGAGATCGCGTCCACCCTTCTGGGCCAGTTCCACCAGTTGTCCGCGATGGTCGAAGGCAAAGATGAACAGTTGCTTCCACTGCTTGCGCGGCACACTGACCTGATGCAGGCGTTGCAGGGTGACGTCCTGATCCGGCCGGGTAATCGGTACCGGGCTGCTGAACAGGTAATCGAGTTCGGCACGGGTCGGCATCGCCGGCGCGCAGGCATGGCGCGACACCACCAGACCACCGCAGGCATTGGCCAACTGGCAGCAACGCTCGTCGCTGGCATCCTCCAGCCAACCGCTGAGGAAGCCCGACATGAACGCATCGCCGGCGCCCAGTACGTTCAGCACCTCGACCCGCACGCCGGGATAAATCGCGCCGTCTTCAAGACGTTGTGGAATCTCCCCGTGGATCACCGTGCAACCTTGCGGACCGAGCTTGACCACCAAGGTCGCTGCGCTCAAGCGCCGGACATTGCGCAGGGCGGTGAGCAAATCCTCGGAACCGCCGGCCAGCAGAAACTCTTCTTCCGTCCCGACCACAAGGTCGAAGCGCGGGAGGATTTGTTGCACATGTTGAGTGACGTTCTGATCGGCAACGAAACGGGTTTCGCCGTCCGCCTTGCCGGCGAGTCCCCACAGGACCGGGCGGTAGTCGATGTCCAGCACCCGTTTGACGTTGTGCTTTTCGGCGTAGTCCAGCGCCTGGGTGCTCGCCTTGTAGACGCCATCGGTGGAGAAATGAGTGCCGGTGATCAGCAAGGCTTTGCTGGAGGCGATAAAGGCTTCGCTGATGTCTTCGGCCCGCAGCGCCATGTCGGCGCAATTCTCACGGTAGAAGACCAGGGGAAAGGTTTCCCGATCCTTGAGACCCAGCAGCACCATGGCGGTCAGTCGCTCCGGATCGACCTTGATGCCGCTGACATCGCAGCCTTCACGGGCCAGCGACTCGATCAGGAAACGCCCCATATGATCGTCGCCGGTCCGGCTCAGCATCGCCGACCTGAGCCCCAGCCGGGCGGTGCCGAACGCGATGTTGGCGGACGAGCCGCCGAGGTATTTGGCGAAGCTGCTCACATCCTCCAGCCGTGCCCCGACTTGCTGCGCATAGAGGTCGACGCCGAGGCGTCCGAGGCAAATCAGATCCAATTGACGTCCACTGGCAAAACGAGTCTGGCCCATGCTGGCTCCTGTTATTTTTATCAGCCTGTGCCCAACGCGGTGACCGCGCCGGACACTCTTGGTGGATGCAGACTAAAACGAGCCGGATCGAACAATCAATAAATATTCCAATTATTTTTCACGTGGAATATTTTTTCCAATAAGCTTCAGTGCGGGCGCTCCAGACGCAGTGCATCGTTTCAGCAGGCATCCCGCTGGCGCAAGCCCAAGATTTTGTCCGGGCCGAGCCTGTAGACTGCGCACACCAAACTATTGTCAGGGGACGAGACGTAACCGTCCCTATAAGAACAAGCCAAAAGGATTATTTATGTCCAGCACCGATCAGCCGGCTACCGCCGAGAGCACGCCCGAGAGCGATCTTGCCAGCCCCCCGATCAATGCCGAGCGTCTGCTGCAGCTCATCACCACTGAATACGAAAGCCTTCCGCGCCAGCTCAAACGCATCGCCAGTTACATGAGCCAGCAAAGCGACCGGATCATGGTCGACCGCATCAGCGACATCGCCCGCGAGTGCGAAGTGCACCCGTCGGCCATCGTGCGGTTTTCCCAGCGTTTCGGTTTCAGCGGATTCAGTGAAATGCAGGCGCTGTTCCGCGAGGCGTATACCCACAAAGCCACGCCGGTACAGAACTACCAGCAGCGCATTCGCAGCATGATCGCCAACAAGTCGCAGAAAGCCAGCGGCGGCGACCTGGCCCGCGAGTGCATCGACGCCACCCTTTCGGGCATCGAACGCCTGGGCCAGGAACTGGATGACCAGGCCTTTGAAAAGGCCGTGGATCTTGTGGTCAATGCCGACAATATCTACGTGGTCGGCGTGCGCCGCTCGTTCGCCGTGGCCGACTATCTGGTCTACAACCTGCAACACACCAACAAGCGCATTCACCTGGTCTCGGGCCTCGGCGGCAGCTATCGCGAGCAGATGCGCAGCGTGCGCGCCAATGACCTGGTGATCGCCATCAGCTTTACGCCGTATGGTAAGGAAACCCAGCACTGCCTGCGCATCGCCCAGCACCATCAGGCGAAAACCCTGATCATCACTGACAGCAATCTCTCGCCCCTGGCCAAGCGCGCCAACACCCTGCTGCTGGTCAATGAAGGTAGCTCGTTTGCGTTCCGATCCTTGAGTGCGACTTTGTGCCTTTGCCAGGCGCTGTTTATCGCCGTGGCCTATCGACTGGAGTTGAAGGTGGACGAGATTCACGAGCAGGTCGGGTTCGAGGACTGATCGGAGCACCGTCATCTCAACGAATGCGGCAATTCAAAATATTTATTCCATTATTTGAACACAGGGAATATTTATTCTATAAACAGGATCTCTGAAAACAAAAACTCAAAGGATCCTGTCATGCGTGAACTCGGAATCGGCCTGATCGGCACGGGCTTCATGGGGCGCGCCCACGCCCTGGCCTTTCGCAACGTCAGCGGGGCATTCGAACTGCCCTTCACCCTTCGCCTGGCCGGCCTGGCTGACGCCGATCCCGCACGCGCACAAGCCTGCGCCACCGCCTGGGGCTTCGATCAGGCCCATGGCGACTGGCAGCGATTGATCCACGACCCCAAGGTCAACCTGATCGCCATCACCACTCCCAATCACCTGCACTACCCGATGGCCATGGCCGCCCTCGCCGCCGGTAAGCCGGTTTACTGCGAAAAGCCGCTGGCGGTGAATCTTGAGCAAGCTCATGCCATGCACGTGGCGGCGAAGCATGCCGGCGTCGTCACCCGGGTCGGCTACAACTATCAGCACAACCCGATCATCGGCCTGGCGAGAGAGCTGATCCTGAGTGGCGAACTCGGCAAGATCATCAGCTTTCAAGGTGAATTCAGCGAAGATTTCATGGCCGATCCGGCCTCCCCCTGGTCGTGGCGCTGCGAACCGGAACATGCTGGTGGAGCATTGGCGGATCTGGGCAGCCACCTGCTCGCCATGGCGCGCTACCTGCTGGGCGATGTCGAAGCGGTGTGCGCCGACTCCCAGACAGTCCATGGCCAACGCCCGACCACAACCGGCAGCCAGGAACGACGTCGCATTGCGGTCGACGATCAAGCCCATGCCTTGCTGCGTTTCGCCAGTGGCGCGCGGGGTACCTTCAGCAGCAGCTGGCTCAAGCATGGCTACAAGAATCATCTGAGCTTCGAGATCAGCGGCACCCGAGGCACCCTGGCGTTTGATCAGGAGCGCTTGAACGAGCTACGCCTGTGTCGCGCCGGCGAAGGTGGCTTCCAGCGTTTACTCGCCGGACCGGATTTGCCCGGCTACGCCGCGTTCAGCCCGGCGCCGGGGCATCAGCTGGGCTACAACGAGCTGAAGACACTGGAAGTGCATGAGCTGATCATGGCGTTGGCCGGGAGCGGGCAGACCGGGACTGATTTTGAAGAGGCATTAGAAGTTGAGAGGCTGGCGACGGCGATTCGGGTCGCGGCTGAGGAACGACGCTGGGTGTCTGTCAGTGAAATCACTGGGTAGTTTTGTGCGGGCACAAAAAAGCCGATCTAGGTGATCGGCTTGAGTGTCGGACTTTGATGAGGAAGTAAACTGGATCCCCTGTAAAAGTCCCTGCGCATGAAAAAGCCCAACTCGCTAAAGTTGGGCTAAGTCATTGAATTATATGGTCGGGACGGAGTGATTCGAACACTCGACCCCTAGCACCCCATGCTAGTGCGCTACCGGACTGCGCTACGCCCCGACTAGGTTTGAAACTCGTTCTCCATCTCGAAGAACGCTCAAGAATATATCGCAAGCTTTTGAAAACTGGAAGTATTTAAAAGCAGGAAATTATTTCTTGAGAACCACCAGAACATCTTCGAGCTCGGCGATCATCTGGCGGATCATTTGCTTGTATTGGGTGGTGTCGTCTTTGGCTTCATCGCCGGACAGACGCAGTCGCGCGCCGCCGATGGTAAACCCCTGATCGTAAAGGAGCGCGCGGATCTGCCGGATCATCAGCACGTCCTGGCGCTGATAATACCGGCGGTTTCCGCGGCGTTTGACGGGGTTGAGCTGAGGAAACTCCTGCTCCCAGTAGCGCAGCACGTGCGGTTTTACCGCACACAGCTCGCTGACTTCACCGATGGTGAAGTAGCGTTTGCCCGGGATGACGGGGAGTTCGTCGTTATGACTTGGTTCCAGCATAAGCCTCAACTCGGGCCTTCAACTTCTGCCCTGGACGAAAGGTGACCACACGGCGAGCCGTGATCGGGATTTCTTCCCCCGTTTTCGGGTTGCGGCCAGGCCGCTGGCGTTTGTCCCGAAGGTCGAAATTGCCGAAACCCGACAATTTGACCTGCTCGTTGTCTTCAAGAGCGTGCCTGATTTCCTCGAAAAACAGTTCAACCAATTCCTTGGCTTCCCGCTTGTTCAGGCCCAGCTCTTCATACAGACGTTCCGCCATCTCAGCTTTCGTCAAAGCCCCCATACGTCACTTCCTTAACGTGGCGTTCAACCTTTGTTCGAGCGAGGTGAGGATATTTTGCGTCGTCGAATTCACCTCATCGTCATTAAGAGTGCGCGATGGATGCTGCCAGGTCAAGCCGACTGCGAGGCTTTTTCTATCAGGATCAATGCCTTTACCCTGATACACGTCAAATAGCCTGAGGTCTGTCAGCCATTCGCCTGCATTTTCACGGATTACGTCCAGTACAGCCGAGGCTGCAACGTCTTTGTGCGCAATCAGTGCCAGGTCACGACGCACTTCAGGAAAGCGCGACAACTCGTGGAATTTCGGCATTTTACCCAGAGCGACTTCAGCCAGAACCAGCTCGAAGACAAAGACCGGACGGTCGAGACCCAGGGACTTCGACAGTTCAGGGTGAATCGCGCCGATAAAGCCGACTTCACGCCCTTCCCGCTCGATGCGTGCGGTCTGGCCCGGATGCAGCGCAGGGTGTTTGCCCGGTGCAAAAGTGAACTGATCCAGCGCACCGGCAAAGCCCAGCACTGCTTCTACGTCAGCCTTGACGTCGAAGAAGTCCACGGTATCGCGACCTTGCGCCCAGCCTTCCGGCAGACGGCTGCCGCATACCACACCGGCGATCATCGGCTCTTGCTTCAGACCTTCCAGCTGACCGACAAAGCGCAGACCGCTCTCGAACAGACGAACACGATCCTGCTGACGGTTGAGGTTGTGCTGCAACGCCTTGACCAGACCCGGCCACAGCGACGAACGCATAGCGGCCATGTCATTGGAGATCGGGTTCGCCAACAGCAGCGGCTCCACGCCCGGGTTGAACAGCTCGAACTGCTTCGGATCGATGAAGCTGTAGGTGATCGCTTCCTGGTAGCCACGGGCGACCAGCAGACGACGCAGCTCCGGCAGATCGCTGCGCGCTTCGGCCTTGGCCTGTGGCGCCAGACGAGCTTGCGGGTAACGAACCGGCAGGCGGTTGTAACCGTACAGACGAGCCAGCTCTTCGATCAGATCGACTTCCAGGCTGATGTCGAAGCGATGGCTTGGCACTTCTACGCGCCACTGCCCTGCTCCGTCGGCGGAAACCTTCAGACCCAAAGCATTGAGCAGACGCTCGACTTCGGCCGAATCCATTTCCATGCCCAGCATCTGGGTGATGCGCTGAGCCCGCAGGGTGATCGGCGCGATCGACGGCAAGTGCTGCTCGCTGACGGTCTCGATGATCGGGCCGGCTTCGCCACCGGTGATTTCCAGCAGCAGGCCGGTGGCGCGCTCCATGGCTTCACGGGCCAGTTGCCAGTCCACACCGCGCTCATAGCGGTGCGAAGCGTCAGTGTGCAGACCATACGAACGAGCCTTGCCCGCGACAGCGATCTGGTCGAAGAACGCACTTTCAAGGAACACGTCGCGAGTGGTCGCGGAAACGCCACTGTGCTCGCCACCCATCACGCCGGCAATCGCCAGAGCGCGAGTGTGGTCGGCGATCACCAGCGTATCGCTGCGCAGGCTGACTTCCTGACCGTCGAGCAGAACGAGCTTCTCGCCCTCTTCCGCCATGCGCACACGGATGCCGCCATTGATTTCGGCGAGATCGAAGGCGTGCAGAGGCTGGCCCAGCTCGAGCATCACGTAGTTAGTGATGTCGACGGCGGCGTCGATGCTGCGGACTTCGGCGCGACGCAGACGCTCAACCATCCACAGCGGCGTCGGCCTGGACAGGTCAACGTTACGGATGACACGGCCCAGGTAACGCGGGCAGGCCGCAGGTGCCAAAACTTCTACCGAGCGCACTTCGTCGTGCACCGCCGGAACGGTCATCACCACCGGGCGAGTGACCGGAGCGTCGTACAGCGCGCCGACTTCACGGGCCAGACCGGCCAGGGACAGGCAGTCGCCACGGTTCGGAGTCAGATCGACTTCGATGCTGGCGTCTTCCAGGTCCAGATAAACACGGAAATCTTCGCCCACCGGCGCATCGGCCGGCAGCTCCATCAGACCGTCATTGCCTTCACCGACCTGCAGCTCGGATTGCGAGCACAGCATGCCGTTGGACTCGACACCGCGCAGCTTGGCCTTCTTGATCTTGAAGTCGCCCGGCAGCTCGGCACCGATCATCGCGAACGGAATCTTCAGGCCTGGACGCACGTTTGGCGCACCGCACACGACCTGGAAAGTTTCCGCGCCATTGCTGACCTGGCACACGCGCAATTTGTCGGCATCGGGGTGCTGCTCGGTGCTCAGCACCTCACCCACCACCACGCCACTGAAAACACCGGCGGCCGGCGTAACGCTATCGACCTCAAGACCGGCCATCGACAGACGGGCAACCAGCGCGTCGCGATCTACCTGCGGGCTGACCCAGCCACGCAGCCATTGTTCACTGAATTTCATCCTGCTCTCCTAAGAATTCGTTACGACTAGCGAAATTGCGCGAGGAACCGCAAGTCGTTGTCGAAGAACAGACGCAAGTCGTTCACGCCGTAACGCAGCATGGCCAGACGCTCAACGCCCATGCCGAAGGCAAAGCCCGAGAACTCTTCCGGATCGATCCCGGACATGCGCAACACGTTCGGGTGAACCATGCCGCAGCCCATCACTTCCAGCCAGCCAGTCTGTTTGCAAACGCGGCAGCCTTTACCGCTGCACATCACGCATTCCATGTCGACTTCGGCGGAAGGCTCGGTGAACGGGAAGTACGAAGGACGGAAACGCACCGCCAGCTCTTTCTCGAAGAACACCCGCAGGAACTCTTCGATCGTGCCTTTGAGGTCGGCGAAGTTGATATCGCGATCGACCAGCAGGCCTTCGACCTGGTGGAACATCGGCGAATGGGTGATATCGGAGTCGCTGCGGTACACACGGCCTGGGCAGACAATGCGGATCGGCGGCTTTTTCGATTCCATGGTGCGGACCTGTACCGGCGAGGTATGGGTGCGCAGCAACATGTTGGCGTTGAAATAGAAGGTGTCATGCATCGACCGGGCCGGGTGGTGACCTGGGATGTTGAGCGCCTCGAAGTTGTGATAGTCGTCTTCAACCTCAGGGCCTTCGGCAATGCCGTAGCCGATATGGGTGAAGAACTGTTCGATACGTTCCAGAGTCCGGGTTACCGGATGCAGACCACCGGAGGTCTGACCGCGGCCCGGCAGGGTCACGTCAATCGATTCGGCAGACAGTTTGACAGCCAGTTCGGCTTCTTCAAACAGAGCCATGCGCGCATTGAGAACGCCTGTAACACGTTCCTTGGCAACGTTGATCAGGGCGCCGACCTGCGGACGCTCTTCTGCCGGCAAATTCCCCAGGGTCTTCATCACCTGAGTCAATTCACCCTTTTTGCCAAGGTATTGAACCCGGATTTGCTCCAGGGCATTGATATCTTCAGCGCTTTGCACAGCCTCTAGTGCTTGAGAGACCAGCGCATCCAGGTTTTCCATGTACAGACTCCAGATACAAAATAGGGGAAGAGCTTGAAGGCTCTTCCCCTATTTATGACGTTTAACACCTGGCCCCACAGAGGTGGGGCCAGGTGACTGTCGGGGGTACTTAAGCCAAGGTGGCTTTAGCTTTCTCGACAATCGCAGCAAACGCCGCTTTTTCGTTCACTGCCAGATCAGCCAGAACCTTACGGTCGATCTCGATGGACGCTTTTTTCAGGCCAGCGATGAAACGGCTGTAGGACAGACCGTTAACACGAGCACCAGCGTTGATACGAGCGATCCACAGAGCGCGGAACTGACGTTTTTTCTGACGACGGTCACGGTAGGCGTATTGGCCTGCCTTGATTACCGCTTGCTTGGCAACACGGAATACGCGGGAGCGTGCGCCGTAGTAGCCTTTAGCAAGTTTCAGAATTTTTTTGTGACGTTTACGGGCAATGACGCCACGCTTTACACGAGCCATGAGTTACTTCCTCTATTCTTGATCCAAAAATTAACGAAGGCGCAGCATGCGCTCGACTTTTGCCACGTCAGACGGATGCAGCAAGCTGCTACCGCGCAGTTGACGCTTACGCTTGGTCGACATTTTGGTCAGGATGTGGCTCTTGAAAGCGTGCTTGTGCTTGATACCGTTAGCAGTTTTCAGAAACCGCTTAGCAGCACCACTTTTGGTTTTCATCTTTGGCATGTTCGGATACTCCGCATTCAGTTGATAAACATAATCAGAAGGCCTGCCGTGCCCTGTTGATTACTTCTTCTTTTTCGGGGCGATGACCATGATCAGCTGGCGTCCTTCCATCTTAGGATGCTGTTCGACCGAACCGTACTCGAGCAGGTCTTGTTCAACCCGCTTGAGGAGTTCCATCCCCAGCTCCTGGTGGGCCATCTCACGGCCGCGGAATCGCAAGGATACCTTGGCCCTGTCCCCGTCACTCAGGAAACGTACCAGGTTGCGCAGTTTTACCTGGTAATCCCCTTCCTCCGTCCCTGGACGAAACTTGATTTCTTTTACCTGAATCTGCTTCTGGTTCTTCTTCGCCGCGGCAATCTGCTTCTTCTTCTCGAAGATCGACTTGCCGTAGTCCATCACACGGCAAACCGGTGGGACTGCGTCGGCGGAGATTTCCACCAGATCAAGCTTGGCTTCTTCAGCAATACGAAGCGCTTCATCAATCGAGACGATGCCAATCTGCTCGCCGTCAGCGCCAATTAACCGAACCTCGCGTGCCGAGATATTCTCGTTGATCGGGGCTTTCGGTGCAGCTCGTTTATCTTGTCTCATTTCACGCTTAATAATAATTACTCCGAATCTGGGCGACCACGCCGGGAAACCGCTTGCGCGAGAAACTCAGCGAACTGGGCGACGGGCATCGAGCCCAGGTCAGCACCTTCACGAGTACGCACAGCGACAGTCTGCATCTCGACTTCCTTATCCCCAATAACCAAGAGATATGGAACCTTGAGCAAAGTATGCTCGCGGATTTTAAAGCCGATCTTTTCATTTCTCAAGTCGGACTTGGCACGAAACCCGCTTTCGTTGAGAGTTTTTTCGACCTGAGCGACGAAATCTGCCTGTTTATCAGTGATATTCATGATCACTGCCTGGGTTGGCGCCAGCCACGCAGGGAATGCACCTTCGTAGTGCTCGATCAGAATCCCGACGAAACGCTCGAACGAACCGAGGATCGCACGGTGCAACATCACCGGATGCTTGCGGCTGTTGTCTTCGGAGACGTATTCGGCTCCCAGACGCACCGGCAGGTTGAAATCGAGCTGCAAGGTACCACACTGCCACACGCGACCGAGGCAATCTTTCAGCGAGAATTCAATCTTCGGACCGTAGAAAGCGCCCTCACCCGGCTGCAGATCGTACGGCAGACCAGCGCTATCAAGCGCTGCAGCCAGGGCCGCTTCGGCGCGATCCCACAGCTCGTCGGAACCGACGCGTTTTTCCGGACGAGTGGACAGCTTCATCTCGATGTCTTTAAAGCCGAAGTCGGCATAAACATCCATGGTCAGCTTGATGAACGCTGCCGATTCAGCCTGCATCTGTTCTTCGGTGCAGAAGATGTGGGCGTCGTCCTGAGTGAACGCGCGCACACGCATGATGCCGTGCAGCGCACCCGACGGCTCGTTGCGATGGCAGGCACCGAACTCGGCCAAGCGCATCGGCAGCTCGCGGTAGCTCTTCAGACCCTGGTTGAACACCTGCACGTGGCAAGGGCAGTTCATCGGCTTGATGGCGTAGTCGCGGCTTTCCGACTCGGTGGTGAACATGTTGTCGGCGTAGTTGGCCCAGTGCCCGGATTTCTCCCACAGGCTGCGGTCAACGACTTGCGGCGTCTTGATCTCGAGATAGCCGTTGTCGCGCTGCACTTTGCGCATGTACTGCTCGAGAACCTGGTAAAGCGTCCAGCCATTCGGGTGCCAGAACACCATGCCCGGCGCTTCTTCCTGGGTATGAAACAGGCCCAGGCGCTTGCCGATCTTGCGGTGATCGCGCTTTTCAGCTTCTTCGATACGCTGGATGTAAGCAGCCAGTTGCTTCTTGTCAGCCCACGCGGTGCCGTAAACGCGCTGCAATTGCTCGTTCTTGGCATCACCGCGCCAGTAGGCGCCGGACAGCTTGGTCAGCTTGAAGGATTTCAGGAAGCGAGTGTTCGGCACGTGCGGACCGCGGCACATGTCGACGTATTCTTCGTGATAGTACAGGCCCATGGCCTGCTCGTTCGGCATGTCCTCGACCAGACGCAGCTTGTAATCTTCGCCACGAGCCTTGAACACTTCGATCACTTCGGCACGCGGGGTGACTTTCTTGATGACGTCGTATTCGGTGTCGATCAGCTGTTGCATGCGCTGTTCGATGGCCGCCATGTCGTCCGGCGTAAAAGGACGTTCGAAGGCGATGTCGTAATAGAAGCCTTCATCAATGACCGGACCGATGACCATTTTGGCCGTCGGGTACAACTGCTTGACCGCGTGGCCAACCAGGTGGGCGCAAGAGTGGCGAATAATCTCCAGCCCCTCTTCATCCTTTGGCGTGATGATTTGCAGCGTTGCGTCGCTGTCGATGATGTCGCTGGCGTCAACCAGCTTGCCGTTCACCTTGCCGGCCAGGGTGGCCTTGGCCAGGCCTGCACCGATGGATGCGGCGACCTCGGCTACGGAAACCGGGTGATCGAATGAACGTTGACTGCCATCGGGAAGAGTAATAGTTGGCATGGCGCCTCCTCTCCTAGTGGTGACCCCTACGAAAGGTCACGTGGGTTGGGATGAGCCAGTACAAGATCCGATCCAGGCCATTCAATGACGAACGCCTGCCTTACAGCGGCAGGAGCCTTGCGGCCAACCGGAAAACCGAACCAGAGTGACTGGGATTCAAATCAGAAAATTCGTACGCTGCCGCTGCCAGGACTGAAGGTCATCCGGAGCTTGCGAACGCCCGAGCCAGGCATGCTAGCACAGATGAACGGTCACCGATGCACTCTGGTTTTACCGGGAGGCAAATCGTCCGTTTTATGCCAGAGTGCTGAACTTGATCGGCCTTAGGCCCCTCAGATAACAAGACATTGACCCACAAGGAGCATCCTCGCATGCGTCTTAACACCCTGCTTGCTGCAGTCGCCCCCCTCGTTTTGCTGCTGCCGTTGAGCGCCCACGCCGACTGGCCGAAGGGCGAGCGTGAGAAATACATGGCTCAGTGCACCCAGGCGGCCACTCCGCAAATCGGTGCCGCTGCCGCAAAGTCCCACTGCGCGTGCGGTGCCGATGCGATCAAGTCCTACCCGGCCAGCGACATTCAGGCACTGATGGACAACAAGGCCAGCCAGGAACTGCAGCAGAAAGCCCTGGGGCAAATTGCCAAATGCAAGGCCAATACACCGGCGAAAAAATGATGGAACAGGCCTTTTCACTGCCCCCAGCACCGCTGAAAAGCATCTGATTCAGGCCTTTTCGTACGATTTATGCAGGTTTTACAGGTTTTTTTATTGTCTTTATTTTTCGCCAGAAGCCTTTTAAACCGGGGCCTCCAGCCGAAACAGGCAGTAAAGAAAACACGACTGATTGGCAAACAGCACGTCCGGGGGGCTACCAAAGCGAACATTTCGACTATGATACCCCAGTGTGCCCAGTTGGCCTGAGCAGCACAGTACTACTGAAAATATATGTTTCTTGGAGATACACCATGTCTAATCGCCAAACCGGCACCGTTAAATGGTTCAACGATGAAAAAGGCTTCGGCTTCATCACTCCTCAAGGTGGCGGTGACGACCTGTTCGTACACTTCAAAGCTATCGAATCCGACGGTTTCAAAAGCCTGAAAGAAGGCCAGACCGTTTCCTTCGTGGCTGAGAAAGGCCAAAAGGGTATGCAAGCTGCACAAGTTCGCCCAGAGTAATTTCCCGGCGCACTAAAAAAACCCCGTCCATGTGACGGGGTTTTTTATGGGTGAAACAACCGCCCGAAAGGCTCAGCCGCAGTTGACGCGGGTGACTACCAGGTTCTGATCGGTATTCAGGTTGAGGCGATCGGAGCGGTACTCCAAAGTAATCATGTCATTCGGCTTGAGGAATCGGGCGTTCTGCGCACCGGCTTTCTTGCGCGCTTGCTCCAATAGTTCCGGCGAAGCTTTCTTGCCGAGAGCGAACTCCGCAGCCGATGCTTCACAACGACCATGTCCGGCCTCAGTCGCCACGGGATCCTTCTGCGACTCGCTGGAGGTCGTAGAGCAACCAGCCAACAGAGCAACGGCCATCAGTGCACCCAGTGACGCGAACTTCCAAGGCATTGAAGCCTCCTTATTTCAATTTTGAGCAGAGATCGTGCGACCGCCAATACGGCGTTTGGTTTCACGGTGAGTGCTATCACCCTGCCCCACAATCGGAAAAACACTGAGTGTGCCTGAGCAACGTCTGAAGCTTCACCCCGTAAAGCGTCACTGAATATTAATGACGCTCAGTAGACATCTATGTAATCGAAGGGAGGATTTGGCCAGTTGTCCTTGAGCGCGTTGAAGATCTGCATGACCCAGACTTCGTCGTTGGCCGCGACATTTCCCACGTATCCCGAGCCTTTTGCCCAGGTCTCCAGACGAAACAGCAGGCCATCGATGTCCTGGCCGCCAGTGACACCCGAAGAGATATAGGCAATGCCACCCTTGGTCACGCGCAGTTGAGTGTGTTCGTCATCACTGGCTGACGCCAGCATCCGGCGGACAGCATCAAGGGTCAGGCCGTCGGGGCTATTCAAATCGATCTGCACAGCGCAATCCTTGTTTTTTTGCGGAAACGACCAAGTGTCGCATAGCCCTGCGCTCATGCCTAAGTCGCAGTGCCAAACGCTCGGCAAAGTGGTTAACTCAAAACTCCGATCCCGCGACCGAGCCTTGCCATGACCACCGTAAGCATTACCGCCGACATCAAGGCCGCCTGGCCGCAAGGGCACAGCTCTTACAGTCCGGGCAGTCCGGAGGAATTGGCATTGATCAGCATTGACTTGCTGGTGAAGGCGCTGGGAACGCAAGGCGCGCAGTCGTTCATCGCCCAGTTGTTCGAAAAGTATCCCGATGACTTCAAAGGCACATCGGACACCGAGAGGGAGTAAAAGCCCGCAAGCTGGCACCTGCGGGCGTATCGCTTACTTCAGACGTTTCAGACGCTCGGTCAGCAGATCGAAAAAGCCTTGGGCGTCACCGTTCTCCACCCAGAAGGCGTTCTTCGGCGCCTTGAGGCCGTCATACCAGTCGACAATAGTCTGGCCGAAGGTCGGGCCTTCACGGCTGTCGACCACCACATTCACCGACCGGCCAGTGAACAGCTCAGGCTTGAGCAGATAAGCCACGACGGTGGCGTCATGCACAGGACCACCCGGAATGCCGTAGTGCTCCATATCGCCTTTGATGTACTCGTTGAGGATGTCGCCGACAATCTTGCTCGCATTGTTGTTCAGCGCCGCGATCTGCTTCAGGCGCGCATCACTGGTCAGGATCTTGTGGGTCACGTCCAGCGGCAGGTAGGTCAGTTTCACCCCGCTTTTAAGCACCACTTCCGCTGCTTGCGGGTCGGCGTACAGGTTGAATTCGGCCACTGGCGTGATGTTGCCGCCATTGAAGTGGGCGCCACCCATGATCACCACTTCCTTGATCCCCTGAACAATCTCCGGCTCCTGGATCAGCGCCAGAGCCAGGTTGGTCTGCGGGCCGAGCATCGCGATTGTGATGCTGTGCGGCTTGGCTTTTTTCAGTGTGTCGATCAAGTAATTGACCGCATTGCCTTCGGCCAGGCCTTTCTTCGGCTCATGCACGGTGACACCCGACAGGCCTTCCTTGCCATGGATGTTTTCAGCGTAGATCGGCGTACGCATCAGCGGTTTTGGCGCGCCGGCGTACACCGGAATATCTTCCCGCCCAGCCCACTCACGGGCCAACCGGGCATTGCGCGAAGTCTTGTCCAGACGCACGTTGCCGGCCACGGTGGTGAACGCGCGAATGTTCAGCTCCTCCGGTGAGGCCATGGCTAACAACAGGGCGACCGCGTCGTCGGCGCCCGGATCGGTGTCGATGATCAGGTCGATCTTTTCCGCCGCCTGGGCGCCGGTCGCGGTTATCACGGACAAAAGCAGCAGACTCCGAATCAATTGATGCATTTTTTGAGCATAGCGGTGCATGGCGCATTCCTTGTGCAGATGAAATAAAAAGGGGGCAAACCCTGTTTAGAACGTAACTCCAGACACCAGCACGATGTTGCAGTACGGCTGGCATTCGCCCGTACGAACAATCGCTCGTGCCTGTCGGCTGAGTACTTTGAATTGCTCGTGACTGAGCAGGTCACGCCGCCCGAGCGAGCCTTCTTCATTCAGCTCGTCCAGCGTGGACAGCGCGGTCGGTTGCTTGTCGAAAATCTCCTTGGCCAGCGCGTGGCTTTCCACCTGCATTTCGCTGAGCACGACTTTCAGGGTGCTGACGAAATCCGGAACGCCGTGCGTCAACGCCAGGTCGATCAACTCGACACCCGGCGGCACCGGCAGGCCGGCATCGCCGATCACGACCATGTCGCCATGGCCGAGGGAAGCAATCAGCCGCGACAGGGCGACATTGAGCAAAGGAGTCTTTTTCATGCGGGTTTGAATGCCTGTACGTCGGAGGTGGTGGGAATGGACGGCTGGGCACCTGCCCGGGTAACCGACAGCGCCGCAGCGACCTGCCCGAAACGAATGGCCTCGTCCTCGGTTTTGCCGGCCGCCAGTGCAGCGGCAAATCCGCCGACAAAAGTGTCCCCGGCAGCGGTGGTATCGACAGCCTTCACTTTGGGTGCAGGAAAATGCTGGTAACCCGTACCGTTGGCGAACAAAGAGCCTTGAGCCCCCAGCGTGATGATGACCTTGCCGGCGCCCAGTGACATCAGGTGCGCCGCGGCCTTTTCAGCGGTCTCCAGCGAGTCCACCGGCAAACCGCTGAGGGCGGCGGCCTCGCTCTCGTTGGGAATCAGATAATCGATGGCGGCAAACCAGTCTGCCGGCAGCGGTCGACTGGCGGGCGCAGGGTTGAGGATGACCGTCTTGCCCAGTTCACATCCACGTTTCAGCGCATGGCCTACCGTGGCGTCGGGGATTTCCAGTTGGCAGATGATCACGTCGGCCGCTTGCAGCACGGCGTCGAACCGGTCGATGACCGCCGGGGTCATCGAACCATTGGCGCCGGCCACGATGACAATCGCGTTCTGACTGTTGTCATCGACCACGATCAACGCCACGCCACTGGAATCCTCCACCACGCTGACCGCCTGACAATCGATCTGCTCGGCCAGCAACGCGTCGCGCAATTGCACGCCATAGTCATCGTTGCCGACACAGCCGACCATCGACACCTGCGCACCCAGTCGCGCGGCCGCTACTGCCTGATTGGCGCCCTTGCCACCGGACACGGTCGCGAAGGAATGGCCGATCAGCGTCTCACCACCTCGGGGCAAGCGCGGCGCCCGGGTGACCAGGTCCATGTTCAGGCTGCCTATTACCACTACATTTGCGGACATACATCACTACTCTTCAATTCGTTTCAGCGGTATTCGGTGAACACGCCGGACAGCGGTGCAGTCGATTCACGCAGGACAATACTCGGGGTCACGATCCGCTGATCCGTCGCCAGATCCGGGGTGGCAATTCTTCGCAACAACACTTCCGCGGCCATCTCGCCCAGTTGCAGGATCGACTGGCCCACGGTCGTCAGCGCTGGATACACGTAACGACTCATCTGGATATCGTCGAAGCCGATCACCGACAGTTCGGCGGGCACGCGCACGTTACGTTCTGCCGCCGCTCGCAACACGCCAATGCCGATCATGTCGTTACCGGCAAAAATCGCGCTCGGCGGGTTGTGCTCAAGCAGAACCGAAGCCGCGTTGTAACCGCCGGTGCTGGTGAAGTCGCTTTCCAGCATGCGCGACGGGGACACTTCAACACCCGCCTCTTTTAGCGCTCGAGCAAAACCGGCCTGACGCATTTGCGCGACACTGGTGCTGGCCGGACCACCGATCGTGGCGATATCGCGATGACCGAGTTCAAGCAAATGCCGCGTCGCGAGGTACGCACCATATTCGTGATCGATGCGCACCAGGTCGGCGTCCACGCCTTCGAGCCCACGGTCAACGATCACCATCGGCGTCTTCACGCCCGCCAGTCCTTGCGCCAGACCGCTGTCGCCACCCGCCGAGGCGACGATCAAGCCATCGATGCGCTTTTCCAACAGGACCCGCAGGTAGCTGCGCTGCTTGTCCGGGTTGTCGTCGGAGTTGCAGAGAATCACGCAGTAGCCGTTACGCTCGCAATAATCCTCGATCCCGCGCGCCAGTTCGGCGAAGTACGGGTTGAGGCTGTTGGGCACCAGCAAGCCAATGGTGGCGGTGGTTTTCGCTTTCAGCGAACGGGCCACGGCGCTCGGCACATAGTCGAGACTCTTGATGGCCGCCTCGACCTTGAGCCGCACTTCTTCGCTCACCGGTCGGGTCTTGTTTACTACGTGGGACACGGTCGTGTAGGAAATTCCTGCAAGCGCTGCCACATCCTTGATCGTTGCCATTTATCAGCCCCGTCGACTTGCGCGTTGACTGCGATAGGTGTCGAGCACCACGGCGATCACGATCACCGCACCGGTGATGATGCGCTTGGTCGGCTCGGTCGCGCCAATCTGCGCCAGACCGGCCGCCAGCACGGAGATGATCAACACTCCGAAAAAGGTGCTGATTACCGAACCACGTCCGCCCATCAGGCTGGTGCCGCCGATCACCACGGCAGCGATCACTTGCAGCTCAAGGCCGGAACCGGCATTCGGGTCGGCCGCTTCCAGCCGGGAAATCTGAAACAGCGCCGCAATGCCGGCAAGCAGGCCCATCAGGCTGAATACCAGGATCTTGTAGGGCTTGGGATTGATCCCCGCCAGACGCACCGCTTCTTCGTTGGTGCCGATGCCGATCAGGTAGCGACCGAACACGGTACGGGTCAGAACGGCCTGGGCAACGAAAATGACCAACAGGGCAATGATGAACGACGGCGAAATGCCGAAGGCAATCGGGTTCGACAGCCAGGCGAAGGAATCACCGATGTAGGCCGTGCGCGAACCGGTCATCTGATAGGCCAGGCCACGGGCCATCTCCAGCACACCGAGCGACACGATGAACGACGGAATTCGCCACGCCACGGTAATCGAGCCGGTCACCGTGCCGGCCAACGCCGCAACGGCCATACCCAACAAGGCGGCCGGCAATACGCTCCAGCCCCAGCCAAGAATCGCCACGCTGACAGTGGAGGCTGCGAGTGCCAGTACCGAGCCAACCGACAGGTCGATCCCGCCGATGATCAGGACGAACGTCATGCCCACCGCCAGAACCATCAGGTCGGGAATCTGGTTGGCCAGGGTGCTGAAGGTGTTGTACGACAGGAAATGGCTGCTCATGACCGAGAACAGCGCAATCATTGCCAGCAACGCGCCGGCAAGACCCAGGTAAGTGCCGAGGCCGTAGAAGTTGCCACTGGATTTGCCGGCGGAAGATGCAGTTTTCATGGGAGATCCCTAGGCGCTGCTTCGTTGAGCAACGCATCACGTTTCTGGTAGCCGGCGAACGCGGCGGCAAGCAAGTCATCCTGGGTCCAGCTGTCGCGCTCGAACGTGTCGATCAGGCGCCCCGCCGACAGCACTCCGATGCGGTCGCAGATCAGCATCAGCTCGCGCAAATCGCTGGACACCACGACCAGCGCCTTGCCCTGCCGAGTCAGTTCGCCGAGCAGGGCATAAATATCGAACTTGGCGCCGACATCGATACCGCGAGTCGGCTCGTCGAACAGCAGCACCGAACAGTCGCGCTCGAGCCAGCGACCGATCACCACCTTTTGCTGATTACCGCCGGACAGCTCGGACACCAGTTGAGTCGGGCTGGAACTGCGGATGCGCATGGCGTCGATCTGCCGCTGCGCGAGCTTCGTTTCATCGCCGTTGTTGACGAACCCGCCGCTGGAAATCTCCGGCATGTTGCCCAAAGCGATGTTGGCGCTGATCGACTGGCTCAGCAGCAGGCCTTCGCCCTTGCGATCCTCGGTGATCAAGGCGATGCCGTTGCGCACTGCATCGACTGGCGAGCGAATGCTCACCACCTGGGCCGGAGATCCGAGCGCCACCGTGCCGCTGTCCGCGACATCGGCGCCGAAGATCAGCCGCAAAAGCTCGGTGCGCCCTGCTCCGATCAGCCCCGAAATGCCGAAAATCTCACCGGCGCGAACCTCAAAGGACACGTCACGCACCTTGTCGGAGCGGGTCAGACCTTTGACCGTCAGGGCCGGCGCGCCGATGTTGCGAGCCCCCAGATCGATATGCTCGCCCAGCTCGCGACCGACCATCAGGGTGACCAGTTGCTCGCTGTTGTAATTTGCCATCGGCTCGACACAGACCAGGTTTCCGTCGCGCAACACGGCAATGCGCTGTGCTACCCGGGCCAGCTCTTCGAGGCGATGCGAGATGTAGATGATCGAGACGCCGCGCGCCTGCAGCCGAGTGATCTGCTCAAAGAGCATCTCGACTTCGCGTGCGGTCAGCATCGCGGTGGGTTCGTCGAGGATCAGCACGTGACAATCGCCGATCAGGTTACGGGCGATCTCGACCATTTGCTGGTGACCGATGCCCAGCTCGCCGACCAGTGTGTCCGGGTCGATGGCATCGAGGCCGACTTGAGCCATGGCTTCGATGGCGGCCTTGCGCAGCTGCTTGCGACTGATCCAGCCACCGTTACTTGGCAGGTTGTCGAGGAACAGGTTCTCCGCCACCGAAAGCGTCGGCAGCAGATTGAGCTCTTGCATGACCATGCGCACACCCAGCTCTTCAGCCTGCGTGCGACTGCCGGGGCGATAGTCCTTGCCCTGGAACTGCATCTGGCCGGTGGTAGGTGTGACCAGCCCGCCGATGATCTTCGACAGGGTGCTTTTGCCGGCACCGTTCTCACCGGTCAGCGCCAGCACTTCACCGCGCATCAACGTCAGGTCGATGCCGGTCAGAACCGGTTGCGCATAGGTCTTGCCGATACCGCTGACCGAGAGGACAGCGTTCGGAGCGGAAACTGACATAAAAATCTCCATGCGCTCGCCCGGACGGACGAGCGCCGTTGTGTCGCCAGAGGACTTATTTGGTGACCAGCTCGACAGGCGTCTCGATCACGCCATTCGCACCACTGTCGACTTTCTCGCCCTTGATGATTTTCAGCGCAGTCTCGATGCCAAATACCGCTTGCTTCGCAGCGTACTGGTCGGCAGTCGCCAGAACGCGGCCGTCCTTCAGCATGGGCTTGATGGCATTGATGTTGTCGTAACCGACAACCTGCACCTGACCGGCCTTGCCGGCAGCGCGCACGGCGGAAACGGCACCCACGGCCATGCTGTCGTTACCGGCCAGCAGCGCCTTGACGTCCGGGTACTCGCTGAGAATCGAAGCGGCCACCTTGTTGCCCTTGTCGATTTCCCAATCGCCGGACTGCAGGGAAACAACCTTGATCTGCGCAGCCTCCATCGCATCCTTGAAGCCAGCGGTACGCTGCTGGGCGTTGGTCGTCGTGGAGACGCCTTCAATGATGCCGACTTCGTCACCGGCCTTCAGTTGCTTGGCCAGGTACTCGCCCACCAGACGCGCGCCTTTGCGGTTGTCCGGGCCTACGAACGGAACGCTGATGTTCTTGCTTTTGATCACAGCCGGATCGAGCTGGTTGTCGATGTTGATCACAGTGATACCGGCATCGACGGCTTTCTTGATCACCGGCACCATCGCCTTGGAATCAGACGGTGCGATGACCAGCGCGTTGACCTTTGCCAGAATCATCTGCTCGACGATGCGCGTCTGCCCCGCCGTGTCGGTTTCGTCCTTGATGCCGTTGGAGATCAGGTCGAAATCGGCGGAGTGTTCTTTCTGGTAGGCCTTGGCGCCGTCTTCCATGGTCAGGAAGAATTCGTTGGCCAGGGATTTCATGACCAGGGCGACTTTGGGTTTTTCAGGGGATTCGGCGAAAGCCGAAGAGACAGGCAGTGCGGCGGATGCGGCAGCCAGCATGGCGACAGCAAGAAGACGTCCAGCGAATGGCAGCTTCATGGGTTCACTCCGATCTTATGATTATTGTGAGCAACGCTTGCGCTGGCGTAAGCTCGCTGCACCCCACGACAATTAAATCCATCGCGAAGGCCGCGCAAACGTTTGCGTAGACCGAACTATGCGAATCACGCCGACATTTGTCAACAATCAGAAATCGGTATTGCGTTGCAGGGCGAATCCATCGATCCGCCCCTTGAGTACTCAAGCCGTGGTGTTGACCACGTTACCGGCAGAAGAACCCTTCGACATTTCCTTGACCAATGCAGCCGAGACTTCCAGCAACGCACCGCTGGTTTGAGCGATCTGCCCCTGTATGGACATCACCGCCTGCGACTTGGCTTCGGGGGTTGGATAACTCGCAGCCTGCGCGGCAGCCAGTTGCTGTTGCTGCTCCTGAAGCTGCTTCTGCAGTTCCTGCATCCGTTTGAGCAGCGTCTTGATAGTGATGCTCAGATTGTCACCGCCTTCAGCCTCGCTTGCGCTTGCTTCCTGAGCAGGACCACCGGTTCTGACCTGATTGGTTTCAACCTTTTCGGTACCCAGTGCCTCGGCAGACGCGTCGGCTTCAGCTTCACTCATTGCATTGATCGTAGCGGCCGTTTTGCCGCCGATCGTGACCGAACCGGGATTTGAAAAACCGATAGTCAATGACATTTGAACTCCTGAAAAATTGGATCCCTATCAAGGCGCATCGGCCAGCGCGCTGTTTTCTTTAGCAAAGATTTGGAAAGCAGCCAGTTCAGTCTGTGGACGAGGCTCGTAGTCCTTTTCGGTGAGCCGAACGAGAAAACATCCCGTGTTCGGAAACCCGGATGAGCGAGACAAGCTCACAACCACTCTTCAAATAAATCTTGATTCAAATCATAAGGTTAAACATTTCTCTCAAGCACAGTACGACTGGTACAGATCCTGCTCCCTCCCTGCACCCCTGGCATTCAGATCGGCCCGGGGCGCATCTAGATGAACCTGCATCAGCACCGTCTCACTACTAGAGAGAAAAATAATGACATCTGCTTTGAAGAGTTTCGTTCCGGGCGCTTTGGCCCTCCTCCTGCTCCTGCCAACCGCCCTCCAGGCAAAAGAAGCTGAAACCCAGACCAAACTGGCCAATGTAGTGGTCTTGGCCACCGGCGGCACCATTGCCGGCGCGGGCGCCAGCGCTGCCAACAGCGCGACTTATCAGGCCGCGAAAGTGGGCATCGAACAATTGATCGCCGGCATTCCCGAACTGAGCACGCTGGCCAACGTGCGCGGCGAACAGGTCATGCAAATCGCCTCGGAAAGCATCACCAACGAAAACCTCCTGCAACTTGGACGTCGCGTTTCCGAACTGGCCGACAGCAAAGACGTCGATGGCATCGTCATCACCCACGGCACCGATACCCTGGAAGAGACCGCGTACTTCCTGAACCTGGTGGAAAAAACCGACAAGCCGATCATCGTGGTCGGCTCCATGCGACCGGGCACCGCCATGTCGGCCGACGGCATGCTGAACCTGTACAACGCCGTGGCCGTCGCCAGCAGCAAAGAAGCGCGCGGCAAAGGCGTACTGGTGACCCTGAACGATGAAATCCAGTCAGGTCGCGATGTCAGTAAGATGATCAACATCAAGACCGAAGCGTTCAAAAGCGCCTGGGGTCCGCTCGGCATGGTGGTAGAAGGCAAATCTTACTGGTTCCGCCTGCCAGCCAAGCGCCACACCATGGATTCGGAATTCGATATCAAAAACATCAAGAGCCTTCCTGATGTAGAAATCGCCTATTCCTACGGCAATGTCAGCGACACAGCCTACAAGGCCCTCGCCCAGTCCGGCGCCAAGGCAATCATCCATGCCGGTACCGGCAACGGCTCGGTTTCCTCGCGCGTGGTTCCGACCCTGCAAGCGCTGCGCAAGGACGGCGTGCAGATCATTCGCTCGTCTCACGTCAATGCCGGCGGTTTCGTTCTGCGCAACGCCGAACAGCCTGACGACAAATACGACTGGGTGGTTGCTCACGACCTGAACCCGCAGAAAGCCCGCATCCTGGCCATGGTCGCGCTGACCAAGACCAACGACAGCAAAGAGCTGCAACGGATGTTCTGGGAATACTGATTTACCCTCGCCTGATCTTTTCCTGATCGGGCACTGACTTCACCCTTCGTCAACTTGACGGAGGGTGAAGCTTGCACCTCCTCCAAAGAAAAATTTCACCTGCGTGACATCAAAACCGGAAAACCGCTGTCAGAGGATTTTCTTGAATTTTAAGCAGTTGCGAAAATGCCTACAGTTAAATACTGTATGCACGTACAGCTTAATAAGGATAACCTCGTGGCCACTTCCCCTGATGCTCCTGACGCTTACGAACGCATGGGCATGCGCGTTCAAAAAATCATCAACTCCCCCACCGCACAAAAAGCCAAAGCCGCACTGATCTTCCGCCTTCCGGACGAGCCGGTGGATGACTGGGAGCGCTTGCTGGAAGAGATCGACGAGAACGACAACGTCACCCTCGCCTACCGCGATGATGGCGGCGTACAGATTTTCTGGGTTGTGCCGAAGGAAGATTGATTCAATGATTCTGCGTTTTGCTGCTGTGCTGTTGCTGTTCATTTCCCTGGGTGCGCAAGCTGGCGCGCCGCGTACGTTCACCGAAGCCAAGAAGGTCGCCTGGAAGCTGTACGCACCACAATCCACCGAGTTCTATTGCGGGTGCAAATACACCGGCAACAAGGTCGATCTTGCCGCCTGCGGCTACGTCCCACGCAAGAACGCCAAGCGAGCGTCCCGCATCGAATGGGAGCACATTGTTCCGGCCTGGCAGTTCGGCCATCAGCGTCAATGCTGGCAGGAAGGCGGCCGCAAGAATTGCACCCGCTACGACCCGAGCTATCAGAAAGCCGAAGCCGACCTGCACAACCTGGTGCCGAGCATCGGCGAGGTGAATGGCGACCGCAGCAATTTCAGCTACGGCTGGCTGCCGGTCGAAAAAGGTCAGTACGGCTCCTGCCTGACTCAGGTCGACTTCAAGGCGAAGAAGGTCATGCCCCGCCCTTCGATCCGCGGCATGATCGCCCGCACCTACTTTTACATGAGCAAACAATACGGCTTGCGCTTGTCGAAGCAGGATCGACAACTGTACGAAGCCTGGGACAAGACTTACCCGGTGCAAGACTGGGAGCGCCAGCGTAATCAGAGCGTGGCGTGTGTGATGGGGCGCGGCAACGAATTTGTCGGCCCGGTGAACCTGAAAGCCTGCGGTTGATTGTCTGATCAAAAGAAAAGGCCTTGAGCGATAAACTCAAGGCCTTTTTTGTGCTCAACCGCCGGATTTGTTGTGACGCCAGTAGCCCATCAGATTGAGTGACTCGCGCGGAATGCCGCGCTCCTTGATGAGGTATTTGCGCAGGCTCATGACCGCAGCGGATTCTCCGGCGATCCAACCATAGAAACACTCGCTGGCCGTATCGGCGATCTCCCACAGAATCTCTTCTTCGATGTCGACATCCGCCAGCTCGACCGCTTGCCCAACCGGCGATGCGTCGACAGGCAACGTCGCCTGCTGCACGGCTTCCACCATCAACGTGCCGGCAGTTGCGTGATCGCGGATCAGCCATTGCACCGAAAGTCCGGGCCAGTCAGGAACCGCCAACATATCCTCACGACTGTCGACTTCAAAAAACGCCTGGGCCTGCGGCGGTTCAGTCAGTGTCGCCAGTTCTTCCAGGATCCCCATGGCGGCCGGCAACGCTGTGGCGTCGGCGACCAACAGAAGTTGCTTGAGCGTTTGCGGTGGCTTCCATTCAAATCCCCCCGCCTCTTGTGCCGAGAATCGGCTGTCGGGCGCCAGAATCTGCATCGACTCGCCAGGTTGCGCTCGCAACGCCCAACGGGAGGCCGGGCCGGTTTCGCCGTGCAGGACGAAATCGATATCGACTTCACCCGACTCGGCACGCAAATGACGGATGGTGTAAGTGCGCATCGCCGGGCGACGATCAACCAGCATCGAGCGGAAACGGGCGTACCACCCTTCGCCCTGAGAAAGCTTGGCGGGTGAACCGTCGGCTGCCGGGAAAAACAGCTTCACTCGCTGATCCGGCGCCCAGGTCGCCATCTCGGTGACCGTGGGGCTTGCGAGCGTGATCCGCATGAGATGCGGGCTCAATTGCTGCTTGTGACGCAAAACGACGTCGAACAACTTGTAAGGATTGGCGGAGGCCATGCGGAGCTCCTTCTGGGTAACTTCAGTGACTCCTTGAAAAACGAATCACGGGGAACACCCTTTAGTCAGCTCCGCCAAATGGGTGCTTATTGCGCCGCCGTGCGCTCGATCACCAGCGTTTCGATGTTCTGCTTCTTCGCCTTGACCAGCGCTGCATTCACATCCGCCTGGCGCGCCTCGGCGTCAGCCTTCGAATTGAAAGGGCCGAGCAGGATCCGGGTCTTGCCGCTGGCATCTTTGATGACACTGGCCACAAAGCCATGCTCGATCAGCCAGCCGCTGAGGTCGCTGACGGCCTGAGGGGTTTCACCGCGCACTTCCAGATCCCACTGCGGGCCCACCGCAGCAGGCGCCGTTACCACCGCCGGTTTCGGCTTTTGCGCATCCACACTCTTGCCTTCGCCACATCCTGCCAATGCCAGTGCCACGACTACCCAGACCAATTTGCGCACAACGCTTCCCTCTGAATTTTCAAAGCGGCGATCTTAACATTCGAGAATACTTTCGGAGCCCCGCAAAATGGGCACAAAAGGACGAGATTGATGCTGGCAGCCCCTGTATAGTTACGCGCTGGGAATTAATGCCGCTGCTGCGCGTCAGAAAGAGGCACCCAAACTGTAAGACTTCGCACTAATCTATACGTACCACCGACCTCTGCACTGTCTGAATCAGGTGCCCTACAAAGCAATCAAGGAGAAGACCATGCTGATACTCACCCGCAAAGTCGGTGAAAGCATAAACATTGGTGATGACATCACGATCACCATTCTCGGCGTCAGCGGCCAGCAAGTTCGAATCGGCATCAATGCTCCGAAGAACGTTGCAGTGCATCGGGAAGAGATCTACCAGCGCATCCAGGCTGGCCTGACCGCTCCGGACAAGCCACAAACGCCCTGAGCCCTATCGCAGTCAGTAGCCAGTTCGTTTGCCTGCGCGCAATGACTGGCTAAAGATTCAAGCGCCGTATTGCCATTCCCCCACCTCTTTGGTGACGGCGCGTGCCACGCCCCTTCCTGCCTCAACCCTTCTCGCAACCGATACTAACCGTCATTCAACGAGCTGGCTGTCGGACATTTCCGAATAGCGGCTGGGAATCTCGCCCGACTAGCCGAATGTAACGCCACGCGCCATTCCGGTGGCCGCCACGACCATCAATACCAACAGAAGCGCTTCGGCATGACTGATCCGCGCGAACATCTTTGCACGCCCCGTGTCAGGGACAGCGCCGCGCGCCTTGGCCACGCGCCATTTGATCAGGGTGATCATCGGCATGAGTTCCAGAAGCAGAATCAGCACGAACAGCGTCATCTTCAGATGAAACAGTGGCTGATGCAGGTAATAGTCGGTTCCCTTCTCATAACCTGCGAAGGCGCGCATGCCGCCGGTGATGAGCAACACCAACGCCGAAAGCCCCCAAAGATTGTCGGCTAGCAACACTCGCCCGACATCACCGGAGCCGGACGCCAGACGGCTGAAGGCCGTTCCACGCGTCAACACCGCCCAGAACCCCAAGGCAAACGCCAGTAAATGAATCGCTGCAAGAAACCAATGAACCAGCATCGATGAACTCCTGTCCGGCAGAGCTGAAATCAGCCTGACAGTAGTAGTCGAAAAAATATGGACTTGCCTGTCACCGCTCCCGGAAAACAGGAACGGGCGAGACGAGAGGCTGGGCAGAGGTGCGGGAAAGGCAAATCGCGGGCAAAAAAAATCCCAAGCAGCTGATGGAAGCTTGGGATTTAAAAATGCATAAACCGTGGTGGTGAACGCGGGGCGGATATTACTGATTTTTCCAGTATGTAACAACGTATTTTTGATAACCGGATGGTTAATAAAATCCGTAACCCCTTAAATATCCACACTATTTAAAAGGTCGCTCGCGACGGTCGGCGACGAATGGATCAAAATCAATCACGATCAATACGCGCTTGGCTCAAGAATTTTACAAAAATGAGCTCGGGATCCCCCGGATCCAGATTCTCTACCATTCCGCTGTGCTGATATTCAAGATTTGTAAGCAGCTGTCGTATCGGCGAGTTGGACGTATTGGTCGACGTGAAGATCTTTTCTGCACAAGCATGCTGCTCCAGACCGCTCACGATCTGCCGCCCCACGCCGGAACGCCTGTTCGCACTGGAGACGATCACGAGAGGTATGAACCACTCTCCAAGAAAGCTTCGATCCAGACATCCGTAGCCGACGGGAGCGCCAGGATCGTCCGCCTCGCAGACAACCCAGCACTCCTGCGCCCGTACAGCCCTCGCGATGTACTCGCGACGGCAGCTATCTTTTTCAGCGACAGGATCAATCTTCAACAGGCTTTCGATATCGCCTGGACCGGCGCGCCTGAATTGGCGACTCATGAATACACCTCTGCAAATGTGCCGGAGTGTAGCTGCGGTCGACCAAACCGAAATTTTGCAAAGGTTCTGAAATCGCAGACAACAAAAAAGGGCTCACCTTTCGGTGAGCCCTTCCAGACCGCCCAGCAGAGCGGATTTTGTTTGGTAGGCGCGATTGGACTCGAACCAACGACCCCCACCATGTCAAGGTGGTGCTCTAACCAACTGAGCTACGTGCCTGCTGTGAGGCGGCATTCTACGGAATTCCGAAGGGGTGTCAACACCTTTTTTTTACCTAACCCTATGAATATGCAAAATATTTAATTTCGACCCGGCGCAAGAAGATTTCCCGGTGGCTGGCGGAGGTTTTTCAACTGGGGTAGGATCGCTGCACTCGTAAAATATATTAAACAGAGGCTGCAGGATGGCGAACACCCCTTACCCAGAGTCTTATTACGCTGCGTCGGCCAACGCCGTGCCACCACGCCCTGCCCTGCAGGATGACGTGGAGACGGATGTCTGTGTGATCGGCGCTGGTTATACGGGACTTTCCTCGGCCCTGTTCCTGCTGGAGAACGGGTTTCGCGTGACCGTGCTGGAAGCCGCCAGGGTCGGCTTCGGCGCTTCGGGGCGCAATGGTGGACAAATTGTCAACAGCTACAGCCGTGACATCGATGTGATCGAGCGCAGCGTCGGCCCGAAACAGGCACAACTGCTCGGGCAGATGGCGTTCGAGGGCGGCCGGATCATTCGTGAACGCGTCAGCAAGTACAACATCCAGTGCGACCTGAAAGACGGTGGCGTATTCGCCGCCCTCACCGCCAAGCAAATGGGCCACCTCGAATCGCAGAAGCGCCTGTGGGAACGCTTCGGCCATACCCAACTGGAACTGCTCGATCAGCGGCGCATCCGTGAAGTGGTCGCCTGCGATCAATACGTCGGCGGCATGCTCGACATGAGCGGTGGCCATATCCACCCGCTTAACCTGGCATTGGGCGAAGCTGCTGCCGTGGAATCCCTGGGCGGCACCATCTATGAACAGTCGCCGGCCGTACGCATCGAACGCGGCGCCAATCCGGTTGTGCACACGCCGCAGGGCAAGGTCAGATCCAAATTCATCATCGTTGCCGGCAACGCCTACCTCGGCAATCTGGTGCCGGAACTGGCGGCCAAATCGATGCCGTGCGGCACTCAGGTCATCACCACCGAGCCATTGGGCGATGAGCTGGCGAAATCCCTTCTGCCGCAGGACTACTGCGTCGAAGACTGCAACTACCTGCTCGACTACTACCGCCTCACGGGTGACAAACGCCTGATCTTCGGCGGCGGCGTGGTGTATGGCGCGCGGGATCCGGCGAACATCGAGGCGATCATCCGCCCGAAAATGCTCAAGGCCTTCCCGCAGCTCAAGGACGTGAAGATCGACTACGCCTGGACCGGAAACTTCCTGCTGACCCTGTCGCGTCTGCCTCAGGTTGGGCGCCTGGGCGATAACATCTATTACTCCCAGGGCTGCAGCGGCCACGGCGTGACCTACACGCATCTGGCCGGCAAGGTATTGTCCGAGGCGCTGCGCGGGCAAGCCGAGCGCTTCGATGCGTTTGCCGACTTGCCGCACTACCCGTTCCCCGGCGGGCAACTGCTGCGCACACCGTTTGCCGCGCTGGGCGCGTGGTACTACGGACTGCGCGACAAGCTCGGTTTCTGACAAGCCAAAAAAAGGGCCGCTGAATAGCGGCCCTTTTTACATTCAGCTCAAATCACAACTGATCCCGCGCAATCCCGCTGCGAATCCGCAGGATATCCGCGAGCACCGCCAAAGCGATTTCCGACGGCGTCTTGCTGCCCAGGTTAAGACCGATCGGCGCATGAATCCGCGCCAGCTCGCTCTCCCCCAGACCGCCAATCCGGCGCAATCGCTCGAAGCGCTTCTGCGACGTCTGCTGCGAACCCATTACGCCAATGTAGAACGCTTCGGTACGCACCGCTTCCATCATCGCCAGATCGTCGATACGCGGATCGTGGGTCAACGCCACCACCGCCGTATCCCGGTGACAACCACCATCGGCGATAAACACCGACGGCAATTGCCGGCGGATCTCCACGCCATTGAGCACCACGCCTTCCAGCACCTCATCACGCGGGTCGCAGAGAATCACTTCGAAGCCAAGACCCACCGCGAACTCCGCACACGCCTGCGCCACGCTGGAATACCCCGCCAGCAACAAACGCTGAGCGGCGCCGATGCGGATCCGCACCCGGTCGATTTCACGCTCGATCCGCGCACCTTGTTCGCGATCGGCAAACAGGCTACGCGCGCCCGTGGCCAGATCGACCTCGCGAATCAACCGGCGCTGCCCCAGCAACGCCGATTCGAGTTCACGCAGGTGCGCCTGCACATCGCAGCTCGCGTCAAATTTCTCTACCAGCACATCGAGAATGCCGCCGCACGGCAGGCTGACCCGCGAACGTGGATCGTCACCTTCGCCATAACGGACGACATTGATCGCATCGAGAAACGCACCTTCGGCGACGCGCTCGAGAAAGTCTTCCTCGACGCAACCACCGGACAGCGACCCGATCCACTGCCCGCCATCGTTCACCGCCAGCAGTGAACCCGGCGCGCGCGGCGCCGAACCGTAGGTGGTCAGCACGGTGCAAAGCCAGATGCGCTGCCCCGCCGTCGACCACTCCAGCGCCCGACGCACAACCTGCAGATCGAGATGCTGCATGATCAGTGCGCCTTGTGCTCGATGGACGGGGCGTCAGCCTGAAGCTTCTGCACATCGCTGACCGCCAGCTCGGCCGACTGACCCCCCCAACCCTGACGCAGGTAGTTCAGCAGATCGGTCAGTTGATCAGCACTCAGCTTGTCGGCGAAACCCGGCATCGGCTGCATGTGTTCGAATCCGGCGAATTTCTGCTCGCCGATACCATCCTCGATCACTCGCAACAGGTTGCGCGGGTCTTCCAGACGCAGCGTGGTGTTGCCGCGCATGGCCACCGCGATGTGCGGCTTACCCTCGCCACCGGCCGCGTGACAGCCGGCGCAGACGTTCAAGTATTCCTGACGACCGCGTTGAGCGCTGGCACTGAGTTTTTCCAACGGCACGTCGGTCAGCTCTTTCGCCGCCGGAGGCTTGTCGCCCAGCAGGAACGTCGCCATCGCCGCCAGATCCGGATCATTCAGGCCCTGAGTGCTGTTGTGGAACACCGGGAACATCTCGTTGAACATCGTGCCCTGGGCGCTCATGCCGTGCTTGAGGAACGTGCTCAGGTCCTGATGGTTCCAGCCGCGGGCCGCCAGATCAGTGGCCAGCAGGCTCGGTGCCAGATAGCCGTTGAGGATGCCGCCGGTCAGGCGCTTGTCCAGTTGCATCGCGCCCGGCAGGCCGCGTGGCGTATGGCATTCGCCGCAATGGCCGAGCACTTCGACCATGTACTGGCCGCGTTTCCAGGCGTCGCTTTTGCCTTCGGCAGATTCGAGCTTCAAGGCTTTGCCGTACATCATGTTCCAGCCGATCAGGCCCGGACGCACGTTGAACGGAAAGCTAAGGCTGGTCACCGGTGCGGCACGCTCGATTGGCTCGATGGTTTTCAGATACGCGTGAATCGCATCCGAATCCGCACGCGGCATCAAGTGATACGAGGTGTACGGCATCGCCGGATAGAGGTTCGCGCCGTCACGGCGCTTGCCTTCAGTCAGCGCAGCGAAAAACTCGTCGTCGTTGTACAAACCGATGCCGTGCTCTTTGCTTGGAGTGATGTTGGTGCCGTAGATCGTGCCGAACGGCGACACGATCGGCAGGCCGCCAGCAAATGGCGCGCCGCCGGGCGCCGTGTGGCACGCCATGCAGTCGGCCGCGCGGGCGAGGTATTCGCCGCGCTTGACCTGATCATCCGCGTGCACCGCCAACACAGGCACAGCCAGCCCGACCGCCAGGGTCAGGCGGGTCAGTAATTGCTTCATGCTTAACCCTCCTTGACCAGGCCGAGATCGGTCAGCACGTTGCGGGTGGCGTTGTAGTAACGCACGTACCCGGTGCAACGGCAGACGTGATGGCCGAGGCTGTCCTCGATGACTTGTTCCAGTTTGCTTTTGACGATTGGCTGGCGTTGCAGCTTTTCCACCAGCACGGTCGCGGCGTTGACGAAGCCCGGCGCGCAATAGCTGCACTGGAAGGCGAATTCGTCGACGAAACGCTGCTGGATCGGGTTCAGTTCGGTGACTTGGCCCTGCTCGTCGCGCTTGGCGTGGCCTTCGATGGTGCGGACTTTTTTGCCCTCGAAGTAATGCGCGCCAGTGATGCAGGTGCGCACTTCTTCGCTGGTGCCGTCCGGGTTGTCGACGATCACCACACAGGCGTGGCAGATGCCCTGGCCGCAGCCCAGGCGCGAACCGGTGAGGTTTTTGTATTCGTGCAGGTAATCGATCATCGGCAGGTCATCAGGGATGTCCACCGGGCCGACGGATTGACCGTTGAGGGTCAGTTGAAGCGGACGGTTAGCCATTGAGGGCCTCCTTGATGCGCGCAGCAGTGATTGGCAGATCGCGAACACGTTTACCGATGGCGTGGGCCACGGCGTTACCGATGGCACCGACCACCGGGATCATCACCACTTCGGCGATGCCTTTGGACGGGTCGCTTGGCGACAGCGGCGGCAGGATTTCCGACGTCTGTTTCCAAACAGCCACGTGGCGCGCCATCGGCAGGCGATAACGGTTGAAGTTCCAGTCACCCTCCCCCGGCCCGCCTTCGTACAGCGGCATCTCTTCCATCAAGGCGTGACCGATGCCCATGGCGATTCCGCCTTCGAGCTGGCCACGAACCAGTTCTTCGACCAGCACCCGGCCGCATTCCAGCCACGAGTGATGGTTGAGCACTTCGACTTCTGCCGAACCTTTGTTGACCTTCAACTCGACCAGCGTTGCGACTGGGCTGTAGTAGGTCACGGCGGCGTTGTTCAACTGAACCACCGGGTAGGCGATATTCTGCCGATCCAGCAGGTGGAAACCTGCGCTGGTCATCTGCGCTTTCTTCGCCTTAGGAGCGCCGTCGCCGTACTTCACCGCCAGACCATCGAGCGGCAGACGCTCGCGCACGCCGTCGATGCTGTATTCGGCTTCGGCCCAGCTCCAGCGGTTAAAACCGTGAACCGTGGCGCCGGTGACCAGACCGCGCTCGTGAGCACGCTTGGCCAGCTCTTCGAAGGTCAGCGGCTGCATGCCGTTGGCGGTCAGCTTGCCGTCGACCCAATGCGCATCTTCGCGACGCACCACGTAAGGGTTGGCCTGGCCGCCGTAAGGGCCCTGACGCCAGATCTCCAGCGCCGCCGGCCACAGACCGTGGTTGAACAGCACGCGCGCCGCTTCACGGGTGGCGTGGCTGAAGTAGTAGGCGGAGTTGGTCGCGGACGAGGCCGATGCCAGCTTGCCGACCCAGCGCGGATTGCGCAGGAAGTTGTCCTGCTCGGCCTGGCTCATGATGTAAGGGTTGCCGGCGGTGACCAGCTGCATTTCATCCCACTCGGTTTCGCCGGTCTTCACGTCGTGAGCCGCGCTGCCGAGGAAGTCAGCCACCACCAACGCTTGCGAGGTGGACATGCCGGTGCCGATCTCGATGCCGATGTGACGCAGGGAAATGCGCCCGTCAGCGGTGAACTCGATGCTGGCCATCGGCGCTTCGGAACCGGTGCCGAAGTCTTTCTGACAAATGGCGAAACCCACGCCATACCAGTTGTCCGGGTCAGCCGCTTCGCGCTGCTTTTTGATCGCGTCGCGGTTTTTCCAGACTTCGTGCAGCGAAGCCTTGTCGAGAATCTCGTGCAGGCGCAACGCACCGGCCGGGATCGCGCCCTGAGTGTTTTTCATTCCCGAGCGCAGCGCGTTCTTGCGGCGCAGATCAATGGCATCGACACCAAGGCGATCGGCGATTTCGTCGACCATCATTTCGGTGGAGGCCATGCTCTGCAGCGTGCCGTAGCCGCGCATCGAACCTGCTTCAACGGCGCGGGAATGGTAAGCGGTGACCTGAAGGTCGTTCTGCGGCATGTAGTAGATCGACTGCGCCGCAGTAGCGCCAACGGCGGCCACCGACGGGCTGTAGTTGATCCGGCCACCACCGTCGACACTCATCTCGGCACGGAAAATCTTGAAGCTGTGATCGGTCTTGTCCACTGCCAATTGGTAGCGGATGTCGAACGGGTGACGCTTGATGCCGCTCTGGAACTGCTCGTAGCGGTCGTTGGCCAGGCGAATCGGCACACCTGCGCCGTACAACGCCGCCAGGGCCGCGTAGTAGACGAAAATATTGTGGTCTTTGGAGCCGTAACCGACGGTGTAGCCCGGGTGCATGTTCAGGTTCGCCAGGCCGAAACGCGACGGCCCGATCATCTTCGCGGTCTCGGTGGCGGTTTCCAGCGGGCACTGAGTGGCGACGACGAAATGCAGGGTCTTGGTCGCCGGGTCGTACCAGCCGTTGCCGTTGTCCGGCTCCATCGCAGCGGGTTCGATTGACGGGGTTTTGTAGCGTTCGTCGAACACCAGCCAGTTGTCCGGGGGGGTGTCGATCTCTTTTTTCATGCGATCGGCGTAGAACAGGCCGCGCTCGGTCAGGTTGCCGTGCAGGTTCGGTTGGGAATTCCACACCGGACGACGGTTCTTCAGCATCGGGAACAGGATCGAGTCCTTGAGGCTGGCGAATTCGTCTTCGTCCGCCGACGTCGAGCCACCGACGCGCACGTAGCGGAAACTGCCATAGGGATCGCCTTCGTAGAACGGTACTTGCGCACCGTAACGAATCGCTTTGTCATTGAATTTGAGTTTGTTCTTGGCCTGGCGGAAACGCTCGAAGTCGTTCCAGATCAGGATCGCAACCGGGTGGCCGATGAACATCGGCACTTTGCCTTCCGGCAGCAGCGGATCCGGTGCGTGCTCTTCAGGGAACACGATGCCGTCCTTGTCCAGGTCGGCGGCGGTAACGATACGATCAGGCTGCAGATCGGCGCCGAGCCACGACAGGTCGTAACCGTCGTAGATGCGGTCGGCCTTGATGGTTTTCAGCAACATGGCGTGGCCTTGCTGCTGGGGCCAGCCCGGCATGTCCTTGGAACGGATGTCGCGGGCAAACACCTTGCTGCCGCAGACCTTGGACAAGGCATCGTTACGCTGGCGCGCCTTGCCGTTATTACCGAGCCACTGCTCGGACGGCACGGTCACGCTGTTTTCCATCAAGGCAGCCAGCGCCTGACTGCTGAGCGGTGTGAGCGTAACGCTCACACCCGCCACCAGCCCGCCCTGAAGGAACGAGCGCCGGGATATTTCACGGTTGGACATGGATCATCCTCTGGGCGGTTATGGATCCGCCCTTCTGGTTATCTACTGGGAATCTCGAGTCTTGCAGAAGCCCTTTTTGGCTAAACAAAGGGCGTGATGACAGTGCAAAGCTGACCGAAAGGTTAACTTTAAAGGTTTCTGCGCTCGCAGCAAACAACCAGTTACAAAAATTTGACCAAAGAATCAAAAATCAATGCGGCATCGCATCGCAGCGACCCATGGACGCAGGGGCGATTGCCGGGCGGCATCGAACGAGCCACGGCTTGCGTTCGTCGCCGGCTACAAAGGAGGAATTGGGGAGAGGTCAAATTTCAGACACAAAAAACCCCGGTCTTTCGACCAGGGTCTTTGCTATCGAAGCCGAATCAACCCGAGGTTGCTTTCGGTGTTTCAAGGCGTTCAGTGGTCCTTGAAACAGATATGGCGCAGCGGACGGGACTCGAACCCGCGACCCCCGGCGTGACAGGCCGGTATTCTAACCGACTGAACTACCGCTGCGTATCGCTTTGAGCTGACGCTCAAGTAACTCGTTTGACTGAAAGCTTCGGTGCTTTTCAATCGCGAACCAGACAGTGTCTGACTTGTTAAATATGGCGCAGCGGACGGGACTCGAACCCGCGACCCCCGGCGTGACAGGCCGGTATTCTAACCGACTGAACTACCGCTGCGCGTCGGTGCAGGCACTTTCAGCCTACGCTCTTGCTTACGCAAGTATCTCGGGAGTGGTGGGTGATGACGGGATCGAACCGCCGACATTCTGCTTGTAAGGCAGACGCTCTCCCAGCTGAGCTAATCACCCGTTTGCATCTCCGAGGCCGCGAAATTTACGCAGGTAGCGAACCTAAGTCAATAGCAGGATTGAAGTTTTTCTAAAAAAGACGAAATTGCTTCATTCCGTATAAATCATCTTCTTGGTCATGCCGCCATCGACCACGAATTCCTGCCCCGTCACAAACCCTGCATTCTTCGACAGCAACCACGCCACCATCGCCGCCACATCCTCGACCGTCCCTACCCTGCCCGCCGGATGCTGGGCATGATCGGTATCGGTCAACGGCTCCGCGCGTCGGGCGGAAGGGTCCCGCGCATCGATCCATCCAGGACTGACCGCGTTGACGCGAATCTCCGGCCCGAGACTGATCGCCAGTGCGTGAGTCAGCGCCAGCAAACCGCCCTTGCTCGCCGCATAGGCCTCCGTATCAGGCTCCGACTGCGCCGCTCGGGTCGAGGCCAGATTGACGATCGCCCCGTTGTGCGCACGCAGATATGGCGCACAGTGCTTGGCCAGCAACATCGGCCCACCAAGGTTCACCGCCAGCACCCGATTCCAGTAAGACAGATCAAGGCTTTCCAGTGTGATGTTGTGCGGATCGGCCACGGCAGCGTTGCACACCAGCGCATCCAGGCGGCCAAACTGCCCCAGCACCTCAGCAACACCCAGCGCCACCTGACTTTCGTCCGCGACGTCCATGGCGATGAACCAGGCGTTCTCACCCAACACCTTCGCCACTTTCGAACCCCGTGTACGATCCAGGTCCGTCAACACCACCTGCCAGCCTTCGCTGATCAGCCACGCAGCGATGCCCAGACCGATCCCGCGCGCGGCACCCGTGACCAATGCAACGCGGCCATGGGTGCCGATCTTCGGCGTAGACAACTCGATCACAACGCCGCCAGACCGCGCGACAGGTCGGCTTGCAGGTCAGCGACGTCTTCCAGACCGACCGCGATACGGATCAGGCTGTCACGAATGCCGGCAGCCTCACGCTCCTGCGGCGCCAGACGGCCGTGGGACGTGGTGCTCGGGTGGGTGATGGTGGTTTTGCTGTCACCCAGGTTGGCCGTGATCGAGATCAAACGGGTCGCATCGATGAAGCGCCAGGCGCCCTCTTTGCCGCCCTTCACCTCAAAGCTCACCACCGCGCCAAAGCCTTTCTGCTGACGCTGAGCCAGCTCGTGCTGCGGATGGCTCTTGAGGCCGGCGTAATGCACCTTCTCGATGCCATCCTGCTGCTCCAGCCACTCAGCCAGTTGTTGGGCATTGGCGCAGTGCGCCTTCATCCGCAGGTTCAGGGTTTCCAGGCCTTTAAGGAAGATCCAGGCGTTGAACGGGCTCAGGGTCGGACCGGCGGTACGCAGAAAACCGACGATTTCTTTCATCTGCTCGCTGCGACCGGCAACCACACCGCCCATGCAACGGCCCTGGCCATCGATGAACTTGGTGGCCGAATGCACAACGATATCTGCGCCCAACTTCAGCGGCTGCTGCAACGCCGGCGTGCAGAAGCAGTTGTCGACCACCAACATCGCACCCTTGGCGTGCGCGATTTCCGACAGCGCGGTGATATCCACCAGCTCAGCCAACGGATTGGACGGCGATTCGACGAACAGCAATTTGGTGTTGGACTTGATCGCTGCGTCCCAGGCCGACAGATCGGCCAGCGGCACGTAATCAACTTCCACACCGAAACGCTTGAAGTACTTCTCGAACAGGCTGATGGTCGAACCGAACACGCTGCGCGACACCAGCACATGGTCGCCGGCGCTGCACAGGCTCATCACCACCGCCATGATCGCGGCCATGCCGGTGGCCGTGGCCACCGCTTGCTCGGCACTTTCCAGCGCGGCGATGCGCTCTTCGAACGCGCGAACGGTCGGGTTGGTGTAACGCGAGTAAACGTTGCCCGGCACTTCCCCGGCAAACCGTGCGGCCGCATCAGCGGCGGTACGGAACACGTAGCTGGAAGTGAAGAACATCGGATCACCGTGCTCGCCTTCCGGCGTACGGTGCTGACCGGCACGTACGGCCAGGGTATCGAACGCTACGCCTTCGAGGTCGCTGTCCAGCCGACCGGCATCCCATTCCTGACTCATGCTGTCACTCCTTGCCCTGTTCTCGATAAATAAAAGTCTTTTGCCAGATACAAAACCGGCCCCTAAGGGCCGGTTGAAACTCAGTTGTTGTACAGATCGATGATCGCACTGACCGCCTGGGTCTTGACCTTCGAGGCATCGTTACGTGCCTGTTCGATCTTGTTCAGGTAAGCCTCGTCGACATCGCCGGTGACGTACTTGCCGTCAAACACTGCGCAATCGAAGTTTTCGATCTTGATCTTGCCGCCGCCGACCGCTTCGATCAAGTCAGGCAGGTCCTGATAGATCAGCCAGTCAGCGCCGATCAGATCGGCCACATCTTGAGTCGAACGATTGTGCGCAATCAGCTCGTGAGCGCTCGGCATGTCGATGCCGTACACGTTCGGGAAGCGAACAGCCGGAGCCGCCGAGCAGAAGTAGACGTTTTTCGCGCCGGCCTCGCGGGCCATCTGGATGATCTGCTTGCAGGTGGTGCCGCGAACGATCGAGTCATCCACCAGCATCACGTTCTTGCCGCGGAACTCCAGCTCGATGGCGTTGAGCTTCTGGCGTACCGATTTCTTGCGCGCGGCCTGGCCGGGCATGATGAAGGTACGGCCGATATAACGGTTCTTGACGAAGCCTTCGCGGAATTTCACGCCCAGATGATTGGCCAGCTCCAGCGCGGCAGTGCGGCTGGTGTCCGGAATCGGGATGACCACGTCGATGTCGTGCTCCGGACGCTCGCGCAGGATCTTCTCGGCCAGCTTCTCACCCATGCGCAGACGGGCCTTGTAGACCGACACGCCGTCGATGATCGAGTCCGGACGCGCCAGGTAGACGTGTTCGAAAATGCACGGGGTCAGGGACGGATTGGTCGCGCACTGACGGGTGTGCAGCTTGCCGTCTTCAGTGATGTAGACCGCTTCGCCCGGTGCCAGGTCGCGGATCAGGGTGAAGCCGAGCACGTCGAGCGAAACGCTTTCGGACGCGATCATGTACTCGACGCCTTCGTCGGTGTGACGCTGGCCGAACACGATCGGGCGAATGCCGTGCGGGTCGCGGAAACCGACGATGCCGTAACCGGTCACCATCGCCACGACGGCGTAACCACCGACGCAACGGTTGTGCACGTCGGTCACGGCGGCAAACACGTCTTCTTCGGTCGGTTGCAGCTTGCCGCGCTGGGCCAGCTCGTGGGCGAACACGTTGAGCAGCACTTCCGAGTCGGAGCTGGTGTTGACGTGACGCAGATCGGATTCGTAAATCTCTTTGGCCAACTGTTCAACGTTGGTCAGGTTGCCGTTGTGCGCCAAGGTGATGCCGTACGGCGAGTTGACGTAGAACGGCTGAGCCTCGGCCGAGGTCGAGCTGCCGGCAGTCGGGTAACGGACGTGGCCGATCCCCATGTGGCCGACCAGGCGCTGCATGTGACGCTGTTGAAACACGTCACGCACCAGGCCATTGTCCTTGCGCAAGAACAACCGGCCATCATGGCTGGTCACGATACCGGCAGCGTCCTGGCCGCGGTGCTGGAGCACGGTTAGCGCGTCATACAGCGCCTGATTGACGTTCGACTTACCGACGATACCGACGATGCCACACATGCGACGCAACCCCTACTTAATGGATCTGAACTGAACAACACTCACTGAGGCGTTTTGGCCGACGGCAAGAGTTGCTCCTTGAACGGAATATCAGCGGGTACGCTGATTCCGCTGGCAAGCCACTGACTGCTCCACCCGAGAATCAGGTTCTTGGACCAGTCGGCGACCAATAGAAACTTTGGCACGAGCTGTGACTCTTTCCACCACCCGTCCTGCTGTACCGGCCCCAGGCTCAACAGCCCGACCGCCACGACCACCAGCAACACGCCACGCGCAGCGCCGAAGGCCATGCCGAGGAATCGATCGGTCCCGGACAACCCGGTGACGCGAACCAACTCGCCGATAAGATAATTGATCATTGCGCCCACGATCAGTGTGGCGACAAACATGATGGCACAGCCCGTGATCACACGAGCCGACGGTGTTTGAATGTATCCGGCGAGGTACTCGGACAGTGAGCCACCAAACATCCAGGCAACGGCTCCTGCGATGATCCAGGTCACCAGCGACAATGCTTCTTTGACGAAGCCGCGGCTCAAACTGATCAAAGCGGAGATGGCGATGATTGCAACGATCGCCCAGTCAACCCAGGTAAATGGCACAGTGCAGCCTACAGACGGATAAGGCGGCGCATTTTAGCAGAGCGCATGGCTGTCGGTAAGCTGCGATTTTCAGTGCATTTCTATCGAAGTGATAGATATCAGCCGCGTTCGGGCTGGAAGCGCACCACAAACCCCTTGAGGTTCTGCTGGCGGCTCAACAGATCGCGCAGACGATCGGCTTCGGCACGCTCGATCAGCGGGCCGACGAACACCCGGTTCTTGCCATCGGCGGAACGGATGTAAGCGTTATAGCCCTGGCTGCGCAGGGTTTTCTGCAGGCTTTCGGCGCTGGCGCGGCTCGACAGACTGGCCAGTTGCACCGACCAGCTCACCGACAGGCCATTGGCATCGACGCGGCTTTGAGTGGTATCCGGTTTGGCAGACAGCGCAGCGATCGGCTGGGCCGGGGCTGTGGTTGGCTTGACCACAGGAGCGGGAGCGGGAGCCGGTGCAACCGGTTTGGCTACCGGCGCCGGAGCCGGAGCTGGCGCGGCGGAAGCAATCGGCGCCGCTGGCGCCGCTTGCTCGGCGACCTCGTCATCGCTCGGCACTGGCTCTTGCGGCAGAACCTGCGGCTCGGGCACGGCCACGGTTTCCATCTGGATCTGCGCCACGGCAGGCGCTTGCGGTGCGGCCGGCGCATCGACGGTCACCTGACGCTGCTCATCCTGACGGGAAAACAGCATCGGCAGGAAAATCACCGCCAGCGCCACCAGCACCAGGGCACCAACCATGCGCTGTTTGTACGCTTTATCCAGCAAAGCCATTTGCCGCTTCCTCCGTGGAGCGCCGAGACAGCCATTCGAGGGCCTCGGCGACACAATAAAATGATCCGAACAGCAAGATCTCGTCGTCGCTGGTGGCCACTGCACACTGCCCTTCCAGCGCAGCCGCCACACTGTCATAAGACGTGACCGATGCGCCAAGGTTCTGCAGTGCAACATTCAATTCAGCCACCGGCCGCGCACGCGGCGAATCCAGCGGCGCCACCGCCCAATGCTGGACGCTGGCATTCAATTCACCGATGACACCGTCCAGATCCTTGTCCGCCAACAGGCCGAACACCGCCAGACGCTTGCCGACCGGTGGACGAGCAGCCAGACGCCGCGCCAGATACTCCGCCGCATGCGGGTTATGGCCAACATCCAGCAGCAGATTCAAGCGCTTGCCGTTCCATTCGAACGAACGACGATCCAGGCGACCGACCACACGAGTCGCCTGCAACGCCGCAACAATCTGTTCGGCATCCCATGGCAAACCGAGCAGCAGATACGCCTGCAACGCCAGCGCGGCGTTTTCCATCGGCAGATCAAGCAGCGGCAAATCGCGCAGCTCGACGACCTGACCGTCAGCATTAGTGCCGCGCCACTGCCAGAATTGATCAGTGATGCCGAGATCGAAATCCCGCCCGCGCAGGAAGAACGGGCAAGCAAGCTCACGCGCCTTGTCCAGCAGGGGTTGTGGAGGATTCAGATCGCCGCACAGCGCAGGCTTGCCCTGACGGAAAATCCCGGCCTTCTCGAAGGCCACGGATTCGCGGGTATTGCCCAGGTAATCGGCATGGTCGACACCGATGCTGGTGACCAGCGCGATATCGGCATCGACCACGTTGACCGTATCCAGACGCCCGCCCAGCCCGACTTCCAGCACCACCGCGTCGAGCCCGGCCTGTTGAAACAGCCAGAACGCCGCCAGAGTGCCCATTTCGAAGTAAGTCAGGGAAGTCTCGCCGCGCCCCGCTTCGACCGCCGCGAAGGCTTCGCACAGCTGCGCGTCAGTGGCTTCGACGCCATTGAGCTGCACCCGCTCGTTGTAACGCAGCAGGTGCGGAGAATTGTAGACACCGACGTTCAGGCCCTGCGCCCGCAGCAATGAAGCCACGAAAGCGCAGGTCGAACCCTTGCCGTTGGTGCCGGTGACCGTAATCACCCGTGGCGCCGGCTGGCCCAGTCCCATGCGGGACGCTACCTGTTGCGAACGCTCCAGCCCCATGTCGATGGCCGATGGATGCAACTGCTCAAGGTAGGCGAGCCACTCGCCAAGGGTGCGCTCGGTCATACGTTGGCAGGCACCGGCGGAACGACGATCGGCTCGATCGGCGCAGCAACGAATTTAGGCGTCGGCTTGCCGGTCAGTTGCGCCAGCAGGTTGCCCAGACGCGGACGCAATTCGCGACGGTCGATAATCAGGTCGATGGCGCCGTGCTCCAGCAGGAACTCGCTGCGCTGGAAGCCTTCCGGCAGTTTTTCGCGCACGGTCTGCTCGATCACGCGTGGACCGGCGAAGCCGATCAGGGCTTTAGGCTCGCCGACGATCACGTCGCCCAGCATCGCCAGACTGGCGGAAACGCCGCCGTAGACCGGGTCGGTCAGCACGGAGATGAACGGAATGCCTTCTTCACGCAGACGCGCCAGCACGGCCGAGGTCTTGGCCATCTGCATCAGCGAGATCAGGGCTTCCTGCATCCGCGCGCCACCGGAGGCGGAGAAGCAGACCATCGGGCAACGGTTTTCCAGCGCGTAGTTGGCGGCGCGTACGAAGCGCTCACCGACGATGGCGCCCATGGAACCGCCCATGAAGCTGAATTCGAACGCCGAAACCACAACCGGCATGCCCAGCAGAGTGCCGCTCATGGAAACCAGTGCGTCTTTCTCGCCGGTCTGCTTCTGGGCGGCGACCATACGGTCCTTGTACTTCTTGCCGTCGCGGAATTTCAGACGGTCAACCGGCTCCAGATCGGCGCCCAGCTCGGCACGGCCTTCGGCGTCCAGGAAGATGTCGATGCGCGCACGTGCGCCGATGCGCATGTGGTGGTTGCACTTAGGGCAAACGTCCAGGGTCTTTTCCAGCTCCGGACGATACAGCACAGCCTCGCAGGACGGGCATTTGTGCCACAGACCTTCAGGGACCGAGCTCTTCTTGACCTCGGAACGCATGATCGAAGGGATCAGCTTGTCTACCAACCAGTTGCTCATGCTTTCTTTCTCCAGTACCGGCGGCCCGAACGCTCTGGTTCGCGGCCCCGCGTATGCCCTTCAGCTAAATTCATGTGTGGCGATGATCGTCCGGACTGCCGGGTCAGGAACTGACCTGCGTACACCCCGAAAAGACCCTCAGCCTCTTTTCTACAGAGCTGTGGACGGCGGCAGTCTGCCAGCCGTCACATCAGCGTACGGCGTTGATGAATGCACGAATCCTTGCGTGATCCTTGATGCCCTTGCTCGCCTCTACCCCGCCGCTGACATCCACGGCATACGGCCGCACCCGGGCGATCGCATCGGCGACGTTTTCCGGCGTCAGGCCGCCGGCCAGAATCAAAGGCTTGCTCAAACCCTGCGGAATCAGTGACCAGTCGAACGCCTCGCCGGTTCCGCCGGGCACGCCTTCGACATAAGTGTCGAGCAGCACGCCGCTGGCGCTCGGGTAGGCATCGCAGGCAGCGGCAATGTCATCGCCCGCTTGGACCCGCAAGGCCTTGATGTACGGCCGGTGCCAGCCTTCACACTCGGCGGCGGTTTCGTCGCCGTGGAACTGCAACAGATCCAGCGGCACGGCATCGAGGATTTCCCCGAGCTCGCAGCGGCTGGCATTGACGAACAACCCGACCGTGGTCACGAACGGCGGCAAGGCGGCGATGATCGCCCGCGCCTGCTGCACGGTCACGGCCCGGGGACTTTTAGCGTAGAACACAAAACCGATGGCATCGGCCCCGGCCTCGACGGCTGCCAACGCATCTTCCATGCGGGTAATCCCGCAAATCTTGCTGCGAACGGCTGACATGTCGATAAAAACCCCAAGGCAAATCCGAGAAAGTCCCGGATGGTAACAAATGCGTTCGAGGGCGTCAGCCGTCAAGTTCCGAGAAACCCGTAAGGAAATGTGGCCCGATGAAACGCTCGGGCAACGGGAACTCGTCGTGGTACTCGACCTGTACCAGATACAGGCCGAACGGATGCGCCGTGACCCCGCCGGAACGCCGCTCGCGGCTCTCCAGCACTTCTTTCATCCACTCCACGGGCCGCTCGCCGGCGCCAATAGTCATCAGCACCCCGGCAATGTTGCGCACCATGTGGTGCAGGAACGCATTGGCGCGGATGTCCAGAACGATCATTTTGCCGTGACGGGTCACGCGCAGATGATGCATCTTTTTGATCGGCGACTTGGCCTGGCACTGGCCGGCACGGAACGCGCTGAAATCATGGGTACCGATCAGGTACTGCGCGGCTTCGGCCATGCGCTCGACGTCCAGCGGACGGTGATTCCAGGTGATTTCTTCGTTGAGATGCGCCGGGCGGATCTGATCGTTGTAGATCACGTAGCGATAGCGCCGGGCAATCGCCTTGAATCGCGCATGGAAATGCGCCGGCATGACCTTCGCCCAACTGACGCTGATGTCGTGGGGCAGATTGATGTTGGCGCCCATGACCCAGGCTTTCAGCGAACGGTCGACCTGGGTATCGAAATGCACCACTTGCCCGCAGGCATGCACACCGGCGTCGGTGCGCCCGGCACATTGCAGCGAGATCGGCGAGTCGGCGACCTTCGACAGGGCTTTTTCCAGGGTTTCCTGCACGGTGAGCACACCGGTGGACTGGCGCTGCCAGCCGCTGTAGCGCGAGCCCTTGTATTCAACGCCCAGCGCGACGCGGAAAAAGCCTTCGGGTGCCATTTCGGCGGCCGGGTTATCTATGTTTGCCAAGTCGGGACAGCCTGCTGATCTACAAAGGCGGGCATTATAAGGCGACGGGACGGGGAAACCAGACCCAAACAAAAACGGCAGCCTCATGGGCTGCCGCTTTGTTTACCGCTGAAGGCCGACTCAGGCCAGATGCGAAAGCATTTCGCTCGCTTCGCTCTTCTGTTTGTCGTTGCCCTCGCTGATGACCTCATTGAGGATGTCGCGCGCGCCGTCATTGTCACCCATGTCGATGTAGGCCTGAGCCAGATCGAGCTTGGTCGCGGCTTCGTCGGTACCGGACAGGAAGTCGAAGTCATCCTCACCCAGATCGTCGCCCAACGCGGCATCAGCTTCGGTGAAGCTTGGCTCATTGATGCTGCTCGACAGACGATCCAGCTCGGCATTGACGTCGTCCAGTTCGGCGGCAAACGCATCCGGCTCGGCAGGCGCCGCGTCCATTTCGTCAGCCAGTGACAGGTCGAAATCGGCTGGCAGCTCCAGATCGTCCTGCGGCACGTCGGCGACAGTTGGGGTTTCGACCAGCGGCAGATCCTTCACGCCTTCGTCCAGATCCAGCAGGAAATCATCGTCTGCCAGCTCGACCGGCGCAGGCGCAGGATCGGCACCGAGGTCCAGATCCAGGTCGAAGTCCGACAGGTCGTCGAGGTTTTCCTTGATATCGGTCTGCTGCTGCAGCACCGATTCAAAGCTCAGGTCGTCGTCAGTCGGGAACGCGTCGAGTTCGACCGGCGCTTCCGGCTCGACAGCCGCCACAGGCTCAACCGGCGTGATGTTGTCGAGATCGTCGAGGCTCAGATCGAAAGCGCTGTCCAGTTCGGCATCTGCCGCAGCAGGCGCTTCAGGCTCGTCGAGCAACAGCTCCTTGACGTAATCCTCGTCAAGCTCGGCGGCAATGGCCGCTGCCGCCAGACCGCTGGCCGCGACGACCGCCATGGCCGGGAAGCGGCTTTTCAGCTCTTCGACCTTGGCGAAGTTGTCGCCATTGGCAACCAGTTGGCGCTCCTGACCGACGAAGGCATCGCGATCACCTTGGCGACCGTAAACTTCCATCAATTTCAGACGCAGATCGCTGCGCTGCGGCTCCAGACTCACGCCCTCCTCCAGCAGCGCGGCCGCTTGATTCAGGCGACCGCCGTCGATGTGCGACTGCGCCTTGTCCAGCACGTCGTCGGAACGCTCGGCGGCAGGTGCCACCAACGGCGCGGCGATCGGCTCGGCCATCACGACTGGAGCAACTACAGCAGCAGCGGCTGGGGCTGGGGCTGGGTTCAGCTTGACGCTGGCGGCTGGCACTTCCAGACCTTCGAAGCTGCTTTCCGGCAGATCGAGGTCCTGGGAGAACGATTGCTCCTCCAGCGCACGGGCCATGCGCAGGTGTTTTTCGGCTTCCTGCTGCGCCTTGCGGCGGCGGGCCAGCAGCAACAGCAGGAGCAGCAGAACCACCGCACCGCCACCGACCAGACCCAGCAGGATCGGATTGGTCAGCAGTTCGTTGAAGGTTTTCTCGTCATTGGCGGCGGGCGTGGTTTCAACCACAGGCTCGACAACCGGCTCGACCGGTGCCGGAGCAGCAGCCTCAGGCGCAGGTGCGGCCGGAGCAGCCTCTGCCGGAGTAGCCGGCGGCGTGGCCGCCAGCTCCGCGGTGATCGCCGGCACCACTGGCGCAGTGGCGGCGGTCGCGGGAGCAGCGCCCGAGCCTTCGGCCTGCATTTTCGCCAGTTGATTGTTCTTCAGCTCGATCAGGCGTTGCAGCTTGTCCAGCTGGCTTTGCAGATCGGCCATGCGGCTTTTCAGTTCTTCGTTGTCACGACGGGTGGTGTCGAGACTTTCCTGGGTCACCGCCAGTTTGTTGCTCAGGGCCTTGGCGTCGCCGGCCGGCCCCTTGCCACGCGCCTTGGCGCTTTCGGCGGACACCAGGCTCAGGTTGTCCTTGGCGTTTTGCGCAGCACCGGTATTGGCGCGACCACGATTGGTCGCATCGAGCTGCTGCTGACCGGTGCCCGGTTTGGCCACATAACGACGGCCCTGACGCCAGGCTTCGTTCTGCGCAGCCACTTCAGCAATCGCTTTGGACTGAGGCAGCGCGGTGCTTTGCACCTGATCCGGCAGACGCAGCACCTGTCCGGTTTTCAGGCGGTTGATGTTGCCGCCGATGAACGCGTCCGGGTTCAAGGCCTGGATCGCCAGCATGGTCTGCTGCACCGAACCGCCGGTGCGCGCCTTGGCGGCGATTTCCCACAGGGTGTCGCGTGGCGTGGTGGTGTGGGTCGAATGCGTGGCGCCGGTGGTCGGTGCGGTGATGGTTTGTGCCGGCGCTGGTTGAGCGGCGGCATCAGCGGTCTGCGGCGAGAACTTCGACGGATCCAGCAGCACGCTGTAATCACGTAGCAGACGGCCGTTCGGCCACATCACCTGCACGAGGAATTTCACCATCGGTTCCGACAGCGGCTTGCTCGACGTTACGCGCAGCACGCTTTTGCCGCTGGCGTTGAGCACCGGGGTGAAGGTCAGATCATTGAGGAAGGCCTGGCGATCGACGCCGGCCTTGGCGAAATCTTCCGGCGAGGCCAGGCTCGGCACCACTTCGGCAGCGGTCAGATCCTTGACATCGAGCAACTCGATTTCCGCCACCAGCGGCTGGTTCAGGGTCGACTTCAGGGTCAGCTCCCCGAGCCCGAGGGCATGCGCCATACCGGAGGACAGCGCCGAGGCGGCCGCTATTGCTAACACCAGTTTGCGAACTTGAACCATAGCCTCTTCCTTTGTTTGAACGTTCCTCGGCCAGCGAGAAGATGTTGATTGTCGCTGCCGTAAGGCATTGCGCGCGACGACGACAGCATGCCGCGCGCGATCATTTCTTTGATGCCCCGGAAAGTCCCGGAGGGTGACACGTCATCGAGTGCTCCGGCCAAGCATAGCGCTCGCCTAGAATCAGTCGACAAATTGTTGCCAAGTATCTTTTACAGCAGGTCTTTTATCAACAACTCGGCGACCTGCACGGCGTTGAGGGCCGCACCTTTGCGTACGTTATCTGACGTCAGCCACAGATTAAGTTCCGACGGTTCGTCGACACCGGCACGCACCCGCCCGACGTAGACCACGTCCTGCCCCACCGCGTCACCGACGGCGGTTGGATAATCGCCGGCCTCGACCAGCTCGATACCCTCGGCCTCTTCAAGCGCGGCGTTGACCTTTTCCAGGTCGACCGCGGCCGCTGACTGCAAGGTCACGCTAAAGCTATCGCCAAAAAACACCGGGGCTTGAACGCAAGTTGCGGAAATCTTTAATAAAGGCTTGGCCAGCACCTGACGCAGCTCGCGCACCAGACGTTTTTCCAGCAGCGTGTGGCCTTGCGCGTCGGGCGTGCCGACCTGAGCCAGCAGGTTGAAAGCCATCTGCCGGTCGAAGAATGTCGGCTCCAGCGGACGCATGTTCAACAACTCGGCGGTCTGGCGCGCCAGCTCGGTCACGGCTTCGCGGCCCTGGGCGGAAACCGCCAGATTGGCGGTGACATGCACGTATTGCAGCTCGATCAGATCGAGCAGCGGCGCCAGCACCACGGCCAATGTGGTGGCCGACGGGCTCGGACTGCTGACCTGGAACGGTACTTTCAAACCGGCCAACACAGCGGCATTGGCTTCCGGCACCACTTGCGGCGCCTGATCCGCCGACAAGGCGCCGGACAAGTCGACCAGCGAGCAACCTGCCGCGTGAGCGCGGGCGGCGTAACTCAGAGTAATGGCCGGGCCGGCGGCGAAGAACGCCAGCTTGACCTTGCTGAAATCGAACTCGTCGACTTCACGCACGCGCACGTTCTTGTTGCGAAACAGCACCGAGCTGCCGGCGGATTCGCTGCTGGCCAGCAGGTGCAACGTGCCCACCGGGAAGTCGCGCTCTTCGAGAATCTGCACGAGGGTTTCGCCGACAGTACCGGTGGCGCCGATCACGGCAATATCAAGGGTCTGGGTCATGTTGCTACCTCTGGCGAAACGGGGGGAGCGGCACTTTACCGGGTGAGTCGCACGCAGGCAATTCGCGCCCGCCGCGAAGAGCGGACGCGGAGCGTCCATGGCTGCATTCCCACGCAGAGCATGGGAACGATCAACAGGTACAAAAAAACCCGCGCCTCTTGCGAGGCGCGGGTTCTCTCATTGCATCAAGCGATCAACGCTCAAGCAGGATCCGCAGCATGCGACGCAGCGGTTCGGCCGCGCCCCACAGCAGTTGGTCGCCGACGGTGAAAGCACCGACGAACTGCGAACCCATGTTCAGCTTGCGCAGACGACCAACCGGTACGTTCAGGGTGCCGGTGACTTTCGTCGGGCTCAGCTCCTGCATGCTGATATCGCGGTTGTTCGGCACCAGTTTGACCCAAGGGTTGTGCTGGCTGATCAGCCCTTCGATGTCGGCGATCGGCACGTCTTTGTTCAGCTTGATGGTCAGCGCCTGGCTGTGGCAACGCATGGCGCCGATGCGCACGCAGATGCCGTCGACCGGGATCGGGCTCTTGAAGCGACCGAGGATCTTGTTGGTCTCGGCCTGGGCCTTCCACTCTTCGCGGCTCTGGCCGTTCGGCAGTTCCTTGTCGATCCACGGGATCAGGCTGCCGGCCAGCGGTACGCCGAAGTTTTCGGTCGGGTACGCGTCGCTGCGCATGGCTTCGGCCACACGACGGTCGATGTCGAGGATCGCGCTGGCAGGATCGGCCAGTTGATCGGCGACAGCGGCATGGGTCGCGCCCATCTGCTTGATCAGTTCACGCATGTTCTGCGCGCCGGCACCGGAGGCCGCCTGATAGGTCATGGCACTCATCCACTCGACCAGACCGGCCTCGAACAGACCGCCCAGGCCCATCAGCATCAGGCTGACGGTGCAGTTGCCGCCGATGTAGTTCTTGGTGCCCGCGTCGAGCTGCTGGTCGATGACCTTGCGGTTGACCGGGTCGAGGATGATGACGGCGTCGTCGTTCATCCGCAGGCTCGAGGCCGCGTCGATCCAGTAACCCTGCCAGCCGGCTTCGCGCAGCTTCGGGAATACTTCGCTGGTGTAGTCGCCGCCCTGGCAGGTCAGGATCACGTCGAGGGTCTTCAGCTCTTCAATGCTGTAAGCGTCCTTGAGCGGAGCAATGTCCTTGCCCACGGACGGGCCTTGGCCACCGACATTGGAAGTGGTGAAAAACACCGGCTCGATAAGATCGAAATCCTGCTCTTCCAGCATCCGCTGCATGAGCACGGAACCGACCATGCCGCGCCAACCGATCAGACCTACACGTTTCATCGCAACTACACCTTCTTGAAAAGTGGGCCGCTGCTTTGTATTGAATTTCGCAGCGGGCCCGAGAGATTACAGATTCCGCAGCGCGGCGACTACTGCGTCACCCATTTCCTGCGTACCGACTTTAGTGCAACCGGTCGAAAAGATGTCGCCGGTGCGCAGACCCTGATCCAGCACCACGCTGACCGCTTTCTCGATGGCATCCGCCGCTTCGTGCAGGTTGAAGCTGTAACGCAGCATCATCGATACCGACAGAATGGTCGCCAGCGGGTTGGCGATGCCTTTGCCCGCGATGTCCGGCGCCGAACCGTGGCAAGGCTCGTACATGCCCTTGTTGTTGGCATCCAGCGAGGCCGACGGCAGCATGCCGATGGAGCCGGTGAGCATCGACGCTTCGTCGGACAGGATGTCGCCGAACATGTTGTCGGTGACGATCACGTCGAACTGCTTCGGTGCACGCACCAGTTGCATCGCGGCGTTGTCGACATACATGTGGCTCAGCTCGACGTCCGGGTAATCCTTGGCGACCTGCTCGACCACTTCACGCCACAGTTGGCTGGACGCCAGTACGTTGGCCTTGTCCACCGAGCACAGTTTCTTGCCACGCACGCGGGCCATGTCGAAACCGACACGGGCGATACGGCGGATTTCGCTTTCGCTGTACGGCAGCGTGTCGTAAGACTGGCGCTCGCCGTTTTCCAGAGTACGGGTACCGCGCGGCGCGCCGAAGTAGATGCCGCCGGTCAGCTCACGGACGATCAGGATGTCCAGGCCGGCAACGATTTCCGGCTTCAGGCTCGAAGCGTCGGCCAGTTGCGGGTACAGGATCGCCGGACGCAGGTTGCCGAACAGGCCCAGTTGCGCGCGGATTTTCAGCAGGCCGCGTTCAGGGCGGATGTCACGTTCGATGGTGTCCCATTTCGGGCCGCCCACGGCGCCCAGCAGAACGGCATCGGCAGCGCGAGCGCGGTCGAGGGTTTCGTCGGCCAGCGGCACGCCGTGCTTGTCGATGGCGGCACCACCGATCACGTCATGGCTCAGCTCGAAGCCCAGGCTGTACTTGTGGTTGGCCAGCTCCAGCACCTTGACCGCTTCGGCCATGATTTCCGGACCAATACCGTCGCCTGGGAGAATCAGAATCTGCTTGCTCATGCTTTCCTCGTGTCTTCAGTCGGTGCGCCATCGAGGGGCGCGCCGGGAAAAATGCTTGTCGTTCGAAACTTACTTTTCGGCCCAGAGCACCAGTACATCTGTACTGAACGAACCATCGGCCTCAATCTCAAAATATTCGCGCACTTCGCTGCCCATTGATTGCTGCAACTGGCGGATCGCGGCGCGCATCACCTCAGGCGTGCGCATCCGTTCGACCCAGCTGTTGTACTCCAGACGCAGGCGCTGACGCGTGGTGCTGCGGGTGTGCAGACCGGCCTCGCTGACCTGGCGCAACCACTCACCGGCCGAATAATCGCGCACATGACTGGTATCGCGCAGCACTTCGACGCTCTGCAAATAGGTGTCGAACAGCGGACTGCCCGGCGACAGTACATCGATGAACGCCGCCACGCCGCCCGGTTTCAGCACCCGGCGCACTTCGCGCAAGGCCACGCCGAGATCGCTCCAATGGTGCGCCGAATAACGGCTGAACACGAAGTCGAACTCGCCATCGGCGAACGGCAGGCGCTCGGCGGCGCCGTTGACCGTGGACACGTTGCTCAAGCCGCGATCAACGGCAGCGGCGGCGACCACGTCGAGCATCTGCTGCGACAGGTCGTACGCCACCACTTCTTTCACCAACGGGGCGACGTGAAAACTCACGTGCCCGGCACCGCAACCCAGGTCCAGCACCCGAGCCTCGCCCTGCCCCGTCAGTTCAGCCTGCAGCAGCGCAAATTCAGTGCCTTGAGCGTGAACGGCGCTGCTCAGGTAGGCGGCGGCCTGTTCACCGAATTGCTTTTGTACAACCTGACTGTGGGCGGTGCTGGTCATGGGTACGTCCTTTTCTGGGTTTCAACCTTTCAGATTCACGCGTCGCGGAACAACCACGGCTGGCTCGCGCGATGCTTGGCTTCAAACGCGGCAATCGCATCGCCGTCCTGCAGGGTCAGGCCGATGTCGTCCAGGCCGTTGAGCAGGCAGTGTTTGCGGAAGGCGTCGATCTCGAAGCGGTAGACCTTGCCGTTCGGGCTGGTGACGGTCTGCTCGTGCAGATCGATCTGCAACTGATAGCCCGGCGCGGCTTCGACCTGCTTGAACAGCTCGTCGACTTCGGCGTCGCTCAGGATGATCGGCAGCAAGCCGTTCTTGAAGCTGTTGTTGAAGAAGATGTCGGCATAGCTCGGCGCGATGATGCTGCGGAAACCGTACTCTTCCAGCGCCCACGGCGCGTGTTCACGGCTGGAGCCGCAACCGAAGTTCTCGCGGGCCAGCAACACGCTGGCGCCTTGATAACGCTCGGCGTTGAGCACGAATTCCTTGTTCAGTGGACGTTTGGAGTTGTCCTGATACGGCTGACCCACATCGAGGTAACGCCACTCGTCGAACAGGTTCGGGCCGAAACCGGTGCGCTTGATCGACTTCAGAAACTGTTTCGGAATGATCTGGTCGGTGTCGACGTTGGCACGATCCAGAGGCGCGACGAGACCAGTGTGCTGGGTAAAAGCTTTCATGCTGCGCTCCTTTAGATCAATTCACGAACGTCGATGAAACGACCGTTCACCGCCGCCGCAGCGGCCATGGCCGGGCTGACGAGGTGGGTACGGCCACCGGCGCCCTGACGGCCTTCGAAGTTACGGTTGGAGGTCGAGGCGCAATGTTCGCCGGACTCCAAACGGTCCGGGTTCATCGCCAGACACATCGAGCAACCCGGCTCGCGCCATTCGAAACCGGCTTCGAGGAAGATCTTGTCCAGACCTTCGGCCTCGGCCTGCGCCTTTACCAGACCCGAGCCCGGCACCACGATGGCCTGTTTGATGGTCGACGCAACCTTGCGGCCCTTGGCGATCACCGCCGCAGCGCGCAAGTCTTCGATCCGCGAGTTGGTGCAGGAGCCGATGAATACGCGGTCGAGCTGAATGTCGGTGATCGCCTGATTGGCGGTCAAACCCATGTATTTCAAGGCGCGGACGATCGAGTCGCGCTTGACCAGATCCATCTCTTTAGCCGGGTCCGGCACGTTCTGATCAACGGCCAAGACCATTTCCGGCGAAGTGCCCCAGCTGACCTGCGGCTTGATCTGCGTGGCGTCGAGCTCGACCACGGTGTCGAAATGCGCGTCGGCGTCGGACACCAGGTCTTTCCAGGATTCGACCGCCAGATCCCACTCGGCACCTTTCGGTGCGAAAGGACGACCCTTGACGTAATCCACGGTCTTCTGGTCCGCCGCCACCAGGCCCACGCGGGCGCCGGCTTCGATGGACATGTTGCAGATGGTCATGCGGCCTTCGATGGACAGGTCGCGGATCGCGCTGCCGGCGAATTCGATGGCATGGCCGTTACCGCCGGCGGTGCCGATCTTGCCGATCACCGCGAGGACGATGTCCTTGGCGGTCACGCCGAACGGCAACTGGCCTTCGACGCGCACCAGCATGTTCTTCATTTTCTTGGCGACCAGGCACTGGGTAGCGAGCACGTGCTCGACCTCGGAGGTGCCGATCCCGTGAGCCAAGGCGCCGAACGCGCCGTGGGTCGAGGTGTGCGAGTCGCCGCAGACCACGGTCATGCCCGGCAAGGTCGCGCCCTGCTCCGGGCTGATCACGTGAACGATGCCCTGACGCACGTCGTTCATCTTGAATTCGACGATGCCGTATTCATCGCAGTTGTCGTCGAGGGTCTGAACCTGCAAACGCGAGACCTGGTCGGCAATGGCTTCGATGCCGCCCTTGCGCTCCGGGGTGGTCGGTACGTTGTGGTCCGGGGTGGCGATGTTGGCATCGATGCGCCACGGCTTTCGCCCGGCCAGACGCAGGCCTTCGAAGGCTTGCGGCGAGGTCACTTCGTGGATGATGTGACGATCGATATAGATCAGCGCCGAGCCATCGTCGCGCTGCTTGACCAAATGCGAATCCCAGAGCTTGTCGTAGAGCGTTTTGCCGGCCATCAGACGGTTCCTCATCAGCTTGTTTCTATGCCCTGGGCTTATCAATAACCCTTTGGCTTGTGAGGCCGATCCTATGGGGTTAGATTAAATAACTCAAATTCATATTTTTTATGCTTTGGATAACCAACTGGAATACAAACATGGACCTGGCCAACCTCAATGCTTTTATCGCGATTGCCGAGACGGGAAGCTTCTCCGGTGCCGGTGAACGGCTGCACCTGACGCAACCGGCGATCAGCAAACGCATCGCCGGGCTGGAGCAGCAATTGAATGTGCGGCTGTTCGACCGGCTCGGTCGTGAAGTAGGCCTGACCGAGGCGGGCCGGGCCCTGCTGCCAAGGGCTTACCAGATTCTCAACGTGCTCGATGACACCCGTCGCGCCCTGACCAACCTGACCGGTGAAGTCACCGGTCGACTGACTTTGGCCACCAGTCACCACATCGGCCTGCACCGCTTGCCGCCCTTATTGAGGGAATACACCCGCCGCTACCCACAGGTGGCGCTGGATATTCAGTTCCTCGACTCGGAAGTGGCCTACGAAGAAATTCTCCATGGCCGGGCGGAACTGGCGGTCATCACCCTGGCGCCGGAGCCGCATACGCTGGTCAAAGCCACGCCGGTCTGGGATGACCCGCTGGATTTCGTGGTCGCCCCGGAACATTCGTTGATAAGCAACGGCGCCGTCACATTGGCGGACATTGCCGGCCATCCGGCGGTTTTCCCCGGCGGCAACACCTTTACCCACCATATTGTCCAACGGCTGTTCGAGGCTCAGGGGCTGACGCCGAACATCGCCATGAGCACCAACTACCTGGAAACCATCAAGATGATGGTGTCGATCGGCCTGGCCTGGAGCGTTTTGCCGCGCACGATGCTCGATGAACAGGTGGCGCGCATACCTTTACCGGGCATACAGCTCAGTCGCCAGCTAGGCTATATCCTGCACACTGAAAGGACGCTGTCGAATGCTGCACGGGCGTTTATGGCCCTGCTGGACGCTCAAATCGATCTGCCAGGGACTCTCGGCTAACTTGTGCTACTCCTATAGAGCTGCCGTCCCTGTGCCTAACGCCCAAATCAGCTCAAGGCCCCTTAACAATGCCGAAATCTGTTGACCGTATTCCGCCGATGCCGCGTATTCAGGCCATTGATCCACGGCGATCCGAGCAGAGCTGGGAGAGCGCGCCGCAACTGCTCGCGGCGCTCAACGGTGCCCGCCTCGGCGCCTGGTACTGGGACATCGAGCGCGGGCAGATCAGTTGGTCGCGCGGCACTCAGGCCTTGTTCGGCTTCGATCCGCGGCAACCGCTGCCCGAAGACCTGGAATACCTTGACCTGCTGCCGCCGGAAGACCGGGCGAAAACCATCCGCGCCTTCCACGCGGTGATTGCCGGTGCGCCGCTGGAACAGGCGATGCACCACCGCATCCGCTGGCCCGACGGCAGCCTGCACTGGCTGGAGATCAACGGAAGCCTGTTGCCGGACAAACACGGTCGCCCCCGAATGATCGGGGTGATCCGCGAAATCACCCACCAGCGGCAACGGGAACAGGCGCTCAGCAGTTCGGAGAAACGTTTTGCGACACTGTTTCACCTGTGCCCGAACATGGTACTGCTGACCCGTCAGGAAGACGGCCTGATCAGCGAGGCCAACCAGTATTTCGAAAGCCTGTTCGGCTGGCCGGTGCAGAGCGCCATCGGTCGCACCACCCTGGAACTGGGCCTGTGGGTGCATCCCGAGCAACGGGCCGAGCTGGTCAAGAAGACCAAGGCCAAGGGCGAACTGATCAGCATGGAGGTGCAGTTTCGCGCCAGCAACGGCCAGATCCACGACGGCATCCTTAGCGCGCAAAAGGTCGAACTCGAAGGCCAGCCGTACCTGCTCAGTACCTTCCTCGACACCACTGAACGCAAAGCCGCCGAACATGCCCTGAAAGACAGCCAGGAACGCCTCGACCTGGCGCTGGATTCGGCGCAGCTCGGCACCTGGGACTGGCACATTCCCAGCGGCATGCTCTATGGCTCGGCCCGCGCTGCGCAATTACACGGTCTGGAGCCAAAACCGTTCCATGAGTCGTTCGAAGAGTTCTTCGAGGGCGTCCCCGGCGAAGAGCGCGACAGCATGCGCGACGCCTATCGCAGCCTGCGCGAAGGCCCGGCCGGCAATTATCAGCTGACTTACCGCGTGCAATTGCCGGACGGCAGCTCGCGCTATCTGGAAAGCCGCGCCCGCCTCTATCGCGACGACAACGGCGTACCGTTGCGGATGGCCGGCACCCTGCTGGACATCACCGATCAGGTTGAACGCGAGCAACGGCTGGTGGCTTCGGAAGAGAAATTCGCCACACTGTTCCAGGTCAGCCCTGATCCAATCTGCGTGACCCGACAGGAAACCGGGGAATTCATCGAGATCAACTCCAGTTTCTCCCAGACCTTCGGCTGGAGCGCCAGCGATGTGATCGGCCATACCGCCGAAGAAATCGGCCTGTGGGACGCCTCGGCGAAAAGCCTGCAACGCATCGAACGGGTGATCCGCGAACAGGGCCTGAGCAATGTTGCGATCATCGTCCAGCACAAGGACGGTCAGTCGCTGACCTGCGTGATCTCCAGCCGGCAGATCAGCGTCGGCAACCAGCCGTGCATCGTTACCACATTGCGCGACATCACCCAGCAACAGCGCTCGGAAGCGGCGCTCAAGGCCAGCGAAGAGAAATTCGCCAAGGCGTTCCACTCCAGCCCCGACGCCATCACCATCACCGAGCGCGACACCGGACGCTATCTGGAGGTCAACGACGGTTTCTGCCGCCTCACCGGCTACCGCGCCGACGAAGTGGTGGGCAAAACCGTGTATCAGGTCGGCATCTGGGCCGAAGAAAAACAGCGCTCGGCACTGCTCGCCGAGCTGCAGATCAAGGGCCGCGTACACCATCAGGAAATGCTCGGGCGCAACAAGCGCGGCGAGATCCTGACGGTGGAAGTCTCGGTCGAACCGATCACTCTCAACGAAACCGCCTGTCTGCTGTTGACCGCCCGGGACGTCAGCCTGCTGAAGAACGCCGAGGCGCAGATCCGCCACCTGGCCTATCACGATCCACTGACCAACCTGCCCAACCGCGCACTGCTGATGGATCGCCTGAGCCAGCAGATTGCCCTGCTCAAGCGCCACAACCTGCGCGGTGCGCTACTGTTTCTCGATCTGGATCACTTCAAGCACATCAACGACTCGCTGGGTCACCCGGTTGGCGACACGGTGCTGAAAATCATCACCGCGCGGCTTGAAGCCAGCGTGCGCATGGAAGACACCGTGGCGCGGCTCGGTGGCGATGAATTCGTGGTGTTGCTCAGCGGTCTGGAGGGCACGCGCAACGAAGTCAGCGCGCAAGTACGCGAGCTGGCCGACACCATTCGCGAACTGCTGTCAGAGCCGATGTTCCTCGACGGCCAGCGCCTGCAAGTGACGCCGAGCATCGGCGTGGCGCTGATTCCCGATCACGGCTCGACCCCGACCGACCTGCTCAAACGCGCCGATATTGCGCTGTACCGGGCCAAGGATTCGGGGCGCAACACCACGCAGATGTACCACAACACCATGCAAAAGGCGGCCAGCGAACGGCTGCGCATGGAGACCGACCTGCGCCTGGCGCTGTCCCGGGGCGAGTTCGACGTGCACTACCAACCGCAAATCGACGCCCGGGACAACCGCATCATCGGCGCCGAAGCCCTGGTGCGCTGGAATCACCCGGAACTCGGCGCGCAATCGCCCACCGAATTCATCAAGGTGCTGGAGGACAGCGGGCTGATTCTGGAAGTCGGCACCTGGATCCTCGATGAGGCGTGCGAAGCCTTCAAGCAATTGATCGCCGAAAAACTGATCGACCCTCTGGCCTTCAGCCTGTGCGTGAACATCAGCCCCCGGCAGTTCCGCCAGAATGACTTCGTCGAGCGCATCGAGCGCAGCATGAGCAGCCACGGCCTGCCCTGCTCCTTGCTGAAACTGGAAATCACCGAAGGCATCGTCATTCAGAATCTGGAAGACACCATCAGCAAAATGCGTCGTCTGAAAAAACTCGGCGTGAGTTTTGCCATGGACGATTTCGGCACCGGCTATTCATCGCTGACCTACCTGAAACGATTGCCGGTGGACACGCTGAAGATCGATCAGTCGTTCATCCGCGACGCCACCACCGACCCCAACGACGCCGAAATCATCCGCGCCATCGTCGCCATGGCCCGCAGCCTGGAACTGGAAGTGATTGCTGAAGGCGTGGAAACCCCGGAACAGCTGGCCTTCCTGCAAGGGTTGGGCTGCCATTTGTATCAGGGTTATCTGCACAGCCGGCCGTTGCCGCTGGAAGGGTTGAAGGGATTGCTGAAATGACCCGACACCTGCGATTGCTTGTCGCAAGTATTGACCCAGGCCGGTAATTGCCAGGGTTGGCGGCAACCTGTAGGGTCGCGTTTTTTCGCGCTGTTTCGAGATCGATCATGCAGGATGCAACCCTCCCCCGCCCGGCCCTGCTGGGCATTGACCTTGGCACCACCAACAGTTTGATCGCCGTCTGGCAGGACGGTCAGGCCCGATTGATCCCCAACGCCCTCGGCGAGGTACTGACCCCTTCGGTGGTCAGCCTCGATGAAGACGAGACCATTCTGGTCGGCAAAGCCGCACGCGCACGCCTGACGACCCACCCGGAACGAACAGCCGCCGCTTTCAAACGATTCATGGGCAGCGACCGGCAGATCGAACTCGGCACCAAAACCTTCAGCCCCGAAGAGTTATCGGCACTGGTGCTGGGCTCACTCAAGCAGGACGCCGAAGCCTTTCTCGGCCACCCGGCGGCTGAAGCGGTGATTTCCGTGCCGGCGTATTTCAGTGATGAGCAACGCAAACGCACCCTGTTTGCCGCCGAACTGGCTGGCCTGAAGGTTTCCCGACTGATCAACGAGCCGACCGCCGCCGCGATGGCGTATGGGCTGCACGAGCAGAAATTTGAACGCACGCTGATCTTCGATCTGGGCGGCGGGACATTCGATGTCACGGTACTGGAATATGCGTTGCCGCTGATTGAAGTGCATGCGTCCACCGGTGACAACTTTTTGGGTGGGGAGGACTTTACCGAGGCCTTGCTGCAAGCATGCCTCAAGGCGTGGCAGCTCACCCCGGCGCACATTGAAGCCCAGAATCTCGCCAGCCTTTGCGACAACCTTGAACAGCTCAAGTGCAAGCTCTCTGAAGGCACTCAAAGCCTGAACTGGCGCAATGGGGAGAGTTCGTATGAATGGTCGCTGGACGAAACCGGCGCCGTAAAGATCTGGGAACCACTTCTGGCCCGTTTGCGCGCACCGATCGAGCAAGCCCTGCGTGATGCCCGCCTCAAACCCCGAGATCTCGACAGCTTGGTGTTGGTGGGCGGTGCCACACGGATGCCGGCGGTGCAGCAAATGGTGGCCACTCTGTTCGGACGCCTGCCTTATCGACACCTCGATCCGGACACGATTGTCGCACTGGGTGCGGCGACGCAAGCGGCCTGCAAGGCGCGGGACGGTGCGGTTGAAGAACTGATCCTTACCGATGTCTGCCCTTACACACTGGGAATTTCGACCAACCGTGGTGAAGGTATCAGCGGCGCTTTTTCACCGATCATCGAGCGTAATACCATTATTCCAACATCCAGGGTGCAACGCTTTTACACCACGCATCCACAGCAGGAGACCATTCGCATCGCGGTCTACCAGGGCGAACGCCCTTGGGTGCGCGATAACATTTTCATTGATGCTTTCGACGTACCGGTAACGGCGAGCGAACAGATCCAGGCTCTGGACGTGCGTTTCAGCTACGACATCAACGGATTGCTTGAAGTCGACGTCAACTTGCTGGACAGCGGTGAACGTCACAGCCACAGCATTGATCGAAGCCCGACCGGGCTCGACGAACAATCGCGACAAAACAGTCACGAGCGACTCGCCACCCTGAAAATCCACCCCCGAGACGCCCTTCCAAACCGGACGCTACTGGCCCGGCTGGAGCGTGCGTGGACGCAAAGCCTGGGGGACGAACGCGAACGCATTGCCGATTGGCTGGACACGTTCACCACCGTGCTCGGCAGCCAGCAATCGGAAGAGATTGCCAGCCGCCGGTCACAACTCAACAAGGCTCTGGATCAACTTCGCCTCTAACCGTTCAGCCGTCGCAGCGTGGCCTGCAAACCGCCGGGCAGTGTGTCTTCACCGACGCTGTCCGGTGGCACGCCGTACCGATTGGGCAACGTGTCACCGGGAAATCCGAACAATACCAGCGGCAAGAAAGGCAGTACCGGCGACAACACTGCGATGATCAGCAAGGTGGGAATCCCTCGCCCCATATCATGCAGGCGACGCAAAATCGCGCCAAGCAGGAACGCTGCGCCCAACAACATAACGATGATTCCGGCCAGCGGCGTACCGCTGAGCAACGCCGCCAAAGGCGTGATCAGCATAGCGCCAATCACCTGCCAGATGAATGCGCCTCGGCCCAACCGCGAGCCCAAACGCCAGAACGCTGAAGCCGGCGTCGGGCAGGTGTCGCTTTTGGCCTGCAACAAACGCTCACTCCACGACAACAGCGCGCTGAAGGCAAAACGCAGACCGAGGCCATTCTCGGGATTGTCCTTGGCTCGTTGCATACGCAGCAGCATTTTCTGCCGCGGCACACCGGCACTGCCGTAACGCACCAATCCCTTGAGCACATCCACGGCCAGGCCGAAAGCATCACTGTTGAACCCTTCTTCCTCCAGAAGCGCTGAAGGTGGATGCGGCGGCTCACCCTTGATCAAACCGTGGCGGAAACCATCGAACCAGTCCTGTGGATTGACGACCTCGGTAATCCTGTCGAGCAGGTATTTTCGCTGCTGGGCATCCAGCAGAGGATCGTGATACAGCACGCCCCCCAGCAGCATGCGCCCGAGCAAATCGTCATCGAACGCCTTGATATCGCTGCGCATGCACTCGAACAAGCGGTCGTTGCTCAGCAACCGCGCACTGTCGAGCGCCTCCTGAGCGCTCAACAGCTGACGGGCAAGCATGGCATGCACCGGATCTGCCGCTTGCAACCACCCGAGCAGACCGCTGGCACTGCCCTGTTCGCGATTCAACCGGCAGAGCAACGGTTGCAAACGCGCCAGAGGATGCCCCCGCTCTACATTCATCGAGTCGACGCAATGCGCCGACTGCGCGCCCAGCCAGCGCACCGGCTGGTCGAGCGTCGCCAGCAGATAAAGGGCCTGACGATGCCATTCCCACACATCGCAACGACCATCGATAGCGGGAAGCAACATGCCCTGCCCGGCGAGTTGTGCCTGCAACTTCAGTCCGTCGAGCAGCGCGCCTTGCTTGCCGAAGCCGAATGCCTCATCCAGTCGGGCCAACGAACGAGCGTCGTAGGCTCGCAGGCGACGCATCCACAGCAGACAAAGCGCCAGCGGTTCGCCCTTCTGCAACACCGGCTCAAGTACCGGTTGCGCTGAATTGCTCGCCAGAAATGCTTTCAGTGCCAGCGGAATCGGTGCATGGGTCAACCAGCAGATTTGCTGGTCGGCCTGATACTTGAAGCCTTCCAACACCAGCTGTTCAAGAATGTCCGAAGCCTGCGGCGCCTCCATGATTCGTTGCAGCAATGGAACGTCACCCCGGTGCAGCGCCCAGGCGTACTGGTACAGCGTCTGCAGTCGCGGGTCATCGCTGGCGACGATCAGAGATGCCAGTAACGGTAATTCATCACCACTGATGCGCCATTCGACGAAGGCATCGGCAATGTCATGCAGCTCAAGCTGTCGGGCGCGAAACCAGCGACCCAGTGTTTCCGGACGCTGCGAAGGGCTGCCGTATTCCTGGGTGACATCACCCAGGTCATCGGACCAGTCGCGGAAATTCTCGAGGCGATCAAAGGCCTGAATCAACAACGGCAAACGCTGGGGTTGATGACGCGCGCACAGGGCCAGGAGCCAGTCCGCGGCTTTCGGGTGCTGATGCTCTCGCCAGAGACGCACCCAAGCCTGTAAAGCCAATTCTTCCATGCCCAAGGCGCTGCGCTGGCACGCCAGCAGATAGAGCCAGTCAACATCCATCGGCGCAAGCCGATGCTGCTCATTGATGATTTCGAGAAAGCCTTTGCTGGCGATGCCGGCCTGACTGAACTGGATGGCCAGACGCTGCAGCAAACCGTCGTCCGGCGGTAGCGGTACGCAGGTGTGAAGGTTGGCGAAATAACGGTAATCATCCAGTGACGCATTACGGTGGAGATGATTCAGCGTACGCAAAAACCATAGCGTTTCCAGTTGCGCGACGACTGGCCATTCGCTCATCAACGATGTATCGAAAGGATCCGCCGCCTCGATACGCTGCAAAAATTCGTCGACATGCCGGGCATTTTCGAAATCCAGATCGAGCATCCGACTTGCCCAGCCCATGCGTTGGGCGAGCAAGCGTGCGCAGACGTGGGAAATAGGTCCTGCATCGAGCAAGTCGCGCAGCAAAGGCCAGCAGACCTCATCCAAAACCTCAAGCGGCACTTGATCCAGCTCAAAAATGAAGACTTGCCACGCCGCAGGAGCGAATCGGCGCGCAGAATCACTGAGCAACGCCTCAAAGCCGCTTAACAGCTGATCGCTGGCATTCAGCTCGGTGTCAGCCGGTGCATCTGCCTCGGGCTCTTCTTCTCGGGCAAAGCGCAGGGCGATTTCATAGGCTTCACGCAATGCCTGGAAACCTTCAGGGTCCGTTTCCGGATGGTGCTTTGGCAAACGCGCGCGATAGGCGCCACGAATGGCTTCATTGTCTTTGGTGGGCTCGATACCCAAGCGAATCCAGCAGCTCATGACCAGTCGAACTCCCCTAGAGACTCAGGGCGTTCCGGCAGATGCAGGGGCATGTCCCAAGGCAATTGTGCAAAAAGATCGCGAGCGTCGCGATCCAGCTTCCTGATCACCACCGTCGTGCCGACGTAATCACCCTGCCGGTCGTATTCGTGAGCCAGTTCCTCATCCTTGTTGCCGAGGCAATGCCAAAAGGCCTTGCCGATGACAAAACCGTTCAGATAACTGGTCCAACTGTCGTAGTAATACCGCGCACGCGCCGCCATGCGACCGTGCAACCAGAGGCTTTCGGTCAGGTCGATCCAACCGTGCAGCACTGCGGAGCGCAGCAGAAATCCCATACGCCCGATGTCCCAGGCGCTAATACCACCGGAGCCACATTCTCCGAACGTACGGCTGGCCAATTCGTAAAAAGCTCGTTGCCGGCTGTCGAGTGTTTCGATCAGCGCTTGCCACTCGGAAGGCAGGCAGCGTTCCCATTGACGATAGGCTTCGTTCAACTGTGTGGCGTGCCCGTTGTCGGCTGTGCGCAACATGTCTAATAGTTGCGGGCGCGTGGTAATGCCCCACCCTCCTTCGACATCGACGTGCTTGAGGTCGAAGCAATAGGTGGGTGCCGTGTAGTCGGCATCGGGATTTAGGGCAACCAAAGGTGCAGAAAGCGCATACAGCCAGCGCTGCTCCATCTCGTCCATGAAAAAGGCTCCGGGGCCGGTGAAAAATGAGGAGTGCCGGCCTTGTCGGCGCGGATTGTAAAGAGCCGGGAAACCAGCGGCAAACCCCGCGACGATTTTCCTGCGCCCACAAAAAAGGCCCCGACGTATCGGGGCCTTCATTCAGCGGCTTATCGCCCGTTCAGACGATTTGTTTCTGCAAGTGACTCAGTGTTGCAGAGCCGGCTGCGCTCCGTTGATCGGGATGCGCTTGGCTTTCGCCTCTTCCGGGATCACGCGCAACAGGTCGATGCTCAACAGACCGTTGCTCAGGCCGGCGGCCTTGATCTCGATGTGATCGGCCAGACGGAAGGACAACTTGAATGCACGCTGGGCAATGCCCTGGTGCAGGAACGTGACGCCTTCGTTGGCATCACGCTTGCCGCCACTGATGGTCAGCACGCCTTTCTCGACTTGCAGTTCCAGGTCTTCTTCCTGGAAACCGGCCGCCGCCACGACGATGCGGTATTGATCGTCACCGTGTTTTTCCACGTTGTAAGGCGGATAGGTGCTGCCTGGCTCGTTGCGCAGAGCGGTTTCGAACAGGTCGTTGAAACGGTCGAAACCCACCGAAGAACGGAACAGTGGAGCGAGGGAAAATGCAGTACTCATGATTCAAATCTCCTGAAAACAATCAGCAAGTTTTTTTGTCTCCGCGACCCGAATTCGGCATCGCGTAACCCTTAGATAGGGACCTGCGTTTTGTTTTCAAGAGATCGTTTGAAGATTTTTTTCAGGCGGCTTCGGCGACCGGCAAACCCAGCAAACGCGAGACCTGATCCGGCTCGGTCTCCCGGCGCAGCACGGTGAAAAGCTCAACGGCTTCGGGATAATTGCGGGTCAACATGGCCAACCACTGCTTCAAACGGCCCGGCGATTGGCGCGCGGTCATTTGTGCTTTGGCTTGCAGCCAGAAGTCCTGGATCAGCGGCATCAGTTCGGTCCAGGTCATCTCGACGACTTCCTCGCCGGCACGGGCAGCGGCGATCTGTTTGGCCAGATCCGGACGCGATACAAGACCGCGACCGAGCATGATGTCTTCTACGCCGCTGATTTCCCGGCAGCGGCGCCAGTCTTCGACGCTCCAGATGTCACCGTTGGCAAACACCGGCACCTTGACCACGTCCTGCACGCGCGGAATCCACTCCCAATGCGCCGGCGGCTTGTAGCCGTCGACCTTGGTCCGGGCGTGAACCACGATGTGCTCGGCGCCGCCCTCGGCCAGCGCCGTGGCGCAGACCAGCGAGCCGTCCGGGCTGTCGAAACCCAGGCGCATCTTGGCGGTAACCGGAATGTGTGCAGGAACGGCGCGACGCACGTGCTCGACGATCCGGTTGAGCAGTTCCGGCTCCTTGAGCAGCACCGCACCGCCACGGGATTTGTTGACCGTTTTTGCCGGACAACCGAAGTTCAGGTCGATCACTTCAGAACCGAGCTCGCAGGCCAGCGCCGCGTTTTCTGCCAGGCACACCGGATCGGAACCCAGCAATTGCACGCGCAGCGGCACGCCGGAAGCGGTGCGCGCACCGTTGAGCAGTTCAGGGCCGAACTTGTGGAAATAGGCCGGGGTCAGCAACTGATCGTTGACCCGAATGAACTCGGTCACGCACCAGTCAATACCGCCGACACGGGTCAGGACATCGCGCAGGATGTCGTCGACCAACCCTTCCATCGGCGCCAGAGCAATTTGCATGGGAAACACACACTCAAGGAAAAACGTGCGGCAGTTTACTGGGTTTCGCGGGCGAAACCCATGTCCGCCGTCTGTATGGCCGGGCCGTAGCCCTCGATGAACTCGGCGGGCATGCGCCTGGGTTTGCCGGTGGACAGCTCGATGCAGACGAAGGTGGTCTGGGCGCGCAGCAGCGTGGCGTTGTCGCTGGGGCGAATCAGCTGGAAGTGACGAGTCATTTTCAGGCGCTGATCCCAATCGACGATCCAGGTCGCCAGTTGCAGCTCGTCGCCTTCGTAGGCGGCGGCCAGGTAATCGATTTCGTGGCGCACAACGGCCATCGCCCGATCCAGACGCCGGTACTCGACCAAATCCAGACCCAGACGCTGTGAGTGGCGCCAGGCGCAGCGCTCGAGCCAGGTCACGTAGACCGCGTTGTTGGCGTGGCCCAGCCCGTCGATGTCCTCGGCGCCCACTTGCAGATCAATGGTAAACGGCGTTGCCCGATCCCAGCCCATGCCCTACTCCCGGTCAAATGATTCAACCGGGGCAGTGTAACGGATGACTAGGCCGATTGCCGCGCCTGAAGGCTGCGCCCGGCCAGCAGTGATAACACGCCATCAATCACCCGAGGGTCGGCCAGTACGCGTTGATGGCCGCCGGCTTCCAGACGCAGCAAGCGACTGTCGAACCAGGATTCGTGGATCAGTTGGGATTCCTTGACCGAAACGAAAGTGTCGTCTTCGGCATGCACGATCAGGCCCGGTATATCCAGTTGATAGTGGGCGACATCGAGGGTGGCGGCGCGCATGCCGACGTCCTGTTCAACCTCGCGAATGAACGCGGAACGAGCTCTGGGTGGCATGCCGACGTAGCGGGCAAATCCGCGCAAAACACCAAGAATTCGCGCCGGAGCGGCAATGCTCACCAAGGTCTCGGTACGCAACCCCAGTTGCACAGCGAGCATGGCGCTGGCGCCGCCCATGGAGTGGCCGATGACCGCTTGCAGCGGTGGTAATTCGGCAGCGGCCTCAAGCATCGCACGAGCGAACAGCACGACATTGGCTTCACGCCCCGGCGAGCGGCCGTGGGCCGGACCATCAAGCGCGACTACGGTGTAGCCCGCTTCGACCAGCGCAGTGATCAATGCAGCAAACTGGGTGGGCCGCCCTTCCCAACCGTGCATCAGCAAGACAGTCGGGCCTTGCCCCCAACGCAGGGCCGAGAGACCGAAACGCAAGGTAATGCGCTCGGATTTGGCCAGCAGCGGCAGTTCCCAGTCCCGCGGTGCATTCGCGCGCGGCGTCATGAACGCCAGCCGCATTTTGCTCGCCACCAGTTTCGGTGCGAACCAGCCCAAGGTGCCATTAACGCCGCGAACCCACTTCAACGTGCTCATCGCTCTCTCCTCGGGCTTGTAGCCTTCAGGTCAACGCACCGCCGACTTGGCAGCGCGCAGCAATCGATCGGATAAATCACCTGGGCCCAACGCCCTTGAGAGCGCCAGACCACCTACCATCAAGGCCACGTCGGCCAACGCTTTATCGATGTCTTCAGGGCTTGAAGCCAACTGCGCAATCATCAGTTCCAGGTGCTCGTTCAGCGCTATGCGGAATTCTTCCGGCAGCCGCCCAAGCTCGCCGATGGAGGCCGGAATCGGGCAGGCCGAATCGCTGGAATCGCGATGCTTGCGCGACAGGTAGAACGCCGCCACCAGGGCGCGGCGCTCTTCACCGGTCAGCTCGCTGTCCATGTCGGCAATGAGGTCGCGACGGCGACCGAGCAATTGCTTGAACGCCTCAAGCATCATTGCGTCCTTACTTTCGAAGTGGGCGTAGAAGCCACCGACGGTCAGGCCGGCTGCACCCATCACTTCGCCCACGCTCGGTTCAGCCGGGCCGCGCTGGATCAGTGCAGCGCTGGCGGCCTTGAGAATGCGCTCGCGGGTTTGAGCTTTCTTGTCGTTCATCGTCGCCTCCGAATATTACGATAGCAATATTATTCTCATAATAATATTCCGCAAGTCACAAGCGTGACCGCTGGTCTGAAGCACAGTGTTAAGGAAAAAGAGGATTTGGCCAAACGCCAGACAAACAAAAGGGCCATTCAATAATTGAATGACCCTTATAAAATCCCGCAGAGCGGGTAATCGTGGCGTCCCCTAGGGGACTCGAACCCCTGTTACCGCCGTGAAAGGGCGGTGTCCTAGGCCACTAGACGAAGGGGACACAAACCTTCTATACAACTGATCAGCGCTGAGTACTGATCGATTCAAGGCCGGTGTGGCCAGACCTTGAACTGTAAATTGGTGGAGCTAAGCGGGATCGAACCGCTGACCTCCTGCATGCCATGCAGGCGCTCTCCCAGCTGAGCTATAGCCCCGGATTTTTCGCCTCTCGGCGGAGCGACATCTTGCAACATCGCTTCTGTAAAACTGGCGTCCCCTAGGGGACTCGAACCCCTGTTACCGCCGTGAAAGGGCGGTGTCCTAGGCCACTAGACGAAGGGGACGCAAACCCTTCTATACAACTGATCAACGCTGAGTGTTGATCGCTTCGAAGCCGGTGTGGCCAGGCTTCGAAGTGTAGATTGGTGGAGCTAGACGGGATCGAACCGTCGACCTCTTGCATGCCATGCAAGCGCTCTCCCAGCTGAGCTATAGCCCCTCATCGTTGATGTCATCGCTGAGGACGGGGCGAATCTTAAGGGCGTATCGAAAGGCTGTCAAACTTATTTTTGAAAAAATTCAAAATTTTTTGTCGGCATTACAATCACTTACCGCCCTCCCCCCGTAAATTCGGGGGAAAACACCGAAGGACAGGATCAAAAGATCCTGACCTTCGGCGCGTCCTGCAGAGTCAAACGCAATCAGGCGATGGCGCCCAACAGCTTTTCCCACTCTTTGTTTTCTTTCTTCGACACACCGCCCAGCAGGTCAATTGCCTGGCGCAGACGGAAACGGGTCAGGTCCGGCCCGAGGATTTCCATCGCATCGAGCACCGACACCGAACTCGCCTGCCCGGTGATCGCGGCAAACATCAGCGGCATTGCATCACGCAGCTTCAGCTCGAGGGATTCGACCACCGCCTGAATCGTCGCGGTGATGCTGTCCTTCTCCCACTGACGCAGGCTCTCAAGCTTCCACAGGATCAACTGCATCAGTTGACGAACCTGATCGCCCGAAAGCTTTTTCGATTCGAACAGCTTGGCATCCGGATTCACGCCACCGGCGAAGAAGAACCCGGCCAGCGGTGCAACCTGGCTGAAGGTTTCGACACGGCCCTGAACGTGCGGCGCGATCTTCATCATGTATTCGGAGTTGAACGCCCACTTCTGTACGCGAGCGGCGAACTCTTCCACCGGCAGATCACGCAGCCACTGGCCGTTGAGCCACGACAGTTTCTCGATGTCGAAAATCGGCCCTCCCAGCGACACGCGCTTGAGGTCGAAGTTGTCGACCATTTCCTGCAGCGAGAACTTCTCGCGCTCGTCCGGCATCGACCAGCCCATGCGGCCCAGGTAGTTGAGCATCGCCTCAGGCATGAAGCCCATGCGCTCGTAGAACGTCACCGAAGTCGGGTTTTTGCGTTTGGACAGCTTGCTCTTGTCCGGGTTACGCAGCAGCGGCATGTAGCACAGCTCCGGTTGTTCCCAGCCGAAGTACTCGTAGAGCAGGATCAGTTTCGGCGCCGACGGCAGCCATTCTTCACCGCGCAGCACGTGGGTGATACCCATCAGGTGATCGTCAACCACGTTGGCCAGGAAGTACGTCGGCAGACCGTCGGTCTTCATCAGCACTTGCATGTCCATGCGATCCCACGGGATCTCGACGTCGCCACGCAGCATGTCCGGAACCACGCAGACGCCTTCGCTCGGCACCTTCATGCGGATCACGTGCGGCTCGCCGGCAGCCAGGCGACGGGCGACTTCTTCCTTGGACAGCAACAGCGCACGGCCGTCGTAACGCGGGGTTTCGCCGCGTGCCATTTGCTCGGCGCGCATCTGGTCCAGCTCTTCGGCGGTGCAGAAGCACGGGAAGGCGTGGCCCATGTCGACCAGTTGCTGGCAATACTTCTGGTAGATATCGCCGCGCTCGCTCTGACGGTACGGGCCGTGCGGGCCGCCAACGTCCGGGCCTTCGCTCCAGTCGATGCCCAGCCAGCGCAGGGCGTCGAAGATCTGCTGTTCGGACTCGCGGGTCGAACGCAACTGATCGGTGTCTTCGATCCGCAGGATGAACTCACCGCCGTGCTGCTTGGCAAAGCAGTAGTTGAACAGTGCGATGTAAGCGGTACCTACGTGGGGATCCCCGGTAGGCGATGGCGCGATGCGAGTGCGGACGGTGGTCATGGCATGTCTCGAAAAGAATGAAAAGCAAAGAACGATCAAGCGGCGAATGGTAACAGGCGACACCCGCCCCGCTCCAGCGGGCAGGGCATTTAAGCCAAGGTTGCGTCTGGAACGCCCGTTGGCCGTGGTGAATGGCCGAATATCAACAGACAGCATTTACCGCTCATCGGCTGTATGCCAGATTCGCCTGCTGATAACTTTCCTTACAATTCCTCGACTACAGTTTGCCCATGCCTGCCCAACTCAAGCGTCGCCTGTTCATTTTCCTGTTGCTGGTCCTGTTGATTGCCGGGGGCTTTTTCGCTCATTGGTTTTTCAAGGGACGCTTTTATGAAAGCACCGACAACGCCTATGTCCAGGGTGAAATCACCCGCGTGTCGAGCCAGTTGAGCGCACGCATCGACGAAGTCCTGGTGCAGGACAATCAGCACGTGGAAAAAGGCCAGTTGCTGATCCGTCTCGAAGGCGATGACTTCCGCCTCGCCGTCGATCGCGCCAACGCCGCCCTCGCCACCCGCGAGGCCGAACGCCTGCAAGCTCAGAGCAAACTGACCCAGCAAGCCAGCCTGATCGCCGCCAGCGACGCGCAAGTAGCCACGACCCAGGCGACGCTCGGCCGTTCGCAGGTGGATTTGTCGCGGGCAGAAACCCTGCGCAAACCCGGCTACGTTTCCGAGGAGCGGGTCACCACCCTCTCCGCCGACGCCCACATCGCTCGCTCGCAAGTGGCCAAGGCCCAGGCCGATGCCCAGAGCCAGCGCCAGCAGGTCAACGCACTGACCGCCGAAATCAAACGCCTCGACGCGCAGATCGCCAACGCCCGCGCCGACCTCGCCCAGGCCGAACTGAACCTGACCCGCAGCGAAATCCACGCGCCGATCAGCGGCCTGATCGGCCAGCGTGCCGCGCGCAATGGTCAGGTGGTACAGGCCGGCGCGTATCTTTTGTCGATCGTTCCGGACGAGGACATCTGGGTGCAGGCCAACTTCAAGGAAACCCAGATCGGCCACATGCAGCCGGGTCAGAAGGCCGAACTGCTCTTCGACGCCTATGGTGATACGCCGATAGAAGCCCGGGTCGACAGCCTGTTCGCCGCCTCTGGCGCGCAGTTCAGCCTGTTGCCGCCGGACAACGCCACCGGCAACTTCACCAAGGTCGTGCAGCGGATTCCGGTCAAGCTGACCTTCAAGGCCGATAACCCGCTGCACGGCAAGATCCGTCCGGGCATGTCCGTCACCGCCACCGTGAACATCAAAGACGCCCCGGACAATGGCCGGTGATTCACTGATCCGCCCGGTCGGCGAACCGACCCGGCGGGACTGGATCGCGGTGATGAGCGTGATGCTCGGCGCCTTCATGGCGGTGCTCGACATCCAGATCACCAACTCCTCGCTCAAGGACATTCAGGGCGCCCTGTCGGCGACGCTGGAAGAAGGCTCGTGGATCTCGACGTCTTATCTGGTGGCGGAAATCATCATGATTCCGCTGACCGCCTGGCTGGTGCAGTTGTTGTCGGCCCGTCGGCTGGCGGTGTGGGTGTCGCTGGGATTTCTGATTTCGTCGCTGTTGTGCTCGATGGCTTGGAGCCTGGAGAGCATGATCGTGTTTCGCGCCATGCAGGGATTCACCGGCGGCGCGCTGATCCCGCTGGCGTTCACCCTGACTCTGATCAAACTCCCCGAACACCACCGGGCCAAAGGCATGGCGATGTTCGCCATGACCGCCACCTTCGCCCCGTCCATCGGCCCGACCCTCGGCGGCTGGCTCACGGAAAACTGGGGCTGGAAGTACATCTTCTATATCAACATCCCGCCGGGGCTGATCATGATCGCCGGGCTGATGTACGGGCTGGAGAAGAAAGAAGCGCATTGGGAGCTGCTGAAAAGCACCGATTACACCGGCATTCTCACCCTGGGTGTCGGCCTCGGTTGCCTGCAGGTGTTTCTTGAAGAAGGTCATCGCAAGGACTGGCTGGAATCGAGCCTGATCGTGACGCTGGGCAGCATCGCCCTGCTGAGCCTGATCACCTTCGTAATCGTGCAGATTTCCAAGCCCAATCCGCTGATCAACCTCGGCATTCTGCGCAATCGCAACTTCGGGCTGTCGAGTATTTCCAGCCTCGGCATGGGCGTCGGGCTGTACGGTTCGATCTATCTGCTGCCGCTGTATCTGGCGCAGATCCAGAACTACAACGCCTTGCAGATCGGCGAAGTGATCATGTGGATGGGCGTGCCGCAGCTGTTCCTGATTCCGCTGGTGCCGAAGCTGATGAAATTCGTCTCGCCGAAATGGCTGTGCACGATCGGTTTCGGCCTGTTCGGGCTGGCGAGTTTTTCCTCCGGCGTGCTCAACCCGGATTTCGCCGGGCCGCAGTTCAACCAGATCCAGATCATCCGCGCGCTGGGCCAGCCGCTGATCATGGTGACCATTTCGCTGATCGCCACGGCTTATATCCTGCCGCAGGACGCGGGTTCGGCGTCGAGCCTTTTCAACATCCTGCGCAACCTCGGCGGCGCCATCGGCATCGCCCTGCTCGCCACCCTGCTGGACGCGCGCACCAAGACCTACTTCGATTACCTGCGCGAAGCGGTGGTGCCGACCAATCCGCAGGTGGCCGAACGCCTGGCGTCGATGACCGATCGTTTCGGCAGTGACACGGCGGCGTTGGGCAAGTTGAGCGAGATCGTGCATCAGCAGGCGCTGATCATGGCCTACAACGATGCGTTTCATTTTGTCGGGATTGCGCTGGGCATCAGCATGTTGGCGATTTTGCTGACCAAGAAATTGCCCGCCGGACTGAAGGCTGGCGAGGCGCATTAACCTTGAGCGGACGCAGAGCGTCCAGGGCTGCATTCCCACGCGGAGCGTGGGAATGATCTGTTAAACGGCCAACAGGCGCTCACGCAGCTTGGCGATTTCGTCGCGCATCTGCGCCGCTGCTTCGAACTCCAGGTCGCGGGCCAGCTGGTACATCTTCTCTTCCAGTTGGCGGATGCGCTTGGTGATCTCGCTCGGCGAGCGCAGTTCGGCTTCGTACTTGGCGCTTTCTTCGGCGGCCTTGGCCATGCCTTTGCGCTTCTTGCTGCGCGAACCCGGCACGGTAGCGCCTTCCATGATGTCGGCGACGTCCTTGAACACGCCCTTCGGCGTGATGCCGTTGGCCAGGTTGAAGGCGATCTGCTTGTCGCGACGGCGCTCGGTTTCACCAATAGCCCTCTCCATCGAACCAGTAATGCGGTCCGCGTAGAGAATCGCCCGGCCATTGAGGTTCCGCGCCGCGCGGCCGATGGTCTGGATCAGCGAACGCTCGGAACGAAGGAAGCCTTCCTTGTCCGCATCGAGAATCGCGACCAGCGACACTTCGGGCATGTCCAGACCTTCACGCAGCAGGTTGATACCCACCAACACATCGAACGTGCCCAAACGCAGGTCGCGGATGATTTCGACCCGCTCGACGGTGTCGATGTCCGAGTGCAGATAACGGACGCGCACGCCGTGATCGGCCAGGTAATCGGTCAAGTCTTCGGCCATGCGCTTGGTCAGCGTGGTGACCAGCACCCGCTCCTCCACCGCCACACGCTTGGTGATTTCCGAGAGCAAATCGTCGACCTGGGTCAGCGCCGGGCGCACTTCAACTTGCGGGTCGACCAGACCGGTCGGGCGCACAACCTGTTCGATCACCCGTCCGGCGTGCTCCGCTTCGTAGTTCCCGGGCGTGGCCGAGACGAAAATCGTCTGCGGGCTCACCCCTTCCCACTCGTCGAAACGCATCGGCCGGTTATCCAGTGCAGATGGCAGGCGGAAGCCGTATTCCACCAGGGTTTCTTTACGCGAACGGTCGCCCTTATACATCGCGCCGACCTGGGGCACGCTGACGTGGGATTCGTCGATCACCAGCAGCGCATCCGCCGGCAGGTAATCGTAAAGCGTTGGCGGCGCTGCACCGGCCGGACGACCCGACAGGTAGCGCGAGTAGTTTTCGATGCCGTTGCAGTAGCCGAGCTCGAGGATCATCTCCAGGTCGAACCGGGTGCGCTGCTCAAGACGCTGGGCTTCCACCAGTTTGTTGTTGTTGCGCAGGTACTCGAGGCGCTCCTGCAACTCGACCTTGATCCCTTCGATGGCGTCGAGCAGGGTTTCCCGCGGCGTCACGTAGTGGCTCTTCGGGTAGAAGGTGAAGCGCGGCAGCTTGCGGATGACTTCACCGGTCAGCGGGTCGAACGCGGAAATGCTTTCCACCTCGTCATCGAACAACTCGATGCGAATCGCTTCCAGGTCGGATTCCGCCGGGTAGATGTCGATCACATCACCGCGCACACGGAAGGTCGCACGGGCGAAATCCATGTCGTTGCGGGTGTATTGCAGGTCGGCCAGGCGCCGCACCAGCGCACGTTGATCGAGCTTGTCGCCGCGATCGACGTGCAGGACCATTTTCAAATAGGTTTCCGGGCTGCCCAGACCGTAGATGCACGACACCGTGGTGACGATGATCGCGTCCTTGCGCTCGAGCAATGCCTTGGTCGCCGACAGGCGCATCTGCTCGATATGGTCGTTGATCGACGCATCCTTCTCGATGAAGGTGTCGGATGACGGCACATAGGCTTCAGGCTGGTAGTAGTCGTAGTAGGAAACGAAGTACTCGACAGCGTTGTTCGGGAAGAACGACTTGAACTCGCCGTACAACTGCGCGGCCAGGGTCTTGTTCGGCGCCAGAACCAGGGTCGGACGCTGCACTTGGGCGATCACGTTGGCGATGCTGAAGGTCTTGCCCGACCCGGTCACCCCGAGCAGCGTCTGGTGCGACAGCCCGGCTTCGATGCCTTCGACCATCAGGCGAATGGCTTCAGGCTGATCGCCGGCAGGGTCGAAACGGGTGACGAGCTGGAATTCAGACATAAACACCTCTGGAATCGCGATGCGGCGGGTAACCGCAGCACCACGAGAAAGACCGCAAACGACCGATGTCGCGCAAGGAAAAACGAAGATTGTGCTGAATGTGGAGCCGATTGCCTCGCCTTTCAAGGCAAACGTCCTACATCCGGTAAAGTCTCTGACAAGCTCATTCGACTAACGGTCGAGAAATAATCGGAAAAACTTACCTTAAAAGCCGATTCGCCTGTCGCCATTGATCGATGATGGCCTCTATACTAGCTCCCCGTTTGTGCACCGCTCTAGTGCATTCGGCTGGAGCGCCACACGTCCCTCCACTCTCCAATAGAGCTGCCGTAAAAATGAGCCTGTTCTCCGCTGTCGAAATGGCACCCCGCGATCCAATCCTGGGCCTCAACGAAGCATTCAACGCCGATACCCGGACCAATAAGGTCAACCTCGGGGTAGGTGTGTACTGCAACGAAGAGGGGCGAATTCCACTCCTGCGCGCCGTCATCGAAGCCGAAACCATTCGCGCCGCTCAGCACGCCTCGCGCGGCTACCTGCCAATCGACGGCATCGCGGCCTACGACCAGGCCGTGCAAAAGCTGCTGTTCGGCAATGATTCGCCACTGCTTGCAGCTGGCCGCGTTGTCACCACTCAGGCCGTCGGCGGGACCGGCGCACTGAAAATCGGTGCCGACTTCCTCAAGCAATTGCTGCCGAATGCCGTTGTAGCGATCAGCGACCCGAGCTGGGAAAACCACCGCGCCCTGTTCGAAACCGCCGGTTTCCCGGTGCAGAACTACCGCTACTACGACGCCGCCACCCACGACGTGAACCGTGCCGGCCTGCTGGAAGACCTCAACGCCCTGCCGAACGGCTCGATCATCGTGCTGCACGCCTGCTGCCACAACCCGACCGGCGTCGACCTGAGCCCGGCGGACTGGAACAACGTGCTGGAAGCGGTCAAGACCAAAGGTCACGTGCCGTTCCTCGACATGGCTTACCAGGGTTTCGGTGACGGCATCGCCGAAGACGCCGCTGCCGTGCGTCTGTTTGCTGAATCCGGCCTGACCTTCTTCGTCTCGAGCTCGTTCTCCAAGTCGTTCTCGCTGTATGGCGAGCGTGTCGGTGCACTGTCGATCATCAGCGAATCGAAAGAAGAAAGCGCCCGCGTCCTGTCGCAAGTCAAACGCGTGATCCGCACCAACTACTCCAACCCGCCGACCCACGGCGCAAGCATCGTTGCCGCCGTGCTGAACAGCCCGGAACTGCGCGCTCAGTGGGAAGCCGAACTGGCTGAAATGCGCCTGCGCATTCGCGGCATGCGCGAGCAGATGGTTGCTCTGCTGGCGAAGAAAGCCCCGCAGCGTGACTTCAGCTTCGTCGGTCGTCAGCGCGGCATGTTCTCCTACTCCGGCCTGACCACCGAACAGGTTCACCGCCTGCGCAATGAGTTCGGCATCTACGCCCTGGACACCGGCCGCATCTGCGTCGCCGCGCTGAACCAGAGCAACATCGAAGCCGTGACGGACGCCATCGTTCAGGTCATCTGACCCGACGCGGCACTAAAAACGGGAAGCTTTCGGGCTTCCCGTTTTTTATTTGTCTAAAGAAAAACCGATACACCCTCTAGACTGCACCCAAACGATATTTCAGAGAACCGATATGAAAAACGACGACCTGCGCGCCGACCGCGACGATCTGGATGACTTCATCCCCCGCGCCCCGGCCAAACGCGGCAACAACCTGGTGCTGCAAGTCGCGGCCGGGGTGTTTCTCGGCGGGCTGGCGCTGTGGCTGGTGCAACTGGGCGCAACGATGCTGTACGCCAAACTGATGCTCGGCACCTTCACGTTCGGCGGTTAAGCCAGTTCCGCTGCACGCTGAGTCGCCGCATCGTCATAAACGACGTAGAGCGATTCGGCGATCTGGCTCTTGATGGCCTTGGTGCTTTCCAGACCGAGGACAAAACCTTCGGCCTTGCCGCCTGCACGGTTCAGCTCTTCAGCCGTGGCGGCCTGAGTGATCGCGTCGAAAAGCTTTTCGGCGTGTGTACCGACGCCTTTGGGCAGGCTGATTTGTGCGGTGCTCATGCGAACACCTCGACAGGACGATGAGTGAGGATGGGGCTATTCATGGCGCGTACCTTTTCGGCGAATGGCCGGCAGCGCGTGTGACCACTTCCGGGCGGCCATGGTAGACCTCTGCTACGGTTCTGGTAACCGCCAATCGCCGATAAACCGCCGCCCGTCCTGACCTTTCCAACAAATTTACATCTCGCGCTTGACTAGTCTTTTTAAATCAGTAACATACGCACCAATTCCGCAATAGCTCAGTTGGTAGAGCAAGTGACTGTTAATCACTGGGTCCCTGGTTCGAGTCCAGGTTGTGGAGCCAAATACAGAGCCCCTGAATCGAGAGATTCAGGGGCTTTTTTGTGGGCATTGAAAAAGTCAGCGCCATAAAAAGGGCCGATCAGTTTCGCAACTGATCGGCCCTTTTCATTCAACTACAACGGTCAGACGTGCTCGCTGCTCTTGGCATGTACCTTCGGCACGCCGTGACCGTGATCCGCATCCGGATCGATCACCGGCACTTCATTGCCGTCGCAGTCATGCAGTTTGCCGTCGCTGAAGTAGTCGCCTTCACGCAACGCTGCCAGATCGCGATAACGCAGGGTCCGCTCTTCTGCCGCCGCAAACACCGACTGCTGATCCGAGTTACCCGCCGTGAAGTGGTTGAATGCCAGGTTCAGCAGGATCGCCATGATTGCCGACGAGCTGATGCCCGAATGGAAAATGGTCGCGAACCAGCTCGGGAAGTGATCATAGAAGTTCGGTGCGGCAATCGGGATCATGCCGAAGCCGATCGAGGTGGCGACGATGATCAGGTTGACGTTGTTGCGATAATCGACCTTGGACAGCGTGCGGATACCGCTCGCCGCCACGGTGCCGAACAGCACGATACCGGCACCACCGAGTACCGAGGTCGGCACCGCTGCGATGACCCGGCCCATGAACGGCAGCAGGCCGAGGATCACCAGGAAGATACCGCCGGTCGCCACCACATAGCGGCTCTTGATCCCGGTCACCGCCACCAGCCCGACGTTCTGGGCGAAGGCGCTTTGGGTGAACGAGCCGAAGATCGGTGCAAACATGCTCGACAGCATGTCCGCCCGCAGGCCGTTGCCCAGGCGTTTGGAGTCGACCTTGGTGCCGATGATTTCACCGACCGCCAGAATGTCCGCCGAGGTTTCCACCAGGGTCACCATGACCACGATGCACATCGACAGGATCGCGGCGAAGTGGAAGGTCGGCATGCCGAAATGGAACGGCGTCGGGAAGCCGAACATCGGGCCCTGGGTGACGTTGGAGAAATCCGCCATGCCGAGGAACACCGCCAGCACCGTGCCGATCACCATGGCCAACAGGATCGACAGACGCGAGATGGTGGAACTGCCGACCTTGCTCAGCAGCAACACCAGCACCAGCGTGACCGCCGCCAGACCGATGTTCTGCATGCTGCCGAAGTCAGGCGCGTGGCTGTTACCGCCCATGGCCCAGCGTGCGGCCACCGGCATCAGCGTCAGGCCGATGGTAGTGATCACGATGCCGGTAACAAGCGGAGGAAAGAACTTGGTGATTCGCGAAAAAACCGGCGTGATCAGCAAGCCGATCAGCGACGCCGCAATCACCGCGCCAAGCACCGACTGGAAGCCGCCCTCCCCGCCACTGCTGACAATCGCCACCATGGTGGCAACGCCGGAGAACGACACGCCCTGCACCAGCGGCAACTGACAGCCGAAAAACGGTAAACCCAGGGTTTGCAGCAACGTGGCCAGCCCCCCCGCAAACAATGAAGCAGCAATCAACAGACCGATGTCCGCCGGCGAAAGCCCGGCGGCCTGACCGATGATCAGTGGCACCGCGACGATACCGCCATACATGGTCAGAACGTGTTGCAGGCCGTAAGCCATATTCGCGCCGACCCCGAGATTCTCGTCCTCGGGCCGTTGGTGTGAAACATGGGGCGTTTTCATGGTGGGGGAGTTCCCTGGTTTTTGTTATGCGCACACTGTATGCAAGAGTCAGGACAAATGTCCATAGACTTGTATACAACTTATCAGTCACATAATGGTTAGCTAGCCACCCAACCTTCTAACCCGCTGCTTTCATCCCACAAATTCGGCAACACATCCCCAATCGAGTCCACGCTTTATCCGTCCAAGCTGAAGTGTTCATGGCGACCGACGGCGCGGTCGCGTTCTTTTTATACATATAAAGTATGCATAATGAAGTCATTCAAGATTCGGTCCGATAAAAGCAAGAATGCTGCCAACGCATTCGAGCCCAGCGAGCGATGGCAACTTTGTGCAGAGGTGATCAATGAAAGATGAATACAATTTCAGCGACGGTAAACGCGGCGCCATTGCTCCCACCAAGGGTAAAACGCGCATCACCATCATGCTCGATGACGCGGTGATCGAAGCCGCGCGCGAGGTCGCTGAAAGCGAGGGGTTTGGCTATCAGACGGTAATCAACAACACCCTGCGCCACGCATTGCTTAACAGCCGTGACGCTACCGAGGAACTCGAACATTCCAGCGGGCAATTCAAGCAAGGCATCACCGCCACCGACCTCAAGAGCCTTGAGAAAAAACTGTCGGCGGCCGTGAACGAGATCCGGCGGGTACTGGAACCGGACGTCAAACCGTAGCGTTCAAACTGGCTGAATCAAGCGCGCCAGAGCCTCTCGTGCACCGGGCTGGTGCGGCAAGTGCAGGCCGAACTCCCGTTCCAGCAATTCGATCAGTTCATCGACATCCGTCACTTCACGCCGCTCGCTCTCGGCGCCCATGCGATGGATCGCGAAACTGCCGTTGTTCAGTGTGCGCCGCCAGCCGTCGCCGGTACGCGCAACCATCAGGCGCTGGGCAAATGGCGATTCCGGGTGGGTCGAGACGTACCAGTTGCCGAGGGTGTAATCGATGTCTTCCTGGCGTTGCAGGTCGAACAGATACATCGGCCGCCATTCGCCAGCAACCTTGGCCCGCAGCATGTAGCCATCCGCCTGCACTTCGATGCGATACGGTTCATGCGGCGTGGATTGCTCGGCGTCGGTATCGAGCACCAGCGGTGCGGTCGGCACCATGCCACCGAAGCCGACGTCGGTGATGTAGCGCACGTCGTCAATGGTCACCAGGCTCAAGCGGTGAGTGCGCGCCGTCCAGCTGCCCTCGGGCTGATTCATGACCACGCGCCCGCTGATCCCCCGCGCATCGAACCCCAGCTCCAGCAGCAAGGCCAGAAACAGGTTGTTCAGCTCGTAGCAGTAACCGCCACGGGCGTCATTAAAAACTTTGCGTTCGATGGACGGCAGATCGATCAGGACGGGCTCGCCACTCAGCGTCGACAGGTTTTCGAATGGAAAGGCGCCGGTATGGCGCAGTTGCAACAGGCGCAGGGTTTCGAGGGTCGGTGCCGGGGGCGCATCGAATCCCAGGCGTTGCAGGTACTGTTTCAGATTCGTCAGGCGTGGCTCGCTCATGGCTGGGTCCTTCTGCATGGGGGCGCGGATCGTTCCGCCGATGGTCGCCATGTATACGGGATCCGGGCATCGAATCGACAATTGAATTAACCAATCACCTGCTAGCGCCTTTTACGCGAATCGATGCGAATCCACGTCGGCGCGTGGTCGCTGGCATGCGGTTCGTTGCGCACCCAGGCATCCACACCGGCCTCGTGCAGATAGGGGCTCAGCTTCGGATTGAGCAGCAGATGGTCGATCCGCAGCCCGGAGTTCTTCTGCCAGTGTTGGCGGAAATAATCCCAGAAGGTATACAGCCGATCTTCGGGATACAGATGCCGCAACGAATCGGTCCAGCCCTGATCCAGCAATCGCTGATAGCACTCGCGGCTTTGCGGTTGCAACAACGCATCCTTGAGCCACGAACGGGTGTTGTAGATATCCAGATCGGTGGGCACCACGTTGTAATCGCCAGCCAGTACCACCGGATGATCGCTGCTTTGCAGATCCTTGGCGTATTTGATCAGACGTTCGAACCAGGCCAGTTTGTAGTCGAACTTCGGCCCCGGTTGCGGGTTGCCATTGGGCAGGTACAGGCACCCCACCAACACCCCGTGCACCGCCGCCTCGAGGTAGCGGCTGTGTTTATCGTCGGGATCGCCGGGCAGGCCGCGCCGGCTCTCCAGCGGTTGCGTATCACGGGCAAGAATCGCCACGCCGTTCCATGACGCCTGTCCGTGCCAGATGGCGCCATAACCGGCGGCCTCCAGATCGGCGGCAGGAAACGCGCTGTCCACCAGTTTCAGCTCCTGCAAGCAGACGATGTCCGGCTGCTCGCGCCTGAGCCACTCCAGCAGGTTCGGCAGTCGGGCCCGCAAGCCGTTGACGTTGAACGTGGCAATGCGCATTTTTTTCATCGTCCGGATTCCTGCCATTGACCGATAAAAACTGTGACATCCACCCACCGCGACGGTTGCGTCTGATCCATCCAGTACGGCGTAATAAGCCATCGCCCGATCGCCGAGAATCTCCACATGCAAACCACGCTGCAAGGCCAGGGCATCATCCTGCGCCCGCTTCAATACTCCGACGCCGATGCCCTGCTCCGCGCTGCCGCCGACGGTGAACTGTGGAATCTCACGGTCACCGTGGTGCCGTCAGCCTCTACCGTCGACGCTTACCTGAAGAAAGCCCTCGACGGCCGTGAGGCTGGGACGGTCATGCCGTTTGTCATCGTGCTGAAGGAAACCGGCGAAGTGATCGGCTCGACCCGCTTCTGGAAGATCGACCCGCTCAACCGCAAGCTGGAGATCGGCAGCAGCTGGATTTCGGGACGTTTTCAGAAAACCTTCGTTAACACCGAAGCCAAGTACCTGATGCTGCGCCACGCCTTCGAGGTGCTCGATTGCGTGCGGGTGCAGTTCACCACCGACGAAAACAACCAGAAGTCGCGCAATGCGATCCTGCGGCTCGGCGCGCAGCAGGAAGGCATCGTCCGCCACGAACGCATCATGCCGGACGGCCGCAAGCGCAACTCGGTACGCTTCAGCATCATCGATGACGAATGGCCGCAAGTGCGCGTGAACCTGGAACGCAAACTCGCGGATTACGGCCTGCGCTGAACGGTCAGACGCGATTGCGCAGCCATTGCAGGAAGCCTTTCTTCGGCGCCGCTACCGGCGTTTCTTCGGTCAGGGATTGCGCCTTGTGCAGACGGAAATCGAGCAGCGCCTGCATCGCGTCGTTGATGTCGTGACGGGCGTCCAGGCACGGCTTGAGATAAGACTTTTCGATGCGGTACAGCGCACAGAAAGTCTTGGCAGAGAAGTCGGCCGGCAATGATGTATCGGACAGAATCCCCGCCTCGCCGATCACTTCGCCCGGGCCCATCCGCCCGGACTCGAACGGTGTGCCGTGGCGTTTGAGCGTCACCGAGACCACGCCGGACTCGATGATGAACAGGTGATCGCTGACCTCGCCGCCCGCGAGGATCACCTCGCCGGCACGGAAAGTCTGCAGGGTCATGTTCTGGCTGAAGGTTTCCTTCTCCTCCTGACGCAGCGTGGAGAAAATCGGCGAGCTGTCGAGCAACGCCCGTGGCCTTGAGAGATTGCTCGGCACGCCAGGCTCATCGCTCGACAGCAGATTGACCCCGGACGCCTGCAGGTGCCGGAACGCCAGGTCGAACAGCTGATTGCGCACCACACGTTTTTCGCTCATCGAGGCGACAAACCCGCTGATTTCATATTCGGTGCCGGCACTGCTGGAGTTCTTCAGCGCAACGCTCGGCGCGGGGCTCTCCAGCAATTGGCGGCAACCCTGCATCGCCCGCTCCAGGGCATCAATCACCGAGCTGGGCCGAGCATGGGGACTGACCTGCACGCTGACGGCAACCCCGAACATATTGCTCGGCCGGCTGAAGTTGATGATCTTGGCCTTGGCCGCCAGCGAGTTGGGAATCACCGCCATGCTGCCCTGACTGGTTTGCAGCCGCGTGGCGCGCCAGTCGATGTCGGTGACCCGGCCTTCGGTGCCGTCGATGGAGATCCAGTCATCCAGTTGATAAGGCTTGGTGGTGTTGAGCACGATCCCGGAAAACACGTCACTCAAGGTACTCTGCAACGCCAGACCGACGATGATCGCCAACGCCCCGGACGTCGCCAGCACGCCTTTGACCGGCAGGTCCAGCACGTAGGCCAGCGCCGCAATGATCGCAATCAGGAAGATCACCGCGCCCAGCAGATCCTGCAACAGCCGCCCGGTGTGCCCGACCCGCTGCATCATCACCGCGCCGATCAACACCGTCAGGGTCCGCGCGCCGAACAGCCACCAGCCAATCTGCAACCCGGTCGCCGCCAGGTGCAACGGCACGTTGTCTGCCCACGGCGCCGGCTCCATCGGGTTGAGCCCTTCGTTGAACAGCAGAATGCTGAACAGGGCAAAAATCAGCACCCGCACCAACAGTTTCCACGCGCTGCCGTGGGAGCTGATCAGACGCCACAGACCGAGATCGATCAGGATCAGGATCAAGGCGCAAAACAATGGATGATCGGTGAGCAGAGACAGCATCAAACAACTCCGACAGGGGCCAGTCGCGAGAAGATCGCACAGATTGGGCTCAGTGTAGGAGTAATTGATTTGGCGGGATGAGCGCCACGGCGCGCGCTCAAAAAAAACCGGCAGGCGCGCGTGGCGCCTGCCGGTTTTTTCAGCCGTGCATCTGGCCGAAACGGCCGGACTGGAAGTCGGCGAAAGCCTGATGGATTTCCTGCTCGGTGTTCATCACGAACGGGCCGTGGCCGACAATCGGCTCGTCGATCGGCTCGCCACTGAGCAACAGCACCACCGCGTCCTGGCTGGCTTCGAGGGTGATGCGATCGCCATCACGCTCGAACAGCGCCAACTGCCCTTCGCGCATCGTCTCCACACCGTTGATCTGTACCGAACCCTTTAACACCACCAGTGCGGTGTTGCGGCCTTCGTGCAGATCGAGCGAGAGCAACTTGCCGGTGCTCAGCCGCAGATCCCACACATCGATAGGCGTGAACGTGCGGGATGGCCCCTTGTGACCGTCGAACTCACCGGCGATCAGACGCAGGCTGCCGGCGCCGTCCTTGAGCGCGATATTCGGAATCTCACTGTCCAGAATGGTCTGGTAACCGGGCGCGGCCATTTTGTCCTTGGCCGGCAGATTCACCCACAGCTGCACCATTTCCAGGTTGCCGCCGGTTCGAGCGAAGTTTTCCGAATGGAATTCCTCATGCAGGATTCCGGAAGCCGCCGTCATCCATTGCACATCGCCCGGGCCGATGGTGCCGCCGCTGCCGGTGGAATCGCGGTGCTGCACTTCGCCTTCGTAAACGATGGTCACGGTCTCGAAGCCACGGTGCGGATGCTGACCCACGCCACGGCGTTCGGTGGTCGGGGTAAATTGCGCCGGGCCGGCGTGGTCCAGCAGCAGGAACGGGCTGACGTGCTTGCCCAGGTTGTCGTAGGAAAACAGGGTACGCACCGGAAACCCATCGCCGACCCAGTGGCCGCGAGGGCTGGTGTAGATACCGATAAGGTTTTTCATGGTGGACTCCGTCATCAGGTTGATCATGGAGCGATCATAAATTCGCCACGTATTTAGTACTAGTCAGCCAAAACCGTCCTCATCGTTCTATTGGTGGAACGATACCGATTGCGGTGATTCGTGACTTTCAGTCAACAGTACTTTGCCCCGACAGCGGTTTTTCCCAGGGAATCAGACGCGGATACTCCTGCCCATTCCCACTGCAACCCTGGAGTCCTGCATGTCTGTTCCCGCTTTCGGTCTTGGTACGTTTCGCCTGCAAGGTCAGGTGGTCATCGATTCGGTGAGCACTGCCCTTGAACTCGGTTACCGGGTCATCGACACCGCACAGATCTATGAAAACGAAGCTGACGTTGGCGAGGCCATCGCTGCCAGCGGCATCGCCCGCGAAGAACTGTTCATCACCAGCAAGATCTGGATCGCCAACTTCGCCAAAGACCGGCTGATCGAAAGCCTCAAGGAGAGCCTGCAAAAGCTGCAGACCGATTACCTCGACCTGACGCTGATCCACTGGCCGTCGCCGGAAGATCAGGTGCCGGTCGAAGAATTCATGGGCGCGCTGCTGGAAGCCAAACGCCTGGGCCTGACCCGACAGATCGGCGTGTCCAACTTCACCATCGACCTGATGAAACAGGCGATTGCTGCGGTCGGCGCGGAAAATATCGCTACCAATCAGATCGAATTGCACCCGTACCTGCAAAACCGCAAGGTCGTGGAATTCGCCCAGAGTCAGGGCATCCAGATCACGTCGTACATGACCCTGGCCTATGGCGAAGTGTTGAAGGATCCGCTGATCGTGCAGATCGCCGAGCGTCTGCAAGCCACCCCGGCGCAGGTCACCCTGGCGTGGGCGATGCAATCGGGTTACGCGGTGATTCCGTCGTCGACCAAGCGCGCCAACCTGCAAGGCAACCTCGGCGCCACGGCGCTGACCCTGAGCGACGCCGACATGGCGCTGATCGCCACACTGGACCGGGGTCATCGCCTGACCAGCCCCAAAGGCATCGCGCCGCAGTGGGATTGACCGATCAGGCCTGAAGCTGCTGCGCGAGGTCGTGCATGGCCACGCGCAGCAATTCGATGGCGGTCGTCAATGCCGCTTCGGGCTCATCGTCACGGCAAGCCTGTTCGAGCACCCGACACGCCGAAACCACGCGTTCGGCACCGATCATGTGCGCCCCGCCTGTGACGTGATGCGCCAGATCACGTAAATCTGCGCGATCACTTTTACGGCCCGAATCATCCAGACGCTTCAGCGTCGATGCGCAGACTATTCAGTACTTCCTCACGCAATTGCCCGATCAGCGGGTTATCCGCACCCGCCAGTTGCAACAGCGCACTCAGATCGAATTCGGCCACTGCCGGATCGTCTACGCTCTCGACTGGCGCTCCCCCGGATGCGGCGGCCATCAGCGCCTGGCTCAATTCACGCAGCAGCACCGGCTTGAACAGGCAATCGTCCATCCCGGCCGCCCGGCATCGCTGCTTCTCTTCCATCTGCGCATTGGCGGTAAATCCGAGGATCAGACAAGGCGCCCTGCCCGTCGCGGCCTCTTCCTGACGCACCGCTCGTGTCAGCTCGTAACCGTTGAGCCCCGGCATGTTGCAGTCGGTGATCAGTGCATCGAAGGCGTGCCCGCGCCAAAGCGCCAGCCCCTCCTCACCGCCACCGGCGTCAACGGCACGGTGCCCGAGTTCACTCAACTGCCGGCACAACAACAGGCGATTCACCGGATGGTCATCCACCACCAGCACGTTCAGCGAGTTAACCATCGTCGCCGCTGGCGCCGGTGCGGCCTCTTGCACAAGCGCCGCCAGCACCGGCAGTTCCATTCGCAGCATGACCTGAGTGCCCCTTCCCGGTTCGCTGGTCATCCACAAATCACCGCCCATCATCCGGCACAGGTTGCGGCTGATCACCAGCCCCAGACCAGAACCTCCATGCGCCACAGACTGATGATCGCCGACCTGCACAAACGGGCGGAACAACCGCTGCTGATCCTCGGCGCTGATCCCTCGGCCACTGTCTTCGATGATCACGCCCGCTTCAATCAGCCCGTCCTGTTCGCCGAACACGCGCAGGCGCAGGCTCACCTCGCCGTCCTCGGTGAACTTGATTGCATTGCTCAGCAGGTTCGACAGCACTTGTTTGAACCGCAGGGGATCGAGCATCACCACGACGTTGCTGCGCTCATCCATTTCTACATGCCACAACAATTGTTTCTGCCGGGCCAGGCCTTCGAAAATCCGACACACCGACGCCACCACTTCATGCAGATTGACGCGCTCGGGGGCCAGCGACAGATGCCCGGACTCGATGCGTGCGATGTCGAGGATATCGCCGATCAATGCCAGCAGTTGCTGCCCGGCGCTGGACGCCACCTCGATCGCCTGGCGATCGGTCACGCCTTCATCGGCACGCTTGAGGGCCAGTTCGAGCATGCCGATCAGGGCGTTCATCGGTGTGCGGATTTCATGGCTCATGGTCGCCAGAAACGTGCTCTTGGCGCGATTGGCTTCATCGGCCGCGTCCTTGGCCTCCTGCAATTGCCGTAGCCATTGCTGGCGCTGGCGGATCTGCCGACGCTGAAAGCCGATCCAGCCCAACGCCAACAGCAACAGCCCCGCCGCCACTGCAAACCCGCGCAGTATTTGCGTTTGATGACGCTGCCAATAGCTGTCTTGCAGCACCACGTTACGACTCCAACGCGCGACCAGACCGTCGATTTCCTGGGGTGCGATGCTCAGCAGTGCCTTGTTCAGAATCGATTGCAGCTGCGGGGCCTCAAGCGACGTCGCCATGGCAACCCGCGCCGGCAAATCACCCAGCGTGGAGACAATCCGCAAACGATCGCGGTACTGGTGATCGATCTGGTAGCGCGCCACCAGCAACGAACTCAATGTCGCGTCAGCCTTGCCGTCGAGCAGCGCCTGCGTGCCGTCGGCCGGACTTGGCAACTCGATCAGGCGGATCTGCGGCACGTTCTCCAGCAGATAATCGTGCAACGGACTACGGCGATAAAGCGCCAGACGTTTACCCGCCATGTCGTCCAGACTGCGCGGAGCCTGCGCCTTCGAGTCGGTAATGAGCACAAAGGGGCTGTTCACGTACGACCGAGTGAACAGCATTGCAGTTTCGCGCTCGCGGCTCGGTGTCATCACCGGCAACAGGTCCAGCTCACCGCTTTTGAGCTGCTCGACCTGATGATCCAGAGTTTGACCGCGCACCACCTCGAAGGTCAGGCCGCTGCGCTGACTGATCAGGTTGAGCAATTGAGCGGCCAGACCACTGAAACGGCCATCGGCGTCAAAGTATGTCAGCGGGGCAAAATCATCGACAGCGCCGACCCGTATCACCGGATGCTGATCCAGCCATTGTTGCTCGCTGTCGCTCAGGCTCACCCGCGACTGCGCCGCCATGTCGGCGCGACCGGCGCTCCAGCGCAGCTCCATGGCCAGGCGCTGCTCCATGGGAATGGCCAGCAGGGCCTTGTCGACCAGACGTTTCAAACGCGGGTTGCTGCGGGCCAGGGCAAAGCCGAAAGGGTTGGCATCAAGGCCCGAAGGCCCGGCCAGTTGCAAGTCGTTGTGAAAATGGGTGTTGATCAGGTAACTGGCGCTGATGAAGTCGCCCAGGTACAGATCATCCCGACCGAACGCGACAGCGCCGAGGGCATCGAGAATCGATCGATAACGCTGCAGGGAAGCTTGCGGGTAAGCCTCTTCGATGGTCGAGGCTGGCAGGTAGTCGTCCACCATGGCAATGCGCTTGCCAGCCAGATCGCCAGGCAACGGATTGTCGATCCGAGTGACCCACATCGGCTGATCTTCAGCGTAGGCACGGGACAGCATCAGGCGAGGATTAGCGTCTTCAAACTTGTTCGACGTGCCCAGAAGGTGCACTTTACCAGCCACGAGCGCAGCCATGGCGCTTGCGCGGTCGGGATAGCACCAGACTTCGACGCCGATGTTCAAAATCTGTGCAATCGCGTCGGCGTAATCGGCCGTAAGACCTTCCAGTTCATGGCGTTTGCGGGTCAACTCAAACGGCGGGTAATCCGGCCAGGAGGCGCCGATGCGCAATACCGGGTTGGCGCTCAGCCACTGTTTATCCTGCTCATCAAGGCGGACCTGCACGCCTTCCAGACGGGTGCGGGAGACTATTTCCAGCCTTTGCGCGCTAGTCGCCGCCTGCGCTGTGCCCGCAAGCAGCATCAGCAGCAGGACGCATCGCAAAAGGCTCATCATGGGGATCCTCTCAGAGCAAATGGTTGCGAATGGCAAACTCTCGCAGTACCACCGACGACTTGATCCCGAGCTTGAGCATCAAGCGGGTCTTGTAGGTGCTGATGGTTTTGTGACTTCGGTTCATATCCTCGGCAATCTGCTTGTTCGATATACCTCGCGCCAGCTCTATCAGGATTTGCAACTCGCGATCGGACAGCGACGCGATCAGCTTGCCTTCATCACTGTGCAACTCAGTCTGCCCTGCGGTGACGTTCGGCAAGTCCAGGAAATAGCTATAGCCCGCGCGGACAGCCTTGATCGCACTCTGCAGCTGCTGCAATTCGGCGGATTTGGTGACGAAGGCCATCGCACCGGCTCGCCGGCAACGCATCAGAAATTGATCGGGATTGGCAGTGGAAAAAACCACGACTTTACAGGACAGTCCGACTTTCTTTAGGTGCTCCAGCGTTTCCAGGCCACCCGGGCCTGGTAAGTTCAGATCGAGCACCATGAGATCCGGCTCGTATAAACGGACCAACGACACCACCTCACTACTGTCCGAGGTGACATAAACCGGCTTGTAGCCGAGCGACTCCAGAACCAGGCGAACGGCACTGACCACAACGGGATGATCATCGACGATCAATGCTGAACCCATGAACACTCCCGGGGCGAATACATGACATGACGCCACCGATCTTGCATGAACGGGACTATTGGTAGCTGCGCCACAACTGTTACACGCTGTGCACGTTGCTTCACCTGTCAGATCTGACAGTTGTGCGCCAGACCGATCTGTGATCGAACACGCGAAGAGCGCCCAAGCGATGCCTCGACTGAGGTCATCAACTGCTCGATGGCTCGGATGGATGGCAACGGCGCAGGACTGGTGATGATCTTTGCCCCGAATTGCCGGGGAACACCTGAAGAATCCGCCGGCTCACCATAGACCAGCGCCCGCCGGATTTGCGGATGGTCAAACAGGAAACCGCGAAGATCCGCGATCCCGACCGCCAGTTCGGCGTTGATCACCAGGACATCGAACGGCTGACAGCCGTAGTCGACCAGCGTCAGCAGTTCGGCAAGGTTTTGCACCGGTGCAATACGGTAGTAATCGAGGCCGTTGAACATTCGTTCGATCTTCATCCGCTGAAAATGCTGCAAGTCGGCGATCAGGATACGCAGGGTTTTGTCGGTCAACGTGGAGGTCCGGGTAGTCGCTTCAAGTGGCGGCAAGACTACCCAAGCGCCGAGGCGCACTCTGTAGGACTTTTCCGAAAAACACCGTCATTCATCCGCATTGAACGCTTTATTCCGTAGTGCTCGGACTCCAGAAAGCCTGCACCACCAGGCTTGAAGTGGAAATCCGCTTCACCAGTGCATCCAGCTCATCGCCGTCCACCGAAGTGGTCGCCAGCGTCGCTTCGATCTCGATTTCATCGGCCCCGAAGGCGTGCACATCGACGTCACTGGCCGGGTAGTTGCTGCGTTCGAGCTCGGCTTCAAGCAAGGCGAACACGGCCGTTTGCTGCGAACGCCGGGCGATGACGTAGACGATGTTGGTGACTTCCGCCGAGACCACATCGAGCGGCTGACGGTTGATGTTGTTGACGATCGGCCGCAGCAAGGTATTGGCGGCGAGCACGAACAAGGTGCCCAGCACCGCTTCGGCCAGCAGGTCGGCACCAGCGCAGGCGCCGACGGCCGCCGAGGTCCAGAGCGTGGCGGCGGTGTTGAGGCCGCGCACGTTGCCCTCTTCGCGCATGATCACCCCGGCACCGAGAAAGCCGATGCCGGAGACCACATACGCGACCACCCGGACCGCGCCTTCGACACCGGCGAGACGGTTGGCCATGTCGACGAAAATCGCCCCGCCGACCGCCACCAGCACATTGGTGCGCAAGCCCGCCGTGCGTTGCCGGTACTGGCGCTCGAAGCCGATCAGGCCGCCGAGGATGAACGCCGCGCTGAGGCTGACCAAAGTGTCGAGCAATGAGGTGAGGTTGAGATTGTTGATCGCTTGCATGTCGAACTCCTTGAAACCGCCCCCCTTGCTCCCACAAGGGGGGAATCTTGCCTGTTACTGCCAGCCGAAGCGGCGGATGTAGAAGCCTTTGACGGCCTGGGTCAGTGCCATGTACGCCAGCAGGATCACCGGCAGGAACACGAAGTACATCGACGGCAGCGCCTGCAATTTGAAGTAGTGCGCCAGCGGCCCCATCGGCAGGAAGATGCCCACGGCCATGATGATTCCGGTCATCACCAGCAACGGCATGGCCGCGCGGCTTTGCAGGAACGGAATCTTCGGCGTGCGGATCATGTGCACGATCAGCGTCTGGGTCAGCAGCCCCACCACGAACCAGCCGGACTGGAACAGGGTCTGGTGATCCGGGGTGTTGGCATCGAACACGTACCACATCAAGGCGAACGTTGTGATGTCGAAGATCGAACTGATCGGACCGAAGAACAGCATGAAGCGCCCGACATCGCCCGGCTGCCAGCGTTGTGGCTGTTTCAGCATCTCGTCGTCGACGTTGTCGAACGGGATCGCAATCTGCGAAATGTCATACAGCAGGTTCTGCACCAGCAGGTGCATCGGCAGCATAGGCAGGAACGGAATGAACGCGCTGGCCACCAGCACCGAGAACACGTTGCCGAAGTTCGAGCTGGCGGTCATCTTGATGTACTTGAGCATGTTGGCGAAGGTCCGGCGCCCTTCCAGCACGCCCTCCTCCAGCACCATCAGGCTCTTCTCCAGCAGGATGATGTCGGCCGCTTCCTTGGCGATGTCCACTGCGCTGTCCACGGAAATCCCGATATCTGCGGTGCGCAGCGCCGGGGCGTCGTTGATGCCGTCGCCCATGAACCCGACCACGTGACCATTACCCTTGAGGATGCGCACGATGCGCTCCTTGTGCGAAGGCGTCAGCTTGGCGAACACGTTAGTGGTTTCCACCGCCACGGCCAGTTCAGCGTCGCTCATGCGCTCGATGTCGTTGCCCATCAGCAGGCCTTGCTGGGCCAGGCCGACTTCGCGGCAGATCTTGGCGGTCACCAGCTCGTTGTCGCCGGTCAGCACTTTCACCGCCACGCCGTGTTCGGCTAGGGCCTTGAGTGCCGGGGCGGTGCTTTCCTTCGGTGGATCGAGAAACGCCACGTAACCGATCAGCGTCAGTTCCTGCTCGTCGCCCAGGCTGTAAGTGTCACGCCCCTCCGGCATCGACCGTGCTGCCACTGCTACCACGCGCAAGCCTTCAGCGTTGAATGCTGCGGTGACCTGACGGATTTTCGCCAGCAATTCATCGCTCAAGGCTTCGTCGACTTCACCGTGACGCACCCGGCTGCACACCGACAGAACCTCCTCCACCGCGCCCTTGCAGATCAGTTGATGCGGCTGGCCGCGCCCTTCCACCACCACCGACATGCGCCGGCGGTTGAAGTCGAACGGGATCTCGTCGACCTTGCGAAACGCCGTGCCAACCTTCAGCTCACGGTGGATTTCCACATGTTCCAGCACCGCCACGTCGAGCAGGTTTTTCAGGCCGGTCTGGTAATAGCTGTTGAGGTAGGCCATTTCCAGCACGTCATCGGAGTCTTCGCCCCAGACGTCGACATTGCGCGCCAGGAAGATCTTGTCCTGGGTCAGGGTGCCGGTCTTGTCGGTGCACAGCACGTCCATGGCGCCGAAGTTCTGGATTGCATCCAGTCGTTTGACGATGACTTTCTTGCGCGACAGGAACACCGCGCCTTTGGCCAGCGTCGAGGTGACGATCATCGGCAGCATTTCCGGGGTCAGGCCCACGGCAATCGACAGCGCGAATAGCAGCGCTTCGGTCCAGTCGCCCTTGGTGAAACCGTTGATGAACAACACCAGCGGCGCCATGACAAACATGAAACGGATCAATAGCCAGCTGACTTTGTTCACGCCTTGCTGGAACGAAGTAACCGCGCGATCAGTCGCCCCGACCCGCTGTGCCAGCGCACCGAAATAGGTGCTGTTGCCGGTGGTGAGAATCACCGCCACCGCCGTCCCTGACACCACGTTGGTGCCCATGAACAGGATGTTGTCGAGCTCCAGCGGATTGCGCGTGTCGCGATCGGCCTGACGCGGGAATTTCTCCACCGGCATCGATTCACCGGTCATCGCCGCCTGGCTGACGAACAGGTCCTTGGCGCTGAGCACCCGGCAATCGGCAGGAATCATGTCGCCGGCCGACAGCACAATGAGATCGCCGGGCACCAATTGCTTGATCGGCAATTCAGCGCGCGGCGCATCCCGGCGCAGCACCGTGGCGGTGTTGCTGACCATCGCTTTGAGCGCGTCGGCGGCCTGGTTGGATTTGCTTTCCTGCCAGAAGCGCAGCAGCGTCGACAGCACCACCATCGAGAAAATCACGATCGCGGCCTTGAGGTCTTCGGTCAGCCACGAGATCACCGCCAGCAGTGTCAGCAGCAGGTTGAACGGGTTTTTGTAGCAGTGCCACAGGTGGGTCCACCACGGCAGCGGTTGCTCGTGTTCGACTTCGTTGAGGCCATGCTGCGCGCGCAGCACATCGACTTCGAAATCGGTGAGGCCGTCGGTGTGGGTGCCGAGGTTCGACAGCAGCACGCCGCTGTCGCAATGGGCAGCGTCCACCAGCGTATTGGCGAGAGTCGGCGGCACTTCACGGCTGACCGTGGTGTCGTTGAGTGTTTCCAGCAAGGCCAGGCGACGGAAGTGCCGGGCGATGTGACGGGTCCGCAGAAAGCCTGCGAAAAATTCCTTGAGCGTAAGTTTCATGGCTGTTGCCCCTATGGTCAGCCGGGAAACCGTCGAGCAGGTACGTCCTCGTCTCGGGCACCGGAAAACCGGCACGGCAAGGCGTGGCGCGCCGGTCAGAAAAGACAGGCGTGTCGATAGGGCTGCAATGACGACGATGAAGTCGACTTCACAGGCTTTTCAGTGTCGATGAGAAGGACGTCGGGACATGACCGGGACCGGTCATGATCGGGATGCCGCTGCTCGCTGTTCGGCGAGACAACGGCACAAAGGAATGCGCGTTATCTTGCCGAGAATCCGCCGGTTACAAGGACCGGCCGACAACTGTCACTCGAACAAGTACCCACTGTGGGTCTCCGCTATTGATGAAAACGCGCGAAGCTTACGCCCCGATGTCTGGAGAGTAAACCCGCAAAAGGAAGTGTGTCGGGGAATGTGGCGGGTGTTCAGGAAGGGTTCAGGATTGCCCCCGAGATCGCCGAGATCGTTCCCACGCTCTGCGTGGGAACGATCAACGGTCTGGTTTAGCTGGCAGTCGCCAACAACAGATCCATCACCGAACGGCTGTGCCCGCGGTTCTTGCCATGCTCATACAGCGAGCCGGCAATCTCGTCCGCGCGGATCGGCAGGATCGACAGCAGCGTATCGCTCAGACCGTGGCTGGCCTGGCAGAAGCCCTGCATGTACAGACCGGCCTTGCAGCGCTCATCGGTGATCAGCCGGTAATTGCGGTCGACCTCGAAATCGCCCAGGTATTCCTCCAGCGGCGCCAGCAGTTTGCGATGCATCTGACGCTCGTAACCGGTGGCCAGAACGACCGCGTCGTAGGCACGCACGGTGACTTCGCCGGTGGCGTTGTTGCGCACGGTCAGTTCGATACCGCGCTCGGTGGCGGTGGCTTTCTCGACCGTGGTCAGAGTGCGGAACGCATGGCGCGCAACACCGGAAACCTTCTGGCGATAGAAGATGCCGTAGATGCGCTCGATCAGGTCGATGTCGACCACCGAGTAGTTGGTGTTGTGGTACTCGTTGACCAGACGCTCACGCTCGCTGCTCTTCTGCTGGAAGATCAGGTCGGTGAATTCCGGCGAGAACACTTCGTTGACGAACGGGCTGTCGTCCGCCGGTTTCAGGGCCGAGCCGCGCAGGATCATGTCGACCTGTACCGACGGGAACGAATCGTTCAAGTCGATGAAGGCTTCCGCCGCGCTCTGGCCGCCACCGATGATCGCGATGCTCATCGGCTGGTTGTTGTTGCACGGCTGCTTGGCCATCTCGGCCAGGTATTGCGAGTGATGGAACACCCGACCGTCGCCCTTCAGTGCCTTGAACGCCTCGGGAATGCGCGGCGTACCACCGGCGCTGACCACCACCGAACGCGCGGTGCGCACGAATTGCTGGCCTTCGGTATCACGGGAAATCACCCGCAGCGCTTCGACCTGATGGTTGTGCAGCACCGGCTCGATGGTCAGCACTTCTTCACCGTAGCGGCTCTGCTCGGTGAACTGCGCGGCGACCCAGCGCAGGTAGTCGTTGTACTCCATGCGGCAGGGGTAGAAGGTGCCGAGGTTGATGAAGTCCACCAGACGGCCGTGGTGCTTGAGGTAGTTGACGAACGAGTACGGGCTGGTCGGATTGCGCAGGGTCACCAGATCCTTGAGGAAGGAAATCTGCAACTCGCTCTGGGTCGACAGGGTGTTGCCGTGCCAGCTGTAGTTGGGTTGTTTGTCGAGAAACAGAACATCCAGTTCCCCCTGGGTCGGGCCGCGCTCCTGCAGAGCGATGGCCAGCGCCAGGTTCGAAGGGCCGAAACCGACGCCGATCAGGTCGTGAACGATGGGCGATGCAATTGCCTGTGTCATTTCCAGTGTCCTCTGGACGAAAAGCCTGAGTGACCTGACCGGCCTTGAGCAGGACAGCAGATCGTCTGTTGAGTAGGAACGAGGACAGTGAAATAAAATTTAACGACGACGGCTCAATGGGCGTCCCATTGTTTGATGCGCAGGCGGCAATGCTTCATGGCGTTGACGATGTGCTTTTCCACCAGAGCCTTGGAAATCCCTAGGTGTTCGGCAATCTCGGGGTGCGACAGACCTTCGATCTTGCGCAGCAGAAAACTTTCGCGGCACAGCGGCGAAAGTTCTGCCAGGGCACGCTGAAGCATCTCCAGGCGCTGACTGTGGTCGAAGGTACTGTGAGGGGACGGAGTGAAATAGCGTTCTTCGCTGTCGAGCACATCCAGTGATTCAACCTGACGCAGGGCATTGCGCCGATGGTCGTCGATTACCAGATTGAGCGCGGTGCGGTAGAGGAAAGCCCGGGGTTGCTCGATCGGCGTGTCGCTGGAGCGCTCCAGCACCCGCACATAAGCGTCATGCACCACATCTTCGGCGACCTGGCGGTTGCCGAGCTTGGCGTTCAGGAAACACACCAATTCGCGATAGTAGTTTTCCAACATGACTCCCGGCCGCGTGGGGTGCGGTTTCTGTCCTTGAGCCCGATCCTGACCGCCCAGTGGGCAGTAGCAAGATAGTGGCAACTTGAGGGGCGTAATTTATAGTAATTCTCATATAGATTTAAAGTAGTGATTCTCTTCACCAGACAAATAGTCCTGCCGGGCAACCTGTAACTTCGTGTGTGAGCACTTAAATTCCCTTGCGCATTCATCGTTTACAGGACAGCTCCCCGTGTCTGTCGTGCCTTGCGACAGCGTTCAGCGACCCACCGAACCTGTTCACCTGCTGAACGACGGGCCGAATTCCACTGGCCGGAACCCTGCATGAAACGTCCCCGCCCCGCCCGACGCGCCCTGTTCGTTGCCCTTTGCCTGATCCCTGTCATCGCTGTTGCTGCATGGCAGGTGTTGCCGCCGGGCCGCGAGACCCTCGCCACCGTTCAAGTGACACGCGGCGATATCGAAAACAGCGTGACTGCACTCGGCACCCTGCAACCGAGGCGCTATGTGGATGTCGGTGCCCAGGCGTCCGGGCAGATCCAGAAAATTCATGTCGAGGCCGGCGATGTGGTCAAGGAAGGCCAGTTGCTGGTGGAAATCGACCCGTCCACGCAAAAGGCCAAGCTCGACGCAGGCCGGTTCTCCATCGAGAACCTCAAGGCGCAGTTGCAGGAGCAACGCGCCCAGCATGAGCTGGCGCAGCAAAAGTACCAGCGCCAGCAAAAACTCGCCGCCGGCGGCGCCACCCGCGAGGAAGACGTCCAGACCGCCCGGGCCGAAGTGCGCGCCACGCAGGCGCGCATTGACATGTTCCAGGCGCAGATCCGCCAGGCGCAAGCCAGTCTGCGCAGCGACGAAGCCGAGCTCGGCTACACGCGCATCTATGCGCCGATGTCCGGCACGGTGGTGGCGGTAGGCGCCCGGGAAGGCCAGACGCTCAACGCGCAACAGCAGACCCCGCTGATTCTGCGGATCGCGCGGCTCTCCCCGATGACCGTGTGGGCCGAAGTCTCCGAGGCCGACATCGGTCACGTCAAACCGGGCATGACCGCTTACTTCACCACCCTCAGCGGCGGCAGCCGTCGCTGGAGCAGTACCGTACGGCAGATTCTGCCGGTGCCGCCGCGCCCGCTCGAACAGAGCCAGGGCGCCAGCCCCACCAGCGGTCGCAGTGGCAGCGAACGAGTGGTGCTTTACACGGTATTGCTGGATGTCGATAACGCCGATAACACCCTGATGACCGACATGACCGCCCAGGTGTTCTTCGTTTCGCAGCAGGCACAAAACACCCTGACCGTGCCCACCGCCGCCCTGCAACACAGCGCTCGCGCGGACTGGCAACTGGCGCAGGTGGTCGCCGCCAATGGCGAGGTTCAATCCCGGGAAGTCCGTACCGGCATCCGCGACCGCTTGCGCACGCAGGTTCTTGAAGGACTTGTCGAAGGCGATCATGTCCTGAGCAGCCCGGCCACTGGCAACGGAGGCTGAATGCAAACGCCCCTGATTGACCTGCGGCAGATCCGCAAAGCCTATGGCGGCGGCGACAGTCCGCGGGTGGAAGTGCTGCGCGGCATAGATCTGTCGATTCATGCCGGCGAATTCGTGGCGATCGTCGGCGCGTCCGGTTCCGGCAAATCGACACTGATGAACATCCTCGGCTGCCTCGACCGACCGACCAGCGGCGAATACCTGTTTGCCGGTGAAGAGGTCGCGCGGCTGGACACCGACGCTCTGGCCTGGCTGCGACGCGAGGCGTTCGGCTTCGTGTTTCAGGGCTATCACCTGATTCCGTCCGGTTCGGCCCAGGAAAACGTCGAAATGCCGGCCATCTACGCAGGCACACCGGCCGCCGAACGCCACGCCCGAGCCCATGCGTTGCTGACTCGCCTGGGCCTTGCCGGGCGCACCGCCAACCGCCCGCACCAACTCTCCGGCGGACAGCAGCAGCGGGTATCGATTGCCCGTGCGCTGATGAATGGCGGTCATATCATTCTCGCCGACGAACCCACCGGTGCACTCGACAGCCAAAGCGGCGCCGAAGTCATGACCCTGCTCGATGAACTGGCGGATCAGGGCCATGTGGTGATTCTCATCACCCACGACCGCGAAGTTGCGCAACGCGCCAAGCGCATCATTGAGATCCGCGACGGCCTGATCATCAGCGACACCGCCGATCCGTCATCGCCCCCCTCGCCCGCCTCCGGCTCCGGTGCGTTGCAAGCTGTGGATCTGCGTGAGCGCCTGAACACCGGCAGCACCCAGACCGGCGCCTGGAAAGGCGAATTGGTGGACGCCGTGCAAGCGGCCTGGCGGGTGATGTGGGTCAACCGCTTTCGCACTGCACTGACCCTGCTGGGCATCGTCATCGGCGTCGCGTCCGTGGTGGTGATGCTGGCGGTGGGCGAAGGCAGCAAGCGCCAGGTGATGGCGCAAATGGGCGCCTTCGGCTCCAACATCATTTACCTCAGCGGCGCCGCCCCAAACCCGCGCACGCCACCGGGCATCATCACCCTCGATGACGTTGCCGAACTGGCCGCCCTGCCCCAGGTGGAGCGCATCATGCCGGTCAACGGCTCGACCGCCGGCGTGCGCTTCGGCAATGCCGACCACACCAGTTACGTGGGCGGCAATGACACCAATTTCCCGACCATTTTCAATTGGCCGGTGGTCCAGGGCAGCTACTTCACGCAAGCCGACGAGGACAGCGCCGCTGCCGTGGCGGTGATCGGCACCAAGGTTCGCGACAAGCTGCTCAAGGATGTCGCCGATCCCGTCGGTCAATACATCCTGATCGAAAACGTACCGTTCCAGGTGCTCGGAGTCCTCGCTGAAAAAGGCTCCAGCTCCGGCGACTCGGACAGTGACAACCGGATCGCCGTGCCCTACTCCGCCGCCAGCATGCGCCTGTTTGGCAGCCGCAATCCCGAGTATGTGGTCATCGCCGCGCGGGACGCCCGCAAGGTCAAAGAGGCTGAGCAAGCCATCGAGCAATCGATGCTGCGCCGGCACAACGGCAAAAAGGATTTCGAGCTGACCAACAACGCCGCCATGATTCAGGCCGAGGCGCGAACCCAGGGCACGCTGTCGCTGATGCTCGGCGCGATCGCCGCCATTTCCCTGCTGGTGGGCGGTATCGGCGTGATGAATATCATGCTCATGACCGTGCGCGAGCGTACCCGGGAAATCGGTATCCGCATGGCCACCGGCGCCCGCCAGCGCGACATCCTGCGCCAGTTCCTGACCGAGGCAGTGATGCTCTCGGTAGTCGGCGGCGTTGCCGGGATCAGCCTGGCAATGCTGGTCGGTGGTGTGCTGCAACTCAGCGGCATCGCCATGGCGTTCCAGTGGATCGCGGTGTTCGGCGCCTTCGGTTGCGCGCTGGCCACCGGCGTCATCTTCGGTTTCATGCCTGCCCGCAAGGCCGCCCGGCTCGATCCGGTCAAGGCCCTCACCAGTGAATGATCGACCTATGAAAGCCCACCTGACACTTCTCGCCGCCAGCGTTTTGCTGGCGGCGTGCGGCAGCCCCGCGCCACGCCCCGACAACGGCCTGCAACCACCGCCCGCCTGGCAATCGCCCGAACATCCCGGCGCCAGCCAAAGCGATCGACAATGGTGGACTCATTTCGGTAGCACGGAACTCGATCATCTGATCGAACAGGCTCGACTGGGCAGCCATGACCTGGCCGCCGCCGTCGCCCGAGTGAGGCAGGCGCAGGCCAGCGCGACCATCGCCGGTGCGCCGCTGCTGCCCGAGGTCAAGGCCGGGCTGAATGCCAATCGCCAGAAACTCCTGCACGGCAAAGGCTACAGCCAGCTCGACGTGAACCCCGACAACCGCTCGCTGGATTACTACGACGCCGAGTTGAGTGCCAGTTACGAAATCGATTTCTGGGGCGGCAAACGCGCCGCCCGGGACAGCGCGGTGTTCGGTGTGCAAGCCAGTGAATTCGACCGTTCAACGGTGGAACTGACTCTGCAAAGTGCCGTCGCCAACAGCTACACCCAGGCCCTGGCGCTGCGCGAACAGGCGCGGATCGCCGAACTCAATCTGACCAATGCGCAAAGCGTTCTGCATCTGGTGCAGACCCGCTACGACGCCGGCAGCGCCACCGCGCTGGAACTGGCCCAGCAGAAAAGCCTGGTCGCCGAACAACAGCGCAAACTGCCGCTGGTACAACAACAGGCCCGCGAGGCACTGATCACCCTGGCCGCGCTGCTCGGCCAACCGGTGCAGGAGCTGCCGACACCCCGGCAGGCATTCGCTCAACTGCAATGGCCGGACATCGCCAGCGGTGTGCCCAGCGATCTGCTGCAACGGCGCCCGGACATCGCCAGCGCCGAAGCCAGACTGGCCGCCGCCCAGGCCGATGTGACCGTCGCCCGCGCCGCCATGCTGCCCAAGGTCACGCTGACCGCCAGCCTCGGCACCGGCGCGGACCTCGCATCGAATCTGCTGCGCACGACCTTCTACAACCTGTCGTCAGGTCTGGTGGCACCGATCTTCAACAATGGCCGCCTGCGTGCCGAACGCGACAAGGCCACGGCGCGCCAGGAAGAATTGCTGGAGACCTATCGCGGCGCAATCATCAATGGCTTTGCGGACGTGGAAAAAGCTCTTACGAGCATCCGCGGCCTCGATGAACAGCGTCAATGGCAAGGCGAGGAACTGCGCCAGGCACAGACCGCGTTCGATATCGCCCAGAGCCGCTATCAGGCCGGTGCCGAGGATCTGCTGACGGTGTTGCAGACTCAGCGCACGCTGTATGCCGCCCAGGACATGAACGTGCAGCTGCGGCTGTCACGCCTGCAGGCCAGCATCGCGCTGTACAAGGCGCTGGGCGGGGGTTGGCAAGTCATCTGAACAGCGCTTTGTTCAAGGCAAAAAAAATCGCAGCCCGACGCTGCGATTTTTTTTGCCTTCAGAGTTGCCGCCCCTTGACCTTCAGGTGCCTGGCGTACCACGGCCGCTGCGGCACTTTGCGGAACAGGTCGGCCATGTTGTCTTCATCGCCGAACGTGATGCGCAATGCCAGCTTCATGGTTTCCGGGTCCATCTCCACCGAGCGTCCTGCCTGAAGGCCGGGAACGGTGCTGCAACCATGGGTGTCGGGGCCGAGCCACGGATCATCGACCTCGACCCAGCGCCCCGGTGCAAACCATTGGACGCCATTGACTTGCAGGCGGCTCACTTCACCTGGATGAAAGCGTTCGTGAGCGCGATACCAGTCTTCGATGCGGTCGTCGATCCAGCCATGGAAACGCCAGAACACCGGGTTCACATGGGAGGAAAACGGATCGCCGAGAAAATCGTTTTCCGGGGCATACCAGCGCGCCGCGAAATCAGCCTGATCGCGAGCCATCGGCACTGGAATATCATTGGATGGATCACGGGCCACCGATGCCCAGCGCATGTGCAGCCAGTCGTGCAGGCCCAGCTCGACTTCCGAGCCGAACTGGCCGAGCGTCAGCTTCGAGAGATAGCGCGGATCGGTGTACTGCGATTCCCAGACCTGGAAATTGCTGTGGTAGGTCTCGGCCGTCTTGATGTCGCTGACCCACTGTGTGTATTCGTCATCGCCTTCCGTCAGCCAGGTCGGCGGCAAGGCATCGCCGTCGTGGTTGTCGAAGTAGCGGGCGAACCCCAGACGATCACGCTCGAGTTCCGGTTGCGGCGCGGGGAATTTCAACCAGGACGGCAAGTCCTGCATTGAGCGGGCGGTGCCCAGCATGTGCCGGTGCATGAAGAAAAAGTCGATGCCCGAGCCGTTGCGATCCTTGCGCGGACCGCGCGCATCACGCTCCTTGTAACGCGGGCCGGGTTGCCAGCCGATGCCGCGCAACGCGTCGCGTTTTTTCTCGGACAGTTTGTGCCACTTGTCCCGCGAGGCATGCCAGAGCTGGTGAAACAGGCGATGCTCGGGCGATACCAGCCACGCCAGCAACGTCGGGTTCAGACCGGTTCGCTCACGCGCCTCGGGGAAACGGCGTTTGATGGCGATGAACCGGTTATCGAGCTCCGGCAAACCCAGCGGCCGATCCAGGCGCAGCACCTGCCCGGTGAACGTGCCGCTGCCGGCATTGCCGAAGGCCGCCCAGACTTCGTCCAGTTTGACATCGAGCTCGTAGACCGCCGGCGCCTGTGGCTGGTCCGTGCGCATCAGACGCCAGTACAACTGCGCGCCATTACCCGAGACCAGATCGCCAATGACGTCATAGCGGGGCAAACCGTCGCCCCGCAACCGCGCGCCGGTGTCGAGACAGCCGCGCAAGCCGCGCCCACGCTGGGCAATATCGAGAAACAACTCCAGGCCTTCACGGGGCAGGCCGTCGAGCCCGGCATCGGCGCCTGTGAAACGGATGTCCCAGACACCGCGCAGGTTATCGGCCAACTGCTGGCCGGCAGTGTCCGCCAGATCCACCGTGGCCTCGCCCGGCGTGATCGGCTCCTCCTCGCGGGTCAGCTCACGATGTGCATAAAAAGCGGCAGGCAGCGCAGCGCCCGTGAGTGCCATGCCCGCCATGAACCAGCGTCGAGAGATCGTCATTGCCCTACCTGTGTCAGCCATGAAGCAGGCTTTATCCAAGCTAGAACGTTTGCTGGTGCGACAAATTTATCGCCTGCCCGAAAAGATCTCCGAACGCCCGGACCGCGTTCGCGCGGTCTTTTGCCGCCTCGCTAAATTCTTTGCCTCCCCAGTCGTTCCTCCCAGATAGCAAAGGCCCCTGCGCCTGTACCTCGACGGCGAACCTGAATGAGATGGCAATGACAAAACCGCGTTCGAAAAAGGCTCTATACATCGGCCTGCCGCTGGCCTTGGCGATCAGCGCCGGCGCAGGCTTTCTGGCCTGGGATTACTGGTTCAGGGACAACCCCGGCTACCCGGTCAAGGTGATGAAACAGGCCACCGAACTGCAGGAGCGGATCCTGTCGTTCGACAGCCACATCACCGTGCCCTTGAGTTTCGGCGCCCATGGCAATGAAGCCGACAAGGACGGCTCCGGGCAGTTCGACCTGATCAAGGCCAACCGTGGACGGCTGTCCGGCGCGGCGCTGACGGTGTTCGGCTGGCCGGAAATGTGGAACGGCCCGAACGCGCCTCACCGCCCCACCGACGGTTTCGTCGAAGAGGCCCGCAATCAACAGGAAGTGCGCTACAAGATCATCTCGGGCCTGGTGCGCGACTTCCCCAATCAGGTCGGCATCGCCTATACCCCTGACGATTTCCGCCGCCTGCATGGCGAAGGCAAGTTTGCGATTTTCATCAGCATGCTCAACGCCTACCCGCTGGGTAACGACCTGAGCAAACTGGACCTGTGGGCCGGTCGTGGCATGCGCATGTTCGGCTTCAGCTATATCGGCAACAACAGCTGGGCAGACTCCTCGCGCCCGTTGCCGTTTTTCAATGATTCCCCGGATGCGCTGGACGGCCTCTCGGACATCGGCAAACAGGCCGTGCACCGCCTCAATGACCTGGGCGTGATCATCGACGTCTCGCAGATGTCGACCAAGGGCCTGGAGCAGGTTGCGCAACTGAGCCGTACACCGCTGGTGGCTTCGCACTCCGCGCCGAGAGCGGCGGTGGACATTCCGCGTAACCTAAGCGACAAGGAACTGCAGCTGATCAAGAACAGCGGCGGCGTGGTGCAGGTGGTCGGTTTCTCGCAGTACCTCAAACCGCTGACCCAGGGCACCCAGGACAAACTCAACGCCCTGCGCGCCCGCTTCGATCTGCCGCCTCTGCCGAACCTGGCCATGGCGCTGATGCCGGGCGACCCGATCATCACCGCCTGGTCGGAACAGAAACTCGGTCAGTACGCCAGCGGCCTGTACGGAATTCTCGAAGAGGAACCGAAAGCCACCCTGAAGGACTTCGGCGACGCCATCGACTACACCGTGCGCAAGATCGGCATCGACCACGTCGGCATCTCTTCGGACTTCAATGACGGCGGCGGAATCAAGGGCTGGGAAAACGTCGGCGAGATCCGCAACGTCACCGCCGAACTGATCCAGCGCGGTTACTCCGAAGCCGACATCGCCAAGCTGTGGGGCGGCAACTTCCTGCGGGTCTGGGATCAGGTGCAGAAAGCCGCCAAACCTGCCCTGATCTCCCGTCAGGACACGACCCGACCATGACTGACCGCCGCACTTTTCTGAAGCAGGCCGGCGTACTGGCCGCCGCTCTGCCTCTGGGCGTGAGCCTGGCTGAACCGGCCCGCGCCGCCGCTTCGCCGCAGGACAAATGGTTGGCCTTGCGCGGGATGTTCGAACAGGATCCGGACGCGATCCACTTCGCCAACTTCCTGGTGACATCGCACCCAAGGCCCGTGCGCGAGGCTATCGCTCGCCATCGTGCGGACATCGACCGCAATCCGGGCCTGGCCATGGACTGGGATCTGGGCGTCACCGAACAGCGCGAAGAAAACGTGCGGGTCTGGGCCGGCCAGTACTTGCAGGCCAGGCCGAGCCAGATCGCCCTCACCGGCAGCACCACCGAAGGTCTGGCGATGATCTACGGCAGTGTGCACGTACGCCCGGACCAGGAAATCCTGACCACGGTTCACGAGCATTACTCCACCCGCAACATCCTCGACTTCCGCACCGCCCGCGACGGCACCCGGGTGCGCAAGCTCACGCTGTTCGAGAACCCGCAAAGCGTTTCGACGGATCAGGTGCTCGACATCATCAATCGCAACATCCGCCCCGAAACCCGCGTCCTCGGCATGACCTGGGTGCATTCGGGCAGCGGCGTGAAACTGCCGATCGCCGACATTGGCCGCCTCGTCGACGAACACAACCGAAACCGCGACGACAAGGACCGGATCATTTACGTGGTCGACGGCGTGCACGGTTTTGGTGTCGAAGACCTGAGCTTCCCGCAGATGAACTGCGATTTCTTCATCGCCGGCACGCACAAATGGATGTTCGGCCCGCGCGGCACCGGCATCGTCTGCAGTCGCAGTGACGAAGTGAAATACGTCAGCCCCAGCGTGCCGACCTTCTCCGAAGCCACGACCTTCGCCAACACCATGACGCCCGGCGGCTATCACGCCTTCGAACATCGCTGGGCGGTGGACGAAGCGTTCAAGCTGCACCTGCAACTGGGCAAGGCCGACGTGCAGGCGCGCATCCATCAGCTCAACAGCTATTTGAAGCAGCGCTTGCTGGAACAGCCGAATGTCGAACTGGTGACCCCGGTCGATCCGGAGTTCTCTGCCGGTTTCAGCTTCTTCCGGGTCAAGGGCCGTGACAGCGATGACATCGCCGCTCGCCTGATGAAACACCGCGTGGTCTGTGATGCCGTCAGCCGCGACGTCGGCCCGGTGATCCGGACCGCGCCCGGTCTGCTCAACACTGAAGCCGAAGTGGACCGTTTCCTCGATTTGCTGGGCAAGACGCTGCGCGCCTGACCCCTGCGCCCCCGGTTTTACTTTAAACAGAGACGACTCATGAAAAAGCCTCACGCCTCAATCACCTTCAAGGCATTGCCCGCCCTGGCCCTGACCGCCCTGTGCGCGGGCCTTCTGCCGGGCGCCGCCCTGGCAGCCACCCCGCCGGCCCCCGGCAAAGTGTTCAAGGACTGCAAGGATTGTCCGGAAATGGTGGTGTTGCCGACCGGCACTTACACCATGGGCACACCGGACGACGAAGTCGGCCGCGAACCCGACGAAGGCCCGCGCCACGAAGTGACCTTCACCCGACCGTTCGCCATCAGCCGCTTTCAGGTGCTGGTCGGCGAGTGGGATGCATATGTCCGCGAGACCGGCGCCAAGCCCTATGACTTCGATGATCGCCCGGGCCGCCGCTGCACCGCCGGCAAGCCCGAGTTCAAACAGACCAAACGCGACCCGGCCGTCTGCATGAACGTGGCCGAAGCCCAGGGCTACATCGACTGGCTGTCGAAAAAGACCGGCCACAGCTACCGCCTGCCGAGCGAATCGATCCGTGAATACGCGGCCCGTGGCGGCAGCACCGGATCGTTCCCCTTCCCGTTCGACGAAGGCAGCGACTACCAGATTTCCAAACACGCCAACACCTACGGCGCCGCCGACGGTTACAACTTCACGTCCCCGGCCGGCACCTTCCCGGCCAACGCCTTTGGCGTGTACGACGCCCACGGCAACGTCTACGAATGGACAGCCGACTGTTATCACAAGGATTACTCCGGCGTACCCAACGACGGCCGCCCATGGGTACAGGAAAACTGCGAACGCCAGGTCATGCGCGGCAACGACTGGGGCGAGGCACCGGTGTTTTCCCGTTCCGGCAACCGCAACAGCAGCTGGCCGACCAGCAAGGGCGACTGGCTGGGCTTTCGCGTAGTGCGCGACCTCTGATCCCGCCTGTCAGCGACCGCAGCCCGTCTGCGGTCGTTTAAAGAAACCCTGTGACCATTCGTTTTCCTTACATACCGGCACTCCCTCCGCACCGAAGCAGGAATCCTCCATGACCAAGCCAACGCGTGGGGCGATCAACGAATTGTTCGCCCTGCTCAAGCCCTTCCGCCTGATTGTCTGCGTGTCCATCGTGCTCGGCATGATCGGCGGCCTGAGCGTCACCGTGCTGCTGGCGACCATCAACAACGCCTTGCACTCGGCCGACGGACTGACCCGCACCGTGGTCATGATTTTCGCCGGGCTCTGCGCCCTGGCCTTGCTGACCACGATCCTGTCCGACATCGGCACTAACTACGTCGGCCAACACATCATTGCCCGCCTGCGCAAAGAGCTGGGGGAGAAAGTGCTGTCGGCACCGATCGACCAGATCGAACGCTATCGCAGCCACCGCCTGATTCCGGTGCTGACCCACGACGTGGACACCATCAGCGACTTCGCTTTCGCGTTTGCACCGCTGGCCATTTCCATGACCGTGACCCTGGGTTGCCTCGGTTATCTGGCGATGCTGTCCTGGCCGATGTTCCTGATGATGCTGGTGGCAATCGCCATCGGCACCACCATCCAGGCGATTGCCCGGGCCAAGGGCATGCGCGGGTTTTACGCTGCGCGCGACTCCGAAGACGAGCTGCAAAAGCACTACAACGCGATCGCCGAAGGCGCCAAGGAACTGCGCATCCATCGCCCGCGCCGCCAGCGCATGTTTGTCTCGGGTATCCAGAATACTGCCGAAAAGATCTGCGACACCCAGATCAAATCGATCAACACGTTCGTGATCGCCAAGTCCTTCGGATCGATGCTGTTCTTCGTGGTGATCGGCTTGGCCCTGGCCCTGCAATCGTTCTGGCCGAGCGGTGACAAGGCCGTGATGAGCGGCTTCGTGCTGGTGCTGCTGTACATGAAGGGCCCGCTGGAACATCTGGTCAGCACACTGCCGATCATCAGCCGCGCGCAGATTGCCTTCCGCCGGATTGCCGAACTGAGCGAGCAGTTCTCCTCGCCCGAGCCGCACCTGCTGCTGGAAGACCAGGGCAAGAAGCCCGGTGCCGTCAACCGTCTGGAATTGAACAATGTGCGTTATGCCTTCCCGCCGGTTGCAGGCAGCGAACCGTTCCGCCTCGGACCGGTCAACCTGCGCATCGAGCAAGGCGACATCGTGTTTATCGTCGGTGAAAACGGCTGCGGCAAAACCACCCTGATCAAACTGCTGTTGGGCCTGTATGCGCCGACCGAAGGCGAGATCCGGGTCAACGGCCAGCCGATCACCGCGTTGAACCGTGACGACTACCGCCAGAACTTCACCACGATCTTTGCCGACTACTACCTGTTCGATGACCTGATCCAGGGTGACCGCGAAGTGCCGCAGGACGCTACCCGCTACCTCGAACGCCTGGAGATCGCGCACAAGGTCAGCGTGCGCGACGGAGCGTTCACCACCACCGATCTGTCCACCGGCCAGCGCAAGCGTCTGGCACTGGTCAACGCCTGGCTCGAAGAGCGCCCGGTGCTGGTGTTCGACGAATGGGCCGCCGATCAGGACCCGACATTCCGGCGGATTTTCTACACCGAACTCCTGCCCGACCTGAAACGGCTGGGCAAGACCATCATCGTGATTTCCCACGATGACCGTTACTTCGACGTTGCCGATCAGCTAGTGCGCATGGAGGCCGGAAAGGTCAAAAGCGAACTGCAAACCGCTTGATCGACGAAGCCGCGGCCAGGCCGGAAAAATATTTTCCGGTTTACCGCGGCTTTCTCGTCTTAATGAGATGAATAAGAACCATTAACAACTATACCTGCCAAGGTCTTAACCTCATGTCCGCATCCCGCTTCATGCTTCGCCCACTGACCCGAGCCCTGCTCATGCACGGTGCTACCCGCTCCCGTCTGGCCACCACCGGCCTGGGACTGGCAATGACGCTGGCCGTCGCCCCGTATGTCCAGGCCCAGGAATGGACCCTGAACATCCCGGCGCAACCTTTGGCCCAGGCCCTGCAATCGCTCGGTCAGCAGACCAGCCTGCAAATCATCTACAGCCCGGAAAGCCTGCAAGGCCTGCGCTCCACCGCCCTGAACGGCCGGTATGCGGACGACAGCGCAATCGCGGCCATCCTCAAGGGCACCGGCATCCGTCATCAGCGTGACGGCAATACCGTGACCCTGCTGGCCCCCGCCACCGGCAGCGCGATGGAACTGGCACCGACCAACATCGACGGGCAACGACTGACGGCCACTACCGAAGGCAGCAACTCCTACACCACCGGTGGCGTGACCATCGGCAAGGGCGTGCACTCGCTGAAGGAAACCCCGCAGTCGGTCACGGTCATGACCCGCAAGATGCTGGACGACCAGAACCTCAACACCATCGAACAAGTGATGGAAAAGACTCCGGGCATCACCGTTTACGACTCGCCCATGGGCGGCAAGTATTTCTACTCGCGCGGCTTCCGCATGACCGGCCAGTACCAGTACGACGGCGTGCCGCTGGACATCGGCAGCAGCTACGTACAGGCCGACAGCTTCAACAGCGACATGGCCATTTATGACCGCGTCGAAGTGCTGCGCGGTGCTGCCGGCATGATGAAAGGCGCAGGCGGTACGGCCGGTGGCGTCAACTTCGTGCGCAAGCGCGGCCAGGACACCCCGCACACCCAACTGTCGCTGTCGGCAGGCTCGTGGGACAACTATCGTGGTCAGGTCGACACCGGCGGCCCGCTGAACGACGCCGGCACCCTCCGTGGCCGCGCCGTGGTCACCCAGCAGACCCGTCAGTACTTCTATGACGTGGCCAGCCGCAAGGACCAGATCTACTACGGTGCCCTGGACTTCGACCTCAGCCCCGACACCACCCTGGGCCTGGGCATGGCCTATGAAGACGTCGACGCCACGCCTTGCTGGGGCGGTCTGCCGCGCTACGCCGATGGCTCCGACCTGCACCTCAAGCGCTCCACCTGCCTGAACACCTCGTGGAACAACCAGCGCAGCAAACGCGCCACCTACTTCGGCGACGTGAAACACCAGTTCAACGACGACTGGTCCCTGAAAGTGGCCGGGGTCTTCTCGCGCAACACCCAGGACATGGAATACGCGTTCCCGAGCGGCGCGGTGCCGGTAGGCGCCACCAGCTCCAACACGCTGATGCTGGGGAGCATCTACGACTACGAGCAGACCGACTACGGCTTCGATGCCTACGTGGACGGCAAATTCGACGCGTTCGGCCAGCAGCACGAACTCACCGTCGGCGCCAACGCCAGCCGTTCCCACAAGGATGACTTCTACGCCGTGGCGGCCTTGCCACAGCGCCAGAACGTACTGAACCCGAACCATCACCTGCCCCAGCCTGACGAAAGCTACTACCTGGCCAATGCCTCCCGGGGCGGTCCGGTAGATATGCACATCAAGCAATACGGTGTTTACTCCACCGCCCGCCTGAAGCTGGCAGATCCACTGACCTTCGTGCTGGGCAGCCGTGTCAGCTGGTACAAGTCCGACACCGACTCCGTGCAGTACTTCCGCGGCGAAGGCACCCCGGTCAACACCAAGTCCACCGAAACCGGACAGGTCACCCCGTTTGCCGGGCTGTTGTTCGATCTCAACGACAACCTGACCGCGTACGCCAGCTACACCGATATCTTCACCCCGCAAGGCGGCTACAAGACCATTGACGGCAGCACCCTCAAACCCCTGATCGGCCAGAGCTACGAGCTGGGGATCAAGGGCGAGTGGTTCGACGGTCGCCTGAACAGCTCCTTCAACCTGTTCCGCACCATTCAGAAAGATGCGGCCCAGGATGACCCGCGCTGTGAAGACAGTTCCTGCTCGCTGAACTCCGGCAAGGTCCGCGCCCAGGGCTTCGAAGCGGAAGTCAGCGGTGAAGTGATCGATCGCCTGCAACTGCTGGCCGGCTACACCTACACCCAGACCAAAGTGCTGGAAGATGCCGACGCCACCCAGGACGGCGTGATCTACAACTCCTACGTACCGCGCCACCTGCTGCGCGTCTGGGGTGATTACAGCCTGAGCGGCCCTCTGGATCGCGTCACCATCGGTGCCGGCGTCAACGCCCAGAGCGGCAACTACCGCACCTCGCCACTGGGCGGTGACAACATCACCCAGTCGGGTTATGCGGTCTGGAACGGTCGCATCGGCTACCGCATCGATGACACCTGGTCCGTCGCCCTCAACGGCAACAACCTGTTCGACAAACGCTACTACGCCACCGTGGGCACCGAAGGGTTCGGTAACTTCTACGGCGATCCGCGCAACTTCGTGATGTCGGTCAAAGCAGACTTCTGATTACAGCGCCCATGAAAAAACCCCGCATTGCGGGGTTTTTTCTGGCCTGCGAATTGGTCTGAGGCTCAGCTCAACGCGCGATGCAGCGCCCGACTCAGGGTTTCGTGTACCTGCAGGACATCGGGCATCACCGACGCCAGCCTGAGCAAGTCGTGGGTCAGTCCCGGGCAGTGCTCGAGCTCGACGCTCACACCGTGCTCACGCAACTTGTCGACATACGCCTGGCCCTCATCGAGCAACGGATCGAACCCGGCCAGCACGACAATGGCCGGGGCGACGCCACGCAGATCTTCGGCCAGCAACGGCGAGAAACGCCAGTCCAGATAATCTTCCGGGGTGCGCGCGTAATGCCCGTAAAACCAGTCCAGGGTCTCGTCTTCCAGCAGATAACCTTCGCTGAACAGGGCCCGCGAATCATGGGCACGCGAAGCGTCGGTGACCGGATAGCACAACAACTGAGCCTTGGGCGCGATGGCCACGGTGTGCGGCTGAATCACCGCTTGCACCGCCAGTACGGTGGCCAGCGTGGCCCCGGCGCTGTCACCGCCGAAGGCGACCCGGCCCGCGTCCAGACCCAACGAAGCCGCGTGTTCGGCCAGCCACGACAAGGCGTCCTCACCGTCTTCCAGTGCCGTCGGGAAACGGTGCTCCGGCGCCAGTCGATAGCCCACGGAGAGCACCGCGCACGGCGTGCGCCGGCAGAACTCGCGACACACGCCGTCATGGGAATCGAGGCTTCCGACCACAAACCCGCCACCGTGGAAATACACCAGCACCGGCATTGGCGCCGACACACCTTGCGGGCGATAAAGTCGCAGTGCCAGCGGCGCACCGTCCCGAGCGGTCGCGCTGATGGCCTGCACGTCCAGGTCTTCGGGCGCCGTCCAGCGCAACTGCGCAGTGGTCTGTTCGAAGGTGTCCCGGGCCTGGGCCGGAGTCATTTGGTGCAGCGCCGGCAGACCGGCATCCTGGCTGTCTTGAGCCAGGTCGAGAAAGGCTTCCAGATCAGGGTGTAACGACATCGCGAAGATCCTTGTATCAGCAAAAAAGGGGCGCGCCTCGGCAACGCCCCTCAAAAATGATCCAGCGTGCAGCGATCAGCCCACACGCGCCATGCAATGCTCGATCAGCGCTTCAAGTTCACGCTGGTAATCCTGCATCAGTGCGTCCATGGTGCCGGCGCGATAACGCTGGCTGCTGTAGATGCAGCGCAACGCCAACTGGCCGTCATACACCTGGCCGACAATTTCCAGCCAGTTGCCCAGGTTCGCCTTCAGGCTGTAATTGTCACCGGTTTCCTCCAGCGCCGGCACCAGCAGAGCCTGCTCGTCGAAGCTCTGGTCGAACTGCCCCAGGTAGTTGAACGTCACCCGCGCCTGCGGCAGATCCGCCAGTTGCCGGGACACCTCGGCGCCCGCCAGATGACGCAGCACGCCATAACCGATGCCCTTCTGCGGCACCGCCGCCAGCTGCGCCTGTACGTCGATGATCGAACGTCCGATATCGTCGCTGTCCGGACGCAACCGGACCGGGAACATGCTGGTGAACCAGCCAAGGCTTCGGCTCAGGTCGATGGATTCGAACAGATCCTCGCGGCCGTGCCCTTCCAGCAAAATCAGCGCCGATGGCTGACCGCTCCAGCGGCACAGGGCCCGACCGAGTGCCGACAGCAGCAGGTCGTTGATTTGCGTGCGATAGACCGCCGGCGCCTGCTTGAGCAATTGTTCGGTGTGCTCGCGGGACAACTTGAGCCGCGCCTGCGCCTGCTGCCGCACCTGATTCTTGCCTCGGTAGTTGTCGCACGGCAGATCGACGCCCGGTTGATCGAGCTGCTCCAGCCAGTACGCCAGCTCCTGTTCGGCAATCGCCGGGGCCTGGGCCTGCAAGGCCTCGGCAAACGAACGATAGCTGCTGGTACGAATCGGCAGTTGCGGCGCCAGCCCTTGCACACACGCTTCATAAGCGGTTTTCAGGTCATCGAGCAGGATCCGCCAGGACACGGTGTCGACCACCAGGTGATGAATCACCACCAGCAGTCGCGCCTGACCGTCCGGCAGGGCGACATGCATTACCCGCCAGACCGGCCCGTCGTCCAGTTTGAGGCTACGCTGGGCAAGGTTGGCCAGCGCTTCGACCTGTTCGCTGTTCTCGGCTTCACGGCGCCAGAGCACCGCCTCGCCCTGTTCGGTGGCGGTGCAGTAGCGTTGCAGCCAGCGTCCGCCCTCCCGAGTGAAGCGCAGGCGCAGCGAGTCGTGGTGTTGCTCGATCCAGCCCAGGGCCTGTTCGAGCGCATCCAGATCCAGTGGCCGGCGCGCACTCAACAGCAGTGACTGGTTGTAGTGATGGGCTTCGGACATGCCCTCGGCGAAGAACCACTCCTGGATCGGCAACAGATTGAACAACCCCTCGCCCGCCACCTGCGTGACGTCCACCAGCGGCTGCCCGGCGCCTTCCTTCGTCACGTTCTGTTCGACGATCCCGGCGATGGTCTGATAGCGCATCAGATCGCGCAGCTTCAGATCCATCTGCAACGTCGGGTGGTTCCTGACCCGGGAAATGACCTGCAGGCTGAGGATCGAATCGCCACCCAGTTCGAAGAAGTTATCCGTGATGCCCACCTGCTCGACTTGCAGCACCTGGGCCCAGATCTCGGCCAGCAGTGTTTCCTGCTCGTTGCGTGGGGCGACATATTCCTCGCTCTTGAAGTCCGGCTCCGGCAGGGCCTTGCGGTCGAGTTTGCCGTTGGGCGTGACCGGGAAAGCACTCAGGCAGACGATCTGCGCCGGCACCATGTATTCCGGCAGCGAGGCGCGCAGCCCGGCCTTCAGTTCATCGCCCACGTCCTCGCCTGTTGGCGTCACCACATAACCGATCAGTTGCTTGCCGGACGCATTGTCCCGGGCGATCACCAGCGCATCGGTCACACCCTCCAGTTGGCGCAGGCTGGCCTCGACTTCACCCAGCTCGATCCGGAAACCGCGCACCTTGACCTGATGGTCGATGCGCCCGACGTAATCGACCACGCCGTCCTGACGCAAACGCACCAGGTCGCCGCTGCGATACAGACGCTCGCCGACCGCGAACGGATTGGGTACGAAGCGCTCGCAGGTCAGATCCGCACGGCCGTGGTAACCACGGGCAACCCCATAACCGCCGATGTACAGCTCACCGGCAAAACCTGGCGGCAGCGGGTTCAGATCCTCGTCCAGCACGTACAGCGAACGTGCACCGACGGCACGACCGATCGGAGCATAGGCCGCTTCACAATGCTGGCTCACCGGGACCTTCCAGAGCATCGGCGTGACCACGGTTTCCGTCGGGCCATAACCGTTGGTGAAGTATTCGGGACGCAGGGCCGCCTTCACCTGTTCGAAGGTCTGGTCCGGCACGGCATCACCGCCGAAGCAGTAGATGCGCACCGGTGGCGGCGCGATGCCGCTGGCCGCCGCGTACTCGGCCAACTGTTTGAGATAGGCCGGCGGGAAGCAGGCGATGGTGACGCCATACTCGTGCAAGGCGGCGTAGGTCTGCTCCGGCGTCCACAGGCAACCGTCGCGAATCACCAGGCGGCCACCGCTGTAGAGCGTGCTCAACCAGCGTTCATGGGCACCGTCGAAAGCGAATGACATGAAGTGCAGCTCGCAGCTGCTGGCGTCCATTTCATACAGTTCGGCGATCGCCTGACAGTGCATGCTCAACGGCCCTTGCGTGACCGCAACGCCCTTCGGCCGCCCAGTGGAACCGGAGGTATAAACCAGATACGCCAGCCCTTGCTCCTGCACACGGGAAACCGGCGCGTGATCGGGGTAGCGGGACTCGTCGAGCTGATCGATTTCCAGACGCAGCAGTCCTTCAGGCGCCGGCAAGGTGGCGCGCAGGCTGCTCTGGGTCAGCAACAGGGCCATGCCCGAATCCTCGATCATGTACGCCAGTCGCTCAGGCGGATAATCGATATCCAGCGGCACGTAGGCCGCACCGCTCTTGAGCACGGCGAGGAAGCTGACGACCATTTCCAGCGAGCGCGGCAGCGCCACGCCGATCACCACTTCCGGGCCCGCACCGTGTTCGGCCAGGCAGTGGGCCAGACGATTGGCCCGTTGTTCGAGTTCGGCATAGCTCAGGCTCAACCCGGCGCACTGCAGGGCAATAGCCTCGGGTTGATGCTGCGCATGCCGGCTGATCAGTTGCGGCAGCAGCACCGATTCGTGGCTGGAGACCGGTTCGGCACTCCAGGCCTGGATCGCCTGCCACTGCTCGTTCGACAGGCGCTGCAGATTGCCCAGTCGCTCGTAAGGCGCACGCATCATCGCTTCGAGGGTGTTTTCCAGCGTCAGGCGAATGCCTTCCACGGCCTCGGCGCTGAAGTGGCTGCGCAGGTACAGGTACTCGATCGACAGCTCGTCACCCAGCATCACCGCGAGGTCCATCGGTACGTTGGTCACGCCGTGGCCGATGGATTTGCCGAAGGTCAGGTCGGTGTCGTTTTCTTCTTGCAGGCGATCATCGATCGGGAAGTTCTCGAACACGATGATGCTGTCGAACAGTGCCTGGCCACCGAGGTTGGACCAGCGCTGCACATCGGCCAGCGGCGCCTGGGAATAGTCACGAATGTCCAGGTTGTAGGCCTGCACTTCGCCGAGCCAGTCCGCCAGGCGCTGATCGGCCTGCGGCGTCTGGATGATCGGCAAGGTGTTGATGAACAGACCCAGCATGTTGCCGACATTCGCCAGCCCTTCGGGACGCCCCGAAACCGTGGCACCGAACGTGACCGTGCGCTGCCCGGTGTAACGCTGCAACAGCAGCAGCCAGGCGCCCTGAATCAACGTGTTGGGGGTGATGCGCAGGTCGCGGCAGAACTGCAGCAGGCGTGCGGTTTGCGCCTGATCCCAGTTCGAGTAGATCGCATCGTGGCCGGAGACATCGGCCGAATGGCGCGGATGGATCGCCTGGCTCAACGCCGTCGGCTCGTTGACCGCCGCCAGACGCGCTTTCCAGAACAGCTCCTGCGCGTCCTGATCCTGTGCCTGCAACCAGGCGATGAAGTCGCGGTAACGACCGTTCTCACCGCTGACCTTGCCCTTGGAGTAATACTGCAAGACTTCGCCGAACAGGCGCGAGCTGCTCCAGCCGTCCATCAAGATGTGGTGGCTGGTCCAGATCATCTGATAGCGGTCATCGCTCAGGCGCAACAGCGTCACCCGCTGCAGACGTGCCTGGGACAGATCGAAGCCGAGGGCACGATCATCGCTGGCGAATTCGGCGATCAACTCATCGCTGACCTCACGCTCGCGCCAGTCGAGCACCTGCATCTGCAGCGGGGCCTGACGATGGACCACTTGCAACGGCTTGGCCAGCCCGTCCTGCCAGTGAAAACTGGTCCGCAGGATCGCCTGGCGATCGATCACAAATTCCCAGGCGCCCCGGAAACGCTCCACATCCAGGCCCTGGATCGGCAAGCTGACCTGGTTGACGTACAGGCTGCTGCCATTGTCCGAGAGCGTGTGGAACAGCATGCCCTCCTGCATCGGCGACAGCGGATAAACGTCCTCGATCAGATCCGCCGGCACCGGCAACGCATCGAGCTGCGCCTGCTCCAGACGCGCCAGCGGGTAGTTTTCCGGCGTGCCGTCGGCCTGCTGCGCGGACTCCACCGACGCCACCGTCGCCAGTTTCTGCACGGTCTGTTGCTGGAACAGATCCTTGGGGGTAAAGCGAATGCCCTGCTGGCGCGCACGGCTGACCAGCTGGATGGAGATGATCGAATCACCCCCCAGGCTGAAGAAGTTATCGGTCACACCGACCCGGTCAATCTTCAGGATGTCCTGCCAGACCACGACCAGCTGTTGCTCAAGCTCCGTTGACGGGGCGACATAGTCCCGGGCCGACTGATTGGCGTCCGGTGCCGGCAAGGCTTTGCGGTCCAGCTTGCCGTTGGGGGTCAGCGGCAGCGCCTCGAGGTACAGCCACTGCGCAGGCACCATGTAATCCGGCAGGTGCGCCTTGAGGGCGGATTGCAGCGATTCGCTCAGCTCATCCTGCTCCTGAAGGCTGAGGCCGGATTGGGTCGGCACCACATACGCCACCAGTTGTTGACCGCTGAGGCCGTCCACCGCCAGCACCACGCCTTCACGCACGCGGTCATGGGCCAGCAGGCGCGCTTCGATTTCACCCAGTTCGATGCGGAAACCGCGCACCTTGACCTGATGGTCGATGCGGCCCACGTATTCGATCCGACCGTCGTCACCCAGGCGCGTCAGGTCGCCGGTGCGGTACATCCGTTCGCCGCTGGTCGAGGCCGGGTTCGGCACAAAACGCTCGGCGGTCAGGCCCGGACGGAACAGGTAACCGCGGGTGATGCCGTCACCGGCCAGATACAGCTCGGCCGCCACCCCGATCGGCGACGCTTGCAGTTGCCCGTCCAGCAGGTACGCGGTGGTGTTGACCAGCGGCCGGCCGATGTTCGCCTGGCCGCCGGCTTCGCGGCGGGTCCAGGTCGAATAGGTGGTGTCTTCCGACGGCCCGTACAGGTCATAGACGTGCTCGACCGACGTCTCGCGGTACAGGCTGTCGACCACACTTTGCTTGAGCGGCTCGCCGGCCAGATTGATGATCCGCACGCCATTCGGAATATGCCCGGCACGGTGCAAGGCAGCGATGGCCGACGGCACGGTGTTGATCAGACGCACCTGATCGCGCTCCGGCAGGTCCGGCAGTTCCAGGGCATTGCGCGCCATGACGATCGAACCGCCACGCGCGAGGGTGACAAAAATCTCCCACACCGACAGGTCGAAGCAGACCGACGTCGAGGCGAGCACGCCTTGCAGGTCAGCCTCGCTGTAGACGTCGGCGGACCAGTGGATCAGTGCCTGGACGTTACGATGGGCAATCGCTACGCCTTTGGGTTTGCCGGTGGAGCCGGAGGTGTAGATGACGTAGGCCAGGTTCGCCGAATCGCCACACACGTCGAGGTTATCGGCAGCCGCATCGGCAAAGGCATCGCCGCCCGCCTCCACCAGCACCACCTGTGCATCGGTCTGCGGCAGTTGCGCCAGCAACGATTGTTGCGTCAGCAGGACCTTCGCCTGACTGTCTTCCAGCATGTACGCCACGCGATCGGCCGGGTAGTCCGGGTCCAGCGGCACATAGGTGCCACCGGCCTTGAGCACCGCCATCAGGGCGATCACCAGTTCCGCCGAGCGCGGCATCGCCACGCCCACCCGGACCTCGGCGCCGACGCCCAGCGTCGACAGATGACGGGCCAGCTGGTTGGCCCGGCGATTGAGTTCGGCATAACTCAGGGCCACACCGCCATGGCTCAGAGCCACAGCGTGCGGACGGGCCAGGACCTGCGCTTCGAAGCCTTGATGAATCAGACGCTCAGCCGGATACGCGGCGTGATTGTCGTTCCACTGCGCCAACGTGTTGTGCTCGGCACCCGACAGCAGCCCGACTTCACCCAACAGGCGTTGCGGCGACTCAAGGAACTGTTGCAACACTACTTCCAGGTGCGTGGCCAACCCAAATACGCCGCGCTCGGAAAACTGCTCGGTCAGGTAGTTGAAGTCCAGACTCAGGACCTCGCCGGCACCGGCGATCAGGGTCAGGCCGTAGTTGGTCTGCTCGCGGTGTTCCAGACCACCGAAGCGCAGGCCGCCCGGATTGGCCTCCAGCGTCTCTGATACCGGATAGTTTTCAAACACCAGCAAGGTGTCGAACAACGCTTCGCCGTTGAGCTCGGCCAGACGCTGAATGTCTTGCAGCGGCGTCTGCTCGAAGTCGCGCAGCAGCAGGTTCTTGTCCTGCACGCTGCGCACCCAGTCGCGCACGCTGACGCCCGGTTGCGGGCTGGCGATCACCGGCAAGGTGTTGATGAACAGCCCCAGTTGCTGCTCGACGCCCGGCAAATCCACCGGACGCCCGGACACCGTGGCGCCGAACGCGACCGTGGGCTGGCCGGTGTAGCGTTGCAGAATCAACAGCCATGCTGCCTGGACCAGACTGTTCAGAGTGACCTGCTGCTGGCGCGAGAAACTGTTCAGGCGGCGCGTGAACGCTGCATCGAACGTCAGGCGATGCACGCCCTTGCCCGCCCCCGGCTGCACGTTGCCCGGGCACGCCGAGGCCAGACGGGTCGGCTCGTCGAGCTCGGCCAGTTGCCCGCGCCAGAAAGCCTGCGCGGCCTGTTTGTCCTGGCCTTGCAGCCAGGCCAGGAAGTCCCGGTAACGGCCCTGCGCACCCGGCACCGGATGACCGGCGTAATCCTGCAGCACCTCACCGAACATCCGCGAGTTGCTCCAGCCATCCATCAGGATGTGGTGGCAGGTAAAGATCAGGCGATGGCGATCATCGGCCGTGCGCAACAGGCACAGACGCAGCAGCGGCGGGTTCTGCAAATCGAAACCGCGCTCCAGATCAGCCCGTGCCCGCGCTTCCATGGCCACGGCCAGGTCCGGCTCGTGGCGCATGTCCACTTCCGGCATTTCCAGGGTCAGCTGGCGATGAATGACTTGCAGTGGCGTGTCGAGACCGTCGCGACCCCAGATGAAACCGGCGCGCAGCACTTCATGGCGATCCACCACTCGCTGCCAGGCCTGCTGGAAGCGCGCGATGTCCAGACCTTCGATGTCCAGCAGCATCTGATAGACATAAGCGCTGGCATCGGCGTCATAGAGACTGTGGAACAGAATGCCCTGCTGCATCGGCGCCAGCGGATAGATGTCTTCGATCCGCTGGGCAACGATCGGCAGGTTGTCCAGATGGGTCTGGGACAACCCGGCCAGCGGCACGTCGGACGGTGTCAGACCACCGCTCGCGTGATTAAGGCAATGGTCGATCAACTCGGCCAGCGCGCCTTCATAGGCACGTGCCAGCGCATGGATGGTCGCGTCTTCGAACACATCGCCGCTGTAGGTCCAGGTCAGGCTCAACTGCCCCTGATAGACCCGGCCATCGATGGTCAGCGTGTTGGCCATCGGCGCGCGCTCGTCCTGCCCGGCGCCCTTGTCTTCGGTGGCCGGCACCCACAACGCGCCTTCATCGAAGTTGTTGTCGAACTGGCCGAGGTAGTTGAACGTCACCTTCGGCTGCGCCGCGCCGCTCAGGGCAGCCTGTGCCTCGGCGCTGCCCAGATATCGCAACAGGCCGTAGCCAATGCCTTTGTTGGGGATCGCCCGCAGCTGTTCCTTGATGCCCTTGATCGAGGTTTCGAAACCGGCGCCGGGGGTCAGACGCACCGGGAACATGCTGGTGAACCAGCCCACCGTGCGGCTCAGGTCGACATCGTCGAACAGGTCTTCACGACCATGACCCTCGAGCTGTACCAGCGCGCTCTCGGCACCGGTCCATTCACACAGCACCTTGGCCAGCGCAGTCAGCAACAGGTCGTTGACCTGGGTGCGGTAGACCGCCGGGGCCTGTTGCAACAACTGCCGGGTGCGCTCGGCATCCAGACGCGTATCGACGCTGCGCTCGAAACGGTTGCTCAACTGACCCTGCGGGTTGTCCAGCGGCAGCTCGATGCCCGCGCCGCTCAACTGCCCGCGCCAGTAATCCAGCTCGGCTTCCAGCACGGCACTGTGCGCATGCCCTTGCAGGCGCGCGCCCCAGTCCTTGAACGCGGTGGTCTTGGCCGGCAGGCGCACAACCTGCCCCGCCGTCAGCTGTTGATAAACGGTTTGCAGGTCTTCCAGCACGATCCGCCAGGACACCCCGTCGACCACCAGGTGATGGATCACCAGCAACAGGCGCTGGCTGGCGTCCGGCAAGTCCACCAGCACCGCGCGGATTAGCGGGCCGTTGTCCAGATCGAGGCTGCGTTGCAGTTCCTGGCACAGCGCCGGCAAGGCCGCGCTGTCCTGCAAGGTCACGGTGCGCAGCAGCTCCAGGTTCTGTTCAACCGGCGCGTGGGTCTGTTGCCAGCCACCCTCCAGGTCGCGGTAACGCAGACGCAAGGCGTCATGGTGCCGTTGCAGGTGCTGCAACGCCTGCTCCAGTGCAGTCGCCGCCAGCGGTGCGGTCGGGGTCAGCAGGATCGACTGGTTCCAGTGATGACGCGCCGGGATATCGCTGTGGAAAAAATACTGCTGGATCGGCGTCAGCACCGCCTCGCCGAGCACATCGCCCTGGGTCGCGAGTACCACGTCGCTCTGCTGCGCGACCGTGGCCAGGCGTTGCACCGTCTGATGCTGGAAGATGTCCTTGGGCGTGAAACGGATGCCCGCCTGACGGGCGCGGCTGACCACCTGAATCGAAATGATCGAGTCGCCGCCCAGCTCGAAGAAATTGTCGTTGAGGCCGACACGCTCGACCTTCAACACGTCCTGCCAGATGGCGGCCAGTTGCTGTTCCAGCTCACTGCGCGGCGCGGCATACGCTTCCTGCACCTGAGCGACCTGCGGCTGCGGCAGTTGCTTGCGATCGAGTTTGCCGTTGGCGGTCAGCGGCAGGCGCTCGAGGAATGCCCAGCTGACCGGCACCATGTAGTCAGGCAGGGCGTCGCGCAGTTGCGCCTTGATCGAATCGCGCAGCGTCGCCTCGGTTTCGGCGTGCAGTGCCTCGTTCGGCACGATCCAGGTCGCCAGTTGCTGACCGCTCGGGCCTTCGACCGCCAGCACCACCGCCTCGCGCACCGCCGGGTGCTTGAGCAGCCGGGTTTCGATTTCCCCCAGCTCGATACGGAAACCGCGGATCTTCACTTGATGGTCGATACGACCGATGTACTCGATCACCCCGTCGCCGCGCAGGCGCGCCAGGTCGCCGGTGCGGTACAGACGTTCGCCGGCCTGCGGGTTGAACGGGTCGGGTACAAAACGCGTAGCGCTCATGCCCGGCTGATTCAGGTAACCCCGGGCCAGACCGGCACCGGCGATGTACAGCTCGCCGATGCAACCTTGCGGCACCAGGTTCAGCGCGCTGTCGAGCAGGTACCACGACAGGTCGACAATCGGCTCGCCGATCGGGCTGCTGTGGCTTTGCTCAAGGTCGGCCATCGACAATGGGCGGTACGTCACGTGCACGGTGGTTTCAGTGATGCCGTACATGTTCACCAGCGTCGGTGCACGGTCGCCGAAACGCTCGAACCATGGCCGCAGGTTCTGCACTTCCAGCGCTTCGCCACCGAACACCACGTAACGCAGCGAATGGTCGCGCGAGGATTCACTGGCCAGTTGCATCAGCGGCTTGAACGCCGATGGCGTCTGGTTCAGGACCGTGACGTGTTCATCGCACAGCAGGGTGTAGAAATCTTCCGGGGAACGGGTGACGTCGTGGGGTACGACCACCAGTTTTCCGCCGTACAGCAGCGCGCCGAAAATTTCCCAGACCGAGAAGTCGAACGCGTAGGAATGGAACAGGGTCCAGCTGTCGTCCGGGCCGAAACCGAACCAGTGGTCGGTGGCGCTGAACAGGCGGATGACGTTGCTGTGCGGCAGCAATGCACCTTTGGGCTTGCCGGTCGAACCGGAGGTGTAGATGACGTACGCCAGGTTATCCGGGGTGGTCAGGCAGACCGGGTTTTCGCTGTTGCCCGGCTCCAGTGTCTGGCTCAGGTCCAGACAGGTGAGGCCCGGCGGAATCGGCAGCTGTGCCTGCAAGTGACCCTGGGTCAGCAGAAGACCGATGCCACTGTCCTCGATCATGTAGCTCAGGCGATCTTGCGGGTAGCCCGGATCCAGCGGCACGTAGGCACCGCCGGCTTTCAGCACGGCGACGATGGCGACGATCATGTCCAGCGAACGCTCGACCGCCACACCGACCCGCACATCCGGGCCGACGCCGTTCGCGATCAACCGGTGCGCCCACTGATTGGCCCGGCGATTGAGCTCGGCGTAGGTCAGCCGTTGCCCGGCAAAGGTCACGGCGACCGCCTCGGGATGACGTTCCGCCTGGGCTTCGATGGCCTGATGAATGCACTGCTCGACCGGGTGCTCGACCCGTGTCGGATTCCATTGGCTCAGCAGTTGTTGCTGACGTGCGTCATCGAGCATCGGCAACTGCCCGATGCTGCGCGACGGGTCGGCGACGATCGCCTGCAGCAGCGCGGTCCAGTGCTGTGCCAGACGCTCGATGGTCGCCGCATCGAACAGATCGGTGGCGTACTTGAGCACCGCTTCGATGCCGTGGGCCTGTTCGGTGGTGTTCAGCGTCAGGTCGAACTGGGCGGTCTGGCTCTGCCATTCCAGCGGCTCGATGCTCAGGCCGTTGAGGCGCGTCTCGACACTGCTGCGGCGTTCCGCCTGATGGTTGAACATGACCTGAAACAGCGGACTGTGGCTCAGGCTGCGACCCGGTTCCAGGGCTTCCACCAGTTGCTCGAAAGGCAAGTCCTGATGGGCCTGGGCTTCCTGTGCGGTCTGTTTGACCTGACGCAGCAAATCGACAAACGAGGTCTGGCTGTCAACGTCGGCCTTGAGCACCTGCGTGTTGACGAAGAAACCGATCAGACGCTCGATTTCCACCCGGCCACGGTTGGCCACCGGCACGCCGACACGGATGTCCGACTGCCCGCTGTAGCGGTGCAACAGTGCCTGGAAAGACGCCAGCAGCAAGACGAACAGCGTGACGTTTTCTCGCCGCGCAAAGGCTTTCAGGCCCTGGCTCAGCTGCGCATCGAGAATCAGGTTGTGGCTGGCCCCGGCAAAGCTCTGATCGACACTGCGCGCGCGGTCGAGCGGCAGTTCCAGCACCGGTTGTTCGCCGCCAAGTTTTTCCTGCCAGTAGGCCAGTTGCCGCGCCTGCTCGCCGGCTTCCATCCACTGGCGCTGCCACAAGGCGTAGTCGGCGTATTGAATCGGCAGGGGCGGCAGACCGGCATCGTGACCGAGGCTGAAACCGGCATAGAGCTGCACCAGCTCTTCGATCATCACTTGCAGCGACCAGCCGTCGGAGACGATGTGGTGCAGGGTCAGCACCAGCACATGGTCGTTCGGGTTGACCTGCAGCAGGGCCGCGCGCAGCAGCGGGCCTTGCTGCAGATCGAAAGTCTTCTGGCTCTGAGTCTGGACGAACGCCTGGATCGAAGCATCCGGGTCGCTCGCCAGCTCAGGGCTCAACGGGTAGGTTTCCAGCGCAAACGGTCCTGGCGGCAGGATCGTTTGCAGCGGTTGTTCGGTTTCCTGGGAGAACACCGTGCGCAAGGTTTCGTGTCGTTCGATCAGCGCCTGAAGGCTGCGCTCCAGCGCCGACTCATCCAGCGGACCCTGCAAGCGCAGGGCCGTCGGAATGTTGTAGGCCGCGCTGTGCGGCGCCCACTGCCAGAGAAACCACTGGCGCTGCTGGGCGTAGGACAGCAGCAGCGGCTCTTCGGCCGTGCGCTTGAAAACCGGGGCAATGTCAAAGAGGTTGACGCCTTTCTGCTTGAGCAGAACCGCCAGAGCCTTTCTTTGCTTAGCCGAAAGTTGTCCTACCGACTCGATTAACTCTTGCACGCGTTTTTCCCTCTCAAGAAATCAGTTTTTCCAGATCATCGAGGGATAGACGTTTGAGGGCCTCCAGGGATTTAGCCAATTCATCCTGAACGGGCGACATTTCGACGCGCAGCGCCTCGATCCGGTTGCAGAACGCTTTCAGCGTATCGGCTTCGAACAGCTCCTTGAGCGGCACCTTGTCGCCCAGACGCTCCTTGATCCGGGTCACCACCAGCGTCGCCAGCAAAGAATGGCCGCCGAGCTGGAAGAAGTTGTCCGCCAGGCCCACGCGCTCGACTTCCAGCACTTCCTGCCAGACCGTCGCCACCTCCCATTGCAAGTCGCTCTGCGGCGCTTCGTACTGCTGCTGCGTCGGGCTGTCGCCCAATGCCATCAGCGCCTTGCGGTCGAGCTTGCCGTTCGGGGTCAGCGGCACCGCCTCGATCACATGCAGATGCCCCGGCACCATGTGCGCCGGCAAACGACTGGCCAATGCGGCGCGCAGGCGCTCGGTCAGCGCCGCCGGGTCGGTCGCCGGTTGCGCCGCCACGACGTAGCCGTGCAGGTGCTTGCCCGCCGCGCCGTCCTGCGCCAGCACCACCGCCTCGCGCACCTCGTCCTGCTCCAGCAGGCGCGCTTCGACCTCGCTCAGCTCGATACGGAAACCACGGATCTTCACCTGATGGTCGGCGCGCCCCAGGTACTCGATGTTGTCGTCCGCGCCCTGGCGCACCAGGTCGCCGGTGCGGTAAAGCCGCTCGCCGTTGCCGGCATACGGGTTGGGCACGAAGCGTTCGGCGGTCAGCCCCGGGCGCATCAGATAGCCCCGGGTCACGCCCGCGCCGCCCAGGTACAACTCGGCCGCCACACCGGCCGGCAAACCATTGAGTTGCGTGTCGAGCAGGTACGCCACGGTGTTGTCCAGCGGCCGGCCGATGTTGGCCTGACCGTGCGCGGTGCGCAGGGTGAACGTCGAATACGTGGTGTCTTCCGACGGACCGTACAGGTCGTAGACCTGCCTGACCGATGGGGTCGCGTACAGCGTGTCTACCAGGCTCTGTTTCAGTGGCTCGCCAGCCAGATTGATGGTCGCGACCGACGATGGAATCTGCCCGGCCCGTTGCAGCGCGGCAATCGCCGACGGCACCGTATTGATCAGCGTGACCCGCTCGCGGGCCGGCAACTCCGCCAGGGCCAGCGCGTTGTCCGCCAGCACCATGCAGCCACCGCTGGCCAGGGTGACAAAGATCTCCCAGACCGACAGGTCGAAGCAGATCGAAGTCGACGCCAGCACACCGCGCAGTTGCTCCTCGCGGTACACCCCTTGCGACCACTGGATCAGCGCAGTGAGGTTGGCGTGACTGATGGCCACGCCCTTGGGCTTGCCGGTGGAACCCGAGGTGTAAATGACATAAGCCAGGTTTTGCCCGGTGATCCCGGCCACCGGCGCGGTGGTTGGATACCCGGCCAGCGATTGCTCGCCCTCCTCCACCAGCACCACCTGAGCGCTCAACGCGTCAGGCAGCATCGCCTGCGCTGCCGGCTCGGTCAGCAATACCGCGGCGCGGCTGTCGTCGAGCATGTGCAGCAGACGTTCCTGCGGGTAATCCGGGTCCAGCGGCACATAGGCGCCACCGGCCTTGAGAATTGCCAACAGCGCGACCAGCATGTCCGGGGTGCGGCGCATGCACACGCCGACCCGCACCTCCGGCCCCACGCCCAGCGCTTGCAGCTTGTGCGCCAGACGATTGGCCCGCAGGTCGAGGTGGCGATAGTCGATCTGCTGTTCGGCGTAGATCACCGCCGCTGCATCCGGTCGCAGTGCAACGCGGGACTCGATGAACTCGAGCACCGTACGCGAATCGTTCGCCGTGACGCCAGCCTTGCCCCAGTCGATCGCTTGCTTGCGCTGCGGCTCGTCGAGCAATTGCAAGGTGCCCAACGGTTGCGAGGCGTTGCCGAGGAACTGGCTCAACAGACTTTCGAGCTGACGACTCAGGCCGACGATCGTCGCAGCACCGAACAGGGCCTGATCGTAACTGACGCCCAGGCTCAGCTCGCGACCGGTGACCGCCACCAGCGTCAGCGGGTAGTTGGTCTGCTCCTGACGGCGGATCGCCGAGAACACCAGACCGGTATCCGGCCCCTGTTGCAGGGCTTCGGCCATCGGGTAGTTCTCGAACACCAGAATGCTGTCGAACAGCGCTCCCGCACCGAGTCCGGCCCAGCGCTGAATCTCGTAGAGCGGCGTGTGCTCATGCTCGCGCAGCGCCAGGTTGAGGCCCTGCACGTGTTGCAACCAGCGCTCGACCGGCATCTCGGCGGACGGCGCCGCCACGACCGGCAAGGTGTTGATGAACAGGCCGATCTGCTGCTCGACGCCGGGCAGATCGGTCGGACGTCCGGCCACCGTAGCGCCGAAGGCCACGCTGTCCTGACCGGTGTAACGCTGCAACAGCACCAGCCACGCCGCTTGCACCAGGGTGTTGAGGGTGACTTTCTGCTCCCGGGCGAAACGGTTCAGATCCGCCGTCAGCTGTTCGCTGAACACGTGCTGGTGATCGGCATAACCGCTGAAGCCGGACGGCTGCGTCGGCACGGCACTGGCCAGACGCGTCGGCTCTTCGAGCTGGGCCAGCGCCTGCTTCCAGAACGCCCGACTGGCTGGCTGATCGCGCTGACCCAGCCATTCGATGTAGTCGCGATAACGTCCCTGGGCAGCAGCCGGGATCAGGCCCGCATAACGCTGCAGCACTTCGCCGAACAACTGCGAGGTACTCCAGCCATCCATCAGGATGTGGTGGCAGGTGTAGATCAGGTGATGCGTCGAATCATCGGTACGCACCAGCGAAACCCGCAACAGCGGCGCGCCCGTCAGCTCGAAACCGTTGGCCAGATCATTGCCGGCCAGTTGTTCCAGCGCAGTGTCGAGGTCGGTTTGACCACGCCAGTCCTGCACGCTCCACGGCATTTGCACGCTCTGGCGAACCACTTGCACCGCTGCAGCGGCGTCGCTCGGCCAGACAAACGCGGTACGCAGAATGTCGTGGGCGTCGAGGGTCTGCTGCCAGGCCTGACGGAAACGCTCGGCCTCCAGATGTTGCACGTCGACCCGCAGCTGGTTGGTGTAAGCCGGGCTGCCGGGGTCGTTGAGGCTGTGGAACAGAATGCCTTGCTGCATCGGCGACAGCGGGTACAGATCGGTGATCTCCCGGGCCGGAATCGGCAGTGCCGAAAGTTGCGCCTGCGTCAGGCTCACCAGACTGAAATCGGACGGCGTGACGCCGGCCTCGCCGCTGTCGCAGCAGTGCTCGATCAGCCGTTCCAGCTCCAGGCGATAAGCCTCGGCCAGTGCCTGCACCGTGTCGGTACGGTACATGCCCGAACCGAATGTCCAGGTCAGTTCCAGCTCGCCGCCATACACCTGACCGTCAATGCTCAACCAGTTGCCCAACGGTGCCGTGGCGTCCTGATTGGCCCCGGTGCTTTCGCCGGACGGCACGAACAGGGCGCCCTCGGCAGCACTGAAGTCGCCGTCGAACTGGCCCAGATAGTTGAAGGTCACCCGTGGCGGGGCCAGCGAACGCAGCTCGGCGGCACCGGTCAGGTAGCGCAGCACGCCGTAACCGATGCCTTTGCCCGGCACGGCGCGCAGTTGCTCCTTGATCGCGCACAACGATTCGCCCGGCCCTGCCTGCGGTGTCAGACGCACCGGGAACAGGCTGCTGAACCAGCCCACCGTACGACTCAGATCGAGTTCCTCGAACAGGTCTTCGCGACCATGGCCTTCAAGCTGGATCAGCACCGACGGCTGTCGGCTCCAGTCACACAACACCCGCGCCAGCGCCGTGAGCAGCAGATCGTTGATCTGCGTGCGATACGCGGCCGGAGCAACCTTGAGCAACTTGTGGGTCAGTGCCTGGCTCAGGCGCGAACTGACGCGTTGCGCCTGCTCCTGAGTCTGCACGTCTTGTGCAAAGTCCCGTGGCAACTCCACGTCGCCCGCGCTCAGGGTCGTCAGCCAATACTCGCGCTCGCGGCCCAGTGTTTCGCTATGGGCATAACGGTGCAGATGCTCGGCCCAGCTCTGCAGCGAACTGCTCTTGCCCGGCAACACCAGCGGCTTGCCCGAGGCCAGTGCGGTGTAACCGAGCTGCAAGTCTTCCAGCAGGACGCGCCAGGACACGCCATCGACCACCAGGTGATGGATCACCAGCAACAGACGCTGTTCACCGCCGGGCAGATTTGCCAGCACCGCCCGCAGCAGTCGCCCCTGTTGCAGATCCAGACTGCGCTGAGCGAGATCCGCCAGCGCCGTCAGTTGATCCAGGCTGTCCAGCTCGCGCACCCACAGCAGCTCCGGGTCGCGTTGCGTCTGGAACGTTGCCTGCCACACATCGCCCGACGCCTGGAAGTTCAAGGCCAGTGCATCATGCTGCTCGATCAGTGCCGCCAGCGCGGCTTGCAGATGACCGGCATCAAGCGGCGCCTGCGGTTGCAGCATCACCGACTGGTTCCAGTGCTCTCGCCGGGCAATCGGTGTTTCGAAAAAGCGCGCCTGAATCGGCAGCAAAGCCAGCTGCCCGCCGACCTTCTGCGGCGCTGCCGCCACGGGTTTGGCTTCGATCAGTTTGGCCACCGCCGCCAACTGGCCCACGGTCTGCTTCTCGAACAATTGCTTGGGGCTGAGCTTGATGCCCTGGCGCTTGGCCCGGGCAATGATTTGCAGGCTGAGGATCGAGTCCCCGCCCAGTTCGAAGAAATTGTCGGTGCTGCCCACACGCTCGAGCTTGAGCACATCGGCCCAGATCGCCGCGAGTTTTTCCTCGATCTCGCCCACCGGCGCGACGAAGCGCTGCGTCACCACACCTGGCACCGGCAAGGCGCGCTTGTCCAGTTTGCCGTTGGCGGTCAGCGGCAATTGCTCCAGCAGGACAACCTGCGCCGGCACCATGTAATCCGGCAGACGAGCTTGCAGTTGCTCACGCAGGTTTTCAGCCTTCAACGCTGCACCCGCCGCCGGCACGCACCAGGCCACCAGTTGCAGACGCGCCGGGTCGTCATCCAGCGCCAGTGCCAGCACCGCCGCTTCGCTGACACCGTCCAGGCCGAGCAGCACCCGGGCGACTTCCGCCGGTTCCACCCGATACCCGCGCACCTTGACCTGATCGTCCGCGCGCCCGATGAACTCCACCGCATGCTGGCGATTGCGACGCACCCGGTCGCCACTGCGATAGACCCGCGCACCGGCCGGCCCGAACGGATCGGGAACGAAGCGCTCGGCCGTCAGCCCCGGCTGCCCAAGGTAACCGAGGGCAACACTGTCGCCGCCGATGTACAGCTCGCCCGCAACCTGATCGGCCACGCTGTTGAGTACATCGTCAAGCACATACACATGGGCCCCGGCCAATGGCGTGCCGACCGGCACACTGCGAGCCCCCGGTTCCAGCGAATCGACTTCGTGGGCCAGTACACCGACGGTGGTTTCGCTCGGGCCGTAGTGGTTGATGACCCGGCAACCCGGCTTGAGCTGACGCACACGCTCCACCAGCGCCGGCGAACACGCTTCGCCGCCGACAATCAGCGCCTGCTCCGGCAGCACATCGGCTGCACGCGACGCCTGCAACAAGGCCGCCAGATGTCCCGGAACGATTTTCAGCATGCCCACCCGGTGCCCGGCCATGTACTCGGCGAAGCGATCCGGATCGAAGCCCAGCTCTTCCGGCAATACATGCAGCAACCGGCCCGAGCACAGCGCACCGAACAGCACGGTGAAACCCAGGTCCGCCGCGATGGTGGAGACCAGCGCCATGCTGGTGTCCGGCGCCGGATCGAGACGCTCCAGCACCCCGCGCACGTAACTGGCCAACGCACCGTGGCTGACCAGCACGCCCTTGGGTTGACCGGTGGAACCGGAGGTGTGAATCACATAGGCCGGCGACTGCGCCGACAACTCACAGGCCGGGGCCGTCACCGGCTGCTGTTGCCATTGCTGTGCATCGAACGCCAGCCCCTGACAACCGGCGACCGCCAGTTCCGAAACCCGCGAATCCCCCTCGGCACACAGCACTGCCCGAGCCATCGCGGCGCCGAGCATCTGCTGCAAGCGCGCGGTCGGGGCCTTGACGTCCAGCGGCATGTACACCGCCCCAGCCTTGATGATCGCCAGCACGCACGTCAGCCAGTCGAGCGAGCGCTCCATCAGCACCGCCACCGGTTGACCGGCAACCGCGCCTTGGGCCAGCAGATGATGCGCGAGGCGATTGGCAGCCTGATCCAGCGCCTCAAAGCTCGAGCCGCCGTTCAGATCCCGCGCGGCCAGCGCTTGCGGCTGGCGCGCGACTTCGCGCTCCCAGTGCTGCAACATCGACTGTGCCGGTTCACGCGGTGCCGCAAGCGCGCTCGGCAATGCCGTCGCCACGGTGTGCAGCGGCGCTTGCGGCGCTTTCAGCAGCGCACCGAACAGACCGAGCAAGGCCGAGACAAAACCTTCGACGGTTGCGTGTCGATAGAGGTCGCTGGCGTAGGTCATCTGCCCGTGGATCAACGTGCCGTCATCGGTGATGTCCAGCGCCAGATCGAAGTGCGTGCCGTCCTTGTCCAGCGGATACTCCGCCACGGTCAGGCCCGGCAGCGCCATCGAGCGCTGTTTCTGCATGCCGACGTTCTGGTTGAACTTGGCCTGGAACAACGGGTTGTGCCCCAACGTACGCTCGGCGACCAACTCGTCCACCAGTTGCTCGAACGGCAGCTCCTGATGGGCCTGCGCGCCGAATGACGCCTCGCGCACCCGCGCCAGCAAGTCCTCGAAACTGCCTCGCTCATCCACCTCGCAGCGCAGCACCTGCGTATTGACGAAGAAACCGATCAGCCCTTCGACCTCGGCGCGACTGCGGTTGGCGTTGGGCACGCCGACGCGGATGTCACGCTCTCCGGCCTGACGCGAGAGGAACAGCGAGAACCCTGCGAGCACCAGCATGAACAGACTGATGCCTTGAGCACGGGCGAACCCGTTGAGCTGACGTGACAGATCCGCGCCAAAATCGAAGCTCAAAGTCTGGCCTTCAAAACTCTGGGTCAGCGGCCGGGCGAAGTCCGGGGCGACCTCCAGCAGCGGATGTTCCTCACCCAGTTGCTGACGCCAGTAATCGAGTTGACGCTCGCCCTCGCCGGCTTCCAGCCAGCGCCGCTGCCAGATGGCGTAGTCGGCGTATTGCAAGGCCAGCGCCGGCAACTGCGGTTCGCGCTGCAGGCTGAACGCCTGATAGCACTGCACGAATTCCTTGACCATCACGTCCATCGACCAGCCGTCGGAGACGATGTGGTGCATGCTCACCACCAGCACGAACTCATCGTCCGCCAGGCAAAACAGACTGGCGCGCAGCAACGGGCCGTGACGCAGATCGAACGGCTGCGCCGTCACCTTCTGGCCGTGCTCGGCCAGCGCCTGCTCGCGTTCTTGCGCGGCAACACCGGTCAAGTCGATGCGTTCCAGCGCAACGCCCTGCGGGTCGAGGATCACTTGATGCGGCTGGTCGCCGTCGGTGCGGAACACCGTGCGCAGCACTTCATGGCGCGCCAGCAGGTGATCGAACGAGCGGGTCAGCGCCGCTTCGTCCAGCCGTCCTTTCAGGCGCAGGCCGGCGGCCATGTTGTACGCGGCGCTCTGCGGCTCGAGCTGCCAGAGAAACAGCAAACGCTGCTGGGCGAACGACAGCGGAATCTGCGCGCAGTCGTGCCGGCTGACCGGCAGCGGCAGCAGGCTGAAATCCTTGCCCTCCTCGCGCAGTTTGGCCAGAAACAGCCGACGCTGCTCAAGCGGCAAGCCGACGAACCTTTTAGCGATGCGCTCCGCCATGGTGCCGCTCATACTTCTTCTCCTTCCAATTCATTCATGAACAGGTCCATGTCGGACCAGTCGTTATCCGCTGCACCGTCGGCCAACTGCGCCACTGCCTGGGCCAGTTCACCGAGCAGCGGCTTTTCGAACAGGTTGCGCAGCGGCAACACCACGTTCAGCTGTTTCTTGATCCGGCCGATCACTTGCGCCGCCAGCAGCGAATGGCCGCCCAGCTCGAAGAAGTGATCGTCCAGACCGACGCGCGGCACTTGCAGCACATCCGCCCAGATATGCGCCAGGGCTTGTTCGATGTCCGATTGCGGGGCGCGGTAATCGACCTGCAATTGGTCCATGTCCGGCGCCGGCAAGGCCTTGCGGTCGAGCTTGCCGCTCGGCGTCAGTGGCAACTCCGCCAACAGCAGCAGATGGCCCGGCACCATGTAGTCCGGCAGCCTGGCCTGCAGCGAAGCCCTGACCTGCTGACGGAACGCCGACTGAGCGGCCACCCCGTCCAGCACGTCCTGATCGGCCACCAGATACGCCACCAGTTGCAGGCTGCCATTGAGCGGCAAGGCCAGCACCACGGCCTCGCGGATGCCCGGGCATTGCTGCAGGCGCGATTCGATTTCACCCAGCTCGATACGGAAACCGCGGATCTTCACTTGATGATCCACGCGACCGACGTATTCCACCGCGCCATCGGCGCGTAAACGTGCGCGGTCGCCGGTGCGGTACAGGCGCTCGCCACTGGCAAACGGGTCGGCAATGAAACGCTCGGCGCTCAGGGTCGGTTGTCGGTGATAGCCGCGCGCCAGGCCCGGGCCGCCGATGTACAACTCGCCCACCGCGCCTTGCGGCAGCAGGTTCAAATCGTCGTCCAGCACGTACAGGCGACGTGCGGCCAGACCGTGACCAATCGGAATGCCGCGCCACGACACGGCGTCAGCGGTCAGCGCCGAGCAGTCGTGGATCGTCGACACAACGGTGGCCTCGGTCGGCCCGTAGGTATTGAGCAGGCGCACATGACCCAACCCGGCCTGCTGCCACAGGCGCAGGCCGTCCACCGCCATCGCCTCTCCGCCCACGTGAATCTGGCGCAGCGCACCGAAATGCGCTGGAGGATTGGCGGCATATTCCTGCACCAGCCAGTACCAGTACGCCGCCGGCAAGTCGGCCAGGGTGATGCCGTGTTCGAGGATCACTTGATGCAATGTCGCGCTGTCCCACAGACGCGCGTCGCGCAGCACGACGCTCGCGCCGTGACAGAGCGGCGGGAAAAACTGCTCGACGAACCCGTCGAAGCTGCTGGTCGCGAACTGCAAGACCCGGTCGCCTTCGCGCAGGTCGCTGTAGTCGATGGCGCGCTCGATGAACTCGCTCAGCGCGGCATGACTGATCGCCACGCCCTTGGGCCGACCGGTCGAACCGGAGGTGTAGATCACGTAGGCCAGGTTCTGCGGCTCGACCGTCACCGGCAGATTGTCGCTGGCGCCATCGTCGGGCAGCGTGTCCAGGCACAGGCTTTGCACACCGTCGAGAGCCGGCAGAACGGCCAGCGTCTGCCTGTCGGTCAGCAACAGGTTCAGTCCGCTGTCGTCGAGCACATGGCGCAGGCGCTCGCCCGGCGTCTGCGGATCCAGCGGCACATAGGCGCCGCCGGCCTTGAGCACGGCCAGCAAGGCGACGGCCAGTTCCAGCGAACGCCCCAGCGCCACGCCGACCAGCACATCTGGGCCGACACCCCGGGCGCGCAGTTGATGGGCCAGGCGATTGCTGCGCCGGTTCAGTTCGGCATAGCTGATCGAGGGTGACGGCTCGCTCGCCAGAATCACCGCCGGTGCCTCGGGCGTACGCACCACTTGCGCTTCGAACAGGGTCTGAAAGCTGGCCAATCGCGGGCTCGTTTCGGCGATCTGGATCAAGCCCTGCTGCTCGGCGGCGTCCAGCATCGAAAGGTTGCCGATCAACTGCTGCGGGTCACGGCAGACCGACACCAGCACATTGCGCCAGTGCCCGGCCAGCGCGGCGATGGTGGACTCGTCGAAAATATCGGTGGCGTAGGTGAACGCGGCGAACAGTTGATCGCCCTCTTCACGGGTGTCGAGCATCAGATCGCTGGTGGCCGCATGTTCGCGGCCGCTGCCGGTCAGTTGTTCCTCGGTCAGGTAACCGACCCGCAAGCCGGACGCCAACTGCGCCTGCTGCAAATCGGTCACCAGCGGCTGGTGGTTGAACATCACCTGAAACAGTGGGTTATGGCTCTGACTGCGGGCCGGTTGCAGGGCTTCGATCAAGGCATCGAACGGCAGATCCTGATGGGACTGCGCGCCGGCCGCGGACTGGCGCAGGCTCTGCAACAGATCGGCGAAACGGCTGTTGGCGGTGACCACGCTGCGCAGGATCTGCGTATTGACGAAGAAGCCGATCAAGCCTTCGGTTTCGCTGCGGGTACGGTTGGCGATCAGGCCGCCGACGCGAATGTCGGTCTGGCCGCTGTAGCGATGCAGCAAGGTCTTGAACGCCGCCAGCAGAACCACGAACAGGGTCACGCCCTGACGTTGCGCGAGATTCTTCAGATCCTGGCGCAGGCCGGCGTCGATGACCGTTTCCAGACGCGCGCCACGGTGACTGGCCTGGGCCGGATACGCGCGGTCGGTCGGCAGTTCAAGCACCGGATGTTCATCGCACAGCTGCGCGCGCCAGTAGTCGAGCTGCCTCTCGCGTTCGCCCGCCTCCAGCCAGCTGCGTTGCCACAGCGCATAGTCGCGGTAATGTACGGTGATCGCCGGCAATTGTGGCTCGCGCCCGGCCACCAGCGCATCGTAGGTGCGCATGAATTCATCGATGAGAATGTTCATCGACCAGCCGTCGGCAATGATGTGGTGCAGCGTCAGCAACAGCACGTGTTCCTGCGCGTCCAGCCGCAGCAGACGCAGGCTCAGCAACGGCCCGCTTTCCAGATCGAAGGCTTGCGTGGCCTCCGCCATCATGTGCTGACGGGCCAGCGGCCAGCGCTGATCCTCGGGCAACGCGCTCAGGTCAGTGAGGGTCAGCTTGACGGGCTGCGGTTCGGCGACTTTCTGGAAAGCTTGTTCGCCCTCCTGACCGAACGTGGTGCGCAGGCACTCATGCCGCGCCGCCAGCAGACTGAACGCCTGCTCCAGCGCCTCGGGCTGCAACTCACCGCTCAGGCGCACGGCCATTGGCAGGTTGTAGGCGGCGCTTTGCGGATCCATCTGCCAGAGAAACCACATCCGCTGCTGGGCATAGGACAAGCCGTCACGCTCGGCGGCCCCGATGCAGGCGGTCATGGGCAGCTGCGCAAAATTGATCCCTTCACGGGCCATGCCGGCGAGGAACAAACGACGTTTGTCCTGAGGCAATTCGATAAAGCGGCGGGCGAGTTTCTGTGCGTCTGCGGCATTCATGCATTGGGTCCTTGCTGATCGGCGGCGTGACCAGGAGGCCCGGTCGTATCAACAAGAACGAATGACAAACGCCATGATTTAGCGGGGCCGGGCAATCCCCGGCCGACGGTCGCCGGGGACTGGCGCACAAACGCCGAAGCCGGCACTCGACCGGCTTCGACAACCACCCGCTCTCCTGCTGCGACGGGTCAGAGGGCGTCCTGGGAGTGACCTTCGGCCATGGCCACGATTACCTTGCGCGGGCCTTCGAACGGCGAGCGGGCATGGGCCGACAACATGTTGTCGAGCATCAGCACATCGCCCTCCTGCCACGGGAAGCTGATGGCGCATTCGTCGAGCACCGCACGTATCTGGCTCAACACTTCATCCTCGATGGGCGAACCGTCACCGTAGTAGACGTTACGCGGCAGGTCTTCTTCATCGACGATGTCCAGCAGGCTCTCGCGCACCTCCGGTTGCAGGTTGGAGATGTGGAACAGGTGCGCCTGATTGAACCAGACCATGTCCCCGGTGACCGGATGCCGGGCCACTGCCTGACAGGTCTGGCGGGTACGCAGTTCGCCGTCGTCCTTCCATTCGCAGACAATGCCGTGGGCCTGGCAGTAGGCCTCGACCTCGGCCTGGTCTTCGGTGTTGAACACATCTTCCCAGGCCACATCCAGGCCGTTGCCGAAGTTGCGCACATACATCAGACCCTTGCTGACGAAGCGCTCGCGGATCGCCACCGGAATTCGTCGATACACTTCGCGACTGTCGGCAATCGGCGTTTCGCCGCCGGACCTGGCCGCGATCATGCTGTAGAACCAGATCTTCATCGGCCAGTCCCGGGAGTAGGCCTGCTCGTTGTGCAGCGGAATACTCTGGTGCGCCGGGTATTCGGTGGAGGTGTACACCCCCTGGGTCACGTTGGTCCGTGGCGTGGAGCCGAACTCATAGTTCAGCAGCGGATGGCCGAAGCTCGCCGCAAACTCGCGAAAGCGCTCCGCGCCCTCCAGCCGGAATCCACGAAACAGCAAACCGCCGTCTTGCAGCAGATGCTTATCGACCAGCTCTTTCAATTCGTCGAACACCGCCAGCAAGTCGGTATCGGCGTCGCTCGCCTCCACCAGCAGCGGCAGGCGACCGCGATGCGGCAACAACGGACGGACGGAAAATCCCTCAGCAACAGCCATGACTGGCCTCCTCAAAACACTCGATTGGTGAACCGCGCTTTACAGCGCCGGTGCCGCCGACAGCGCATGGCGCCGGTGATGGGCTTCCAGGTGATTCTTGAGCGTGCGGATGACCCGGGCTTCATGCTCATGAATGAAAAAGTGCCCGCCGGTCATCATGTCCACCGAGAAACTGCCCAGCGTCTCTTTGCTCCAGCCGATCAACTGTTCGGTGGTCGCCCGGTCTTCCTTGCCGCCCAGCACATGCACCGGGCAATTGAGTAGTGGCCGCTCGATCGGCGTGAAGCGTCCGCACATCATGAAATCGGCGCGCAGGACCGGCAGCGTCAGGCTCATCAGCTCCTGATTGGCCAGTACTTCTTCGCTGGTGCCCTGAAAGGTGCGCAGCTGTTCGATCAGCTCTTCGTCGCTGCGCGGCTCGGAAAAACCTCGGTCGTAATCGCTGCGCATGCTCGGGGCGGCGGTGCCGGAGGCGAACAGCGCCACCGGCTCGGGGGCTCCAAGATCGCGAAAGGCGTGGGCCAGCTCGCACGCGAGCAGCGCGCCCAGGCTATGCCCGAACAGCGCATAGGGCGCTTGCAGCGAAGGTTTATGCTCGCGCGCCAGTTGCCGGGCCAGGGCCCGCATGTCGATTTGCAGGGGTTCGTCGTAGCGCGCGCCGCGTCCGGGCAACTCCACCGGTTGCAGTTGCATCCACGACGGCAGCTGGCGCCGCCAGCGGCTGTAGACCATGGCGCTGGCGCCCGAATAGGGCAGGCACAGCAGTGTCAGCTTTGTCACCGCGTTTACCTCAATGGGTTATCTGTAAAAGAGAACGGATGAGGCACGACGGGAATTAGTCCGGGTGACGATCACTTCAAATGACGGAAACTCTGCACCGCCGAGCCCAGCACCACCGCCCCGGCGGCAATCGCCAGCCAGAAGCCGCTGCGCGCGCCGAATGCGTCCACCAGCGCGCCGGAACCGGCAGCGCCGATGGCCACGCCGATGCTCAGACCGGTCACCAGCCAGGTCAGGCCTTCGGTGAGTTTGGCCGGCGGCACGATGCGCTCGATCAGCGCCATCGCCACGATCAGGGTCGGGGAGAAGAACAGGCCGGCGATGAACACCGCGACGGCCAGCCCGAAAATATTGCTCGCCAGCAACAGCGGCAGCGTGGTCACCGCAGTCGCCAGACCGCCGTAGAGAAACAGGCGCGGCAACGGCAGCTTCGAGCGCATCGCGCCGAAGGCAATCCCGGCCAGACAGGAACCGATGGCGTACACCGACAGCACGATGCTGGCCGCCGCCGGCTGGCCCTGCTGCTGGGCGAACGCGACGCTGACCACATCCACCACGCCGACAATCACTCCCATGGCGAGCATCAACGCCAGCAGCCATTGCACGTCGGTCGAACGAATGATCGAGCCTTGATGCTGCGATTCGTGCGGATGCACCGGCGGCTCGGTGCTGCGCTGGGCGACGAACGCCGTGACGCCGATGGCCAACATCAACAGCGCCGCCAGCGGCCCGGCCTCGGGAAACACACCGACGCACAAGCCTACCGACAGCGGCGGGCCGACGATAAAGCAGACTTCGTCGAGCACCGACTCCAGCGCATAAGCGGTCTGCAACTGCGGCTGACCGCGATAGATTTCGGTCCAGCGCGCCCGCGCCATCGCCGACATGCTCGGCATGCAACCGGCCAGTGCTGCGCAGACAAACAGTGTCCAGGTCGGCGCCTGCAAGCGGGTGCACAACAGCAACATCAGCAGCGCGCCCCCGCCGATCAGCGCCGCCACCGGCAGCACTCGCCCCTGACCGAAACGGTCCACCAGCCGCGACACCTGCGGCGCGCAAAACGCCGTGGCCAACGCAAACGTCGCCGCCACCCCACCCGCCAGCGCGTAGCCGCCGGTCAATTGCGAGAGCATGGTGATCACGCCGATGCCGGTCATGGAAATCGGCATGCGCGCGATCATCGCGGCAATCACAAAAGCCCGGGCGCCGGGGGCGTTGAACAGTTCGCGGTAAGGGTTTGCCATCGGATGCAGCCTCATCAGGGGCGGCCAAGTTGCCACAAAGCCTGACGGCCGGGGAAGCGCGCAATTGTTGGTGGAATGTGAAGTCCCCAACGCACGCAGGGCCAATCGCTGCCGCATAAACCTGTCGATGATTTCATTTACGCGGATGAACTCTCGCCGCCGCCCATCAGTCAGCTAAATAAGCTCTCAACCCAAGGCGCGACCCTGCATGCAGATTTCCCTCGCCCGCCAAGTGGCACTGGTCACCGGCGCCAGTTCCGGCATCGGCCACGGCGCCGCCAAAGCCCTGGCCGCTGCCGGTGCTGCCGTGGTCATCAACTACAACCGTCAGGCCGAACCCGCCGAAGCACTGGCCCGGCAGATCGTCGCCGACGGTGGACAGGCCATCGCCATCGGCGCCGATGTCTCGAAGGAAGAAGACGTTGAGCGACTGTTCCAGCAGACCCTCGACGCCTTCGGCACATTGGACATTCTGGTGGCCAATTCCGGCCTGCAAAAAGACGCGGCGGCTGTGGATATGTCGCTGGCCGACTGGAATGCGGTGATCGGCGTCAACCTCACCGGCCAGTTCCTCTGCGCCCGCGCCGCGCTGCGGATCTTCAACCGCCAGGGCGTGCGCGAAGGCGTGTCGCGAGCCGCCGGCAAGATCATCCACATGAGCTCGGTGCACCAGCGCATTCCCTGGGCCGGGCACGTTAACTACGCAGCGTCCAAGGGCGGCGTCGATCAGTTGATGCAGACTTTGGCCCAGGAAGTCAGCCACCAGCGCATCCGCATCAACGGCATCGCACCGGGGGCGATCCGCACGGCCATCAATAAGGACGCCACCGAAGGCGACGCCGCCCAGGCCCTGCTCAAACTCATCCCCTACGGTCGCATCGGCGATGTCGAGGACGTGGCCAACGCGGTGGTGTTTCTCGCCTCCGATGCCTCCGACTACATCGTCGGCACCACCCTGTTCATCGACGGCGGCATGAGCCTCTATCCGGAGTTCCGTGGCAATGGCTGAGCATCAATCCGAACGACAAAGCCCCATCGACGCCCACGGCATCATTGGCGACATGCGCAGCGCCGCGCTGGTCAATGACAAGGGCAGCGTGGATTTTTTCTGCTGGCCGGAGTTCGACAGTCCGTCGATCTTCTGTTCGCTGCTCGATACCCCCGACGCGGGGATTTTCCAGTTGGCTCCGGATCTGCCCGATGCCCGACGCGAGCAGATTTACCTGCCGGACACCAACGTCCTGCAAACCCGCTGGCTCAGCGATCACGCCGTGGTGGAAATCACCGACCTGCTGCCGATTGGCGACAACGACGATGCCTTGCCGCTGTTGATGCGCCGAGTGCGGGTGGTCAGCGGGCAGGCGACGTTTCATCTGCGCTGCGCGGTGCGGCATGACTACGCCCGCGCTGAGACCCGCGCCGTCATCGATAAACAGGATGTGCTGTTCAGCGCCAGCGGGCAGCCGACGCTGCGGCTGGCCTCGGATCAGACCTTGAGCATCGATAACGCTGCGGCAGTCGCACAGTTCACCCTCAAGCAGGATCAAACGGCAGCGTTCATGCTCGGCGCCAGCGACGATCCGCGCTTTGCCGAAGGCGCCGCGCAGCTGTGCATCGAACGCACGCTGAAGTTCTGGCGCGACTGGATCGGCCAGTCCAACTATCGCGGCCGCTGGCGGGAAATGGTCAACCGCTCGGCCCTCGCCCTCAAGCTACTCACCTCACGCCAGCACGGCGCAATCCTCGCCGCCGCCACCTTCGGCCTGCCGGAAACACCCGGCGGCGAACGCAACTGGGACTACCGCTACACCTGGATCCGCGACGCCTCGTTCACCGTTTACGCTTTCATGCGCCTGGGCTTTGTCGACGAAGCCAATGCCTACATGCGCTGGCTGCGCGGGCGGGTCAGCGATTGCAGCGGCCAGTCGTCGATGAAGCTGAACATCCTCTATGCGATCGACGGCCGCCAGGAACTGCCGGAAACCGAACTCACGCATTTGTCCGGCCATGGCGGCGCCAAACCGGTACGCATCGGCAATGGCGCGTACGACCAGATTCAACTGGATATCTTCGGCGAACTGATGGACGCCGTTTATCTGGTCAACAAATACGGCGACGCGATTTCCCACGAAGGCTGGAACCATGTGATGGAAGTGGTCGATCAGGTCTGTGAGACCTGGCAGACCAAGGACGTAGGCATCTGGGAAATGCGCGGTGAGCAACATCACTTTCTGCACTCACGGCTGATGTGCTGGGTGGCGCTGGACCGGGCCATCCGCCTGGCCTCGAAACGCTCGCTGCCGGCGCCCTTCGCCCGCTGGGACCAGACCCGTCAGGCGATTCATGCCGACATCTGGGACAACTTCTGGAACGAAGAGCGCGGGCATTTCGTGCAGTACCAGGGCGGCACGGCGCTGGACGGCTCGATGTTGCTGATGCCGTTGGTGAGGTTCGTCAGCGCCAAGGATCCGAAATGGCTGGCGACGCTGGAAGCCATCGAAAAACACTTGGTGCGTGACGGCATGGTTTATCGCTATCGCAATGACGATGCGGGTATCGACGGATTGTCCGGCACCGAAGGCGCCTTCGCCGCGTGTTCATTCTGGTACGTGGAATGTCTGGCCCGCGCCGGGCGAGTAGAAAAGGCCCACCTGGAATTCGAACAATTGCTGCGCTACGCCAATCCGCTGGGGTTGTACGCGGAAGAGTTCGACAACCGAGGCCGGCATCTGGGCAACACACCACAGGCATTGACGCATCTGGCGCTGATCAGCGCGGCGAGTTTTCTGGATCGCAAGTTGAGTGGGGAGAAGAATTACTGGCAGCCGTAGTCATCCTTCTTCGCCAGTGCCTGTAAGAAAGATCTCAACTCCGATCGCCGTTTGTAGGATGACTACCTACGAACGGCAAACACCCCCGAGCCTTGCGGTTGAAGGGCTGGCCCACACAATCGATTCCTTTCGATACAACTTGTTGATGGCACGCCCTACAGAAACCTGCCAACCCCGTGTAACGCTTGTCCCGCAACTCGCACTTACACCCCGAAATACCTTGTTGCCAGCTGTTACATCCCCCCCTACCATCCACCGCAACGGGCACAGCGGAGCTGTCCAATAAAAACCCGATTCAAGGAACCAGAATGAGCCAACGCATCCACCGCCAGATCGACACCCCACTGCGCACGGGCCTCAAGCGCGACGAACTGTGGGAAGCCGCCGACAAAGGCCTGATCAAATGCTGGGAAATCGGCCGCCAGCGCGCCGCCCGTTTCCCCGACCTCGCCCAACGCTGCAGTGCCGATGAACTGCCGGTACTGGGCTGGAAAGGCGGGGTCAGTCGCAGCCTGAAGAAGAATGAAAAATACGGATCGCTGAAATACCTGGCCCAGTGGCAAGGGTTGCGTGGGGAAGATCTGGATATTGATCTGGGTTCAGAGCGGGTCATGACCTGCTCGCGGACGAAAATGGTGGTGACGTTTACGCCGGATCGCAGCAAGTATTTCAATCAGGTGGCGGAAGCCGAGGTGTAAGGAGACTTTCCATGACCCGTGCCGAAGTCCGATTCAGCCACACCCCAAGCCTGACCATCGGCTATGAGCATCACGGCCCGGAAAACGGCACGCCGGTCATCCTCCTCCACGGCTTCCCCTACTCCCCCCGCGCCTACGACGAAATCGCCCCGCCCCTCGCTGCCCTGGGCTACCGGGTGATCGTGCCGTACTTGCGCGGTTACGGCCCGACCCGTTTCAACAGCCCGGACACGCCGCGTTCCGGCCAGCAAGCGGCGCTGGCGCAGGATCTGCTGGATCTGATGGATGCACTGGGGATCGAACAAGCGACATTGTGCGGTTACGACTGGGGCGGTCGGGCGGCGTGCATTGTGGCGGCGCTGTTTCCCGAGCGCGTGCGCGGGTTGGTGACGGGCGATGGCTATAACCTGCAAGACATTCCGAATTCGATCCAGCCGCTGGATCCGCAGAGCGAGCATCGCTTCTGGTATCAGTATTACTTCCACACGCCCCGTGGCGTTGAAGGGCTGACGCAGAATCGTCGGGCGCTGTGCGAGTTGCTGTGGCAATTGTGGTCACCGACCTGGGCGCGGAACGCCGAGCGTTTTCCGCTGAGCGCGCCGGCGTTCGACAACCCGGATTTCGTCGAGGTGGTGATTCACTCTTATCGCCATCGCTTCATGTATGCGCCGGGCGATCCGGCGCTGGAGTGGATGGAGCAGGCGCTGGAGAAACAACCGGCGATCGGCGTTCCGACGATCTCGCTGTGCGGTGCCGATGATGGCGTCGGACCGGCGCCGGCAGACGATGAAGATGCGCACCACTTCACCGGCATTTACCAGCGGCGGGTGCTGGCAGGTGTCGGGCACAACATTCCGGAAGAAGCGCCGGGCGAAACGCTCAAGGCATTACTGGATCTGCTGCAGCGCTGACCGAAAACCGCTCCCGATACGCCTGCGGCGTCACACCCATGGCCCGCAGGAAACTGCGTCTCAAGGTTTCTTCACTGCCAAATCCACAATTCGCCGCCACCCGTTTGATCGGCAATCCGGTGTCGCTCAGCAATCGGCGGGCGGTTTCGACGCGGATCAGTTCGATGGCCCGGGCCGGGGTCTGGCCGGTGTCGGCGCGGTAGTGGCGCACGAAGCTGCGTTCGCTCATGCCGGCCTGTTCGGCGAGGGTCGGGATGCCCAGGTCGCAGGTCAGGTGTTCGGCAATCCACGCGTGCAGATCATCGAAGCGGTTGCCCTGTTTTTGCAGCGACAGCGTCACGCTGAATTGCGACTGCCCGCCCGGGCGTTTGAGGAACACCACCAGTTGCCGGGCGACGTCCAGGGCCATGTCGCGGCCGAGGTCGTCTTCGACCATGGCCAGCGCCAGGTCGATGCCGGCGGTGACGCCCGCCGAGGTCCAGACCGGGCCGTCGTTGATGAAGATCGGATTGGGCTCGACCTGCAAGCGTGGGTGTTGCTGCGCCAGTTGTTCGCAGCGGGTCCAGTGGGTGACGACTCGCCGGCCGTCGAGCCAGCCGCTGGCAGCCAGAAGAAAGGCGCCGGTGCAGACCGAGGCCACGCGCCGGCATCCGTTGGCGTGCTCACGCACCCAACTCACCAATTCGGCGTCTTCGGCAGCGGCGTAGACGCCCCAGCCGCCGGCGATGATCAGCGTATCGCTGGGCTGCGGCGGCAGCGGCTCGGCCAACATCGCCAACCCGGCGGACGAGTTCACCGCCCCGCCACCGCTGGCAATCACCGTTGGCGCGTACGGCGCAGGCAAACCCTGCTGGCGGGCGATGTCGTTGGCCGAGGCGAAGACCTGCAACGGCCCGGTGACATCGAGCAATTGCACATTGGCGAATGCGAGGACGTGGATGGTTTTCGGCATTTGGCGTAATTCGTGGGCTAATTGGCGTATGCGCCAAAACCTACGCGCCTACCGTGAAGCCGTCTACCCCCCTTTTCACGGAGAAGAACCATGGCGTTGCAGATCGGTTTTCTGTTGTTTCCCCAAGTGCAGCAACTCGACCTGACCGGCCCGTACGACGTGCTGGCCTCGCTGCCGGACGTGCAGGTGCATCTGATCTGGAAGGATCTGGTGCCGGTCACCGCCAGCACCGGGCTGGTGCTGAAACCGACCACCACCTTCGAGGATTGCCCGGCTCTGGATGTGATCTGCGTGCCTGGCGGCGCCGGGGTCGGGCCGTTGATGGAGGATGAGCAGACGCTGGCGTTCATCAAATCGCAAGCGGCGCAGGCGCGTTACGTGACATCGGTGTGCACCGGTTCGCTGGTGCTCGGCGCGGCGGGTCTGTTGCAGGGCAAACGGGCGACCACGCACTGGGCTTATCACGATCTGCTGCCGACACTGGGCGCGATCCCGGTGAAGGATCGGGTGGTGCGCGACGGCAATCTGTTTACCGGGGGCGGTATCACGGCGGGGATCGATTTTGCTCTGACCCTGGCGCAGGAACTGGTGGGAGTCGATACGGCACAACTGGTGCAGTTGCAGCTGGAATATGCGCCGGCGCCGCCATTTGATTCGGGCAGCCCGGGCACGGCGCCGAGTGCTGTTGTCGATGAAGCGCGCAAGCGTGCGGCGCCTTCGCTGAAGTTGCGTACTGAAATCACCGAGCGCGCTGCGGCGAAACTCAACCTGCGCTGACATTTCAGCCACACCCGAGAACTTGTGGGAGCTGGCTTGCCAGCGATAGCGGTGAGTCAGTCAATGAAGATGTCGACTGTGCAGACGCCATCGCTGGCAAGCCAGCTCCCACAGGTCTCTCACAGGTCTCAGTGTCAGCCACAGGTTTGCGTGTTGTCCCGGTTTCTCGCCACACCTTCACTTGTCCCCTCGCCCCCACCCGTGTAGAAAGCCTGTCCACAAATCGTGCACAAGGACTTTCCATGACAGCTCTGCCATGGCTCTATCTCGGGCTTCTCAGCCTTGGTTACGGATTGGCGCTGAGTTTCGGCCAGCTCGGCTGGCTGGCGCTGATCTCCCTTGCACTGCTGGTTTTCGCCGGTTACGCCGTGCGCCAGCAAACCGTGCCGGTCGGGCGTTATCTCGGCCATGGCCTGTTTATCGTGTTGGCCCTGGCGCTGGCCCTGCACTGGCTGCCGGGTTTCTACAACGGCCGGGCCATCGAGCCGCAGCGCTTCACCGACAACGCCGTGCCGTTCTCGATGTACCTGAATCTCGACAAACCGCTGATTGGCTTCTGGCTGGTGCTGGTCTGCCCGTGGATCGTCGCGCGTCGTTCGTTGCGCCTGACGGTTTACGCCACCGCGCTGGCACTGACGTTGAGTGTGATTCTGGCGCTGGGCGGTGCGGTGTTGCTGGGCATGATCACTTGGGCACCGAAATGGCCGGATCAGGCGTGGTTGTGGGTGCTGAACAATCTGCTGCTGGTGACGCTGGTCGAAGAGGCGCTGTTTCGCGGCTATATCCAGGGCGGCCTCAGTCGGCGTTTCCAACATCTGCCCTACGGCGAAAACCTCGCGTTGCTGCTGGCATCCCTGCTGTTCGGCCTGGTGCATGTGGGCGCCGGCTGGCAATGGGTGTTGCTGGCGAGCCTGGCGGGTGTCGGCTATGGTCTGGCCTACCGATTTGGCGGGCTCGGTGCGGCGATCGCCACGCATTTTGGCCTGAACCTGCTGCATTTCGGCCTGTTCACCTATCCGATGCTCGCGGGTTGAAGCAAGGGCCGTTTTGCGACGCCGTACTTATAAATGAAAAAAAATTTCAATAAATGGCCGACCCCGCCGACAACCTTTCAAAGCCTTGCGGATTGAAAAACCATGCGTAACAACCAGCCCATTACACAACGCGAACGGACTTTCCCGGCTCAGCAACGGTTGATTTCCACAACCGACGCCAAGGGCGTGATCACCTACTGCAACGACGCTTTCGTCGAAATCAGCGGTTTTTCGCGTGAGGAACTGATCCGTGCGCCGCACAACCTGGTTCGTCACCCTGACGTGCCGGCGGCGGTGTTTTCGCACATGTGGGGCACACTGAAACAAGGCTTGCCATGGATGGGCATTGTCAAGAATCGCTGCAAGACCGGTGATCACTACTGGGTGAACGCCTATGTAACGCCGGTGTTCGACGGCAATCAGGTGGTCGGTTACGAGTCGGTGCGGGTCAAACCCACCGCCGAACAGATCCGCCGTGCCGAAGCGCTCTACCAACGCATCAACCAGGGCAAGTCGGCGATTCCTTCGAGCGACAAGTGGCTGCCGATTGTGCAGGACTGGCTGCCGTTCATTCTGGTCAGCCAGTTGAGCTTCATGATCGGCGCCACCCTCAACTCGCAGTGGGGCTTCGCCCTCGCCGCCGGTCTGTCGGTGCCGCTGGGCCTGCTGGGCCTGCAATGGCAACAACGCGGGCTCAAGCGCCTGCTGCGTCTGGCCGAGCAGACCACCTCCGACCCGTTGATCGCGCAGATGTACACCGACAGCCGTGGCGCCCAGGCGCGTCTGGAAATGTCGATCCTCAGCCAGGAAGCCCGCCTGAAAACCTGCCTGACCCGTCTGCAGGACACCGCCGAGCACCTGACCGATCAGGCCAAACAGTCCGACGCCCTGGCGCACAACAGCTCCAGCGGTCTGGAACGTCAGCGCGTGGAAACCGAACAGGTCGCCACCGCCGTCAACCAGATGGCCGCCACCACCCAGGAAGTGGCGAGCCACGTCCAGCGCACCGCCGACGCCACCCAGGAAGCCAATCGTCTGACCGGCCGCGGCCGCGACATCGCCGGGGAAACCCGCGAAGCCATCCAGCGTCTGTCGGTCGTCGTCGGTGAAACCGGCCTGACCGTCACCCAACTGGCCAAGGACAGCGACGAAATCGGCGGCGTGGTCGACGTGATCAAAGGCATTGCCGATCAGACCAACCTGCTCGCGCTCAACGCTGCGATTGAAGCAGCGCGCGCCGGCGAAATGGGCCGTGGTTTTGCCGTGGTGGCCGACGAAGTCCGCCAACTGGCACAACGCACCAGCGAATCCACCGGCCAGATCCACGCCCTGATCGCCAAACTGCAACAGACTGCGTCCAGCGCCGTACAAACCATGGAAGCCGGCCATCGCCAGGCGGAAGAAGGTGTAGCGCGGGTTCTGGAAGCGGACCAGGCCTTGGTCGGCATCAGCGAAGCGGTGGCCAACATCACCGACATGACCACCCAGATCGCCGCCGCGACCGAAGAGCAAAGTGCCGTGGCTGAAGAAATCAGCCGCAACATCAGCAACATCTCGGAACTGGCGGACCAGACCTCGGAACAGGCGCATAACTCGGCGCTGCTGAGTGAAGAGCTGACCAAGACTGCCAACACGCAATACTCGTTGGTGGAGCGGTTTAACCGCTGATTGTTCTGGCAATAAAGAAACCCCGGAGAGCGAAAGCTTCCGGGGTTTTTATTGCCTGTCTGAAATGGATGTCGCCAGCACCGCCCTCTTCGTGGGCAAGCCCACTCCCACAGGGTTTCGCATTGGCCACAAGATCTCGCAACACCACCACCCATTGTGGGAGCGGGCTTGCCCGCGAAGAGGCCCAGTCTGCCGGCGAAAATCTCATTCAAAAAGCGCGGACAGTGCCTACAACTGAATCAGACCCAACTGACTGGCACGCGTTGAAGCCCGGCTCTACTTTGTCGTTCAAACCTATTCACACGGGGCTAGCCAACATGAATACATCACCTACGCAGAATCCGATGATCAGGACTGACAAACCTGTGAGAAAGGAAGTCCGGGGTGAACTGACATCCCTTGATGTGCGGCGAGCGGCACGTGATGGACAGAAAGCATTCGATAAATTTTTGATCACTGGCAGGCTGTGACCTTTTGATATCGATGAAAAAACCGGAAGCCAAACGCTTCCGGTTTTTTGTGCCGCTTACTCCTTCGGCACGAGGTTATCCAACGCCTGATTCACCGCCAACTCGCCCAACATCACCACTTGCGCAATGCCCAACAGGGTCTTGCGATTCGGCCCTTCCAGCAGGCCGGCAAAGTCACCGAGCATGACCGTGGCTGACGCGAGGGACTCGCAGGCATTGGCCAGCAAGGACTCCGTGTCGGTTTGCGGGTTGACCATGAACATGTCGTTTGGGGTGTAGGGCGTGGCCATGATCCGGGCTGCGGGGGTCAGGTAATAGTCGAGGGCGCGTTCGGCCGCGTCGTGGAGTTTTCTTGAATCGGGAAATTCGTACGGGGACACCGGATCTTCTAACGGGGGAATGACGGTCTTGGACATCAGCTGGAACTCCGGAAAAGAGTCGCTTGAGGATTTTTATCGACGGCTGCCAGGCAGTGAGGGGACAAGCCCCTCACCGGGGCGGCAACTACCGCGAGACGTGATGGTTGTCCAGCACACGATTGACCAGCAGCTCACTCAGCATGATGACCTGCTGCAATATCTGCATAGCCTTGCGCTGCGACGGATCGACGGTGTCGCCAATATCCCGGGCCATGTCACTGGCCGACGACAGCGTTTCGCACGCTTCGACCAGCAGCGTTTCGTCATCCATCGTTGGATTGACCAGATAGATCTTGCCGGGCTTGCGCGATGGTTTGGACGTCTTCTGTGCGCCAGGATCGAGGTAATGATTGATCGCCCGCTCGGTGGCCGTTTTTATGTTTTCGGCTTCGAGGGCTGCGTCGTAGGGGATTGAATCGGTTTCTGGTGGGTTTGGTGTGGCTTTGAACATAGATAGAACTCCAATTTGAAAAATAGGAGCCATCACCCTCGCTACCAAACGGCGGGTGGCGGCCATGCGCGGGTTGGTAGACCGGTCGAATTGGGAAACCCGGCGCTCACGAATGAGCCCCACGCATGCCCACCATACAAAGCTGCACCTCAGAAAAGAGACAGCATTGAAGGTGTCGCAATAACCACAACTCGAATCGGGCTACCAAACCCAGCCACTTTTCAGTGACAGGGAAACGATATAGCCCTCTCCAAGCTGCGTAAGCCGGCGGATTCTGGCGTACGCGTAGGCAACGACGCAAGGTGTTGTAGCCCTTATGGCGTAACGGTTCGTGTACTTTAAACGTGGTTACGCGATCGTGTTTATGCGCTGGAAATGCCGGGCTGGGGGAGCTTTCAGTTTTGGTGGTGTGTCAGTGAAACCTTCCCCCTCACCCTAGCCCTCTCCCCGAGGGAGAGGGGACTGACCGAGGTGTCTGGGCGAAGTACGCCGACGTGAAATACCGAGGTGAACTCTGGCCTTAAAAAGCAAACATCCCGCTTTCTAACCACTCAACACGATGAGCGTTAGCTCGAGTAAAGCTTTTGATCTTCGGGCCCCTTCGGCAGGCTGAGTGGAGGGATTCGTCCGGGGGTGGGAGCGCAGCGACCGTTTGGCGAAGCCAAACACATCGAGAGGAGGTGCAGCGAAGCAAACCGTAGGCGATGCCCCCCGGACGAATCCCGGAACGAAGGAACCCCGAGCCTCAGCGAGGGGCCGAACGCCGGGGCCTAGACCTTTTGCTTACTTTTGGGGCGTTTGCCAAAAGTGACCCGCCGTAAGGGCGGAACCCTAAGCAGCCATAACCGCAGCAACGGATATGCCCCCAAAAAAAGCCTCAACGAAGAAACCCGGCAACCCTCTCCGCCGCCGAAGCCAAATGCTGCTCATGCGTAAACCCGGAAACCTTGAGCGGCTTCAAATCATGATCCCCCGCCGCCAACCAAAACAATTCAATACTCGGCGATAAGGAATACCCCTCGACAGCGTCCCGATTGCCAAGCGCATCCCGCTCCCCCTGAACAATCAACGTCCGAGTCCTCAACCCAGCCAGATGTTCGACCCGAGGCTTCTCCGGTTTCCCAACCGCATAAAACGGATACCCCAGACAAACCAACGCATCAGCGCCAAGCTCATCGGCAAGCAAACTCGCCATCCGCCCCCCCATCGACTTCCCGCCAACCGCCAAAACCCCAGCGACATGACGTCGCACTTCAACGAAAACCTCACGCCAGCACTCCTGCAATTTCCCCGCAGGATTGGGCGGTCGCTTAACCCCATCAACCCGCCGCTGCGCCATATAAGGAAACTCAAACCGCAACACATTCACCCCAAGCCCAGCAAGGCGCCCAGCCATATCGTTCATCCACTCACTGTCCATCGGCGCCCCCGCCCCATGCGCGAGAATGAGCGTCGCCGAAGCCTCCCCAACAGCGCCATCCCAAAGCCACCCGTGATCCCGCAGGCACTGCGCCCATTGATCCCCGTCAATACTGGCCTTGTGCTGTTTGTCCATGCTTGCCTCGCTTTTAGTCTGCCTATAACTCCAGGCGAAGGACGCGCTGTCGGCGCTCACTTCGGCTGAACCGTGGATGGGGAACCATGAACACTTCTATCAGTACCGCCTACAACTACAAGGTGGTCCGCCAATTCGCCATTATGACGGTGGTGTGGGGCATCGTCGGCATGGGGCTCGGGGTTTTTCTCGCGGCTCAATTGGTCTGGCCCGAACTCAACTTCAACCTGCCGTGGACCAGCTTCGGACGCCTGCGCCCGCTGCACACCAACGCGGTGATCTTCGCGTTCGGCGGCTGTGCCTTGTTCGCCAGTTCGTTCTACTCGGTGCAGCGCACCTGCCAGACGCAATTGTTTGCGCCGAAAATTGCCGCGTTCTGCTTCTGGGGCTGGCAGCTTGTGATTCTATTGGCGGCCATCAGCCTGCCGCTGGGTTACACCAGTTCCAAGGAATATGCCGAGCTGGAATGGCCGATCGACATTCTGATCACCATCGTCTGGGTCGCCTACGCGATCGTGTTCTTCGGCACGATCATGCAGCGCAAGACCAAGCACATTTATGTGGGCAACTGGTTCTTCGGCGCGTTCATCATCACCGTGGCGATCCTGCACATCGTCAACAACCTCGAGTTGCCGGTGAGTTTCACCAAGTCCTACTCGGTGTACGCCGGTGCAACCGACGCGATGGTGCAATGGTGGTACGGCCACAACGCCGTAGGCTTTTTCCTCACCGCCGGTTTCCTCGGGATGATGTACTACTTCGTGCCGAAACAGGCCGAGCGTCCGGTGTATTCGTATCGCCTGTCGATCGTGCACTTCTGGGCGCTGATCACCCTGTACATTTGGGCCGGCCCGCACCACTTGCACTACACCGCGCTGCCGGACTGGGCGCAGTCGCTGGGCATGGTGATGTCGCTGGTACTGCTGGCGCCGAGCTGGGGCGGCATGATCAACGGCATGATGACCCTCTCGGGCGCCTGGCATAAGTTGCGCAGCGACCCGATCCTGCGCTTCCTCGTGGTGTCGCTGGCGTTCTACGGCATGTCGACCTTCGAAGGTCCGATGATGGCAATCAAGACCGTCAACGCCCTCTCCCACTACACCGACTGGACCATCGGCCACGTACACGCCGGCGCGCTCGGCTGGGTGGCGATGATTTCCATCGGCGCGCTGTATCACATGATCCCGAAAGTCTCCGGCAAAGAGCAGATGCACAGCATCGGCCTGATCAATGCGCACTTCTGGCTCGCGACCATCGGCACCGTGCTCTACATCGCCTCGATGTGGGTCAACGGCATCGCCCAGGGCCTGATGTGGCGTGCGGTGAACGAGGACGGCACGCTGACCTACTCCTTCGTCGAAACCCTGGTGGCCAGCCACCCTGGCTTCGTCGTGCGGCTGATTGGCGGGGCGATCTTCCTCAGCGGCATGTTCCTGATGGCTTACAACACCTGGCGCACCGTGCGGGCCTCGCAGCCTGCTGACGTCGTTGCTGCCGCGCAGATGGCCTGAGGAGTCCGCCATGAAACACGAAACGATTGAAAAGAACGTCGGCCTGCTGATGCTGCTGATGGTGTTCGCCGTGAGCATCGGCGGCCTGACCCAGATCGTCCCGCTGTTCTTCCAGGACGTGACCAACAAACCGGTGGAAGGCATGAAGCCCTACACCGCGCTGCAACTGGAAGGCCGCGACATCTACATCCGCGAAGGCTGCGTCGGTTGCCACTCGCAGATGATCCGTCCATTCCGCGCTGAAACCGAACGTTACGGGCACTACTCGGTGGCCGGTGAAAGCGTGTGGGATCACCCGTTCCTGTGGGGTTCCAAGCGTACCGGTCCGGACCTGGCCCGGGTTGGCGCGCGTTACTCGGATGACTGGCACCGTGCGCACTTGTACAACCCGCGCAACGTCGTACCGGAATCGAAAATGCCGGCCTACCCATGGCTGGTCACCCAACCGGTCGACAGCAGCCACACCGAAACCAAGCTCAAGACCATGCGCACCCTCGGCGTGCCCTACACCGACGACGACATCGGCGGCGCGGTGGCCAGCCTCAAGGGCAAGACCGAAATGGACGCCCTCGTCTCCTACCTGCAAGTGCTTGGCACTGCGATCAAGAGCAAGAGGTGAACCATGGTCATTGAAATGAGCGCGGGGCTGATTCGCGGCCTCGGCACGGTCGTGGTGTTCGTGGCCTTCGTCGGCCTGACCCTGTGGGTGTTCAACCGCAAGCGCACGCCGGAATTCGCCGAAGCGCGCCTGCTGCCGTTTGCCGACGAGCCGCAACCCGACACTACCCAAGCTAATGAGACAAGGAGTACCCGGCCATGACCACCTTCTGGAGTACGTGGATCTGCGTACTGACCATCGGCAGCCTGATCGGCCTGACCTGGCTGCTGGTCGGCACCCGTCGGGGCGAAACCAAGGGCAGCGTCGACCAGACCATGGGCCACAGCTTCGACGGCATCGAGGAGTACGACAACCCGCTGCCGCAGTGGTGGTTCATGCTGTTCGCCGGCACGCTGGTGTTTTCCGTGGGTTATCTGATCCTTTATCCGGGCCTGGGCAACTGGAAAGGCATCCTGCCCGGCTACGAGGACGGCTGGACCGGCGTCCACGAATGGGAAAAGGAAATGAGCAAGGCTGACGCCAAATTCGGGCCGATCTTCGCCAAATTCGCCGCGATGCCGGTGGAAGAAGTGGCGAAGGATCCGCAGGCGCTGAAAATGGGTGGCCGTCTGTTCGCCTCCAATTGCTCGGTGTGCCACGGCTCGGACGCCAAGGGTGCGTTCGGTTTCCCTAACCTCGCCGACAAGGACTGGCGTTGGGGTGGCAGCGCCGAAACCATCAAGACCACCATCATGGGTGGCCGGATGGCGGCGATGCCGGCGTGGGGTGACGTGCTGGGCGAGGCCGGGGTGAAAAACGTCGCGGCTTACGTACGTCACGAACTGGCCGGCCTGCCGCTGGCGGCGGACAACAAGGCCGATCTGCAAGCCGGACAGCAAGCGTTCAGCACTATGTGCGTCGCCTGTCACGGGGCAAACGGCCAGGGCACCGAAGCCATGGGCGCACCGAACCTGACGCACCCGGCCGGTTTCATCTACGGCACAAGCCTGACCCAACTTGAGCAGACCATTCGCCATGGTCGTCAGGGCCACATGCCCGCTCAGAACGAGTTGCTGGGCAACGATAAAGTGCAACTGCTCGCCGCTTACGTATACAGTCTGTCAAAAAATACTGAGCAGTTGAGCGACAAGCTTCAAGCTGAAAGCTCCAAGTAAAATCACAAGCAATGTATACAATCCTGCAGGCGACATGATTCGTCTTGTCGCTTGCAGCTTGCAGCTTGCAGCTGCTTCCTTTTGTCGCACCCCTTCACCCCCTCTCCTTTCAGTTACCCGGATTCGGGTCTACGCTTGCTCGATGCGGACTGGCCCGTGCCGGTTCCAGGTCGACCCCGAGCGAGGCGTTGAACGAATCAGCTGACTGACATGGCCGCAAAGGCCGGTAGATACCGGCTGTCGTGCCAATTACCGTCCGTCACCCGAACCGAGCGTTCGAACACACCCCGTTACATCCGACCGGGACCCCTCGCTTTTTTCGTCCGCTGCGACATTTTGCCCGAGGGCAATTTTGTCCTTACGCGGCGCATGGAAAGGCCGCAGAATCAGCGTTGGAAAGCATTGACCCAGGTCATGGCGCGTTGCATTGACCCCCTGCTTTCTACATACTTGCGGCCGATTTTAATCCTAATAAAACACCCAAACCGTGGAACCTTAGAATGAGCACAGCAATCAGTCCGACTGCTTATAACTATAAGGTAGTCCGCCAGTTCGCCATCATGACGGTGGTCTGGGGGATCCTTGGCATGGGGCTCGGTGTCTTCATCGCCTCGCAACTGGTCTGGCCGGAGTTGAATTTCGGTCTGCCGTGGACGAGCTTTGGACGCCTGCGCCCGTTGCACACAAACCTGGTGATTTTCGCCTTCGGTGGTTGTGCACTGTTTGCCACTTCCTACTATGTCGTGCAGCGAACCTGCCAGACGCGACTGATTTCCGACAGCCTCGCGGCCTTCACCTTCTGGGGATGGCAAGCGGTGATCGTCGGCGCGATCATTACCTTGCCGCTGGGTTACACCACCACCAAGGAATACGCGGAACTGGAATGGCCGATCGCCATTCTTCTGGCCATTGTCTGGATTTCCTACGGGCTGGTGTTCTTCGGCACCATCACCAAGCGCAAGACCAAGCACATCTATGTCGGTAACTGGTTCTACGGTGCGTTCATCGTGGTGACCGCGATGCTGCACATCGTCAACCACATGTCGCTGCCGGTCAGCCTGTTCAAGTCCTACTCGGCCTACTCGGGCGCCACCGACGCGATGATCCAGTGGTGGTACGGCCACAACGCCGTGGGCTTCTTCCTGACCACCGGCTTCCTGGGGATGATGTACTACTTCGTGCCGAAACAGGCCGAACGTCCGATCTACTCCTATCGTCTGTCGATCGTGCACTTCTGGGCGCTGATCACCCTGTACATCTGGGCCGGCCCGCACCACCTGCACTACACCGCACTGCCGGACTGGGCGCAGTCGCTGGGCATGGCGATGTCGATCATTCTGCTGGCGCCAAGTTGGGGCGGCATGATCAACGGCATGATGACCCTGTCGGGCGCCTGGCATAAGCTGCGCACCGACCCGATCCTGCGCTTCCTCGTGGTATCGCTGGCGTTCTACGGCATGTCGACCTTCGAAGGTCCGATGATGGCGATCAAGACCGTCAACTCGCTCTCGCACTACACCGACTGGACCATCGGCCACGTACACGCCGGCGCGCTCGGCTGGGTAGCGATGATCTCGATCGGCGCGATCTACCACATGATCCCGAAACTGTTCGGCCGTGCGCAGATGCACAGCACCGGTCTGATCAACGCGCACTTCTGGCTCGCGACCATCGGCACCGTGCTGTACATCGCTTCGATGTGGGTCAACGGCATCACTCAAGGCCTGATGTGGCGTGCAATCAACGACGACGGCACCCTCACCTACTCGTTCGTCGAAGCGCTGCAGGCCAGCCACCCTGGCTTCATCGTCCGAGCTCTGGGCGGTGCGTTCTTCGCCAGCGGCATGCTGTTGATGGCTTACAACGTATGGCGCACCGTTCGCGCCTCGAACCCGGCTGAAGCCGAAGCCGCCGCCAAGATCGCCGTAGTTGGAGCTCACTGATGAAGCATGAAGCTGTCGAGAAGAATATTGGCCTGCTGGCCTTCTTCATGGTCATCGCCGTCAGCGTCGGTGGCCTGACCCAAATCGTTCCGCTGTTCTTCCAGGATGTCACCAACAAGCCGGTCGAAGGCATGAAGCCGCGCACCGCCCTTGAACTGGAAGGCCGCGACGTTTACATCGCCAACGGCTGTGTCGGCTGCCACTCGCAGATGATCCGTCCGTTCCGTGCCGAAACCGAACGCTATGGCCACTACTCGGTCGCCGGTGAAAGCGTCTGGGATCACCCGTTCCTGTGGGGTTCCAAACGTACCGGTCCGGACCTGGCCCGCGTCGGCGGTCGTTACTCCGATGACTGGCAGCGTGCGCACTTGTACAACCCGCGCAACGTCGTGCCTGAGTCGAAAATGCCGGCCTACCCGTTCCTCGTAGAAAACAAGCTCGATGGCAAAGACACGGCCAAGAAAATGGAAGTGTTGCGCACGCTCGGCGTCCCTTACACCGACGAAGACATCGCCGGTGCAAGAGATGCCGTGAAGGGCAAAACCGAAATGGACGCGCTGGTGGCCTATCTGCAAGGCCTGGGCACCATCATCAAAAGCAAACGGTGATTCTGATGGATATCGGGATGATTCGAGGCCTGGGCACCGTTGTCGTGATGGTTGCCTTCATCGGCCTGGCGTTGTGGGTGTTCAGCCCCAAGCGCAAGTCGGAGTTTGAAGACGCGACCTTGCTGCCCTTCGCGGATGATCCCGAAGCCATCAAGCACGTCGAGCAAGCTTCTAGGAGTAACAAAGAATGACTACATTCTGGAGTCTGTACGTCACAGTCCTCAGTCTCGGTACGATCTTTTCCCTGACCTGGCTGTTGCTGTCGACCCGCAAGGGCCAGCGCACCGAGCAGACCGACGAGACGGTCGGCCACTCCTTCGACGGGATCGAGGAGTACGACAACCCGCTGCCGAAATGGTGGTTCATGCTGTTCGTGGGCACCATCGTGTTCGCTCTGGGTTATCTGGTGCTGTACCCGGGCCTGGGCAACTGGAAAGGCCTGCTGCCGGGTTACAACTACCTCGATACCGAGAAGCAGACCGCGTTCGCCAACGGCCAGACCGGCTGGACCGGCGTTCACGAGTGGGAAAAGGAAATGGCTCGCTCGGACGCCAAGTTCGGTCCGATCTTCGCCAAGTTCGCTGCAATGCCGATCGAAGAAGTCGCGAAGGATCCGCAAGCCCTGAAGATGGGTGGCCGCCTGTTCGCCTCCAACTGCTCGGTCTGCCACGGTTCCGACGCCAAGGGCGCTTATGGTTTCCCGAACCTGACCGACGCCGACTGGCGCTGGGGCGGTGAGCCGGAAACCATCAAGACCACCATCATGGGCGGTCGTCACGCGGTGATGCCGGCCTGGGCAGAAGTGATCGGCGAGCAAGGCGTGGCCGATGTAGCCGCATTCGTGCTGACCAACCTGGATGGCCGCAAGCTGCCGGAAGGCACCAAGGCAGATCCGGCCAACGGCCAGAAACTGTTCGCCGCCAACTGCGTGGCGTGCCACGGCCCGGCGGGTAAAGGTACGCCAGCGATGGGTGCACCTGACCTGACCCACCCGGCCGCGTTCATCTACGGTTCGAGCTTCGCGCAACTGCAGCAGACCATCCGTTACGGCCGTCAGGGCCAGATGCCTGCCCAGGAACAACTGCAAGGCAACGACAAGGTTCACCTGCTGGCGGCGTACGTTTACAGCCTGTCCCACGGTGAAAAACCAGCGGAAGCCGAGGCCCAGTAAGGCCAACGCTTGAAGCAAAAAACGGCCCCGCCCATGAGAATTGGCGGGGCCGTTTTGTTTCACCTCAGTGCTGATTCAAAGAATGTTGCCTCCACCGAGACTGTCCAGGCCTGAGGGCTTGCGCTGCTTGCCAGCGTCATCAGGCCGGTTGCTGTTCGGGCCACCCGGCTGCTTCGTGCCCTCTCCATCTTCAGCCGACTCAATCGTTCCCAAAGCCGCTTGCAGGTACGCGACGGCCAGGGAAGCCCCCGGAATGGCGCTATTGAGAATGACGTCCAATGCATCGATTTCTTTCTGAGTAATGCCGAGTGCCTTGATCTTGCTTTTGTTCATACGTTTCATCCTTGAAAAGTGTCAGCTGTCCCGGGCAACGCCAATAAAAGCGATGCCCAGGCAATGATTTACGGGCGACTGGCCCAGATGGATTTCACCGGAACCGTGTGCACGAATCGCGGCTTTTGCCACTCATTGTTCTCGACCAGGTTGACGTGCATTTGCTTGCCATCCTCGGTGAAGCTCGCCGTCAGGTAGGTCTGTTGGGAAGTCCCGCCGCTGAGAAAAACCGGGACGTTACCCCACCATTTTCTGGAGCCTCCCCGCGTGTGGTAGTGGCCGGCAAAAATGGCCGTGACCTCATACTTTTCGATCATGTCCTGAAAACGCTGCCACTGCTGCGCATCGCCCTCCCAGTCATCGGGCTTGTGCATATTGATGATGATTGCGTAACCCTGAGCCCGCGCAACCCTCAAGTCTTTCTCAAGCCAATCCAGGGACTGGCTGATTTTCATGTCGTGCAACGGATGTTTGAGTTGAACTTCGTAAGTAGGCTCATTGTTCAACTGAACAAGGTGCACCTGACCGATATTCTTCGAGTAGGCAAGACTGCCATCATACTGTTTGCCAAATCCGCCACCCGTCACACGCACATCAAAGTCATCGACCTTGCCAGCATGATGTTCATGGTATTCGACGACGCTGTTTACGGCGCAGCGATTACCCAGACAATCATCGACGTTATTCTGATAGTCATGATTCCCCAATCCATATAAATAATCACTGCCAAAGTATTTTTTCAGCGCGGACTTCATGTATGAAATCTGATAAGGATGACCGAAAGCCGTGATATCGCCGTTGATCATCAATGGCACTTCAGCCTGACCACCCATTTTGCCGCGAAACTCCACAATGCTCGCAAACTGGCTATCCACGAGCCATTTGGCGCGCTTTTCAAAATCCTCATCCGACTCTGCCTGGCCACTATCCGTTCTGTCCGTCCATGGGTACTGAGGATCCGATGCGAAAACCATATGCCGCGGCATCATTTCACTGGACAGCGCGAACGGTGCAAACAATACACACAGACACGCCACCAGCCTTGTTACTTCCTTGATAAACATACAGCTCAATCCTTGCTCATATAAATAATAGTTAAACTCAGCTGCGAACAGCCGCAGACGCAAACTATTCGAGAACGATGTTTATTTCAAATACCCGACAACCAGCAATTGATTTCATATATTTCAAGCCCGAGCAAAACACTTCACGCAACAACTAACACCCACAACACACAACCCAACTTAACTATTCAATCGATTCTATAAAAAGTTAAACCTTCCAGCGCTTTTCAGCTTGAGACCCGCAATAACTCCGCCGGATGCCCCTGAAGCAAACGGCATCCTGAGCCAAGGCTGCCCCCCAGGCGTGTTGGACGATTCGGCTCGCCACCCGGAAAAAACCGTCCATACTCAACAAGTCAATTGATCTGCATCACGCTTTGTTACATTCGCTACACCATCCATGATTTTTCCCCAACGCGACCAAAGGTCGCACCCGTTCGTCGGTATGACAGGCGTATCATTGGGCCACTGCAACACCCCTTTTTGACCCCGGCCGGCACGTATCGACCGAGGCATTTTTCCACTGCCGTGGGATGCAATGATGAGCAACCAGATTCCGGTACACGACGTCACGCCCCCCAACAAGAACGCGAACAACAGCGTCGACCTTTACGCCTCTCGAGAAAAAATCTACACCCGTGCTTTCACCGGCCTGTTCCGCAATCTGCGGATGATGGGCGGCGCGGCGCTGTTCCTGCTGTATTTCGGTACGGTGTGGCTGAACTGGGGCGGCCATCAGGCCGTGTGGTGGAACCTGCCGGAACGCAAATTCTTCATTTTCGGCGCCACGTTCTGGCCGCAGGACTTCATTCTGCTCTCGGGCCTGTTGATCATTGCGGCGTTCGGCCTGTTCTTCATCACCGTGTATGCCGGCCGGGTCTGGTGCGGGTACACCTGTCCGCAAAGCGTGTGGACGTGGATTTTCATGTGGTGCGAAAAGGTCACCGAAGGCGACCGCAACCAGCGCATCAAGCTCGACAAGGCGCCGATGAGCGCCAACAAGTTCCTGCGCAAATTCGCCAAGCACGCGCTGTGGTTGCTGATCGGTTTCGTCACCGGCATGACCTTCGTCGGCTACTTCTCGCCGATCCGCGAACTGGTCTTCGAATTCTTCACCGGGCAGGCCGATGGCTGGTCGTATTTCTGGGTCGGTTTCTTCACCCTCGCCACCTACGGCAACGCCGGCTGGCTGCGTGAGCAGGTGTGCATCTACATGTGTCCGTATGCGCGCTTCCAGAGCGTGATGTTCGACAAGGACACCCTGATCGTTTCCTACGACCCGCGTCGCGGCGAAAGCCGTGGCCCGCGCAAGAAAGGCGTCGACTACAAGGCCCAAGGCCTGGGCGACTGCATCGACTGCACCATGTGTGTCCAGGTCTGCCCGACCGGCATCGACATCCGCGACGGCTTGCAGATCGAGTGCATCGGTTGTGCCGCGTGCATCGACGCCTGCGACAGCATCATGGACAAGATGGATTACCCGCGCGGGCTGATCAGCTACACCACCGAACACAACTTGTCCGGGCAGAAAACCCATAAACTGCGGCCGCGCCTGATCGGTTATGCCGTGGTGCTGCTGGCGATGATCAGCCTGTTGGTGACAGCCTTCTTCATGCGTTCGCTGGTGGGTTTCGACGTCAGCAAAGACCGCGTGCTGTACCGTGAAAACGCTGAAGGCAGGATCGAAAACGTCTACAGCCTGAAAATCATGAACAAGGATCAGCGCGACCACACCTACGTGCTGGAAGCCGCCGGTTTGCCGGATCTGCGCCTGCAAGGCAAGCGCGAGATCAAGGTGCCGGCCGGGGAAATCTTCAGCATGCCGGTCGAGCTGTCGAGCGCGCCTGAACAATTGCCATCGAGCACCAACGAGGTGAAATTCATCCTCAAGGATGCCGATGACGACAGCGTCCACGTAGAAGCCAAGAGCCGTTTCATCGGCCCACAAAATCGTTGAGAGAACTGAACATGCCCGCAGCAAACGCCGCAAGTCCCTGGTACAAGCACCTTTGGCCATGGATCATCATCGGGATTCTGGCCTGTTCGGTGACCCTGACGCTGTCCATGGTGACCATCGCGGTGAACAACCCGGACAACCTGGTCAACGACAACTACTACGAGGCCGGCAAAGGCATCAACCGTTCGCTGGATCGCGAACTGCTGGCCCAGACCCTGAAGATGCGCGCTGCCGTGCATCTGGATGATGTGACCGGCGAAGTCGACCTGCGCCTGAGCGGCGACAGCCAGCCGAAAACCCTGGAACTGAACCTGATCTCGCCGACCCAGCCGGAGAAGGATCGCAAGATCGTCCTGGCGCGCAGCGAGACTGAAACGGGTCGTTACATCGGCCAGTTGAGCGACAAGATCGAAGGCCGGCGTTTTGTGGAGTTGCTGGGTACTCAGGACGATCACGTGTGGCGGATGTTCGAAGAAGAGCTGGTCAGCCATGACAAGGATTTGTTGCTGGGGGATGAGCCGCTTCAAGGCGCTGAGGATTTGAAGAAGTAAGCAGCCTGCAAGTGCCCCCTCACCCTGGCCCTCTCCCCCTGGAGAGGGAACTGTTCTCGGACGCTTGCACGCGCCATGTATGCCAGTGACGATGTCGCTGACTGAACCCATTAATCCGGCCACCACCGATCGGCCCCCTCTCCCTCCGGGAGAGGGCTGGGGTGAGGGCAAGCGGACCACTCGATTCCAAGGGTTTATTCCCTCGACAATGCCATGACCATTCCAATCCCCTGCTACCACTGCGCCCTGCCCGTCCCGGCCGGCAGCCGCTTCACCGCCGTCGTGCTCGGGGAGTCCCGCGAGTTCTGCTGCCCCGGCTGTCAGGCCGTGGCCGAAGCCATCGTCGCCGGCGGCCTGGAAAGCTATTACCAGCACCGCAGCGAAGCTTCGGCCAACCCCGAAGCGCTGCCGGTGCAATTGGTCGATGAGCTTGAGCTGTACGACCGCGCCGACGTGCAGCAACCTTTCGTCCGTCACGAAGGTGAACTGGCCGAAACCACGCTGTTGATGGAAGGCATCAGTTGCGCCGCCTGCGGCTGGCTGATCGAGAAACACCTGCGCACCCTGCCCGCCGTGGCCGAGGCGCGGCTCAATCTGTCTAACCATCGCCTGCATGTGCGCTGGGCTGACGCTCAGCTGCCACTGAGCCAGATCCTCGGCGAGCTGCGCCACATCGGCTACGCCGCGCACCCGTATCAGGCCGACCGCGCCAGCGAACAACTAGCCAGCGAAAACCGCCTTGCCCTGCGCCAACTCGGGGTCGCCGGGCTGCTGTGGTTTCAGGCGATGATGGCGACCATGGCGACCTGGCCGGAATTCAACATCGACCTCAGCCCGGAACTGCACACGATCCTGCGCTGGGTCGCGCTGTTCCTCACCACGCCGATCGTGTTCTACAGCTGCGCGCCGTTTTTCAAAGGGGCCATGCGCGACTTGCGCACTCGCCATCTGACCATGGATGTTTCGGTGTCGCTGGCGATCGGCGCAGCGTACGTCGCCGGGATCTGGACTTCGATCACCGGGGTCGGCGAGCTGTACTTCGACGCGGTAGGCATGTTCGCGCTGTTCCTGCTCGCCGGGCGCTACCTAGAACGTCGCGCCCGCGAGCGCACCGCTGCTGCCACCGCACAACTGGTCAATCTGTTGCCCGCCTCGTGCCTGCGCCTCGACGACGCCGGCCAGAGCGAACGCATCCTGCTCAGCGAACTGCGCCTCGGTGATCGGGTGCTGGTGCAACCGGGTTCTGTGCTGCCGGCGGACGGCAAGATCCTCGACGGTCAATCGAGCATCGACGAATCGGTGCTGACCGGCGAATACCTGCCGCAGCCACGCGCCAAGGGTGATGCCGTCACCGCCGGCACGCTGAACGTGGAAGGCGCGCTGACCGTCGAGGTGCAGGCGCTCGGCCAGGACACGCGACTGTCGGCCATTGTTCGCCTGCTGGATCGCGCCCAGGCGGAAAAACCACGGCTGGCGGAAATCGCCGACCGCGCCGCGCAATGGTTCCTGTTGTTGTCGTTGATCGCAGCCGCCGCCATCGGCCTGCTGTGGTGGGAGCTGGATTCGTCGCGAGCGTTCTGGATCGTCCTCGCGATGCTGGTTGCAACCTGCCCGTGCGCGCTGTCGCTGGCGACGCCGACCGCCCTCACCGCCGCCACCGGCACCCTGCATAAACTCGGCCTGCTGCTGACGCGCGGTCATGTGCTGGAAGGCCTGAACCAGATCGACACGGTGATCTTCGACAAGACCGGCACCCTCACCGAAGGCCGGTTGGTGCTGCGTTCGATCCGCCCGCTTGGCGCCCTCGACAGCGATCAATGCCTGAGCCTTGCCGCCGCCCTGGAAAACCGTTCCGAACACCCGATCGCCCGCGCCTTCGGTCGCGCGCCGCTGGCTGCCGAAGACGTCCACAGCACACCGGGCCTGGGGCTTGAAGGGTTGGTTGGCGAACAACGTTTGCGCATCGGTCAGGCGGATTTTGTCTGCGATCTCAGCGCCGCGCCTGTGCCGTCGATGCCGAAGGAACCGGGGCAATGGTTGCTGCTCGGTGACCTCCAGGGACCGCTGGCCTGGTTCGCCCTCGACGACCGTCTGCGCGACGACGCTCCGGCCCTGCTCGCCGCCTGCAAGGCGCGCGGCTGGCGCACACTGCTGCTGTCGGGCGACAGTTCGCCGATGGTCGCCAGCGTCGCTGCCGAACTGGGTATCGACGAGGCCCGGGGCGGTCTGCGTCCGGACGACAAGCTGCAAGTGCTGCAACAACTGCACAGGGACGGCCGCAAGGTGTTGATGCTCGGCGACGGCGTCAATGACGTGCCGGTGCTGGCCGCTGCGGACATCAGCGTGGCCATGGGCTCGGCCACCGATCTGGCAAAAACCAGCGCCGATGCTGTGTTGCTGTCCAACCGCCTCGACGCCTTGGTACAAGCCTTCACGCTGGCCCGCCGCACCCGTCGGGTGATCATCGAGAACCTGTTGTGGGCCGCGCTGTACAATGGCCTCATGTTGCCGTTCGCCGCCCTCGGCTGGATCACTCCGGTATGGGCCGCCGTCGGCATGTCGATCAGTTCGCTGACCGTGGTGCTCAACGCCCTGCGCCTGACTCGCCTGCCGAGTGCGCCGGCCGTCAGCGCCACGTCAGAAACCCGCCCGCTGCCGGCCTGAGCCGCGCGGGCATGGAGTACAGATGCCAGCTCTCTACGTGATGATTCCGGCCGCGCTGCTGATCGTGGCCATCGCCGTCTACATCTTCTTCTGGGCGGTGGACAGCGGCCAGTACGACGACCTCGACGGCCCGGCCCACAGCATCCTGTTCGACGACCAGGACCCGAACCACACCGCCGCCGTGGACGAAGCCAACCCGGCCAAACCGGACGACAAGGCGCCACCCCATGCTTGAACTGGCGCCACTGCTGGTGTCTGCGTTGATTCTCGGCCTGCTCGGCGGCGGGCATTGCCTGGGCATGTGCGGCGGCCTGATGGGCGCGCTGACCCTGGCGATTCCCAAGGAACAACGCAGCCGACGCTTTCGCTTGCTGCTGGCCTATAACCTCGGGCGAATCCTCAGTTATGCCACGGCCGGATTGCTGATCGGACTGGCGGGATGGGCCGTGGCCAACAGTCCTGCTGCGCTGTTCATGCGCGTACTCGCGGGGTTGCTGCTGATCGCCATGGGTCTGTATCTGGCAGGCTGGTGGAGCGGCCTGACCCGCATTGAGAGCCTCGGTCGCGAACTGTGGCGCTACATTCAACCGGTGGCCAACCGCTTGCTGCCGGTGTCGAGCCTGCCTCGCGCTTTGCTGCTCGGCGCGCTGTGGGGCTGGCTGCCGTGCGGGCTGGTTTACAGCACGTTGCTGTGGTCGGCCAGTCAGGGCAATGCGCTGGACAGCGCGTTGCTGATGCTCGCCTTCGGGCTCGGTACCTGGCCGGTGTTGCTGGCGACCGGCCTCGCCGCCGAACGAGTGACCGCGCTGTTGCGCAAACGTAGCGTGCGCATGGCCGGCGGTCTGCTGGTGATCCTGTTCGGTATCTGGACCCTGCCGGGGCCGCACCAGCACTGGCTGATGGGCCACTGATCCCGTTGATGCAAATCAAGATGCCTTTTCGCGCCCTCCCCTAGACTTGGCACACTGCCAGCCTATCCGGGGGAATGCCCGCATGCTCGACGCCATTCGTTGGGACACCGATTTGATCCGCCGCTACGACCTGGCGGGGCCGCGTTACACCTCGTACCCGACGGCCGTGCAATTTCACAGTCAGGTCGGCACCTTCGACCTGTTCCACGCCCTGCGCGATAGCCGCAAGGCCCTGCGCCCGTTGTCGCTGTACGTGCACGTGCCGTTCTGCGCGAACATTTGCTATTACTGCGCCTGCAACAAGGTCATCACCAAGGATCGCGGCCGTGCGCTGCCGTATCTGCAACGGCTCGAGCAGGAAATCCAGCTGATCGCCTGCCACCTCGACCCGGCGCAGAAAGTCGAACAACTGCATTTCGGCGGCGGCACGCCGACCTTTCTCAGCCACGACGAATTGCGCCAGTTGATGGCGCACCTGCGCAAACATTTCAATCTGCTGGACGATGGCTCCGGTGATTACGGCATCGAGATCGACCCGCGCGAAGCCGACTGGTCGACCATGGGCCTGCTGCGCGAACTTGGTTTCAACCGAGTCAGTATCGGCCTGCAGGATCTCGACCCGGCGGTGCAACGGGCGGTCAATCGCCTGCAAAGCCTGGAAGAAACCCGTGCGGTGATCGATGCAGCACGGACACTGCAATTTCGTTCGATCAACATCGACCTGATCTACGGCCTGCCCAAGCAGACCCCGGAAAACTTCGCCCGCACCGTCGAGGAAGTCATCAGCCTGCAACCGGACCGTCTGTCGGTGTTCAACTACGCGCACCTGCCGGAACGCTTCATGCCGCAGCGGCGGATCAACGGCAACGAACTGCCGAGCCCGGCGCAGAAACTGGAAATGCTGCAACGCACCATCGAACAACTGACCGCTGCTGGCTATCGCTACATCGGCATGGACCATTTCGCCCTGCCCGACGATGAACTGGCGATTGCTCAGGAAGAATCAACCCTGCAACGCAATTTCCAGGGCTACACCACCCACGGTCATTGCGACCTGATCGGGCTGGGCGTGTCGGCGATCAGCCAGATCGGTGATCTGTACTGCCAGAACAGCAGCGATCTCAATCACTACCAGAACACCCTCGCCGGCGCGCAACTGGCCACCAGCCGAGGCCTGGTGTGCAACGCCGACGACCGCTTGCGCCGCGCGGTGATCCAGCAACTGATCTGCAATTTCAGCCTGGATTTCGCCGAGATCGAGCGCAGCTTTAACATCGATTTTCAGGGCTACTTCGGCGCGCTCTGGCCGCAACTGCAAGGCATGGCGCAGGACGGGCTGATCGAACTGGATCGCGAGCGCATCACCGTGCTGCCGGCCGGGCGCCTGCTGGTGCGTTCGGTGTGCATGGTGTTCGACGCGTATCTGGAACAGCAGAACCGCCAGCGTTTTTCGCGGGTGATTTAGCTCTTCATCAGCAGCGAGTTGGTTTTCAGGTTCTGGTCAGCGGTCAGGCTTGATTGGTCGATGACCTTGGCCAGGGACAGATTGGCGGTGATCAGACCGTTGTTGAGGGCGGAGATGGCGCCTTTGAGGGCAGCGATCTTGGCGAACCGCTCTTCGTTGGAAAGGGTCTTGTTGGCCATCAGCGCGTTGATCTGGGCGTTCTTCTCGGCGATCTGCTGGCGAAACTTGCGGATCATCTTCAGCAATTGCTGGACGTTTTCAGGCAAACCGCTTTCTTCGATATCGCGGTTTTTCCCGCCGGCACCGGCGGATTTTGCAATGGCGGCACCGGACAGCGACACTTTGACGCCCTCGACCAAGGTCGGGCTTCCCAATGATGCCGCGTCTGTGCCGGACTCATCGTCAACGGAGGTTTCAGCACTTTCCAGCAACGACGCAACGCCACTGTTACCGGGGGTCAGCGTACCAATAACAGTCATCGAAGCGGTTCCTTGCATGCCGTCAGATACCTGTTTATCGGCCGTCATCCCTGCGGCTTTATGCCGTGGGGGCAATCTCGCCACAGGCTGGCCTGAATGTCCTCCGCTGGGTTACCCTTACGCCTTATGTGTGTTTTCCCACAAGGATTTAAGAAATGTCCGAGCCAGTTAAACTGCGCGCTCACAACCAGGCTAATTGCAAGGATTGCAGCCTGGCCCCTCTCTGCCTGCCACTTTCGCTGAATCTGGAAGACATGGATGCGCTGGACGAAATCGTTAAACGTGGCCGCCCGTTGAAAAAGGGTGAGTTCCTGTTCCGCCAGGGCGACACCTTCGATTCCGTTTATGCAGTACGCTCCGGCGCCCTCAAGACCTTCAGCCTGAGCGACACCGGCGAAGAGCAACTGACCGGCTTCCACCTGCCGAGCGAACTGGTCGGGCTGTCCGGCATGGACACCGAGAAACACCCGGTTTCCGCCCAGGCGCTGGAAACCACTTCGGTCTGCGAGATTCCGTTCGAACGCCTCGACGAGCTGGCCCTGCAATTGCCGCAGCTGCGCCGCCAGTTGATGCGCGTGATGAGCCGCGAAATCCGCGACGACCAGCAAATGATGTTGCTGCTGTCGAAGAAAACCGCCGACGAGCGCATCGCCACCTTCCTGGTCAACCTGTCGGCACGTTTCCGCGCTCGCGGGTTCTCGGCCAACCAGTTCCGCCTGAGCATGTCGCGCAATGAAATCGGCAACTATCTGGGGCTGGCGGTGGAAACCGTGTCCCGGGTCTTCACCCGCTTCCAGCAGAACGAATTGATCGCCGCCGAGGGCAAGGAAATCCATATCCTCGACCCGATCCAGCTCTGCGCCCTGGCCGGCGGCTCGCTCGAAGTCTGATCTCGACCCGCGGCCGAGCGAATCGTTTCAGCCGCGGGTATACTGCGCCGTTTGCAGCCCTGCCAGGACACCTCGACGATGGTCTTCGACTCCTTCGACATCAAATCCCTGATCCGCCCCGTGATCGACTTCCCGAAACCGGGCGTGATCTTTCGCGACATCACCCCGCTGTTCCAGTCGCCCAAGGCCCTGCGCCTGGTGATGGACAGCTTCGCCCACCGCTATGTGGAAGCCGACTTCACTCACATCGGCGCGATGGATGCGCGCGGTTTCCTGATCGGTTCGGTGCTGGCCTATCAGCTGAACAAGCCGCTGGTGCTGTTCCGCAAGCAAGGCAAACTGCCGGCGGACGTGCTGGCTGAAGGGTACGCGACCGAGTACGGCGAAGCGTTTCTGGAAGTACACGCCGACAGCCTGTGCGAAGGCGATTCGGTGGTGATGTTCGATGACCTGATCGCCACCGGTGGCACGCTGATCGCAGCGGCCAACCTGATCCGCCGCATGGGCGCCCGCGTTCATGAAGCGGCGGCGATCATCGATCTGCCGGAACTGGGTGGTTCGCAGCGTCTTGAGGACATGGGGATTCCGACGTTCTGCCTGACGCAGTTTGCGTTGACTGATAAATAATCAGCCCCGCGCCTCGATCGTTCCCACGCTCCGCGTGGGAACGATCAAACACCGAAGATTACAGTCCCATCTGCTTGCTGATGATCTCGTTCATCACTTCCCGCGTCCCGCCGCCAATCGACAAGATGCGGTTATCCCGGTACAGCCGCTCCACCAGGCTTTCGCGCATATAACCCAACCCGCCAAGAATCTGCACCGCTTCATTGGTGATGCGATCCGAAGTGTCCGTGGCAAAGTTCTTGGCCATGGAAATTTCCTTGATCACGCTCTGCCCCGCCGCCATTTTCGCCGCCTGCCGGTAGGTGAACTCCCGCGAGACTTCCAGCGCCGTGGCCATTTCCGCGAGGCGATGCTTGATCACCTGGAACTTGCCGATGGGTTTGCCGAACGCTTGTCGCTCCTTCGCCCACTTCAGGCTTTCTTCCAGCGCCAGTTGCGCGGTCATGTTGGCCATCAACGCAAGGGCCAGACGCTCGGATTGGAAGTTGCCCATGATGCAGGCAAAGCCCATGTTCTCCGCGCCGATCAGATTTCCCACAGGCACCCGGCAATCGTCGAAGAACAATTCAGCCGTGTCCGACGCCCACCAGCCCATTTTCTTCAGTTGCCGGCCGACGGTGAAACCCGGCGTACCCTTCTCGATCAACAGCAGGCTGATGCCACCAAAACCGGGCGCACCGGTACGCACCGCGACGGTGTAGTAGTCGGCGCGTACGCCACTGGTGATAAAGGTTTTGCTGCCACTGACCCGGTAATGGTCGCCGTCGCGTACGGCGCGGGTCTGCAGGTTGGCGACGTCGGAACCGCCGCCCGGCTCGGTGACGGCCAAGGCGCTGATCTTCTCGCCGCGGAGCACTTGGGGGACGACGCAATCGCGGACTTCAGGCCGGGCCCATTTTACGATCGGCGGCAAACCGATATCGAGCGAACCAAGCCCGGCCACCAGCCCGCCGGAGCCGCAGCGCATCAGTTCTTCGCTGGCGGCGATCTTGGCGAACAGATCACCTTCGTGACTGCCGCCCAGCGCTTCGGGGTAACCGATGCCGAGGATCCCGGCCGCACCGGCCTTGAGGTACAGATCACGGGGAAAGCTTTCGGCTTCTTCCCACACATCAATGTCCGGCAGGATCTCGCGTTCGACGAAACGTCTGACGCTGTCGCGGACCATTTGGTGGCTGGGGTCGAAGTATTCCTGGAAGGCGGGCATCGGCGAACTCCATGGAAGGGTTCGCCGAACTTAACCGAGCGCTTGCTTGGTTTTCAACAGGATTGTGTGGCTCAGAGGGAAATCGGCTTGCGCCCGGCAAACGAGTGAGCCAGCGTGCCGCCGTCCACCAGTTCCAGTTCGCCACCCAACGGTACGCCGTGGGCGATGCGCGAGGCGATCAGGCCTTTGTTCTGCAGCAACTGGGCGATGTAGTGGGCGGTTGCTTCGCCTTCCACGGTCGGGTTGGTGGCGAGGATGACTTCGGTGAAGGTGCCCGCCTCTTCGATCCGCGCCATCAATTGCGGAATGCCGATGGCCTCCGGGCCGAGCCCGTCCAACGGGGACAGGTGCCCCTTGAGCACGAAATAGCGACCGCGAAATCCGGTCTGCTCGACCGCGTAAACGTCCATCGGCCCTTCCACCACGCACAGCAGCGTGTCGTCGCGGCGGGTGTCGGCACATTGCGGGCACAGATCGTCTTCGGTCAGCGTGCGGCACTGGCGGCAGTGTCCGACCCCTTCCATGGCCTGGCTCAAGGCCTGGGCCAAGCGCGTACCGCCGCTGCGGTCACGTTCGAGCAACTGCAACGCCATACGCTGGGCAGTTTTCTGACCCACGCCCGGCAAAGTTCGCAGGGCATCGATCAGTTGGCGAATCAAAGGGCTGAAGCTCATGGGGAAAAAGTCCGACAAAACAACGAGACGCGGTTTATACCCGCGCCTCCGGCCAGCGTCAAATCCTCAGCCCTGGGCGACCTTCACCACCAGTTTGCCGAAGTTGCGCCCCTCCAGCAGCCCGATAAACGCTTGCGGCGCCTGCTCCAGGCCATCGACCACGTCTTCGCGGAATTTGACCTTGCCGTCACGCACCCAAGGCACCATGGCGCTGATGAATTCAGGCTGACGGTCGCCGTAGTCGTCGAACACGATGAAACCCTGAATACGTGCGCGTTTGGTCAGCAAGGTGCGTTGCAAGGCGGGCAAACGATCCGGGCCTTTCGGCGCTTCCGAGGCGTTGTACCCGGCGATCAGGCCGCACAGCGGGATTCGAGCCTTGGGATTGAGCAGCGGGACGACCGCATCGAAGACATGGCCGCCGACATTTTCATAATAGATGTCGATGCCATTGGGGCAGGCCTTGGCCAGTTGCTCGGCGAAGTCCGGTGCCTTGTGATCGATACAGGCGTCGAAGCCCAGTTCCTCGACCACGTATTTGCACTTCTCGGCACCACCGGCCACGCCGACGGCGCGCAGGCCTTTGATCTTGGCAACCTGGCCGACCACCGAACCCACTGCGCCGGAAGCGGCGGCGACCACCAGGGTCTCCCCTTCTTTCGGCTGGCCAATGTCCATCAGTCCCATGTACGCGGTCATGCCAGGCATGCCCAGTACCCCGAGCGCCATCGACGGGCTCGGCAGCCCGGACGGGATCGGGATGATGTTGCGGCCATCGCTGATGCTGTGGCTTTGCCAGCCAGTGGCACCGACGACCAGATCGCCGGGATGGAATTTCGGATGACGCGACTGTTCGACCCGGCTGACAGCGCCGCCGGTCATCACCTCGCCGATTTGTACCGGCGCCGCGTAGGACGGTGCGTCACTCATGCGCCCGCGCATGTAGGGATCGAGCGACAGGTACAGGGTCTTGAGCAACACCTGGCCGTCTTCAAGATCCGGCAGCGCCTCGCGCTCCAGACGGAAGTTCTCGGGCGTTGGCGCGCCCACCGGCCGCGAGGCCAGCACGAAGCGTTGATTGAGGGTCAGAGGGTCGGACATGTCAGCGTCTCCTGTGAATGGTGAATTCGGCGGTATAGGGAGCAGACCTTGGTGGGCATGCTGCGTTCCGCTTGATAATCGTTGCCCGTTCGAGGTCTCGATCTGTCCACGCGGGAATAGCTTAACGGGCGTTCCGTTTACGGCGTTGGATTTGGGACGCGAAGCGTCCCCGGCTGCATTCCCACGCAGACGGTTCGACGCCTCGACGTGGGAACGATCGGGCGGAAACAAAAATGCCAGGCGCGATGCCTGGCATTTTTTGTAGCTCATCCAACCCGCAAAGGCGAATCAGAACGGCAGTTTCATACCGGCCGGCAGGTTCATGCCAGCGGTCATGCTGCCCATTTTCGCCTGGCTGTTGGCTTCGATCTGACGCACGGCGGCGTTGACGGCAGCGGCCACCAGATCCTCGACCACTTCGCGGTCGTCTTCGTCCAGGCCCGGCAGTACGCTCGGGTCGATGCTGACTTTTTTCACGTCATGACGACCGGTCATCACCACGGTGACCAGATCGCCACCGGCTTTGCCGGTGACTTCGGCGTTGGCCAGTTCTTCCTGCATCTTGGCCATTTTTTCCTGCATCTGCTGCGCCTGCTTCATCAGGCCGGCCATGCCACCTTTCATCATGGGAATCACCTCAAAAGTACTTGGATCAAAACAGCGCCCGGCCAGACAGGCCGGACGCCCTCAGTTATTAGCCCTGACTGACCAGGGCGTCGACAGGTTCAATAGTATCGTGTCGCACGACCGCACCGAACTGCTGCACCATCTGCTGGATGAACGGATCGCCGTGGATCGATTCTTCTGCCTCGCGCTGACGGTTGGCACGACGCCGGGACGCGGCCTGGGCCGGCGTTTCCTGCTCGGGCTTGATCAGCTCGATGGTCAGGGTCAGCGTGCGCCCGTGGAACTGGTTCAGCGCATCGTTGAGACGACGTTGCTGGGTGGCGTTGAACAAGGCGCTGTGGGCCGGGTCCAGGTGCATCAGCCAGTTGTCGCCATCGACCGCAATCAGCGTGCAGTTGGCGGCGATGCTGCCAGTCATGCCGGAGATCGGCAGTTGCGGGAACAGCTCCAGCCATTGCAGGGCCAGACCGGTGGCCGGCGCGGCGGCGGGTTCCGGCTCGGGCTCCGGGGCCGGCTCTGCGGCGTGTTCGCTGGCCAGATCGTCGAGGTAACTGTAGGCCGAATCCATGTCCGGTTCGATGTAGTCCTCGTCGAGCGGCGGCTCGTCGTCCATGTCCATGCCCGGTGTGGCGGCATCAACCTCGGCCACTGACGGCTCGGGAATCGGCGCGGCGGCCCACTCCGGAGCGTCCGGCACGACGCTGTCCGGGGTCGGCAGCGGCATCGGCGGCAAATCCGGTTGTTCGGCGGTGGTTTCCAGCACCGGCTCGACCGCTGGCTGCTGCACAGGCGCCGGTTCTACCGGGTCGTTCCACGGCAGGTCGACGACTTCTTCAACGGCGACCGGCTCGGGCTCTGGCTCAGTAACGGGCTCAGGCGCAATCACCGGGGCAACCGGTGCCGGCTCGGGAGCCGGCGCAGGTGCAACCACCGGCGCTGGCGCGGGCGCAACAGCCGCAGCAACTACCGGCGCAGGTTTCGGCGCGGCAGCCACTGAATTTGCGGAATCAACTGTGGCCTGGCTGATCCCCACTGGCTTTAGCGGTTGCCTCGGGGCGTCCGCCGTGTCTGCCGGCCGGAAGGCCAGCATCCGCAACAGCACCATTTCGAAACCGCCTCGCGGGTCCGGCGCCAGCGGCAAGTCGCGGCGACCGATCAGGCCCATCTGGTAATAGAACTGCACGTCTTCGGCCGGCAACGCCTGGGCCAGCGCCAGCACCCGGTCACGGTCGCCGTGACCGTTGTCGACACCTTCCGGCAAGGCCTGGGCGATGGCGACGCGGTGCAGCACGTTGAGAATTTCCGAGAGCACGCCGTTCCAGTCCGGCCCCTGTTCGGCCAGATGGCGCACGGCCTCTAGCAATGCCTTGGCGTCGCCTTCGATCAGCGCATGCAGCACGTCGTAGACCTGACCGTGATCCAGCGTACCGAGCATCGCCCGCACGTCGGCGGCCAATACCTTGCCTTCACCGAAGGCGATGGCCTGATCGGTCAGGCTCATGGCGTCACGCATCGAACCGTCGGCCGCGCGGCCGAGCAGCCACAAGGCGTCGTCTTCAAACGGGACGTTTTCGGCGCCCAGAACGTGGGTCAGATGCTCGACCACCCGCTCCGGGGTCATGTTCTTCAGGGAGAACTGCAGGCATCGCGACAAAATCGTTGCCGGAAGTTTCTGCGGGTCGGTAGTCGCCAGGATGAACTTGACGTAGGGCGGCGGCTCTTCGAGGGTTTTCAGCAGCGCATTGAAGGAATGGCTGGAGAGCATGTGCACTTCGTCGATCAGGTAGACCTTGAAGCGCCCGCGGCTTGGTGCGTACTGCACGTTGTCGAGCAGCTCGCGGGTGTCCTCGACCTTGGTCCGGCTCGCGGCGTCGATCTCGATCAGGTCGACGAAGCGGCCTTCATCGATCTCGCGGCACACCGAACACTCGCCACAAGGGCTTGAAGTGATACCTGTTTCACAGTTCAGGCATTTGGCAATGATCCGCGCAATCGTGGTCTTGCCGACGCCCCGCGTACCCGTGAAGAGGTAGGCGTGGTGCAGCCGCTGGCTGTCCAAGGCATTGATCAGAGCCTTGAGCACATGGGTCTGGCCGACCATTTCGCGGAACGAGCGCGGACGCCATTTACGTGCAAGAACCTGATAACTCATCGAAAACCGTCGCGGCAAAGGAAGCAGAAGCGGCTAATGCTAGCGGAGCAAGGGCAAAATTGCATCCGGTGTGCTCGTCTATTCTGGCTAAGCTGCATGAGCGAGGGCTTTTGTCGGCTCGGGATCGGGAATTACCGGAGCGTTTATGCGGTGGGCCGTGGGGGCATTACTGGGATTGAGCCTGAGCGCGATGGCGTCGCAACCGCCGCTGCGCTTCGTGGTTGCCGACAGCTGGGCGATGCCGATGGTGCAGATCGAACGCGGCCGCCCGACCCAGGGCATCCTCTACGACATGATGCTCAGCCTGGCGACCCAGATCGGCGTGCCAGCACAATTTCACGTCCTGCCCCGCGCCCGGGTGCAGAACGCCATGGAACACGGCGAAGTCGACGTGCGCTGCTATGCCGCACAATCCTGGCTGCCGAACCTGTCTGGCGATTACATCTGGAGCCTCCCGCTGTTCTTCCAGCGCGACCTGCTGATCAGCCGTCAGGACCAACCACCCAGCGCCGATCCGGCCCACCTGCCCCGCCAGTCGATCGGCACCGTGCTCGGCTACAGCTACCCCACGCTACAACCGATATTCGACGCCGATCGACTCTGGCGCGAAGACGCGCGCAATCAGGAGCAGGTGCTCGACAAACTGTTGGCCGGGCGCTACCGCTACGCCGTGAGCAATCAATGGACCCTGGACTGGTTCAACCAGCGCCTGCTGCCGGGGCAGCAACTGCAAGCGGTGGCGGTGTTGCAGGAGCAGAAGGTCGGCTGCTATGTGCGCAACGACCCGAATGTGCCGGTGCAGCGGATATTGAGGGCGTTGCTGCGGATGAAAATGTCGGGGGAGATTGATGACATTATCCGGTTGTATACCGGTGGTTCGGGCGGCGAGCCTTAAGCCAGACCCTCAATGCCCCGCCGTATCACGAAACCGCTGGTACTCGTGATACTCGACCCACGCCACCACATCGTACGGCACGTAAAGCTTCAGCCTGGCGCGGGAGATGGCGATGTACACGGCGCAGATCCGTTGATCGAACGCGTAGGCATCCTTGAATTTCTCGTTGGTCAGCAGGCCGGGAGTCAGCAGCACCTTGTCGAACTCCATGCCCCCCGCCTCTTCCGCCAGCATCAGCAGACAGCCGTTGCCGGCGTTGTCGATCATTCGGTTCAGGCGTGTCAGGTCGGCGATCATGAAGCCGTTTTCCAGCTTGGCCTTGACCCGCAGAAAAGATTCGTCGAACTGGTTGGCGTCACACACTGCCTGCCAGTCGGGCAGGTCGCTGAAATACGGATGCACGCCGTTTTCGCTGAATTCGGAACGGTAGAAGTCAGGTTTGAACAGTTCGATGGCGGTGGCCATGAAATGCTTGAGTTCATCCTGGGTTCGCTTGTCCGGGAATCTGAACTTGCAGTTGGCATCGTGCAGATGGATGGCCCAGATCATCGTGTCCCACGGCGATGCCGTCAGTACCACGCAGCCCTCGGGCGGCACAAACCCTTCTGGATATTCCTTGATCAGGACGTCAGCATCACTGGCGCCTTCGAACGGAATCTTGCCCTTCTGCGAGTGCCGGGCGATCAGCGGATTGACCAGCCGCTCGACGTTGCGGCCCGAGCGCACGGAATAGCTGATATCGCTTTGGCGAACCTCGCGGTGCCGTTTGACCGGTACGCCGCTGGCCTGCTGGTACTCGTCGCCGAGGGTGATCAGCACCTGACGACCGCGCTCGATGATCTGCAACAGCGATCCGGGAATATCCTGGCTCTCATCGATCAACACGTGCGTGTAGCGCGCCGGCACCACGCAGCCGGCGATGCAGGCGCGCTTGATCATCAGCAGCGCTTCGAACCCGGTCTGGCTGCCCCACGCTGGATTGAGCTCGAGGTAGCCCCACACCCGGCTCGAATACTCCAGCAACACCTGAGCGTCGACGCTGGAGAGTGGCTGGTTGAAATGCGGCAGATGCTTCGCCGAAAACGTGTGATCGCGGAAGCGGCAGTAGCGCTCGATCACTTTGAGGCAGAGCTCAAGGGTCGCCGGCCCGTCGTGGTGGCGGAAACCGAAGATATTCAGTTCCTGCGCCAGCGCCTGACGGGTCGGGATTCGCCCTCCCTCCGCCTGAGGCCTGCGCCCGAGCATCAGCGACTGCGCAAACGCCAGGAAGGTCTTGCCGGCCTTCTTCTCGCTCGGCCCCACCATGCGCTGACGAAGGACTTCCAGCTTGGCCGGGGTGCGCGCCAGCAACAGGGTCTTTTCCGGGCGTAGGTGTTCCAGCAAAGCGACCAGCAGATGGCTTTTGCCGATCCCCGCATAGCCTTGAACGTGCAGGTCTTCGTCCAGATTGGCGCGGAAGGTTCTGACCAGTTTGTCCTGCGCCGGGCTTAACCAGCGCTCGCGCTGCCGGGGCGTCACGATCGGCTGGGTGAACGGGTCATGGCTGCGATGGCGCCGGACTTTGTATTCGAAATCCCACTGGCCATCGGGCAACAAGTAGTCGCGTGCCGATATTTCTTCGGCCAGCAGAAAACGCAGGTTCAGAGGGTTAAGGACCTTCAGGCCGAAATACAGTTTGCGCGGATCGAACAGTCGCTGCGCTTCCGACAGTAGGCCCGCGGTCGTTGCCTGACGAGTATCGACAGCCCACGCCAACAGCTTGGCCAGAATTTTCTCTGCCGCCACGGCGCCGAGATCCTGCTCTTTCGTCTGCACCAGATTCTGGATGACCAGCACCGCCGCCAACTCCGGATCGGTCAGGCTTTCGAGGGTTTTGGCCCCACCCGCCTGCAACAGGTTCGCGCAGGTTTCATCCGTGACGGGCAAGAACACAGGGCTGGATAGATCGGAATGTTCCGGGAGCATAAAACCTCGCGGCCAGGGCGCAGACCTTGCAAGGTCGATCCTGGCCAGACTCTTCATTTATTTCGGTGGCTGCGAGTATGCGCGATTGCAGAGGAAATGATTACCCCGTGTCGGCGCACTCGGGAGCAGGAGGTTTGGGTACGAACCGACAAATCGCAGGCATAAAAAAACCGCAGTGGGCGAAACCCATGCAGTTCAGTCGACGCGTTCGATGTTCGTTAAGGTGGTAACCCTACCAGCCACACCCCGGCACACAATGTTCCCGCTGTGGCTGCTGCCTTCCGGCTCTGACCAGGTTCACGGGTAATCGTTGCGGGGGGACCGATAGGGTCACCATAACGACACTCGCCTGTCGGCGAGCCGCGCCATTGTACCTATCTGAGACGAAGTTACAACCGCTGGTTGCAGATTAAAAATATGAAGGGCTTCAAGCACTTGCTATTGCGCCTGCAGCACCTCGTCCGCGCGGCCGCCCTCCTGCTGGATCACCAGATGAATGAAGTGCAGCTTGGCGATCGCCGCCGGCGGCAGGACGAACGGATAGAAATCCGGCTGGCCCATGCTGCGCGACAGTTCGTTGAGCATGCCGGCCAGTTCGATCCACGCATTGACGAACGACAGGAATGCCGCGCCGCCGGGATGTTCGGGGTCGTACAGGGTGCTTGACGGAAACGGCTGGTAATCCAGGTCCATCTCCCGGGCGCTCATGCCGAAGCCCAGCGCCGTATCCACCGCGTCCATCATGTGCAGGTAATGCGCCCAGGTTTCCGCCCAGTCTTCCCACGGGTGCATGGTGGCGTAGGCGCTGACGTAATGCTGCGGCCAGTCCGCCGGCGCGCCCTGTTGATAATGCCGTTCAAGCGCCTCGGCATAACTGACGCGTTCGTCGCCGAACAGGCTGCGGAAGGAACCGAGCCACGGGCCGTTGTCGATCAGGCGATCCCAGTAGTAATGCCCGACCTCATGGCGAAAGTGCCCGAGCAGCGTGCGATAAGGTTCGTGCATCTGCGCCCGGACGCGCTCGCGGTGGGCGTCGTCGGCCTCTTCGATGTCGAGGGTGATCAGGCCGTTGGCGTGGCCGGTCATGGGTGCATTGCCTTGCAGATCGACGCCGATGAAATCGAAGGCCAGGCCGGTGGCTTCGTCGACGGTTTTCGGGACGACCGGCAGGCCGAGGCTGATCAGTTGCGCCACCAGTCGGCGCTTGGCGATTTCCACCTTGCGCCAGCGTTCGGGGTTTTCCGGGACGGACAGATCGGGGATGGTGCGATTCAGAGCACAGGCCGCGCACAGGGTGTCGTGATCATTGGCGGGCAGCAGCCAGTTACAGGCCGCCGGCGTATCAAGGTTGGCGCAGCGCCGGAACAGCCCGGCGTCGGGATCGACGTCCAGCGTCCAGGTACCCTCTTGCGGCCCCGGTTGCAGCGAGGTCAGGCGACTGTGTTCCGGTTGATAACCCAGTGCCGCGTTGCAGGCCAGGCACTGACTGTTGCGAAAGAACAGCGACTGGCCGCAGCGGCACGGCCAGACTTTGCTGTTGCGCGAGGATTCGCCCATGAACGGCGCGACGATGCGGGAACTGAGCTGCTCGAAAAAGCGGTACATGGCGATCTCTCCCTTGGGCTTGCCAAGACTAGATCATTCCCGCCCAAAGATCGTTCCCACGCTCTGCGTGGGAACGATCACCTGTCGATCAGTCAGGCGCTGATACCGTGCCCTTTCAGGAACGCGATAAACGCCTCCTCATCCATCACTTTCACGCCCAGTTCGTTGGCCTTGGTCAATTTCGACCCGGCGCCCGGCCCGGCGACCACGCAATGGGTCTTGGCCGACACGGAGCCGGCGACCTTGGCGCCGAGGCTTTCCAGGTGTTCCTTGGCGACGTCGCGGCTCATCAGCTCGACCTTGCCGGTCAGCACCCAGGTTTCCCCGGAAAGTGGCAGACCTTCGACGACTTTCTTTTCGCTCTGCCAGTGCATACCGAAATCGCGCAGTTGCTTCTCGGCGTCTTCAGCCAGTTGACGATGCTCGGGCAAGGCAAAGAACTCGCGAACCGAGTTCGCCTGCTTCTCCGGCAATGCCTGGCGCATGTCCAGCCAGTCAGCGTTCATCACCCCTTCCAGCGTTTCGAACTTGTCCGCCAGCTTCTGCGCCCCGCCCGGCCCGACCGAAGGAATGTGCAGCTTGTCGAGGAAGCCGCCCAGCGTGGTGCTCGCGGCAAACTCGGCGCCCAGCTCGCCCTGATCCTGAATCTGCAAACCGTGGCCCAGCAGCTCGGTGATCACCTGCTGGTTGTGCGCATCTTCGAAGAAGCTGTGAATCTCGTGCGCCACTTCCAGACCGATGTCCGGCAGGTAAGTCAGCACTTGCGGCAAGGCTTGCTGAACACGCTCCAGCGACCCCAGCGAACGCGCCAGCACCTTGGCCGTCTCTTCGCCGACATCCGGAATGCCCAGCGCATAGATGAAGCGCGCCAGACCCGGCTTCTTGCTGTCCTCGATAGCGGCCAGCAACTTGTTGCTCGACACTTCGGCAAAACCTTCGAGGTCGACGATGTCATCGAACTTCAGCGCGTAAAGATCAGCCGGCGAACTGACCAGACCTTCGTCCACCAGTTGCTCGACGCTCTTGTCGCCAAGGCCTTCGATGTCCATCGCGCGACGGGAGACGAAGTGAATGATCGCCTGCTTAAGTTGCGCACCGCAGGCCAGTCGGCCAACGCAGCGATACACCGCGCCTTCGCTGATGGTTTCCTTGCCCTTGCTGCGTTTGACCAGTTGCGTGCGTTCGACATGGGATCCGCAGACCGGGCAGCTCTCAGGAATCTGCACCGGCCGCGCATCTTCCGGGCGGCGCTCCATGACCACTTGCACCACTTGCGGGATCACATCACCGGCGCGACGAATGATCACCGTGTCGCCGATCATCAGACCCAATCGTGCGACTTCATCCATGTTGTGCAACGTGGCGTTGGCCACGGTGACGCCGGCGACCTTGACCGGTTTCAACCGCGCCACAGGGGTGACGGCGCCGGTCCGGCCGACCTGGAATTCCACGTCGAGCAGCTCGGTGAGCTCTTCCATGGCCGGGAATTTGTGGGCGATGGCCCAGCGCGGTTCCCGGGCGCGGAAGCCCAGTTCACGCTGGTCGGCAATGCTGTTGACCTTGAACACCACGCCGTCGATTTCATAGGCCAGCGAATTACGGCGCTCACCGATATCGCGGTAATAATCCAGGCATTCGCCGATGCCCTTGGCCAGCTTCAATTCGTGACTGATCGGCATGCCCCAGGCTTGCAGTTGCTTGAGGTTGCCGATGTGGGTGTCGGAAATATCGTGGGAGACCTGACCGATGCCGTAGCAGCAGAATTCCAGCGGACGGTTGGCGGTGATCTTCGAATCCAGCTGTCGCAGGCTGCCGGCGGCGGCGTTGCGCGGGTTGGCGAAGGTCTTGCCGCCGACTTCCAGTTGCGAGGCGTTGAGGCGTTCGAAACCGGCCTTGGACATGAACACTTCGCCGCGCACTTCCAGGGTCGCCGGCCAGCCCGTGCCGTGCAATTTCAGCGGAATGTTGCGCACCGTGCGCACGTTGACGCTGATGTCTTCGCCAGTGGTGCCGTCGCCGCGCGTGGCACCGCGCACCAGCACGCCGTCCTGATACAGCAGGCTGACCGCCAGACCATCGAGTTTCGGCTCGCAGCTGTATTCCACCGCCGCGCCACCGCCGAACAGGTCGCCGGCCGGGAGATCCAGACCTTCGGTCACCCGGCGATCGAACTCGCGCATGTCGGTTTCTTCGAAGGCGTTGCCGAGGCTGAGCATCGGCACTTCGTGACGCACCTGGGTGAACGCGGTCAGCGCCACGCTGCCGACACGCTGGGTCGGCGAGTCGCTGGTGATCAATTCCGGATTGGCCGCTTCCAGCGCCTTGAGCTCGTGGAACAACCGGTCGTACTCGGCATCCGGAATGCTCGGCTCATCGAGGACGTGGTAACGGTAGTTGTGCTGATCGAGTTCAGCGCGCAGCTCTAGAATGCGGTCTTTGGCGGCAGTCATGGGTGTTCTCTCATAAAGCAAAAGAGCAGCCGAGGCTGCTCAATCTATTTTGCCGATTGCCCCTTTATTGCGAGGCAACCTTTTCAATCAACGCTTCTGGGTCAGGGCGCGACGTTCGAATTCGACGATGCGCTGACGGTAGTGCTCGATGGTCTGCGCGGTCAGGACGCTGCGCTGGTCATCTTTCAACTCGCCGTTCAGTTCCTGGGACAGCTTGCGGGCTGCCGCGACCATCACGTCGAAGGCCTGCTTCGGATGGCGCGGGCCTGGCAGGCCGAGGAAGAAGCTCACCGCCGGGGTACTGAAATGGTCGATGTCGTCCAGATCGAAAATGCCCGGTTTGACCGCGTTGGCCATGGAGAACAGCACTTCACCGTTGCCGGCCATGCTTTCGTGACGGTGGAAGATATCCATCTCGCCGAAACGCAGACCGCTTTCCAGAATGTTCTGCAGCAGTGCCGGGCCCTTGAAGCCGGCCGGGTCGCGGCAGATCACGCTGATCACCAGCACTTCTTCGGCTTGCGGCTGATCCTTGTCGGCCACTGCCGGCGAGGACTTGGCGGCAGGTTCGACAAAATCATCGTCACGGCTGCTGAAGCTCGGGCCGCCGTCCAGATCCAGATCGAGGTTCAGGTCGCCCTGGGCCGGACCGTTGCTGCCGCGCTTGCCGCGCTTGGAACCGGATTCGCGAGGCTCGCGTGCTTCGCGGGCCGGCATGCTCACCGATGGCAGATCGTGTTCGTCCAGTTGCGGCTCTTTATGGGTATCCAGCACGCGGGCCGGGCCCAACAGCTCAGCGCTGGTGTCCTCGTCCGGCAGGTTGGACAGACTTCGGTCAAGACGGAATTTCAGTTTTCCCTTGCCGCCGCGCATACGGCGCCAGCCATCGAAAAGAATACCGGCTATCACAATGATGCCGATGACGATCAGCCACTCGCGCAGACCGATTTCCATGTAATCCCGTGCCTCTATAAAAAATGCTGAAAAATAAGGGGTTTACACTGTGCAAACCGCTTTAAAACGTGGCGCCAACTCTATGTTCTGACAGGCGTTTTGCCCACGTATACGAAAAATTGACATTAAACTAGCACGACCAAAGACAACTTTACACCGTCTGTCTCATTGGCTTGCGCGATTATGTCGATTGGCCAGCAAGTCGAAGCCGGTAAATATGTCCTACAGACTACAAATACCTTTTCCGACACGCGCCGGCTCAGGCATCCACCATCGCCATCGCCTCCTCGACATCCACGGCTACCAGTCGCGAACAACCCGGCTCATGCATCGTCACCCCCATCAACTGGTCAGCCATTTCCATGGCGATCTTGTTGTGGGTGATATAGATGAACTGCACGGTCTGCGACATCTCTTTGACCAATCGTGCGTAGCGTCCAACGTTAGCGTCATCCAGTGGTGCGTCAACTTCATCGAGCATGCAGAACGGCGCCGGATTCAATTTGAAGATCGCAAAAACCAGTGCCAGCGCGGTCAGGGCCTTCTCGCCACCGGAGAGCAAATGGATGGTGCTGTTCTTCTTCCCGGGCGGCTGCGCCATGATCGTCACCCCTGTATCGAGTAGATCTTCGCCCGTCAGTTCCAAATACGCCCGCCCGCCACCGAAAACTTTTGGGAAAAGTGCCTGTAAACCGCCATTGATCTGATCAAAGGTATCTTTGAAACGGTTACGGGTTTCCTTGTCGATCTTGCGGATGACATTTTCCAGGGTCTCCAGGGCTTCGACCAGATCGGCGTCCTGGGCATCCAGATAACGTTTACGCTCGGATTGTTGCGTGTATTCGTCGATCGCCGCGAGGTTGATCGCGCCCAGGCGCTGAATGCGCGCGGCAATGCGTTCAAGTTCTTCTTCGGCAGCCTTCTCGCTGGCCTCGGCGGTCAGGGTGTTGAGCACGCCGTGCAGATCGTAGCCGTCTTCCAGCAGTTGATCTTGCAGAGCCTTGCGGCGCACGGTCAGGGCCTGCCATTCCATGCGTTGCTGTTCGAGCTGACCACGGATCAATTGCGATTGCTGCTCGGCCTGGGTCCGGCGTTTTTCCGCGTCGCGCAGTTCGCGGTCGGCGTCTTCCAAAGCGATCTGGGCGGTCTTGAGTTCGTCGTCGACGCTCATGCGCTTGTCGAGCAACTCTTCGAGTTTGAGGCGCAGCTCTTCCAGCGGTGCCTCGCCCTCCTCCAGATTCAGGCTGAGCTGTTCACGCTTTTCGGTGAGGCGCTCGGCCTGCATTTCCAGACGTTCAAGGGCCTGTCGGGTCGAATCGTGTTGTGCGCGCAGCGAGCCGAGGCGCACGGCCAATTGATGGGCGTGATCCTTGTGTTGGCGGGCTTCCTGACGCACCCGATCCAGGCGTTCGCGCAGGCTGTCGCGCTGGGCCAGCAGCAATTCGCGCTGCTCGGTGTCGAGGGCCATGGCGTCGAGAGCGTCCTGCAACTGGATCCGCGCTTCGCCGATGTTTTCGTGTTCCAGCTCGCGCTGCTCGGCGAGTTCGACCAGTTCTTCGTCGAGACGGGTGCGACGCAGGTTCAACTGCTCGGCCTTGGCTTTGCCGGCGGACAGCTGAGCTTTCAACTCGCCTTGCTGACGGGCTTCGTCTTGCAGCAAGCGACGTAGGTGTTCGCGACCGTTTTCCTGCTGACGCTGTTGCGCGCGCAGGGTTTGCAGACGGGTTTCCATGGCCTCGACCGTGGCTTCACGCTCTTCGCGTTCGGCATGCAGCGATTCGATTTCCTGGCCGCGCGCGAGCATGCCGCTTTCGGCTTCGCTGGCGCGGCGCACCCGCAGGAAATGCCGGCCGACCCAGTAACCGTCGCGGCTGATCAGGCTTTGCCCGGCAGCCAGTTGGCCACGCATAGCCAGCGCCTGTTCAAGGCTATCGACCGGTTTGACCTGAGCGAGCCATGGCGACAAATCCACCTGCGCCTCGACCTTGTCCAGCAGGCTGCCGGCCACGCGCACGCCGTCATTGCCGGGGCTGAGCAAACGCAGATCGCCCTGGGCAAAACCGGACAGATCGAAACCGTCGAAATCATCCACCAGCACCGCTTGCAGGTCGGCGCCGAGCACGGTTTCCACCGCCAGCTCCCAACCGGCCTCGACCTTCAGGCCTTCGGCGAGACGCGGGCGCTCGGCGAGGTTGTGTTCCTTCAGCCATTCGGCAGTGCCGGTGCCCGGATCGAGCGCGGCCTGCTGCAAGGCTTCCAGCGATGCAAGGCGACCATTGAGGCGCTGCAAATCGCCCTGCGCCTGTTGCTGCGCGGTCAGCGCTTGCTGCAATTCCTGACGCAGTTGCTCAAGTTTTTCGACCTGGGCTTCTTCGCTGGTCTGCAAATCTTCAAGGGTGGCTTCGGACTCGGCGAGCTGTTCGCTGAGTTCCATGATCGCCGCGTCTTCCGGATCGGCCGACAGCAGCGCGCGCTCTTCGCCCAGACGCTTTTGCCGATCGGCCAGGCGCTCCATGCTGGTTTCCAGCTGCTGGATGCGCGACTGCTGCACTTCGGCCTGACGACGGGGTTCGGCGGCGGTCAGGTTGAAGGCGTCCCACTGCTCCTGCCAGCCGTGCATCACGGTTTCGGAATCTTCCAGCGCAGCGGCGGCTTCTTCGGCGGCGGCGTTGGTGATTTCCTGCTCGGGGGTCAGTTGATCGAGCTCTTCGCCGAGGGTCAGCAGCAAGGTGCGGTCGTGGCCCAGGTGCGATTCGGTTTCGAGGCGTGCGCGCTCGGCTTCTTTCAGATCGTCCTGCAATTGGCGCAAGCGCTGCTGACCGTGCTGGATGCTCTGCTCGACCCGGGCGATGTCGCCGCCGACCGAATAGAAGCGCCCCTGCACCAGATTGAAGCGCTCGGACAGGTCATGGTGCCCGTCGCGCAGGCGTTCAATCGCCGCGTCGGCGTTGCGCTGTTCGGCGACCAGCGCTTCAAAGCTGATTTCCTGGTTGCCGATGATCGATTCGCGCTGACCGACCTGATCGTTCAGATCCTGCCAGCGCAGGGCCGACAGTTGCGCCTTGAGCTGGCGTTCTTCAGCCTTGTATTCCTGATACTTCTTGGCGGCCTCGGCCTGCCGGTGCAGGCGTTCGAGCTGGCGCTCGAGTTCTTCGCGCAGGTCAGTCAGACGGGCAAGGTTTTCGTGAGTGCGGCGGATGCGGTTTTCAGTCTCGCGCCGACGCTCCTTGTACTTGGAGATGCCGGCGGCTTCTTCGATGAAGTTACGCAGGTCTTCCGGCTTGGACTCGATCAGCTTGGAGATCATCCCCTGCTCGATGATCGAGTAGCTGCGCGGGCCGAGGCCGGTGCCGAGGAAAATGTCGGTGATGTCGCGACGACGGCATTTGGCGCCGTTGAGGTAATAAGTCGTCTGGCTGTCGCGGGTCACTTTGCGGCGAATCGAGATTTCCGCATACGCCGCCCACTCGCCCAGCAGCGTGCCGTCGGAGTTGTCGAACACCAGTTCGATGCTCGCCTGGCTCACCGGTTTGCGGCTGGTCGAGCCGTTGAAGATGACGTCGGTCATCGACTCGCCACGCAGGTTCTTGGCCGAGCTTTCGCCCATCACCCAGCGCACGGCGTCGATGATGTTCGACTTGCCGCAACCGTTCGGCCCGACGACCGCCGCCATGTTACTGGGGAAGTTCACCGTGGTCGGATCGACGAAGGATTTGAACCCCGCCAGCTTGATGCACTTGAGCCGCAAGGTCAGGCAACCGTCAGGGCGGACACCACCAGATCGCAGCTGCGCTGGGCGTAAGCCGTCAGCACGATGCGGATCTGCGGCAGGTCACGGGCGAGGACGGCGGCGAGCAGGCGTTCGAACAGTTCGAGGAACTCGCTCATCTCGGCCTTGCGCTGTTCCAGCGCTAGGAAGTACGCACGGCTCATGGCCGGTTGCAGGTTTTCCACCGTTTCCTGCAGGTACGGGTTGTTGGCGAACGGGTACGCCGCGCGCATCACGTTGAAGCTGTCGTCGACGAAGGTGCGGATGTCCTGACGCTCGTAGCTGGCGGTCAGGCGCTGCTGGATCTGCACGAACGGCGCCATGTCGGCCTGGGTCTGCCAGCCATTGGCCACGGCGTTGCCGAGCAGGATGTACAACTCGCTCATCAGCGTGCACAGGCTCTGCACCTTGTGCGCCGTCAGCTCAGTGACGTGGGCGCCGCGGCGCGGCAGGATCGCGATCAGGTGACGGCGCTCGAGGATCAGCAAGGCTTCGCGGACCGAGCCGCGGCTGACGTTCAGCGCCAGCGTGACCTTCTGTTCCTGGATACGCTCTCCCGGCTTCATTTCGCCGCGGATGATCCGTTCGGCGAGGTGGTGAGCGATTTGCTCGGCGAGGCTGTCCGGCGCCTTGAACGTCATGGTTGTCCTTCAAACTCTTCGATCTGCACAAGCGGCGCAGTGTAGCGCAATGCGCGGTCATGGCGGAGTGCCCGCACAGCGGTTTTTGGCACGATTCCCGCAAAAAAGCGCTTGATCCAATGAGGGTCAATACTGAAGAGACACGTGGTTGAGCGACAAAACGGTTTTTCCTGACCTTTAAGTCAGAAAACCATTGACCGAAAAGTCAGACCTGCTAAATTCGGCTCAAGTCGCTCAACAACAATAATGAGTCTGCGAGGCCTTCCGTGATCCAGTTTTTACTTAACCAGGAACTCCGTAGCGAGCACGCCCTGGACCCGAACCTGACTGTGCTCAACTACCTGCGCGAACACGTGGGTAAATCCGGCACCAAAGAAGGCTGCGCCAGCGGTGACTGCGGCGCCTGTACGGTGGTGGTCGGCGAGTTGCAGACGGATGACGATGGCCGCGAGCACATTCGCTATCGCAGCCTCAACTCGTGCCTGACGTTCGTTTCGTCGCTGCACGGCAAGCAATTGATCAGCGTCGAAGACCTCAAGCACAAGGGCGAACTGCACAGCGTGCAGAAAGCCATGGTCGAGTGCCACGGTTCGCAGTGCGGTTTCTGCACCCCCGGTTTCGTGATGTCGCTGTTCGCCCTGCAAAAGAACAGCGATGCACCGGATCAGGCCAAGGCCCACGAAGCGCTGGCGGGCAATCTCTGCCGCTGCACCGGCTACCGGCCGATCCTGGCCGCCGCCGAACAATCCTGCTGCGCCAAGCAACCGGACCAGTTCGACGCCCGTGAAGCCGAAACCATCTCCCGCCTCAAAGCCATTGCCCCGACGTCGATCGGCGAACTCAACAGCGGCGACAAACGCTGCCTGGTGCCGCTGACCGTGGCCGATCTGGCCGATCTCTACGACGCTTATCCACAGGCCCGCCTGCTGGCTGGCGGCACTGATCTGGCGCTGGAAGTCACTCAGTTCCACCGCACCCTGCCGGTGATGATCTACGTCGGCAACGTCGCCGAAATGAAGCGCATCGAGCACTTCGACGATCGCATCGAAATCGGCGCCGCCACCGCCCTCTCCGACTGCTACGAAGCGCTGAACGCCGAGTACCCGGACTTCGGCGAACTGCTGCACCGCTTCGCCTCGCTGCAGATCCGCAACCAGGGCACCCTCGGCGGCAACATCGGCAACGCCTCGCCGATCGGTGACTCGCCGCCCCTGCTGATCGCCCTCGGCGCGCAGATCGTGCTGTGCAAAGGCGAGACCCGCCGCACGCTGGCGCTAGAGGATTACTTCATCGATTACCGGGTCACCGCGCGCCAGGAAAGCGAGTTCATCGAGAAAATCATCGTGCCGCGCGCCACGGCCGAGCAGCGCTTCCGCGCCTACAAAGTCTCCAAGCGTCTGGACGACGATATCTCTGCCGTCTGCGCCGCGTTCAACCTGCGGGTCGAGAACGGCGTGATCACCGACGCCCGCGTCGCCTTCGGTGGCATGGCCGCAATCCCGAAACGCGCCGCTCATTGCGAAGCCGTGCTGCTCGGTCAGCCGTTCAACAACGCTGTGGTCGAACGCGCCTGCACCGCGCTGGGCGAGGATTTCACCCCGCTCTCGGACTTCCGCGCCAGCAAGGAATACCGCCTGCTCAGCGCGCAGAACCTGCTGCGCAAATACTTCATCGAACTGCAAACACCGCACATCGAGACTCGGGTGACCGCTTATGTCTAACCATCACGGCGTAGAGAAAACTCAAGCTGAACTGGCTGAATTGTTCGCCAGGGACCTGACCACCGGCGTCGGCCGCAGCGTCAAGCACGACAGCGCCGCCAAGCATGTGTCCGGTGAAGCGCAGTACATCGACGACCGCCTGGAATTCCCCAACCAGTTGCACGTTTACGCACGGCTGTCGGATCGCGCCCACGCGAAAATCATCAGCATCGACACCAAGCCCTGCTACGCCTTCGAAGGCGTACGCATCGCCATCACCCACGAAGATGTGCCGGGCCTGAAAGACATCGGCCCGCTGCTGCCGGGCGATCCGCTGCTGGCTATCGATGACGTGCAGTTCGTCGGTCAACCGGTGCTGGCCGTGGCCGCAAAAGATCTGAAAACCGCACGCAAGGCCGCCATGGCCGCGATCATTGAATACGAAGATCTGGAGCCGGTGCTGGACGTGGTCGAAGCCCTGCGCAAACGCCACTTCGTGCTCGACAGCCACACCCATCAGCGCGGCGATTCGACCACGGCTCTGGCCACGGCCGAACATCGTATTCAGGGCACGCTGCACATCGGCGGCCAGGAACACTTCTATCTGGAGACCCAGATATCCTCGGTTATGCCGACCGAAGACGGCGGCATGATCGTCTACTGCTCGACCCAGAACCCCACCGAAGTGCAGAAACTGGTGGCCGAAGTTCTCGACGTGTCGATGAACAAGATCGTGGTCGACATGCGCCGCATGGGCGGTGGTTTCGGCGGCAAGGAAACCCAGGCCGCGAGCCCGGCGTGTCTGTGTGCGGTGATCGCGCACCTCACCGGCCAGCCGACCAAGATGCGCCTGCCACGGGTCGAAGACATGCTGATGACCGGCAAGCGTCACCCTTTCTACGTCGAGTACGACGTCGGCTTCGACAGCACCGGGCGCCTGCACGGCATCGCCATGGACCTGGCCGGTAACTGCGGCTGCTCGCCTGACCTGTCGGCCTCGATCGTTGACCGGGCGATGTTCCACTCGGACAACTCGTACTACCTGGGCGATGCGACCATCAACGGTCACCGCTGCAAGACCAACACCGCGTCGAACACCGCGTACCGTGGTTTCGGCGGCCCGCAAGGAATGGTCGCGATCGAAGAAGTGATGGACGCCATCGCCCGTCACCTGAACCTCGATCCGCTGGCCGTGCGCAAGGCCAACTACTACGGCAAGACCGAGCGCAACGTCACCCACTACTACCAGACCGTCGAGCACAACATGCTCGAGGAGATGACCGCTGAACTGGAAGAAAGCAGCCAGTACGCCGAGCGCCGCGAAGCGATCCGTCGCTACAACGCCAACAGCCCGATCCTGAAAAAAGGCCTGGCGCTGACCCCGGTGAAATTCGGCATTTCCTTCACCGCCAGCTTCCTCAACCAGGCAGGTGCCTTGGTACACGTCTACACCGACGGCAGCATCCACCTGAACCATGGCGGCACGGAAATGGGCCAGGGTCTGAACACCAAAGTCGCGCAAGTCGTGGCCGAAGTGTTCCAGGTGGAAATGGACCGCGTGCAGATCACCGCGACCAACACCGACAAAGTGCCGAACACCTCGCCGACCGCGGCCTCCAGCGGCGCCGACCTCAACGGCAAAGCGGCGCAGAACGCTGCCGAGACAATCAAGCAGCGGCTGGTCGAATTCGCCGCGCGGCACTACAAAGTCAGCGAAGAAGACGTGGAATTCCACAACGGCCACGTACGGGTGCGTGACCACATCCTGACCTTCGAAGCGCTGATCCAGCTGGCGTATTTCAACCAGGTTTCGCTGTCGAGCACCGGGTTCTACAAGACCCCGAAAATCTACTACGACCGCAGCCAGGCCCGTGGCCGGCCGTTCTACTACTTCGCCTTCGGCGCGGCGTGCTGCGAAGTGATCGTCGACACCCTGACCGGCGAGTACAAAATGCTGCGTACCGACATCCTCCACGACGTCGGCGCCTCGCTGAACCCGGCCATCGACATCGGCCAGGTCGAGGGCGGTTTCGTTCAGGGCATGGGCTGGCTGACCATGGAAGAGCTGGTGTGGAACAACAAAGGCAAGCTGATGACCAACGGCCCGGCCAGCTACAAGATCCCGGCGGTGGCGGACATGCCGCTGGACCTGCGGGTGAAGCTGGTGGAAAACCGCAAGAACCCGGAAGACACGGTGTTCCATTCCAAGGCTGTGGGTGAGCCGCCGTTCATGCTCGGCATCGCCGCGTGGTGTGCGATCAAGGATGCGGTGGCCAGCCTTGGCGACTACAAGCATCAGCCGAAGATCGACGCGCCGGCGACCCCGGAGCGGGTCTTGTGGGGTTGCGAGCAGATGCGCCAGCTCAAGGCGGTGAAAGCCGTCGAAGCTGAAACCGAGGTCGTTTGATGATCGTTCCCACGCTCTGCGTGGGAATGCAGCCGGCGACGCTCTGCGTCGCATCCTGAACAGCGGACGCGGAGCGTCCAGTGATGCATTCCCACGCGACGGTTCGACGCCTCGACGTGGGAACGATCTGAGAGGTGAGATATGTACAACTGGATCGACGCCCTCGCCGACCTGCAGAACCAGGGCGAACCCTGTGTTCTGGTGACGATCATCGAAGAGCTCGGCTCGACGCCGCGCAATGCCGGCTCGAAGATGGTCGTCAGCGCCCGCCAGACGTTCGACACCATCGGTGGCGGGCACCTGGAATACAAAGCCATGCAGATCGCCCGCGACATGCTCGCCAGCGGCAAGCAGGACACCCATCTGGAGCGCTTCAGCCTCGGCGCCAGCCTCGGCCAGTGCTGCGGCGGCGCCACGGTGCTGCTGTTCGAACCGATGGGCCAGATGCAGGCGCAGATCGCCGTGTTCGGCGCCGGTCATGTCGGTCGCGCGCTGGTACCCTTGCTCGCCAGCCTGCCCTGCCGGGTGCGTTGGATCGATTCCCGGGAAGAGGAATTCCCCGAGCAGATTCCCCACGGCGTGCGCAAAATCGTCGCCGAGGAGCCTGTGGATGAAATCGACGACCTGCCCGCCGGCAGCTACTGCATCGTCATGACCCACAACCATCAGCTGGATCTGGAACTCACCGCCGCGATCCTCAAGCGCAACGACTTTACCTGGTTCGGCCTGATCGGTTCGAAAACCAAACGGGCCAAGTTCGAACATCGCCTGCGTGACCGTGGCTTCGACGCCAGCGTCGTGCAACGCATGCGCTGCCCGATGGGCATCGGCGAAGTCAAAGGCAAGTTGCCTGTGGAAATCGCCATCTCCATCGCCGGCGAAATCATCGCCACCTATAACGCCAATTTCGGCCAGCACACCGCCAGCGCCGAACCGATTGCCAAACTGCTGCCGGTTTCGCGCCGCAGTCAGGCCGCCACACTCAAAGCCTCAAACTGATTAGAGAACCCTCATGCCTCTGACTCGCAAAGCCTACCGCGCCGCCATCCTGCACAGCATCGCCGACCCTGCCGAGGTCGGCATCGAAGCCTCCTACGAGTATTTCGAGGACGGCCTGCTGGTGGTCGATGACGGCAAGATCAGCGCCCTCGGCCACGCCAGCGAACTGCTGCCGACCCTGCCGGCGGACATCGAGATCACGCATCACAAGGATGCGCTGATCACCCCGGGCTTCATCGACACCCACATCCACCTGCCGCAGACCGGCATGGTCGGCGCCTATGGCGAGCAACTGCTGGACTGGCTGAACACCTACACCTTCCCGTGCGAAAGCCAGTTCGCCGACAAGGCCCACGCCGATGAAGTGGCGGACATTTTCATCAAGGAACTGCTGCGCAACGGCACCACCACCGCGCTGGTGTTCGGCAGCGTGCATCCGCAATCGGTGAACTCGTTCTTCGAAGCGGCCGAGAAGCTGGATCTGCGGATGATCGCCGGCAAGGTGATGATGGACCGCAACGCGCCGGACTACCTGACCGACACCCCGGAATCGAGCTACGTCGACAGCAAGGCGCTGATCGAGCGCTGGCACGGCAAGGGTCGTCTGCACTATGCCGTCACCCCGCGTTTCGCCCCGACCAGCACCCCGGAACAGCTGACCCTCGCCGGCCAGTTGCTCAGCGAATACCCGGATCTGTACATGCAGACCCACATCAGCGAAAACCTCAAGGAAGTCGAGTGGGTCAAGGCGCTGTTCCCTGAGCGCAAGGGCTATCTGGACGTCTACGACCACTACCAATTGCTCGGCGAGCGCTCGGTGTTCGCCCACGGCGTGCACCTGTGCGACGACGAATGTGCGCGTCTGGCGGAGACCGGTTCGGCGGTTGCGTTCTGCCCGACCTCGAACTTCTTCCTCGGCAGCGGCCTGTTCAACCTGCCGATGGCCGAGAAGCACAAACTGAACGTCGGCCTCGGGACTGACGTCGGCGGCGGCACCAGTTTCTCGCTGCTGCAAACCCTGAACGAAGCCTACAAGGTGATGCAACTGCAAGGCGCACGCCTGAGCCCGTTCAAATCGCTATACCTCGCTACCCTCGGCGGCGCGCGGGCACTGCGTCTGGAAGACAGGATCGGCAACCTGCAACCAGGCTCCGACGCCGACTTCCTGGTGCTGGACTACAACGCCACGCCGCTGCTGAGCTACCGCTTGAAGCAGGCCAACAACATTGCCGAAACGCTGTTCGTGCTGATGACCCTGGGCGATGACCGCACTGTGGCTCAGACCTATGCGGCGGGCGCGCTGGTGCACCAGCGCTAACTGATCGCTTGATCGTTCCCACGCTCCGCGTGGGAATGCAGCCCGTGACGCTCCGCGTCACTGGACGCGGAGCGTCCCCAGAGGCATTCCCACGCAGAGCGTGGGAACGATCAGACGGACAAAAAAAATCCCCCGGTACTTTGCAGTCCGGGGGATTTTTATTGCCTGTCGATTCGCCTCAGAGCTTGACCGCCGGACGCCCTGGCTTCTTGGTCTGCAACAGGTGCGAGAACACTGCATGCAGATCGTCCGAAGCACTTTCCTCGTCGAGGTTGAGCTTGCTGTCGATGTGATCCATGTGATGCATCATCAGGTCCACCGCCAGCTCGCCATTGCGCGCTTCGATGGCATCGATCAACTGGGTGTGCTCGTCGTAGGAACAGTGCGAGCGGTTGCCGCTTTCATATTGGGCAATGATCAGCGACGTCTGCGAAACCAGGCTGCGCTGGAAGCTGATCAACGGCGCGTTCTTCGCCGCTTCGGCCAGTTTGAGGTGGAATTCACCCGAGAGACGGATGCCGGCACCGCGATCGCCACGGGAGAAGCTGTCGCGCTCGTCGTTGACCATCTGGCGCAGTTCGGCGATCTGCTCGGCGGTGGCGTGTTGCACCGCCAGCTCGGTGATCGCGCGTTCCACCAGACGTCGGGCGAGGAACACCTGACGCGCCTCTTCAACGCTCGGGCTGGCAACGACTGCGCCACGGTTCGGCCGCAACAGCACCACGCCTTCATGGGCCAGACGCGAGAGCGCGCGGCGAATGATGGTGCGGCTGACCCCGAAAATTTCCCCCAGCGCTTCTTCGCTCAACTTTGTGCCGGGCGCCAGGCGCTGTTCGAGGATGGCCTCGAAGATATGCGCATAGACAATATCGTCCTGGGTTCCGCTGCGGCCGGCTTTGCCTGCTCGCGGTTGTTTCTTGAGGGGTTGCAACTGTTCGTTCATGGGCACTCGAGTCGGGAAGAACGGCGGCGAATTGACCGTGACTGTAATACGGCACAGTGGGTCGCTGGCAAGTATCGCGTAAAAAACAGCGCGATTGTACACAATGGAAGGTGGCAACACGACTGTACGGCTGTTTGTGGCTTCGGCTGTATTGCAACGCTCCGTTACGTTTGAGTTTAGGCTTAAACCCGAAATCCGTGGTTTGAACAAGGAACGCCGCTGTCATGAACGAAATTACCCACACCCGACTGCGCCCGCTGGCGGACACATCGCCCTCCGCCATCGTCGCCGGGTTCATCGCGATGATGACCGGCTACACCAGTTCGCTGGTGCTGATGTTCCAGGCAGGGCAAGCGGCGGGCCTGACCAGCGGGCAGATTTCGTCGTGGATCTGGGCGATCTCCATCGGCATGGCGGTGTGTTCGATCGGCCTGTCGCTGCGCTATCGCACGCCAATCACGATTGCCTGGTCGACGCCCGGCGCGGCGCTGCTGATCACCAGTCTTGGCGGCGTGAGCTACGGCGAAGCCATCGGTGCCTACATTACCTGCGCGGTGCTGGTGACGATTTGCGGCCTGACCGGCAGCTTCGAACGGCTGGTGAAAAAGATCCCGGCCTCCCTCGCCGCCGCGCTGCTGGCGGGGATTCTGTTCAAGATTGGCAGCGAAATCTTCGTCGCCGCGCAACACCGCACCGGTCTGGTGCTGGGGATGTTCTTCACTTATCTCATCGTCAAACGCCTGTCGCCACGCTATGCGGTGCTTGCCGCGCTGCTGATCGGCACCGCACTGTCGGGTTTCATGGGGCTGCTGGACTTCAGCGGCTTTCATCTGGAAGTGGCGACACCGGTCTGGACCACGCCGCACTTTTCCCTGGCCGCGACCATCAGCATCGGCATTCCGCTGTTTGTCGTAGCGATGACCTCGCAAAACATGCCCGGCATCGCCGTGCTGCGGGCCGACGGCTACAACGTCCCGGCCTCGCCGCTGATCACCTCCACCGGCATCGCGTCCCTGCTGCTGGCGCCGTTTGGTTCCCACGGCATCAATCTGGCGGCCATCAGCGCGGCGATCTGCACCGGGCCGCATGCCCATGAGGATCGCAACAAACGTTACACCGCTGCGGTGTGGTGCGGGATTTTCTACGGGATTGCCGGGGTGTTCGGCGCCACGCTGGCGGCGCTGTTCGCCGCGCTGCCGAAGGAATTGGTGCTGTCGATTGCCGCACTGGCGCTTTTCGGCTCGATCATCAACGGCTTGAGCATCGCCATGACCGAGGTGAAGGAACGGGAAGCGGCGCTGATCACTTTCATGGTCACGGCGTCGGGGCTGACGCTGTTTTCCATCGGTTCGGCGTTCTGGGGGATTGTCGCGGGGGTGTTGACCTTGCTGATCCTCAACTGGCGCAAGGCTTGAGGCCTCGTTAAAAAGCAGGCATAAAAAAACGGCGACCCTCAGGTCGCCGTTTTTTTCAGTATCACTTAGCCGGGTTGATCGGCTTTTCCGGATACCAAACGTCCAGCAGCGGGCTGATTTCAGTAGAAGTCAGCTCGGAGCGGGTTTTCAGCCAGGCTTCAACAGCAGCGCGCTGCTCTTCGGAGACCGAACCACGCTTCTGCAGGCAAACCAGACCGAAGTCGTCGCCGCCGACATAGCCCAGACCGTTGGCTTCCATGGCTTCTTTGATGAATGCTTCGAGGAAAGCGTCAATGGCTTCTTCGGACAGGTCTTCTTTGAAGCCCAGGTTCAGTTCGAAACCCAGCTCTTGAAATTCATCGACGCACAGTTTTTTGCGCAGACGCTGGGAACGGTTAGTCGCCATTGGAACAATCCTCTTAAGTAATAACGGCCGGCACTTTACCAGTTTAAGCCGGCGAATGCCCGACTCTCTGGGACGTGCGTGCGACCGCCTGTAAAAAAATAACGAATTGGCGCCCTTGCGAAAGGCACAAGCTGTTACACCTTGGGGCATAATGCCGACACTTTCATGACCACTGAGGGCCTTTTCATCCATGTCCTCGTCTTTTTTCCCCTCGGCTGTAGGGTTTTATTTCATATGATCAAATCGTTGCGTCCTCTGCTTCTGGCCGGTCTTCTTCTGCCACTGGCCCTGCCCGTCTCCGCTGCCACCATCAACACCGCCCTGACCCCCAACGTCGAAAAAGCCCTCAAGGCCAGCAAGCTGCAGCCCACCGCCCTGTCGCTGGTGATGGTGCCGCTGGACGGCCCGGGCACGCCGACCGTGTACAACGCCGACGTGTCGGTCAACCCGGCCTCGACCATGAAGCTGGTCACCACTTACGCGGCGCTGGAAATGCTCGGCCCCAACCATCAGTGGAAAACCGAGTTCTACACCGACGGCGACCTGAACGGCGGGATCCTCAACGGCAACCTCTACCTCAAGGGTGGCGGCGATCCGAAGCTGAACATGGAAAAACTCTGGCTGCTGATGCGCGACCTGCGTGCCAACGGCGTAACCCAGGTCACCGGTGATCTGGTATTGGATCGCAGCTTCTTCGTGCAGCCGCAACTGCCGGAATTCAACGATGACGGCAACGACGAGAACAAGCCGTTCCTGGTCAAGCCGGATTCACTGCTGGTCAACCTCAAGGCCCTGCGTTTCGTGGCCCGCAACGACAATGGTCGGGTGTTGATCTCGGTTGAACCGCCGATTGCCAGCATCAACATCGAAAACACCGTCAAAGCGCTCAACTCCAAACAATGCACCGGCGGCGTGCGCTACAACCCGGTGCCGCAAGCCGATGGCAGCGTGACCGTGACCGTGGCCGGCCAGTTGGGCGAAGGCTGCAGCTCGCAGACTTATCTGTCGCTGCTCGACCACGCGACCTACACCGCCGGCGCCGTGCGGGCGATCTGGAAGGAACTGGGCGGCAGCATCCAGGGCAAGGATCGTCTGGCCCCGACCCCGAGCAGCGCCAAAGTGCTGGCCCGCGCGTTTTCGCCGGATCTCGCGGAAATCATCCGCGACATCAACAAGTACAGTAACAACACCATGGCTCAGCAGCTGTTCCTGAGCCTGGGCCAGAAATTCCGCAACGACGCCGACGGCGATGACGCCAAGGCCGCGCAACGCGTGGTGCGTCAGTGGCTGGCGAAGAAAGGCATCACCGCGCCGCACCTGGTGATGGAGAACGGCTCCGGTCTGTCGCGCTCCGAGCGAGTCAGTGCCCGTGAAATGGCCAGCATGCTGCAAGCGGCCTGGCACAGCCCTTACGCCGCCGAATACATCAGCTCGCTGCCGATTGCCGGCACCGACGGCACCATGCGCAAACGCCTGAAGACCACCGCGATGCGCGGTGAAGCCCACGTCAAGACCGGCACCCTGAACACCGTACGGGCGATTGCCGGCTTCAGCCGCGACGTCAACGGCAACACCTGGGCGGTGGTGGCGATCCTCAACGACAAGGCCCCGTTCGGCGCGTCGTCGGTGCTGGATCAGGTGCTGCTGGATCTCTACAAACAGCCGCGGACGCCGCAGACTGCTTCGGTTCTGTAACCCTGTAAATGATTGCTCCCACGTCGAGGCGTCGAACCGTCCGCGTGGGAACACAGCCCGTGACGCTCTGCGTCACTGGACGCGGAGCGTCCCCGGAGGCATTCCCACGCAGAGCGTGGGAACGATCAGGTGGCAGAGGGGCTCAGTTCATCTGCCGCTCGACCCGATCCCGTCCGCCCTGCTTCGCCGCATAGACCCCGGAATCCGCCCGCAGCAACAGCGCGTCCGCGCCCTCTCCCGGTCGCCAGCTGGCAATCCCGAAACTGGCCGTCACCACCCCCACCACGTCGATCGGCGCACTGCGCAGGCTGTGCCATAACTCCTCGGCCAGCATGTGGGCGTGATCGCCGTCGATGTCCGGGCACAGCACCATGAACTCTTCGCCGCCCAACCGGCAGAACACGTCGGTACGCCGCAGACGATGGCCGATGCGCTCGCAGACCGCCTGCAATACGCGGTCGCCCACCGCGTGACCGTACTGATCGTTGATCCGCTTGAAGTGGTCGATGTCGAGCATGATCACCGACAACTCGCCGCCCCCACGCTCGACCCGGGCCATTTCGGTGGTCAAGCGCTCCTGGAAATAGCGGCGATTGTGAATGCCTGTCAGGGAATCGGTCACCGACAGTGCGCGCAGTTCTTCTTCGACGCGCTTCAGGTCGGAAATGTCGGAGATATAACCGTGCCACAGCACGCCGCCGCCCGGCAATTCCTCCGGGGTCGCCTCACCGCGAACCCAGCGCAGACCGCGCCCGGGTAACTGCACGCGGTATTCCTCGCGCCACGGGCTGAGGTTGTCCGCGGAGGCACGGATCGACTTGCGCACGCGGCTGACGTCCTGCGGGTGGATGCGGGTGAAGATCGCTTCGGCGTTGAGCAGCAGCACGTCCGGCTCCAGCTCGTAGATCTCACGGATGCCGTCGCTGGCGTAGATCACGCTGAAGCGACCGTCGAACTCCATCTTGAATTGATAGATCCCACCGGGCACGTGGGCGCTGAGTTTCTTCAACAGCACGTCCCGTGCGGCCAGCGCTTCGTGCACGCGCTTGCGCTCGGTGATGTCGATGCAGATCGCCAGATGGCCGACCCACAGCCCCTGCTCGTCCAGCACCGGCGTGGCCAGCATGTTCACTGGAATGTGGCTGCCGTCCTTGCGCACCAGTGTCCATTCCCGCGCCTCGTGCCCGCCGACTTCTCCGCCCTCCACCAACATCGCCTGACAGGTCGGAATGGTTTTGCCATAACGAGCGCTGAGCTCCGCCGCGCGGGCCACCAGTTCCCGGGGAAAGTGCAGGTTCTCCAGGGTCATGTGGCCGACCACTTCGCTGCTGAGATAACCGAGCATCTGCTCGGCACCGGGGTTGAAGGTGTTGATCACCCCGCGCAGGTCAGTGGCGATGATTGCAACCTGGGTCGCCGCGTTGAGCACCCCGCGCAACTGGCCGTGGGTGCCGCGCAGTTCCTGTTCGCGCTCATGCAGTTCCTGGGTGCGCAATTCGACCATGCGCAATGCGCGCTGGCGCTGACTGACCAGCACATAAAGCAGCGCGCTCAGCAGCAGACTGAGCAGTCCGCCCAGCACCACCACGCTGCCAACCGACGAATGGTTGGCCTGCATGAACGCTTCGCTCGGCAGGATATCCACCTGATAGTCGTGATCGGCCATGCGCACCAGCCGGGTAGCGGACAGATCGCTCGGCGCCGGTTCATTGGTCGATTCGAACAGCACTTCATGCTGATCGTTGGTAGACAGATCGAGGATGCGAACCGACAGATAGTCATGGAACGCATCCGGCAAACCGTCCGCCAGCAGCTGACGCATGCTTATGACAGCCATCACGTAGCCGTATGATCTGGGCTCGCCTTCGCGCAACACCGGTGCCACCAGCAATACGCCGCGGGCGTAAGCCGGCTCGATACCGACCAGATGCATCGGCTGCGACACTGCCAGACTGCGAAGCTGGTCGGCGCGCTCCAGTGTCGTGCGGCGCAACGGTTGTGCAAGCAGGTCGTACCCCAACGGTGAGCCGAGCCGGCTCTGGGTCTGGCTGTACAACACCACCACGTATTCATCGCGGGCGGAGGCCAGTTGCAGTTCGCCGCGCGCATTGAGTTCGCGCACGCTGAAGGTGCTCAGGCCCTCATCTCGCACGCGCTGCTCGAAGGCGGCACGTTCGGCACCGCTCACCCGCAAGGCAAACGAATAAGCCTGGGTGCGCAGCAATAGAGGATGGGTGTAACCGTCGAATTCGGCGCGGGACACCGATTCGGAGTTGGCGAAGAACCGGCGCAGGCCATCGAGACGTTGCTCCTGATCCTGAAAACGCTCTTCGATGCGGCTGTAGCGTTCGTTGGCCAGCAGCTGAAAGCGTTGGCGCAACTGGCTGTGAAACTGATTGAGGGTGCCCAAGGCGAGCAGCCCCGTGAGAATTCCGCCGGCGAGCAATACCAGCACCCCGACCAGCCAGGCCGAGACGTCTTCGCTGATAAAACCCAATATCTTCGGGCGCACGGGGTGCAACGACATAAAAGCCACTCACTACGTCAGCATCTGCGGGAAAAACCCCATCGGCCGTGTGTGAGTTATAGCTATTAGCCACTAATTTGGCTACCTCTGAACGGATCCAAGAGCCTTTAAAAATCAAGGCTCTGTGGATCCAATTTTGCAGAGCGTCAACGAGCCGTGATTTTCCAGGCGCGGTGGATCTTGCCGTTACGGGCGAAATCCGGGTCGATGGTGCTGGCGGTGATTTCCTCGACCGCGTAACGCTCGGCCAGGTTGTCTTCGAGCTGGAACTTGCGGAAGTTGTTGGAGAAGTACAACACCCCACCGCTCGCCAGTCGGGCCATGGCCAGGTCGATCAACTGCACCTGGTCACGCTGCACGTCGAAGATGCCTTCCATGCGCTTGGAGTTGGAGAACGTCGGCGGATCGATGAAGATCAGGTCGTATTCGTCGCGGGAATTCTCCAGCCACGCCATTACATCGCCCTGCTCCAGACGGTTCTTGTCGGAGAAACCGTTGAGCGACAGGTTGCGGCGCGCCCAGTCGAGGTAGGTTTTCGACAGGTCGACGCTGGTGGTGCTGCGCGCGCCGCCCTTGGCTGCGTGCACGCTGGCGGTTGCGGTGTAGCAGAACAGGTTGAGGAAGCGCTTGCCGGCGGCCTCTTTCTGGATCCGCATGCGCATTGGCCGGTGGTCGAGGAACAGCCCGGTGTCGAGGTAGTCGGTGAGGTTGACCAGCAACTTCACCCCGCCCTCGGTCACTTCATTGAACTTGCCCTGAGCCGCCTGACGCTCGTACTGCTTGGTGCCGCTCTGACGCTCGCGGCGTTTGACCACCACGCGGCTCTTGTCGATGTTCAGCGCCTGCGGGATGGCCGCCAGCGCATCGAACATGCGGATCGAGGCCTTTTCCGGGTCGATCGACTTCGGCGCGGCGTATTCCTGAACGTGCACCCAGTCGTGGTACAGGTCGATGGCCATGGCATATTCCGGCATGTCCGCATCGTAGACGCGGTAGCAATCGATGCCTTCGCGCTTGACCCACTTGCTCATGGCCTTGAGGTTCTTCTGCAGGCGGTTGGCAAACATTTGCCCGCCTTCACTCAGGCGCGGTTGCTCGATCACTGGCGCCGGGGCCGGCGTCGGTTTGATCGGATTGCCGTTCTTGTTGAACTTGCGCTCTTGCGGCTCATCCGGCGTCTGATCGTAGGCGGCTTGCTCGCGTTCGGCCTGACGTTGCTCCGGGGTGCGACGCTCGCCGGTGACGAACTGATCCGGCAAGACTTTGATCAACAGCAGCTTGCACGGCAGCGCGCCGTTCCAGAACGAATACTGCTTGTGGCTGCGGATGCCCATGCGCTTGCCCAGGTCCGGCGCGCCGGTGAACACCGCCGCTTCCCAGTTCAGGCAGGCCTGACGCAGACGCTCGCCAAGGTTCTGGTAGAGGTACAACAGGCTGGCTTCATCACCCAGACGCTCGCCGTACGGCGGGTTGCAGATGACCAGGCCTTTCTGGTTCTGGTCCGGACGCGGCTCGAAGGTCGCCACTTCGCCCTGATAGATCTTGATCCACTCGCTCAGGCCGGCGCGTTCGACGTTGTTGCGGCCCGGCTGAATCAGGCGTGGGTCGGCTTCATAACCACGAATCCACAGCGGCGGCTTGGCCAGACCGGCAGCGGCGCGCTCGACCGCTTCTTCATGCAGCTTTTTCCACAGCGCCGGCACGTGGCCGAGCCAGGCGGTGAAGCCCCACTGCTCGCGACGCAGGTTCGGCGCCATGTCGGCGGCGATCATGCCGGCTTCGACCAGGAACGTGCCGACACCGCACATCGGGTCAGCCAGCGCGCCACCTTCGGCGGCGATGCGCGGCCAGCCGGACCGGATCAGGATCGCGGCCGCGAGGTTTTCCTTCAGCGGCGCGGCGCCCTGCTGCAAGCGATAGCCGCGCTGGTGCAGGCTGTGGCCGGAAAGGTCGAGGGACAGAATCGCTTCGCCGCGATCCAGGCGCAGGTGAATGCGCAGATCCGGATTGAGCTTGTCGATGCTTGGGCGGTCGCCCTGCGGGGTGCGCAGTTTGTCGACGATGGCGTCCTTGACCTTCAGGGCGCCGAAGTGGGTGTTGTCGATGCCCGAACCGTGGCCGCTGAATTCCACAGCCAGGGTGCCGTCGGCCAGCATGTGATCCTGCCAGTCGACGTCGAGTACGCCGTGGTACAGGTCTTCGGCGTTTTTCATCGGGAAGCGCTTGAGCACCAGCAGCACCCGGTTGGCCAGGCGCGACCAGAGGCACAGGCGATAAGCGGTTTCCATGGTCGCCATGCCACGCACGGCGGAGGTGTGTTCGCGGGCCTCTTCAAGGCCAAGCCCGACGGCTTCCTCGATGAGCAGGCCTTCAAGGCCTTTGGGGCAAGTGAGGAAGAGTTCGAAACGGTCGGACATGGTTTTTCCAGAGCCTTTGGCTGATGAACCGGCAACGCATTGCCGATCCGGTTTTCAATCAGGCGCTTTTCTACAAGAGCGCCCGCGTGGCACGAAGGTGTGCCGTTCCATCCCCGCTGCTCGGGTTAAAAGAGCTTAGATGCCGGGACAGATAAAAAAGTTGAAGCAACAAAATGACTCAAAGCAACCCTTCGTCGAATAGTACCCCAGCGTAAACGTGGGTCATTCTCACTAAAGGATTAACCTCATCATCCAGCGCGGGGCCGATCATACCGGGGTTTGGCCAATAGACGCTGGATAAATACGCGGTTACTTATGGCCATAGCATCTTTTTCGTTACGTCCTTATGACAAAACGGTCATTCCATCGATGTGACTCATTGGTTAGAACTGGACACAGGTTGACGTCGCAACGGCGTCAACACCTTGGCTCGCCACGCCGGCAGCGAGCCGCCAACGGCAGAGTTTTTCTGCCAGACCTCAATTGAGGTCGACGCGACAAAAACAGTCAACAAGTGAGGGAAACACCCTATGAGAAGACTTAAGCGTGATCCGTTGGAAAGAGCATTTTTGCGCGGATATCAATATGGCGTTGGTGGTAAATCCCGTGAGCTTTGCCCATTTACTCTACCGTCGGTACGTCAAGCCTGGATCAACGGCTGGCGAGAAGGACGCGGCGACAACTGGGACGGTATGACCGGCACTGCGGGAATCCACAGACTCAACGAACTTCACGCCGTCGGCTGACACAGGGCACTTATTCCGACACGACAATCTGATTTCGTAACAACCTGATCACCATGCACGTCCTTCCCGGACGGCGGGCTACGGCCCAGGGGCTCCTTCGAGGAGCCCTTTTTTATGCCTGCCTGTTTATGCCGGCGAATCAGCGTTTGGCGGCGATCGCGTCCACGGATTCGCGGATCAGCGCCGGGCCCTTATAGATAAAGCCGGAGTAGATCTGCACCAGGCTCGCGCCAGCCGCGATCTTCTCGGCCGCATGCTTGCCTTCGGTGATGCCGCCTGCCGCAATGATCGGCAGCTTGCCGCCCAGCTCGGACGCCAGCACTTTCACGGTGTGGGTGCTCTTCTCGCGAACCGGCGCGCCGGACAGACCGCCCGCCTCGTCTCCGTGCTCCATGCCTTCGACGCCCACGCGGCTGAGGGTGGTGTTGGTGGCGATCACCGCGTCCATCCCCGTTTCGATCAGCGCCTGGGCCACTTGCGCGGTTTCTTCGTCGGTCATGTCCGGCGCGATCTTGATCGCCAGCGGTACATGTTTGCCGTGGCGCAGCGCCAGTTCGGCGCGGCGCGTGGCCAGATCCGCCAGCAATTGCTTGAGCGAGTCGCCGAATTGCAGGCTGCGCAGGCCCGGGGTGTTCGGCGAACTGACGTTGACCGTGACGTAGCTGGCGTGGGCGTAGACCTTGTCCAGGCAGATCAGGTAGTCATCCACCGCGCGCTCGACCGGGGTGTCGAAGTTCTTGCCGATGTTGATCCCCAGCACGCCCTTGTATTTGGCCGCCGCCACCCGCGCCAGCAGGTTATCCACACCGAGGTTGTTGAAACCCATGCGGTTGATGATCGCCTCGGCTTCCGGCAGGCGGAAAATCCGTGGTTTCGGGTTGCCCGGCTGCGGACGCGGGGTCACGGTGCCGATTTCGACAAAACCGAAACCCAGCTGCGCGAAGCCGTCGATGGCCGCGCCGTTCTTGTCCAGACCGGCCGCCAACCCCACCGGGTTCGGGAACTGCAGGCCCATGACATTCACCGGCAGCGACGCCGGAGCCTTGCACAGCAAGCCGTTGAGGCCCAAACGCCCGCCCGCGCCGATCAGATCCAGCGACAGATCATGGGAGGTTTCCGGGGAAAGTTTGAACAACAGCTGACGGGCCAGGGTGTACATGGGCGGCTATGACTCGGGCGGCGAAAAGAGGCGGCGATTATAGCCGGGCATCGCCCCGCCGCGCGAGGCGCACGGGTAAATCCGTGCGCATGGCATATGCCTTGCACCTTCCTCGGCATCAGCCCGCAGGCCAATGGTGGCGTGCAGGCAAGGACAATGGCGTCGTCTCTCGGTTTTGCGCGGGCAAAGCCTGGGACGACGTTTTTTTTGAGGGTGGCTTTCATGACTCAAACCTCCGCCGGGCCGCTGGCCTGGGTCAACGGCAGCGATGCCCCGGAAAAAAGCGCGATCAACCTCGGCTTCATGGCCCTGAGCGACTGCGCCTCGCTGGTGGTCGCGGCTACTCAGGGCTTTGCCCAGCCTTACGGCCTGACCCTGAACCTCAAGCGCCAGAGTTCCTGGGCCAACCTGCGGGACAATCTGGTCAGCGGCGAGCTGGATGCCGCCCACAGCCTTTACGGCCTGATTTACGCGGTGCACCTGGGCATCGGTGGCGTCGCGCCGACTGACATGGCGGTGCTGATGGGCCTGAACCAGAACGGTCAGAGTCTCAACCTGTCCCACGGTTTGCAGGGCCTGGGCGTGACCGGTCCTGAAGCGCTGCACCACCATGTGCACCAAACCCGCGCAAAACTGACCTTCGCCCAGACCTTTCCGACCGGCACCCATGCCATGTGGCTGTATTACTGGCTGGCGAGCCAGGGCATTCATCCGTTGCAGGATGTCGACAGCGTGGTGGTGCCGCCACCGCAAATGGTCGCGCACCTGCAGGCCGGGCGTATTGATGGCCTCTGCGTTGGCGAGCCGTGGGCGGCCAGCGCCGTGCAGCAGGATCTCGGTTTCACGCTGGCGACCAGCCAGACCATCTGGCCCGATCACCCGGAAAAAGTCCTCGGCTGCACCCGCGCCTTCGTCGAGCAATACCCCAACACCGCCCGCGCGCTGGTGATGGCGGTCCTCGAAGCCAGTCGCTTCATTGAAGAAAGCCCGGAAAACCGCCGCAGCACCGCGCAACTTCTCAGCGCCAGCGAGTACCTCGACGCCCCGGTGTCCTGCATCGAACCGCGCTTTCTCGGCAACTACGACGATGGCCTCGGCAATCGCTGGCAGGATCCGCACGCCCTGCGCTTTCACGGCGATGGCGCGGTGAATCTGCCGTACCTGTCGGATGGCATGTGGTTCATGACCCAGTTCCGCCGTTGGGGTTTGCTGCGCGATGACCCGGATTACCTCGCCGTCGCCCGTCAGGTGCAGCAACTGGAGATCTATCGCGACGCGGCGACTGCTGTGGGCGTCGCAGCCTGGGGCAAGGACATGCGCAGCAGCCAGTTGATCGACGGCAAAATCTGGGACGGCAGCGACCCGGCCGCCTACGCCCGAAGCTTCAAGCTCCACGCGCTGAGCGACAGCGCGCCCCTTTTCGCCCAACGCTGACAGGAGACCGCGAACATGCTGCGCATTCTGCTGATCAACGACACCGCGAAAAAAGTCGGACGCCTGAAAGCCGCGCTGACCGAGGCCGGTTTCGAGGTGATCGACGAGTCGGGTCTGACCATCGACCTGCCGGCGCGCGTCGAAACGGTGCGTCCGGACGTGATCCTGATCGATACCGAGTCACCGAGCCGCGATGTGATGGAGCAAGTGGTGCTGGTCAGCCGCGACCAGCCACGGCCGATCGTGATGTTCACCGACGAACATGACCCCGGCGTGATGCGTCAGGCGATCAAGTCCGGGGTCAGTGCCTACATCGTCGAAGGCATTCACGCACAACGCCTGCAGCCGATTCTCGACGTGGCCATGGCCCGCTTCGAGAGCGATCAGGCCTTGCGCGCCCAGCTTCAGGCCCGCGACCAGCAACTGGCCGAGCGCAAACGAATCGAACTGGCCAAGGGCCTGTTGATGAAAATGAAGGACTGCAACGAAGAAGAGGCCTACACCCTGATGCGCCGCCAGGCCATGAGCCGCCAGCAGAAACTGATTCAGGTGGCGGAGCAGATCATTGCCATGAGCGAGTTGCTCGGCTGAAAAGCCCCTCACCCTAACCCTCCCGAAACGTCGGACCGCCCGGAGGGAGAGGGAACCGACCGCAGTGTCTTGCGTCATACATCGACCTGAAAAACCCAGTCGATTATGGATTCAAAGCCGATCGTTCACGTCGGCGTATCTCTCGAATATCCCCCGATCAGTCCCCTCTCCCTCCGGGAGAGGGCTAGGGTGAGGGGCTTTTGATTTTGACTTGGCACAAATCTCGCTAAGCAATCCCTACAGGTAACCAACGGCGGTTGCCCCACCTACGACAAAGACGTCGCTCACCTTCTTCGCCCCTTTCGGCGATCCGGGTAGCGGCGTTTTTGCGTTTTGGCCCCACAGCCCGGGGCCGGTGGTGCGGCCGTGGCGGCGCCCCACTGTGCTGGTTCTGACTCCTTCTCGAGATTCTCTACAGCTGAGGTGCGCGATGAATAAAAGCTTCTGGAAATCCGGCCACACCCCGACCCTGTTCGCGGCCTTCCTGTATTTCGACCTGAGCTTCATGGTCTGGTACCTGCTCGGCCCGCTGGCGGTGCAGATTGCCGCCGACCTGCACCTGACCACCCAGCAGCGCGGCCTCGTGGTCGCCACACCGATTCTGGCCGGCGCGGTGCTGCGCTTTGCGATGGGCATGCTCGCCGATCGCCTGTCGCCGAAAACCGCCGGGCTGATCGGCCAGGTGATCGTGATCTGTGCCCTGTTCGGCGCCTGGAAACTGGGCATCCACAGTTATGAACAGGCCCTGCTGCTCGGTTTGTTCCTCGGCATGGCCGGCGCCTCGTTCGCCGTGGCCCTGCCGCTGGCCTCGCAGTGGTATCCGCCAGAGCATCAGGGCAAGGCGATGGGCATCGCCGGGGCCGGCAATTCCGGGACTGTGTTCGCGGCACTGATCGCCCCGGTGCTGGCGGCGGCGTTCGGCTGGAGCAATGTGTTCGGTTTCGCCCTGATTCCGCTGATCCTGACCCTGGTGCTGTTCGCCTGGCTGGCGAAAAACGCGCCGGAGCGGCCGAAAGCCAAGTCCATGGCCGACTACTTCAAGGCCCTGGGCGATCGCGACAGCTGGTGGTTCATGTTTTTCTACAGCGTCACCTTCGGCGGCTTCATCGGCCTGGCCAGCGCCCTGCCCGGCTACTTCAACGATCAATACGGTTTGAGCCCGGTGACCGCCGGTTACTACACCGCGGCCTGCGTGTTCGGTGGCAGCCTGATGCGTCCGCTGGGTGGCGCGCTGGCGGACCGGTTCGGCGGTATCCGCACCCTGCTGGCGATGTACACGGTAGCCGCCGTCTGCATCGCGGCGGTCGGCTTCAACCTGCCAAGTTCCTACGCGGCGCTGGCACTTTTCGTCTGCACCATGCTCGGTCTCGGCGCGGGTAATGGCGCGGTGTTCCAACTGGTACCGCAACGTTTCCGTCGCGAAATCGGCGTGATGACCGGGCTGATCGGCATGGCCGGCGGCATTGGCGGTTTTGCCCTGGCGGCCGGCATGGGCGCGATCAAACAGAGCACCGGCAGCTATCAGCTGGCGCTGTGGTTGTTCGCCAGCCTTGGCGTGCTGGCGTGGTTCGGCCTGCACGGGGTCAAACGTCGCTGGAGAACCACCTGGGGTTCGGCGGCCGTGACCGCTGCCCGGGTCTGAGGCCCGAATGGCTCTGCAACTGAGCTTTGCCGAAGCCAGCGCCACCGGCCCCCGCGCGGAAAACCAGGACGCCTTGCGCCTGGTAACCCCGGCCCCGGCGCTGGCTGCCAGCAAAGGCTTTCTGTTTGCCATCGCCGACGGCGTCAGCCAGTGCGCCGATGGCGGGCTGGCCGCGCGTTCGACCTTGCAGGCGCTGGCGCTGGACTACTACGCCACCCCGGAAACCTGGAGCGTGGCCCAGGCCCTCGATCGTCTGCTGCTCGCACAAAACCGCTGGTTGCAGGCCAATGGTGGCGGTCAGCCGCTGCTCACCACGGTCAGTGCGCTGGTCATGCGCGGCCGGCGATTTACCTTGGCCCACGTAGGCGATTGCCGGGTCTATCGCTGGCACGCCGAGACCTTGCAACGGATCACCGAAGACCACGTCTGGGATCAACCGGGCATGCAGCATGTGCTCAAGCGGGCATTGGGACTGGATCAGCATCTGGTGCTGGACTTTCTCGATGGCGAACTGCGTGACGGCGAATGTTTCGTGCTGCTCAGTGATGGCGTCTGGGCAGCGCTCGGGGACACCACCATCGCCGGGATTCTCCGCGATCAACCGGATCTGCACAGTGCCGCGCAAACGTTGGTCAACGCTGCGCATCTGGCCGGCAGTCAGGACAATGCCAGTGCGCTGTTGGTGCGGGTGGATGCGGTTGGCGAGGCCAGCCTTGGCGATGCGTTGATTCATTTGCAGCAATGGCCCCTGCCCCCGCCGCTGAAACCGGCTCAGGTCTTTGAAGGCTGGCGGGTTCAAGAGGTTGTAAGTCGCAGCCAGCAATCGTTGCTGTATCGCGTGCTCGATGGTCAGGGCCAGGCGTGGCTGTTGAAGACGTTGCCTGCACAACTGGCAGACGATGCTCAGGCTGGTCAGGCCTTGCTGGCGGAGGAATGGCTCCTCAAACGCGTCGCCGGGCGGCACTTTCCTGAAGTCCATAGCGCTGGTCAGCGTCAGCATTTGTACTACGTGATGCGTGAATATTCGGGGACGACCCTGGCTCAGTTGTTCGGGCAAAGCGGCCCGCTGCCACTGGCTCAGTGGCAGGATCTGGCCGAACGCCTGCTGCGGGCTGTCGGCCTGTTGCATCGACGGCAGATCCTGCACCGCGACATCAAACCGGAAAACCTGCACCTGGGGGACGACGGCGAGTTGCGGCTGCTGGATTTCGGTCTGGCGTATTGCCCCGGTCTGTCGCAGGACGCACCGTCAACCCTGCCCGGAACCCCGAGCTACATCGCACCGGAAGCCTTTCAAAGCGCAGTACCCAGCGCACAACAGGATCTGTATGCGGTGGGCGTGACCTTGTATTTCTTGCTCACCGGGCATTTTCCCTACGGCGAGATCGAAGCCTTCCAGCGCCCGCGTTTCGGGGTGCCGGTGAGTGCCGGGCGTTATCGCCCGGATCTGCCGGAGTGGCTGGCGCAGTGTCTGGAACGCGGTGTGGCGGCCGATCCTTTGCAACGCTATGAAACCGCCGAGGAATGGCTGCTGATTCTGGAGCAAGGTGAGCGCCGCAGCCTGAGTGTGCGCCCTCGTCCCTTGCTGGAACGTGAGCCGTTGAAGGTCTGGCGGACACTGGCGTTACTGGCACTGCTGGGCAATCTGGTCCTGCTGTTCCTGTTGTTTCATGGCTGATGTGGCGCTCCATTAACGGGCGTGCCGCTTCCATTCAGTGCAAAAACCACATCGAACATCTGGCCATTTCCAGCATTACCCCAGTGAAATCGCGGCTCAGCGCAACTTGGCACAACCACTGCATTAACGTTTCCAACTGACATAAAGCCCGACCTTCAACGACGAAGGCCAGGCTTCCCGAGAGAACGGGACAAGGACAAAGGCGTCCTCGCTAGGTAACTGGCGGGACGCCTTTTTTGTTTGCGCCATTTTTGTCGAGCAAGGCCTGACTGCCCACAAGAGGCAAGCCCGATGCTCCCGGAGAACCTGATGAAAAAACTCAAACTGGTGATGATCGGCAATGGCATGGCCGGGGTCCGCACCCTGGAAGAACTGCTCAAGCTGAGCAACGAGCTGTACGACATCACGGTCTTCGGCGCCGAACCGCACACCAACTACAACCGCATCCTGTTGTCGCCGGTGCTGGCCGGCGAACAGACCTTCGAAGAGATCGTGCTCAATGACCTCGACTGGTACCTGGAAAACAACATCAAACTGCTGCTCAACCGCAAAGTGGTGGAGATCGACCGGGTCAAACGCCGGGTGATCGCCGAGGACGGCACCGAGGCCGAGTACGACCGCCTGCTGATCGCCACCGGCTCGACCCCGTTCATCCTGCCGATCCCCGGCAACACCTTGCAGGGTGTGATCGGCTACCGCGACATCGCCGACACCCAGGCCATGATCGACACCGCAAAAACTCACAAGCACGCAGTGGTGATCGGCGGCGGCCTGCTCGGCCTCGAGGCCGCCAACGGCCTGATGCTGCGCGGCATGCACGTCACCGTGGTGCACCTCGGTGAGTGGCTGCTGGAGCGGCAACTGGACAAGACCAGCGGCCAACTCCTGCAAACCGCCCTCGAATCCCGTGGCCTGCACTTTCGCCTGTGCGAACAGACCCAGGCCCTGCATGACGCCGGCAATGGTCGCGTCGGCTCGGTGCAATTCAAGAACGGCGACATCATCCCCGCCGATCTGGTGGTCATGGCCGCCGGGATCCGCCCCAATACCGAACTGGCGGAAAAGGCCGGTATCCCGTGCAATCGCGGGATTCTGGTCAACGACACCCTGCAAACCTACGACCCGCGCATCTATGCCATCGGCGAATGCGCCAACCATCGTGGTATCGCCTACGGCCTGGTGGCGCCGTTGTTCGAACAGGCCAAGGTCTGCGCCAACCACCTGGCCCAATTGGGTTTCGCCCGTTATCAGGGCTCGGTGACGTCGACCAAATTGAAAGTCACCGGCATCGACCTGTTTTCCGCCGGCGACTTCATGGGCGGCAAAGGCACCGAAACCATCACCCTCTCCGACCCGATCGGCGGGGTGTACAAAAAACTGGTGATCAAGGATGACGTGCTGGTCGGCGCCTGTCTGTACGGCGATACGGCAGATGGCGGTTGGTATTTCCGGCAGATTCGTGAGAATCACGCCATTGGCGAGATCCGCGATCACCTCATGTTCGGAGAAAACGCACTTGGCGATGTAGGACATCAGGGCCAGGACAAAGCCATGAGCATGGCCGACAACGCCGAGGTCTGCGGCTGTAACGGCGTGTGCAAGGGCACTATCGTCAAGGCCATTCAGGAACACGGACTGTTCAGCGTCGACGAGGTGAAAAAACACACCAAGGCCGCCAGCTCCTGCGGCTCCTGCGCCGGGCTGGTCGAGCAGATCCTGATCAACACCGTTGGCGGTGCAGCCGACGTCAAACCGAAAAGCGAAAAAGCCATCTGCGGTTGCAGCGACCTCAATCACGGCCAGATTCGCCAGACCATTCGCGAACAGCATCTGCTGACCATCGCCGGCACCATGAGTTACCTCAACTGGCGCACCCCGAACGGCTGCGCCACCTGCCGCCCGGCCCTCAACTACTACTTGATTTCCACCTGGCCCGGCGAAGCCAAGGACGATCCGCAGTCGCGCCTGATCAACGAACGGGCCCACGCCAACATTCAGAAGGACGGCACTTATTCGGTGGTGCCACGGATGTGGGGCGGCGTGACCAACCCGTCGGAACTGCGGCGGATCGCCGACGTGGCGGACAAATACCAGGTGCCAATGGTCAAGGTCACCGGCGGCCAGCGCATCGACTTGCTGGGGATCAAGAAGCAGGATCTGCCCGGCGTATGGAAAGACCTCGACATGCCATCCGGCCACGCCTACGGCAAATCGATCCGCACCGTGAAAACCTGCGTCGGCAGCGAGTTCTGCCGCTTCGGCACGCAGAATTCGACCCAGTTGGGCATCGACCTCGAGCACGATCTGTTCAACATGTGGTCGCCGCACAAAGTGAAACTGGCGGTCTCCGGATGCCCACGCAACTGTTCGGAAGCGGGGATCAAGGACGTAGGAATCATCGGCGTCGATTCCGGCTGGGAGATGTACATCGGCGGCAACGGCGGGATCAAGACCGAAGTCGCCGAGTTCTTCGTCAAGCTCAAGACCGCCGAGGAAGTGCGCGAATACAACGGCGCGTTCCTGCAGCTGTACCGCGAAGAAGCCTTCTACCTCGAACGCACCGTGCACTACCTGCAACGGGTCGGCATGGAGCACATCAAGAAAGCCGTGCTGGAAGATCCCGAGCGTCGCAAGGCCCTGAACGAGCGCCTGCAATTCTCCCTGTCGTTCGAACAGGACCCGTGGAAAGAGCGCCTCGCCCAGCCGCAACTGAAAAAAGAATTCGACGTGATCCCCGTGAAAAACCTGGAGGTGCCGGCATGAACTGGCTCGATATCTGTGCCCTGGAAGAGATCAATGCCCTCGGTTCGCGGATCATTGCCGGGCCCAAAGGTGACATTGCGATCTTTCGCACAAGCGACGACGAAGTTTTCGCACTCGATGACCGCTGCCCGCACAAGGGCGGCCCCTTGTCCCAAGGCCTGATCTACGGCAAACGTGTCGCCTGCCCGCTGCACAACTGGCAGATCGACCTGCAGTCCGGGGAAGCCCAGGCCCCGGACGTCGGCTGCGCGCACCATCACCCGGCCCGGGTCGAAAACGGCCGCGTGCAACTGGCCCTGCGGGACGCCGTCTGATGAACCGCCAGACGACCGCCTCGACCTGCTGCTATTGCGGGGTCGGCTGCGGCGTGCTGATCGAGCATGACGGCGAGCGCATCCTCGGCGTCAGCGGCGATCCGGCGCATCCGGCCAACTTCGGCAAATTGTGCAGCAAAGGCTCGACCCTGCACCTGACTGGCGACCTTGCGGCCCGAGCGCTGTACCCGGAATTGCGCCTGGGCAAAGGCCTGGCGCGCAGCCGTTGCGACTGGGACACCGCGCTGGATCACGCCACCAACGTGTTCGCCGACACCATCGCCGAACACGGCCCGGACAGCGTGGCGTTCTATATCTCCGGGCAGTTGCTGACCGAGGATTACTACGCCTTCAACAAACTGGCGCGGGCGCTGGTCGGCACCAATAACATCGACAGCAATTCGCGGCTGTGCATGTCTTCGGCCGTGGTCGGCTACAAGCGCAGTCTCGGCGCCGACGCACCGCCGTGCAGCTACGAAGACCTGGAGTTGAGCGATTGCGTGGTGATCGTCGGCAGTAACATGGCCTACGCCCACCCGGTACTTTTTCGCCGCCTCGAAGAAGCCAAATCCCACCGCCCGCAGATGAAAGTCGTCGTTATTGATCCACGGCGCACCGACACCTGCGATCTGGCGGACCTGCATCTGGCGATTCTGCCGGGCACCGATGTCGTGTTGTTCCATGGGATTTTGCATATGCTGTTGTGGGAAGACTGGATCGACCGCGACTTCATCCAGGCCCACACCGAAGGCCTCGCCGAGCTGAAAAGCCTGGTGCGCGACTACACACCGGCGATGGTGTCGCAGCTGTGCGGGATCAGTGTCGAGCAATTGCAGCAATGCGCCGAATGGATCGGCACCGCGCCGAGTTTTCTGTCGCTTTGGTGCATGGGCCTGAACCAGTCAACCGCCGGCAGCGCGAAGAACAGCGCGCTGATCAATCTGCACCTGGCCACCGGACAAATCGGCCGGCCGGGTGCAGGACCTTTTTCCCTGACCGGTCAGCCAAATGCCATGGGCGGACGGGAAACCGGCAGCCTTTCCAACTTGTTGCCAGGTCACCGTGAAGTCGCCAATCCGGAGCATCGCGCCGAAGTGGCGGCGTATTGGGGTGTGGATAAGCTGCCGGAAAACACCGGTCTCAGTGCCATCGAACTGTTTGAACAGGTGCGCAACGGCAAGATCAAGGCGTTGTGGATTGCCTGCACCAACCCCGCACAATCGATGCCGGACCAGAACGCCGTGCGCGCCGCGCTGGAGACTTGTCCGTTTGTGGTGTTGCAGGAAGCGTTTCATACCACCGAAACCGCGGCGTTTGCCGATCTGATGCTGCCAGCGGCCAGTTGGGGCGAGAAGGAAGGTTCGGTGACCAACTCCGAACGGCGGATTTCCCACGTCCGCCAGGCCATTGCTGCACCGGGTGAAGCGCGTCCGGACTGGGCGATCACGGTGGATTTCGCACAACGCCTGGAGAAACGTCTGCGCCCGCAGCAGTCTGGCCTGTTTGCCTTCGAGCAACCGGCACAGTTGTTTGATGAGTACAAACAACTGACCCGGGGTCGCGATCTGGATTTGTCCGGGATCAGCCATGGGTTGATTGATGAACTGGGGCCACAGCAATGGCCCTTTCCCGCTGGCGCTCGCCAAGGTACAGCCCGGCTGTATGGCGACGGAATCTTTCCTACGCCGAACGGGCGCGCGCAGTTCGTTGCCGATCCCTATCGCGCCGCCAAGGAACAACGCGACGCGCGCTTTCCACTGACCCTGATCACCGGCCGCCTGCGTGATCAATGGCACGGTATGAGCCGCACCGGTACCGCAGCGCAGCTATTCGGTCATGTCAGCGAAGCAGTGTTGAGCCTGCACCCGGACGAGGTGCGCCGCCACCGCTTGCAGCCGGGGGATCTGGTGAATCTGAAAAGTCGTCGGGGCGCAGTGATTGTGGCGGTCGCCAGCGATGACAGCGTGCGTCCGGGTCAGGCGTTCTTGCCGATGCACTGGGGCGATCGTTTCCTCAAGGGCGGCGTGAACAGCCTGACCCTGCCCGCCTTCGATCCTTTGTCGAAACAGCCGGAACTCAAGCACAGCGGCGTGCGGCTGGAACCGGTGGATTTGCCATGGCAACTGTTCGCACTGATCGAAGGCGATGTTCAACGGCATTTCGAGGCGCTTCGACCGCTCTGTGAGGCGTTTTCCTACGCAAGTCTCAGCCTTGTCGGACGTGAACGGCCTGCGCTGCTGATACGTGCAGCCAGCGCCGTGGCGCCGGAGCCGCAATTGCTGCGTGAAATCGACCAGTGCCTGGCCCTGATCGACGGGCCGGTGCTGGCCTATGACGATCCTCGCCGCGCCATCGGCAAACGGGTACGGATTGAAAACGGACGAATCACCGCGATCCGTCTGGCCGGTGAAACCCTTGCCCAACACTGGTTGCAAGGCCTGTGGCTGGAGGGTCGTGCCGACGAACAACTGCGGCGCTGGCTGCTGGCACCGATGAGTGCGCCGCCGGGCAATGCCGGCGCGCAGGTTGTGGCGGACAAAACCTTGTGCAACTGCAAGAACGTCAGCCACAGCGCGGTCTGCGCCGGTATCCGTGAAGGTCTGGATCTGCAGGGTTTGAAAAACAAGTTGGGGTGCGGGACGCAATGCGGCTCCTGCGTCCCGGAAATCAAGCGTTTGCTGGCCGCCGAAGTGCGTCCGGTCGCCGTCATCTGAAGAGGAAAACACCATGAACGCGAAAGTCTGGCTGGTGGGCGCGGGCCCCGGTGATCCTGAACTGCTGACGCTCAAAGCGGTGCGTGCCTTGCGCGAAGCCGAGGTGGTGCTGATCGACGATCTGGTCAATGAGGCGGTGCTTGAGCACTGCCCTGCTGCGCGAATCATCGCGGTCGGCAAACGCGGCGGCTGCCGCTCGACGCCCCAGGCGTTCATCCATCGGCTAATGCTGCGTTATGCCCGTCAGGGCAAATGCGTGGTGCGGCTCAAGGGCGGCGATCCGTGCATTTTCGGGCGTGGGGGTGAGGAAGCGCAGTGGTTGCGCGAGCGCGGGGTCGAGGTGGAGCTGGTCAATGGCATCACCGCCGGGCTGGCCGGCGCGACCCAGTGTGATATTCCGCTGACGTTGCGCGGCGTGGCCCGGGGCGTGACGCTGGTCACGGCCCACACCCAGGACGACAGCCAGTTGAACTGGCGAGCGCTGGCGCAAGGCGGGACGACGCTGGTGATTTACATGGGGGTGGCGAAGCTCGGGGAGATTCGCGAGCAACTGCTGGCGGGCGGTATGGCAGCGGATACGCCGGTGGCGATGATCGAGAATGCCTCGTTGCCAGAGCAGCGCGAATGTCGCAGCAATCTGACAGCCATGGAAGACGATGCCCTTGGTTTCCAGCTCAAGAGTCCTGCGATTCTGGTCATAGGTGCCGTCGCCGCGGCTGTGACCCAGTTCGACTCGATTAGCTGGCCAGCTGATCGCCTGGCCTGACAATCCCGGTTTCACCAAATCGCAGGCAAAGAAAAGCCCGGCCTAAGCCGGGCTTTTCTCGGAGCGGCAGCTAATTACTTAGCTTGAGCTTCAACCTGCGCTTCTACGCGACGGTTAACAGCACGGCCAGCTTCAGTTTTGTTGTCAGCAACTGGACGGGTTTCGCCGTAGCCAACAGAGTCAACGCGGGACGATTCAACACCGTACTGGTTGGTCAGAACTTGCTTAACGGCGTTTGCACGACGCTCGGACAGTTTCTGGTTGTAAGCGTCAGGACCGACGGAGTCAGTGTGACCTTCAACAGTGGTGCGAGTCGATGGGTACTGCTTCATGAAGTCAGCCAGGTTTTTGATGTCGCCGTAGCTGTTTGGCTTAACAACCGACTTGTCGAAGTCAAACTTCACGTCCAGCTCAACACGAACAACTTCAGCAACTGCTGGGCAGCCATCAGCGTCAACAGTTACGTTGGCTGGGGTGTCCGGGCACTTGTCAACGTTGTCGCAAACGCCGTCGTTGTCGCTGTCGGAGCAGACTTCAGCCGGAGCTGGAACTGGAGCAGCAGCTGGCTTGGAGCCGCCACCGAAGTTCACACCGATACCGACGCTAGGAGCCCACTCGGTGTCGCCCTGGTCGATGTTGTATTGAGCTTCAACGCCAGCACGGGCGTAGAAGTTCTCGGTGAAGTACAGCTTGGCACCGCCGCCAACGTTGGCGAAGGTAGAGCGGTTACGACCGCCAGTGCCGTTCTGACCGATGCTCTGATCGGAGAAACCAGCCGAGACGTATGGACGCAGCATGTCGCCTGGGTTGTTGAAGTGGTACAGAGCATCCAGAGCGGTGTTGGCGCCCTTGATGTTACGACCGTCGTCGGAACGCACGTTGTGCACTTCGTCGTAGCCCAGACGCAGTTCAACGTCGTCGGTCAGGAAGTAACCGACCGAGCCGCCGAACAGGTTGCCGTTGTTCTTGAAGTTACGAGCGCTGTCGAATTGTTCTTTCTTTGCGAAGCCTTCGATTTCAACTGCGCCTTGGCCTTGTGCCAGAGCGCCGAAAGAAGTGGCGGCAATCAAAGAACCAATGGCCAAGCCCAAGGTGTTTTTCAGTTTCATCCGTTAAATCCCCATCTGGTGATTGTGAAGCAGTCCCGCAAACCGGGGGACAACTCGGCGGCAAGTCTATCAGAACTTGCCTACACGTAAGAGATATTTGCGCCGAACTAAGTTTCAGCAATGCCTGCAAATTTCTCACGCAATTTATCAAGAGCGCGTTTGTAACGCATTTTTGTCGCACTCAAACCCATGTGCATGATGTCTGCGATCTCCTGGAACTCCAGCTCTGCGACAAATCGTAGCACCAGAATTTCCCGGTCAATCGGGTTCACATACACCAGCCAGCGATCCAGTCCGCCCTTCTCCTCGGGTTTCGGCGCCTTTTCTTCGGACGCTTCCTCGAGGGGGTCAAGACTCAGTGCGTCCATCAAGCGACGCTTTCGCCGTTCCTTCCGATACTGTGTGATGCATTCGTTGTACGTGATGCTATATAGCCATGTCTTGAACTTCGATTTCCCCTCGAAGTTCTTCAGGCCGTACAGCACCTTCAACATCACCTCCTGACAGACATCGTCCGCGTCGCGATCGTTCCCGAGATATCGCGCACAAACGTTAAATAATGTCCGCTGGTAACGCCGCATCAATTCTTCATACGCGCGCGTCACGTGAAAAAGCTCGGTATGCGAGCGCGCGACCAACTCCTCATCAGAGAGCTCGCGGGGGTCGTAGCGCGTGGATAGCGTTTGGGCTTTATTCAAAACAAGTCGTGCCGACAGTCAGGTCAATGTCCACCGCAGCCAGCGACAGCTGGCATTTTGCGGCGGCATACATTAGCAGGGTTTGCCGGGTTAGCGGCTACTCACATGCTGCTCCAGCAGGATCCGATTGGAGAGAGAGACTAGCTCACCCTCATCGGTCAGCAATGTGGTCTTAACCGTGCCGATCTCTTCGATCTGGCCTTCGACCTCGCCAATACGCACTTGTTGCCCAACCTGATACAACTCACGCACATAGATTCCCGCAAGAATCTGACCGGCAATTTCCCGGCTTCCCAAACCCATGGCCAGCGCAACCGCCAGACCAACGGTAATCAATACGATAACGATCACATGGTTCAGCAGGTCGGTCTTGACCTCCAGCTGACTGATCGCGACCGAAATGCTGATGATGATCACCAGGCCCTGGGCAATTCGCCCAAGTCCTGAAGCGTAGTCCAGGCCTACGCCTTCTGCCGCCCCGCGAACCAGGCCATTGGCCAGTTGCGCAAGAAGGACACCCACCAGCAACACCAGCGCCGCGCCGAACACTTTTGGCAAATACAGCGCGAGCATGTCAAGCGTAGCTGAAACTCGCTCAAGTCCAAGGGATTCTGCTGCCGAAACAAGAAAAATCAGCAGAACGAACCAATATACGATTTTGCCGATCAACGTCGAGATCGGCACTTGCAGCCCCGCGCGGGACATCAGCTTGGTCAGGCCGGTGCCACCCATCAGCCGATCGAGCCCCAGTTTGGCCAGCAATTTGGACAGCAAGGTGTCCAGCAGCTTGGCCACGACAAAACCCAACAGCAGCACAACCAGTGCGCCGAACAGGTTCGGAATGAAGTTAGCGACTTTGGTCCACAACGCAGTCATTGCAGTGACGAGGCTCTGAGTCCAGAGATCAAGTTCCATATTCAATCAGCCTTATCAGCAGTGCGAGCGGTAGGTTTACGGAGACGGGAGACCGGCGCGACATGGGCCGAGCCGTTATTCAGGGCGATCATCAGCGCGGGCAGCCAGCGGCCCAGCAGGCTGAACAGATCGCCGGCGCCAACCTGGCGGTTGGCGGTTTTGAGTACGCGGCCCAGGCAGGCATCGTCGTCGCGACCGGACGGCGAGGCGTTGAGCATGTCGCGCAAAGACTGTTCAAACGGATCGTGCATACGCACCTCTCGTGATGTCTGTGAAAGACGCGGGCAAATTTGGTCGGGTCACATGGCGCATCTTCATACCCAGCGCAAACGGCGAAACAACCACCATTGTCCGAACGCCAGGGCGAGCACCGTCAGACAGGCGATCAGGAAACCATAAGGGCTGCTCGAGAACGGAATGCCGCCGACATTGATGCCCAGCAGACCGGTAATAAAACTCATCGGCAAAAAGATGCAGGTGATGATCCCGAAGCGGTACATCGTGCGATTCATGTGCACGCTCAAGCGCCGGTCTTCAGCCTCCAGCACAAGCCCCACGCGCTCTCGGGTCAATTCGAGCTCTTCGAGATAACGGGTCAGGCTGTTGTTCAATTCGTTCCAGTAGTCGGCATCGTCATCGACGAACCACGGCAGTTTTATCCGCGTCAGCTGTCCGAAAATATCCCGCTGCGGTGCCAGAAAACGCTTCAGCCCGGCAGCCCGGCGACGGATGTGCAAAATGGCACCATGCTCGGGGGTATACCGTTCGTCGGCATCCAGTTTTTCTTCCTCTTCATCGACCACTTCGGAGAGGCAAGTCACCAGATCCTGCACCTTGTTGGTGAGGAATTGCGCCAGATACAGCATCAGCTCGGACGAGGTTTTCGGCCCCTTGCCCTCGCCCAGCATCACCAGCAACTCATCGGTGGCGCGCAATGGACGCAAACGCAGGGAAATCACCCGCTGGGCCGAAGCGAAAATCCGCACCGACACCATGTCTTCCGGCTCGGCACCCGGGTTGAGATTGACCCCGCGCAAAAACAACAGCAGCTCGGAATCCGGCAGCGGCAACAGGCGTGGTCGGGTGTTTTCTTCCAGCAGCAGATCGCAGGTGAACTCGTTGAGCCCACTGGATTTGCGCAGCCAGGTCTGGGTCTGCGGGTGACTGCGATCCCAATGCAGCCACAAGCTTTCATGAGCCTGCAGCTGCAGATCGTCGAGATCAGTCCGGGCTATCGAACGCGCACCGCCTTTACCGTCCAGCACCAGGGCATGCACCAGCCCCCATTGCGCGTTTTCTTCCTCGAACATCCTCACCCCTGTGGTTACCGCGATTTATTCAGGCATTTTCAGCGGACTTGGCGAGATGATCACGCCATTGTTGTCCGCATAGATGTACTGGCCGGGATGGAAAGTGACACCCGCAAACGTCACCGGCACGTTGAGGTCGCCGATACCGCGCTTGTCGGTTTTCATCGGGTGGCTGGCCAGGGCCTGCACGCCAAGATCGGTCTGGGCGATGACGTCCACATCACGAATGCAGCCGTAGATGACCAGCCCTTCCCAACCGTTTTTCGAGGCTTTCTCGGCGAGCATGTCGCCCAGCAGCGCACGGCGCAGGGAACCGCCACCGTCCACCACCAGCACCTTGCCATTACCCTTGAGCTCGACCTGTTCCTTGACCAGCGAGTTGTCTTCGAAGCACTTGATGGTCACGATCTCGCCGCCGAACGAATCACGGCCGCCGAAATTGCTGAACATCGGGTCCAGCACCTGAACCAGCTCCGGATAGGCGTCGCACAGGTCAGGCGTAAGGTAATGGTTCATCGAATAACTCCTGTAACAAGGAAGACGATCAAGGATGTCGCACTCTTTTGAAACGAGTCCCGGCGGTCGTTGTTTACCTTAGCCCATGTCATGGTCGCTGAACGAACCTGAACACAAGCTGAAACGTAATAGCGAAACAGTCACTAAATATGACCAGAACCGTCCAATGCGTCATATCTTAGCCGCAAGCCGACTCGAACGAAATGCCCTTTTCAGGGCGCCGCGTTCAGACCGCTGCCGCCAGATCCGGCTTCTCGCCAAGCAATGGCGTGCGCTGATCCTCCAGCCAACGCGCCACCAGCGGCCAGACCTCAGCCTGCGCTGCCTTGCTGACCAGCATCTCGACATGCCCGAACTGATCGTTGAAACCCTGTTCACGGCCCAGGTTGATGAACTGCTTGTGCTCGGAGCCGATCTGTTCGAACAGTTTCTGGCACGCCCAGGCCGGATCCTGATGATCGCCCGCCGCGCTCACTGCCAGCACCGGCACCTGCACATCGGCAAGGCCCGCCCACCAATCCTTGTCCTTGTCGCCGAAACGGCCGAACAGTCCATACCAGCGCATGCTTTCCAGCGCCAGGCCGATCGGCTCGTCCTCGGGGCCGCGCTTGAGCCGCGAACCAGACAATTGGGCAAAACGCTTGAGAATGAAGCGCCCGCTCCACTCCACCGGCGGAATTTTCAGCGGCCAGTACGTGCGGCTGACCTGGGTGCCGAAAAACGCCGCCGAGGCCACCGCCGGCTCACCTAGGTATTCGCCGCCCAACGCGGCCGCCAACGTGATGCCACCCAGCGAGTGGCCGATCCAGTGCGGAATCTGCCCGCTCTGCTCCCGGACGAACGCGGCGATGGCCGGCAGATCGTAACGGGCATAGTCGGCGACGCGGTTGCGGCGGTAGTCCTCGTTGCGCTGGGACAGACCGTGACCGCGCATTTCCGGGATCCACACATCGAAGCCCAGCCGCGTCAAATACGCGCCCAGGCCCAGGCCCTTCGGCGAAAACCAGAAGCGCCGGTTGGAGAAACTGCCGTGCAGCAAGATCACCGGCACGCCGCGCGACGCCGGCTCATCCGCCATGCCGAGACGGGTCACCGCGATTTCCACGGACCAGTCAGGGCTGTTGCCCGGTTTCAAACGGTAAACGTCTTCGCTCAGATCACCGCGTCGTTCGGCGCTGATCAGGGCGACAGGAAATAGGTTGCTGCTGCTTTGCATAATGCTCTTGCACAAAAAAGGGCGGCATCCGGAGAGCTCGCCCTACTTCAATCTTAAAGCCCCGACCCGGTTCAACGGGCCGGAGCTTCATTCACGGCTTATTCCGCCGCCTGGCCTTCGGCAAGGAAGAACCAGGTTTCCAGCACGGTGTCCGGGTTCAGCGACACGCTTTCGATGCCCTGCTCCATCAGCCACTTGGCCAGGTCAGGGTGGTCCGAAGGACCCTGACCGCAGATGCCGATGTACTTGCCGGCCTTGTTGCACGCAGCAATCGCGTTGGCCAACAGCTTCTTGACCGCCGGATTACGCTCGTCGAACAGGTGCGCAATGATCCCGGAGTCACGGTCCAGACCCAGTGTCAGCTGAGTCAGGTCGTTGGAGCCGATCGAGAAACCGTCGAAGAATTCGAGGAACTCTTCAGCCAGGATCGCGTTGGATGGCAGTTCGCACATCATGATCACGCGCAGACCGTTTTCGCCACGCTTGAGGCCATTCTCGGCCAGCAGATCAACAACCTGGCTGGCTTCGCCGAGGGTACGGACGAACGGCACCATGATTTCGACGTTGGTCAGGCCCATCTCGTTGCGCACGCGTTTCAGCGCACGGCACTCGAGTTCGAAGCAGTCACGGAACGATTCGCTGATGTAACGCGACGCGCCACGGAAGCCCAGCATCGGGTTTTCTTCTTCCGGCTCGTAGAGTTTGCCGCCGATCAGGTTGGCGTACTCGTTGGACTTGAAGTCCGACAGACGCACGATGACCTTCTTCGGTGCGAACGCAGCGGCCAGGGTGCTGATGCCTTCAACCAGCTTCTCGACATAGAAGCCGACCGGATCGTCGTAACCGGCGATGCGCTTGTCGACGCTTTCCTTGATGTCCTGTGGCAGGCCGTCGTAGTTCAACAGCGCTTTCGGGTGAACACCGATCATGCGGTTGATGATGAATTCCAGACGGGCCAGGCCCACACCGGCGTTCGGCAGTTGCGCGAAGTCGAAGGCGCGGTCCGGGTTGCCGACGTTCATCATGATCTTGAACGGCAGCTCCGGCATGGCGTCGACGGAGTTCTTCTTGATGTCGAAACCCAGTTCGCCTTCGAAGATGTAACCGGTGTCGCCTTCGGCACAGGACACGGTCACGCCCTGGCCATCCTTCAGCAGTTGGGTGGCGTTGCCGCAACCGACAACAGCAGGAATACCCAGCTCACGAGCAATGATCGCCGCGTGGCAGGTACGGCCGCCACGGTTGGTGACGATGGCGCTGGCGCGCTTCATGACCGGTTCCCAGTCCGGGTCGGTCATGTCGGAGACCAGTACGTCGCCCGGCTGAACCTTGTCCATCTCGGAGACGTCCTTGATGATCCGCACCTTGCCGGCGCCGATGCGCTGGCCAATGGCACGGCCTTCCACCAGCACGGTGCCGGTTTCTTTCAACAGGTAACGTTCCATGACGTTGGCCTGGGTGCGGCTCTTCACGGTTTCCGGACGGGCCTGCACGATGTACAGCTTGCCGTCGTCACCGTCTTTGGCCCACTCGATGTCCATCGGGCAGCCATAGTGCTTCTCGATGATCATCGCCTGCTTGGCCAGCTCGCTGACTTCAGCGTCGGTCAGGCAGAAACGCGCGCGTTCGGCCTTGTCGACATCAACGGTTTTCACGGAACGACCGGCCTTGGCCTCGTCGCCGTAGATCATCTTGATGGCCTTGCTGCCCAGGTTGCGACGCAGGATCGCCGGGCGACCGGCTGCCAGCGTGCCCTTGTGGACATAGAATTCGTCCGGGTTCACCGCGCCTTGTACGACGGTTTCGCCCAGGCCGTAGGCGCCGGTGATGAACACCACGTCACGGAAGCCGGATTCGGTATCGAGGGTGAACATCACACCGGCGGTGCCGGTTTCCGAACGCACCATGCGCTGCACGCCAGCGGACAGGGCGACCAGTTTGTGGTCGAAGCCCTGGTGCACGCGGTAGGAAATGGCACGGTCGTTGAACAGGGAAGCGAACACTTCCTTGGCCGCGCGGATGACGTTTTCCACGCCACGGATGTTCAGGAAAGTTTCCTGCTGACCGGCGAACGAAGCGTCCGGCAAGTCTTCGGCGGTGGCGGAGGAACGCACGGCCACGGCCACGTCAGGATTGCCGGCCGACAGCGCGGCGAACGCGGTGCGGATCTCGGTGTTCAGTTTTTCAGGGAATTCGGCTTCCATGATCCATTGGCGGATCTGAGCGCCGGTCTTGGCCAGGGCATTGACGTCATCGACGTCCAGCGCATCGAGGGCCTTGTGGATCTGATCGTTCAGACCGCTCAGTTCCAGGAAGTCGCGATAGGCTTGCGCCGTGGTGGCGAAGCCGCCGGGGACCGAAACACCGGCACCGGCCAGGTTACTGATCATCTCGCCCAGGGATGCGTTCTTGCCCCCCACATGCTCAACATCGTGTTTGCCGAGCTTATCGAGGGAAACTACGTACTCTACCAAGGTGATCTCTCCACTAACTGTGTTGGAAAAGCTCAGAAACCGGCGGCTCGGGGGAGCGTTGGCCGGCTGTATGGCCTGGACCTGGAAAATAAGTGAGAATGCGGGCCAATGGCGGCCGGCAAATCGCGCCTATCATATCCAGAAATACTCATTAGCTTAAGGCCCAAGGTGCAAATGAAACGATCTGCTTTCTTTATCTCCGATGGCACCGGCATCACCGCCGAAACCCTGGGTCAAAGCCTTCTGGCGCAGTTCGAAAACATTACCTTCAGCAAATTCACGCGGCCGTACATCGACAGCGTTGAAAAAGCGCGGGCCATGGTACAACAAATCAACAAAGCCGCTGAAACCGACGGTTTCCGGCCGATCATCTTCGACACCATCGTCAATCAGGACATTCGTGAGATTCTCGCAACCTCCAATGGTTTCATGATCGACATCTTCTCGACGTTCCTCGCCCCGCTCGAGCAGGAACTGACCGAGCATTCCTCCTACACCGTCGGCAAGTCCCACTCCATCGGTCACAACTCCAATTACATGGAGCGGATCGAGGCGGTGAACTTCGCCCTCGACAACGACGATGGCGCCCGCACCCACTATTACGACAAGGCCGACCTGATACTAGTGGGCGTGTCGCGTTGTGGTAAGACGCCGACGTGCCTGTACATGGCGATGCAGTTCGGCATCCGCGCGGCCAACTACCCGCTGACCGAAGACGACATGGAACGCCTGCAACTGCCGGCCGCCCTGCGCGCCCACCAGCACAAGCTGTTCGGCCTGACCATCGACCCGGACCGCCTCACCGCGATCCGCAACGAACGCAAGCCCAACAGCCGCTATTCGAGCTACGCCCAGTGCGAGTTCGAAGTGCGCGAGGTGGAAAACCTGTTCCGCCGCGAGAACATCCCGAACATCAACTCCACGCATTTCTCGGTAGAAGAAATTTCCGCGAAGATCCTCGTGGAAAAAGGCGTGGAGCGGCGCTTCAAATAACAAACAAATCGACAAACCGGTTCACCGGCGTGGTTTCAAGCCGCGTCTGATCCTTGCACAGCGCAAGAATCTCCCCGCTGCGCTGCCCGGTGAAACGGGTGGCCAGATTTGCCCTGAACTTGTCCTCCAGCAATGGAATGCCCTCGGCGCGACGCCGGCGATGGCCTATCGGGTATTCCACCACCACGTTCTCCGTGCTCGAACCGTCCTTGAAAAACACCTGCACCGCGTTGGCAATCGAGCGTTTGTCGGCCTCCAGGTATTCACGGGTGAAGCGCGGATCCTCGACGATGACCATTTTCTCGCGCAGCACATCGATGACCGGATGGGCCTTGTGGAAATCGTCTTCGTACTGCTCGGCCACCAGATTGCCGAACGCCAGCGGCACGGCGGTCATGTACTGGAGGCAGTGATCACGGTCGGCGGCGTTGGCCAGCGGCCCGACCTTGGAAATGATGCGGATCGCCGATTCGTGGGTGGTGATGACGATCCGGTCGATCTCATGCAGACGATTGCGCACTTGCGGGTGCAGGGTCACGGCGGCTTCGCAGGCGGTTTGCGCGTGGAATTCGGCGGGAAAGCTGATTTTGAACAGCACGTTTTCCATCACGTAACTGCCGAACGGTCGGGAAAAACTGAAGGCGCGCTTGTCTTCGGGCTTGAGCGCCAGATCGTTGTTGGTGTGGCTGAACAAAACGTCGTAAAAGCCCCATTGTTTGGCACTCAAGACGCCGGGGATTCCCATTTCGCCGCGCATCGCGATATCCGCCAGCCGCACGCCCCGGCTCGATGCATCCCCCGCCGCCCAGGATTTGCGTGAACCGGCGTTCGGCGCATGGCGGTACGTGCGCAATGCCTGGCCGTCGGCGAACGCGTGGGACAAAGCTGATAACAGCTGCTCACGGTTGGCGCCCATCAGTTTGGCGGTCACGGCAGTCGAGGCCACCTTCACCAGAATGACGTGGTCGAGGCCTACGCGATTGAACGAGTTTTCCAGCGCGATCACGCCCTGGATTTCGTGGGCCATGATCATCGCTTCGAGTACATCGCGCACCGTCAGCGGCGTTTCACCATTTGCCAGACGCTTTTGCGACAGGTGATCGGCCACCGCGAGAATCCCGCCGAGGTTGTCCGACGGATGCCCCCATTCGGCGGCGAGCCAGGTGTCGTTGTAATCGAGCCAGCGCACGATGCAGCCGATGTCCCACGCGGCTTTGATTGGGTCGAGGCGATAGGACGTGCCTGGAACTCGGGCGCCGAATGGGACGACGGTGCCTTCGACGATGGGGCCAAGGTGTTTGGTGCACTCGGGGAAACGCAGAGCCAGCAGGCCGCAGCCCAGCGTGTCCATCAGGCAGTTGCGGGCGGTGTCGAGGGCTTCGGCAGATTCGATCTTGCAGGTGAGGACGTAATCGGCGATGTCCTGCAGGACACGGTCGTAGTCGGGGCGGTTGTTCAGGTCGACGTTGGCGCTCATTGCGGTTCTCCTGGGTGGGGAATGATGAGTGGTGGGGTCTTCCTCAGGGGGCTGGTTGGTTTTTTTGTTTAGAGCAGATCGTGGGTGTCTGCTTTGGGGTGTTTCTTCAGTTGGATTGTTGCCCTCACCCTAGCCCTCTCCCGGAGGGAGAGGGGACCGAATGGGGGATATTCAAGCGTTACGCCGACCTGAACGTTTTTCTGTGAATCCATAATCGCCAAGATGCTTCAGGTCGCAGGATATCTAATTACAACTCGGTCAGCCCCCTCTCCCTCCGGGAGAGGGCTGGGGTGAGGGTAGGCTCTTGATCTTAAAAAGAGTCGCCAGGAACGCGCACGTAACCTTCCATCAGGACGCGCGCACTGCGGCTCATGATCGCTTTCTTCACGATCCACTCACCGTTTTCCAGACTCGCTTCAGCCCCCACACGCAACGTCCCGGACGGATGCCCGAACCGCACGGCATTGCGTTCAACGCCGCCGGCCGCCAGGTTTACCAAGGTGCCGGAGATCGCTGCGGCGGTGCCGATCGCCACCGCCGCCGTCCCCATCATCGCGTGGTGCAGCTTGCCCATCGACAACGCCCGCACCAGCAAATCCACATCCCCAGCGCCAATGGCTTTGCCACTGGATGCCACGTAATCCGCAGGTTTGGCAACGAACGCCACTTTCGGCGTGTGCTGACGCTTGGCCGCTTCATCCAGACTGGAAATCAGCCCCATGCGCAAAGCACCGTAGGCACGAATGGTCTCAAACATCTGCAACGCTTTCGGATCGCTGTTGATCGCGCTCTGCAGCTCGGTGCCGGTGTAACCGATGTCTTCGGCGTTAACGAAGATCGTCGGGATACCCGCGTTGATCATGGTCGCCTTGAACGTGCCGACGCCCGGCACCTCCAGCTCATCGATCAGGTTGCCGGTGGGGAACATCGAGCCACCGCCGCCCTCTTCTTCCGCCGCCGGGTCCATGAATTCGACCTGGACTTCGGCGGCCGGAAAGGTCACGCCGTCGAGTTCGAAATCGCCGGTTTCCTGGACTTCGCCATTGGTGATCGGCACGTGGGCAATGATCGTTTTACCGATATTGGCCTGCCACACGCGAACCACCGCCACACCGTTGTGCGGAATGCGGCTGGCGTCCACCAGACCGTTGCTGATGGCGAACGAACCGACTGCCGCCGACAGGTTGCCGCAGTTGCCGCTCCAGTCCACGAACGGCTTGTCGATCGACACCTGACCGAACAGGTAATCGACGTCGTGATCGGCCTTGATGCTTTTCGACAGGATCACGGTTTTGCTGGTGCTCGAGGTGGCGCCGCCCATGCCGTCGATCTGCTTGTCGTACGGGTCGGGGCTGCCGATGACCCGCAGCAACAGCGCATCACGGGCCGGGCCGGGAATCTGCGCCGCTTCGGGCAGATCCTTGAGGCTGAAAAACACGCCTTTGCTGGTGCCGCCACGCATGTAGGTAGCGGGGATTTTGATCTGCGGTGCGAAATTAGCTGCGTGAGCCATGGTGCTCCTTAACGAAGACATGGGACTTGAAGCCCCATGCCCACATCAGTTGATTTAAACGGCAACCGCCGACTCTTCGAGGAAGTCCTGAGCGAAGCGCTGCAACACGCCGCCGGCCTCGTAGATCGACACTTCTTCGGCGGTGTCGAGGCGGCAGGTCACCGGCACATCGACGCGTTCACCGTTCTTGCGATGGATTACCAGCGTCAGGTCGGCGCGCGGCGTGCGCTCACCGATCACGTCATAGGTTTCGCTGCCGTCGATGCCCAGGGTCTTGCGGTCGGTGCCCGGTTTGAATTCCAGCGGCAACACGCCCATGCCCACCAGGTTGGTGCGGTGGATACGTTCGAAACCTTCAGCGGCGATCGCTTCCACACCCGCCAGCCGCACGCCTTTGGCTGCCCAGTCCCGGGACGAACCCTGACCGTAGTCGGCGCCGGCGATGATGATCAGCGGCTGCTTGCGCTCCATGTAGGTTTCGATGGCTTCCCACATGCGCATCACTTTGCCTTCCGGCTCGACACGGGCCAGGGAGCCCTGCTTGACCTTGCCGTTTTCCACAACCATTTCGTTGAACAGTTTCGGGTTGGCAAACGTTGCGCGCTGCGCGGTCAAGTGGTCGCCACGGTGGGTCGCGTAAGAGTTGAAGTCCTCTTCCGGCAGGCCCATTTTCGCCAGGTATTCGCCGGCGGCGCTGTCGAGCATGATCGCGTTCGACGGCGACAGGTGATCGGTGGTGATGTTGTCCGGCAGCACCGCCAGCGGGCGCATGCCCTTGAGCGGTCGCGCCCCGGCCAGCGCGCCTTCCCAGTACGGCGGACGGCGGATGTAGGTGCTCATTTCGCGCCAGTCGTACAGCGGCGTGACTTTCGGGCCGGTGTCTTCATGGATGGCGAACATCGGGATGTAGACCTGACGGAACTGCTCAGGCTTGACCGAGGATTTCACCACCGCGTCGATTTCTTCGTCGCTCGGCCAGATGTCTTTCAGGCGGATTTCCTTGCCGTCGACCACGCCGAGCACATCTTTTTCTATGTCGAAACGAATGGTGCCGGCAATCGCGTAGGCCACCACCAGCGGCGGCGAAGCGAGGAACGCCTGCTTGGCGTACGGGTGAATCCGCCCGTCGAAGTTGCGGTTGCCAGACAGCACAGCGGTCGCATACAGATCGCGGTCGATGATCTCTTGCTGGATCACCGGATCCAGCGCGCCGGACATGCCGTTGCAGGTGGTGCAGGCAAACGCGACGACGCCGAAACCGAGTTGCTCCAGCTCCGTGGTCAGCCCCGCTTCATCGAGGTACAGCGCCACGGTTTTCGAACCCGGCGCCAGCGACGACTTGACCCACGGTTTGCGGGTCAGCCCGAGCTTGTTGGCGTTGCGCGCCAGCAGGCCGGCGGCGATCACGTTGCGCGGGTTGCTGGTGTTTGTGCAGCTGGTGATGGCCGCGATGATCACCGCGCCGTCAGGCATTTGCCCCGGCACGTCTTCCCACTGGCCGGCGATGCCTTTGGCCGCCAGATCCGCCACCGCCACACGGGCGTGCGGGTTGCTCGGGCCGGCCATGTTGCGCACCACCGAAGACAGATCGAAGGTCAGTCCGCGCTCGTACTGCGCGCCTTTCAGGCTGTCGGCCCACAGGCCGATCTGCTTGGCGTATTGCTCGACCAGTTGCACTTGCTGGTCTTCGCGACCGGTCAGTTTCAGGTAGTCGATGGTCTGCTGGTCGATGTAGAACATCGCCGCGGTGGCGCCGTATTCCGGGGCCATGTTGGAGATGGTCGCGCGGTCGCCGAGGGTCAGCGCGGAAGCGCCTTCGCCGAAAAACTCCAGCCACGCGCCGACCACTTTCTGTTTGCGCAGGTATTCGGTCAGCGCCAGCACCATGTCGGTGGCGGTAATGCCCGGTTGCAGCTTGCCGGTCAGTTCGACGCCGACGCTTTCCGGCAGGCGCATCCACGACGCGCGGCCGAGCATCACGCTTTCGGCTTCCAGACCACCGACACCGATGGCGATCACGCCCAGCGCATCGACGTGCGGGGTGTGGCTGTCGGTGCCGACGCAGGTATCCGGGAATGCCACGCCGTCGCGCACCTGAATCACCGGAGACATTTTCTCCAGGTTGATCTGGTGCATGATGCCGTTGCCCGGCGGGATCACGTCGACGTTCTTGAACGCCTTCTTGGTCCAGTTGATGAAGTGGAAGCGGTCTTCGTTGCGACGGTCTTCGATGGCGCGGTTCTTCTCGAACGCCTGGGCGTCAAAACCGCCCGCTTCAACCGCCAGCGAGTGGTCGACGATCAGTTGGGTCGGCACCACCGGGTTGACCTGCGCCGGGTCGCCGCCCTGCTGGGCAATCGCGTCGCGCAGGCCGGCCAGATCCACCAGCGCGGTCTGGCCGAGAATGTCGTGGCACACCACGCGAGCCGGGAACCACGGGAAGTCGAGGTCGCGTTTGCGCTCGATCAGTTGTTTCAGGGAATCGGTGAGCGTGGCCGGGTCGCAGCGACGCACGAGGTTTTCCGCCAGCACGCGAGAGGTGTACGGCAGGGTGTCGTAGCTGCCGGGCTGGATCGCATCGACAGCCGCGCGGACGTCGAAAAAGTCCAGCGGCGTGCCGGGCAGGTTCTTGCGAAATTCTGTGTTCATCGGTCAGGACTCGGTCACGGTAGTTTCAAAGAGGGGGCGCCTGTGCCGGCGCCCTCCCCGGTCAGCGCTGGTCGATTGGCACGAACTTGCGCTGTTCGACGCCGGTGTACTCGGCGCTTGGACGGATGATGCGGTTGTTGGCGCGCTGTTCGAACACGTGCGCTGCCCAGCCGGTCAGGCGCGAGCAGACGAAGATCGGGGTGAACAGCTTGGTCGGGATGCCCATGAAGTGGTACGCCGAGGCATGGTAGAAGTCGGCGTTGGGGAACAGTTTCTTCTGCTCCCACATGGTCTTGTCGATGGCTTCCGAAACCGCGAACAGCACCTTGTCGCCCACTTCGTCGGCGAGTTTTTTCGACCAGCCCTTGATCACCTCGTTGCGCGGATCGCTGTCCTTATAGATCGCGTGGCCGAAGCCCATGATCTTGTCCTTGCGCTCGAGCATGCCGAGGGTGCCCTTGATCGCCTCTTCCGGCGACGAGAAGCGCTCGATCATTTCCATCGCCGCTTCGTTGGCGCCACCGTGCAGCGGGCCGCGCAGCGAGCCGATGGCTGCCGTGACGCAGGAATACAGATCTGACAGGGTCGAAGCACACACCCGAGCGGTGAAGGTCGAGGCGTTGAATTCGTGCTCGGCGTAGAGGATCAGCGACACGTTCATCACTTTGACGTGCAGCTCGCTCGGCTTTTTGTCGTGCAGCAGGTGCAGGAAGTGGCCGCCGATGGACTGCTCGTCCGTTACGCAATTGATGCGTTTGCCGTCATGGCTGAAGCGATACCAGTAACACATGATCGCCGGGAACGCGGCCAGCAGGCGGTCGGTCTTGTCGCGTTGCTCGGAGAAATCTTTCTCCGGCTCGATGTTGCCCAGGAACGAGCAACCGGTGCGCATCACGTCCATCGGGTGGGCGTCGGCGGGGATGCGTTCCAGCACTTCTTTCAGCGCTTGTGGCAGGTCGCGCAGCTTGCTGAGTTTGCTCTGGTAGTCGGCGAGCTGTGCCTTGGTCGGCAGTTCTCCGTAGAGCAGCAAGTACGCCACTTCTTCAAATTGTGCGTCTGCCGCCAGTTCGCGCACGTCGTAGCCGCGATAGGTCAGCCCGGCACCGGCCTGGCCCACGGTGGACAGTGCGGTTTGCCCGGCAACCTGGCCCCGGAGCCCGGCGCCACTGAGTACTTTTGCTTCGGCCATTGTTGTCTCCAATCTTGAATTTATTAGGGAGTACGGTTGCGGCTTACTTCTTCGCCGCAAACAACGCGTCGAGCTTCTGCTCGAAGGTGTGGTAATCGATGCGATCGTAGAGCTCCATGCGAGTCTGCATGGTGTCGATGACATTCTGCTGAGTGCCGTCGCGGCGGATCGCGGTGTAGACGTTTTCCGCAGCCTTGTTCATCGCGCGGAACGCCGACAGCGGGTACAGCACCAGCGACACATCGGCGCCGGCCAGTTGCTCGGTGGTGTACAGCGGCGTCGAGCCGAATTCGGTGATGTTGGCCAGGATCGGCGCTTTCACACGGCTGGCGAACAACTTGTACATCTCGAGTTCAGTGATGGCTTCCGGGAAGATCATGTCGGCGCCGGCCTCGATGCACGCAGCGGCGCGATCCAGTGCCGATTCCAGACCTTCAACGGCCAGGGCGTCGGTGCGGGCCATGATCACGAAACTGTCGTCGGTGCGGGCATCGACGGCAGCCTTGATGCGGTCGACCATTTCCTGCTGGGTCACGATTTCTTTATTAGGGCGGTGACCGCAGCGTTTGGCGCCGACCTGGTCTTCGATGTGAATCGCCGCCGCGCCGAACTTGATCATCGACTTGACGGTGCGGGCCACGTTGAACGCCGAAGCGCCGAAACCGGTGTCCACGTCCACCAGCAGCGGCAGGTCGCAGACGTCGGTGATGCGGCGCACGTCGGTCAGCACGTCATCCAGGCCGGTGATGCCCAGGTCCGGCACGCCGAGGGAGCCGGCAGCCACCCCGCCACCCGACAGGTAGATCGCCTTGAAACCGGCGCGCTTGGCCAGCAGCGCGTGGTTGGCGTTGATCGCCCCGACCACTTGCAGCGGATGTTCGCTGGCGACCGCATCGCGGAAACGCTGGCCTGGAGTGCTCTTGTTGGAACTCATGACTCACCTCGTTCAGTGGCTGTCTTATTGTCGGCGCCGTCCTGGTAGTGACGGGCGATGTTGCGTTTCGAGGCGCCGATGTGACGGCGCATCAACAATTCCGCGAGCTCGCCGTCACGGTCGGCGATGGCATCGAGAATCCGGTGGTGTTCGGCAAAGGCCTGGCGCGGGCGGTTGGGCGTGGTGGAAAACTGGATGCGGTACATGCGCACCAGTTGATAGAGCTCGCCGCAGAGCATTTGCGTGAGGGTGCGGTTGCCGCTGCCCTGGATGATCCGGTAGTGAAAGTCGAAATCGCCTTCCTGCTGGTAGTAGCCGACACCGGCCTGGAAGGCTGCATCGCGTTCATGGGTTTCCAGCACCCGGCGCAGTTCGTCGATTTCTTCGACGCTCATGCGTTCGGCCGCCAGACGGCAGGCCATGCCTTCGAGGGATTCACGGATTTCGTAGAGTTCGAGCAATTCGGCGTGGCTCAGCGACACCACCCGCGCCCCGACGTGCGGTACGCGCACCAGCAGGCGCTGGCCTTCCAGCCGGTGGATCGCCTCGCGCAGCGGCCCGCGGCTGATGCCGTAGGTGCGCGCCAGTTCCGGCTCGGAGATCTTGCTGCCCGGGGCGATCTCGCCTTTGACGATGGCCGCCTGGATGCGTCGGAAGACGTTTTCCGAGAGCGTCTCGGAATCGTCGCCGTTGATCACCGGGGGATCGAGTTGATCCAGCATATTGTCGACACCTTCAAATCCAATGCGGCAAAAACTAGCGAACCAGCCCGCATCAGTCAAAGGATAAATACAGATTGTCGACAATCGTCTAATAAGCCTTCATATCAGCCCCAAGGGTTATAGACCGGTCCCGCCGCTGGCGCCATAAAACCACCGTGCTAGAATGCCGCCCGCATTTGCGAGTCATTTGCACGGCTTGTCATAAAAAGCTGATAGGCACACGAAGGCGCATGGGCAGACAGGATTTCCTGATGCCATGGCCCTGAACCGAGAACGGAACGCTGCTCGCCAGGATTTATGAGACTCAAGCCCTTCCCCACATTCTTTGCACTGTTTTGCCTGCCCGGCCTCGCCGCGGCGGGGGAAAAGACCGTGTACGGCCTCAACGAATACGCTGCCCTCGACGGGATCAACCTGGAAGTGGCGGCGAAACTCGACACCGGGGCGAAAACCGCCTCCCTGAGCGCCCGCGACATCAAACGTTTCAAACGCAACGGCGAGTCCTGGGTACGTTTCTACCTGGCCATCGACGCCGCGCATTCGCACCCGATCGAACGGCCGCTGGCCCGGGTCAGCAAGATCAAGCGCCGCGCCGGCGACTACGACCCTGAAGAAGGCAAGAAGTACACCGCGCGCCCGGTGATCGAGCTGGACATCTGCATGGGTTCGGCAATGCGCAGCATCGAAGTGAACCTGACCGACCGTAGTGCGTTCCAATACCCGCTTTTGATCGGCTCCGAGGCGCTGAAACGCTTCGATGCGCTGGTCGATCCCAGTCTTAAATACGCTGCCGGCAAACCCGCCTGCGCCATCGCCGCTCATACCGCCGAGTAATTTCCATGCGTTCTCTAACCTTCCACCTGAAAGTCCTGATCACCATCCTGGTGTTGCTGGGCGTTTCGGTTACGGCCTATCAGATTTTCGTGCTCGGCATTCCAGTGACCGAAGACGCCACCGACGACCTGTGGAACATCGACGCCAAGGTCGAGTTCGTCGCCAGCACCAAGGATCCGGTGAAGATCCAGATGTTCGTGCCGCCCTTGAGCCGCGATTACGTCAGCCTCAATGAGAGCTTCATCTCCAACAACTACGGCGTGGCGGTCAACCGTGTCGACGGCAACCGCAAGGTCACCTGGTCGGCACGCCGGGCCAAGGGCAACCAGACCCTTTATTACCGCCTGGTGCTGACCAAGCGTTACACCGCCGAGAAAACCAAGATCAAAGGCCCGACCTTCCGCGACAGCATGGCCATCGAAGGCCCGGAAAAGATCGCCGCCGAAGCCCTGCTCGCCCCGATCCGCCAGCACTCGGCCGACGTCGAGACCTTCATTGGCGAAGCGATCAAACGCGTCAACAACGTCAACGACGACAACGTGAAACTGCTGCTGGCCGGCGATCCGTCGACGCCGCACAAAGCCAAAATCGTCGAGCTGCTGCTGTCCATCGCCCACGTGCCGGTGGAGAAAGTCCACACCATCCGCCTCGTCGCCGATCAGCCGCAAACTCCGGAACTGTGGCTGCGCAGCTTCAACGGCACCGACTGGCTGTATTTCAACCCGGAAACCGGTGAACAAGGCCTGCCGACCGACCGCCTGCTGTGGTGGAGCGGTGATGAAAACCTGATCACTGTCGACGGCGGCAAGAAGGCCAACGTGACCTTCAGCCTGAACAACAGCGAGATGAACGCGATTCGTCTGGCCAAGCTGACCGACGAAAACACCGACGCCAACTTCCTCGAATACTCGCTGTACGGCCTGCCGCTGCAAACCCAGCAGACGTTCATGATCATGGTGATGATCCCGATCGGCGTGCTGGTGATCCTGATCCTGCGCAACCTGATCGGCCTGCAGACCCTCGGCACGTTCACCCCGGTGCTGATCGCCCTGGCCTTCCGCGAGACACAACTGGGCTTCGGCATCCTGCTGTTTACCGTGATCACCGCGCTTGGGCTGTCGCTGCGTTCGTACCTGGAACACTTGAAGTTGCAAATGCTGCCGCGTCTGTCGGTGGTGCTGACCTTTGTGGTGGTGCTGATTGCGGCGATCAGTCTGTTCAGTCACAAGCTCGGTCTGGAGCGCGGCCTGTCGGTGGCGCTGTTCCCGATGGTGATTCTGACCATGACCATCGAACGCCTGTCGATCACCTGGGAAGAGCGCGGCGCCAGCCATGCCATGAAAGTGGCGATCGGCACGCTGTTCGCAGCGTCCCTGGCGCACCTGATCATGACCGTTCCTGAGCTGGTGTACTTCGTGTTCACCTTCCCGGCGATCCTGCTGATCCTGGTGGGCTTCATGCTGGCCATGGGTCGTTATCGCGGTTATCGCCTGACTGAACTCGTACGTTTCAAGGCTTTCCTGAAGAAGGCTGACGCCTGATGTTCGGTTTCTGGAAGACCTGGAAGGCCCTGGAAGCCCGGGGCATCATGGGCATCAATCGGCGTAACGCCGACTACGTGCTCAAGTACAACAAGCGCAGCCTGTACCCGATCGTCGATGACAAGATCATCACCAAGGAACGCGCGATCAAGGCCGGCATTCACGTGCCGGAACTGTATGGCGTGATTTCCACGGAGAAGGAAATCGACAAGCTCGGCGAGATCATCGGCGGGCGCAACGACTTCGTGATCAAGCCGGCCCAGGGCGCCGGCGGTGACGGCATCATCGTCATCGCCGACCGTTTCGAGGGCCGCTATCGCACGGTGTCGGGCAAGATCATTGCCCACGAAGAGCTGGAGCATCACATCTCCAGCATCCTCACTGGCCTGTACTCGCTGGGCGGCCACCGCGACCGGGCGCTGATCGAATATCGGGTGACCCCGGACCAGATCTTCAAAAGCATCAGCTACGAAGGCGTGCCGGACATCCGCATCATCGTGCTGATGGGCTACCCGGTGATGGCGATGTTGCGCCTGCCGACCCGTCAATCCAGCGGCAAGGCCAACCTGCACCAGGGCGCCATCGGCGTCGGTGTCGACCTGGCCACCGGCCTGACCCTGCGCGGCACCTGGCTGAACAACATCATCACCAAACACCCGGACACCACCAATGCGGTAGACGGCGTGCAACTGCCCTACTGGGACGGTTTCATGAAGCTCGCGGCCGGTTGTTATGAGCTGTGTGGTTTGGGCTATATCGGCGTAGACATGGTGCTGGACCAGGAGAAAGGCCCGCTGATTCTGGAGCTGAATGCGCGGCCGGGGCTGAATATCCAGATTGCCAATGATTGCGGGCTGACGTTGCGTACCCATGCGGTGGAAGCGCATCTGGAAGAGCTCAAGGCGCGCGGCGTGACGGAGTCGGTTGAAGAGCGGGTGGCGTTTGCTCAGGAGTTGTTTGGGCATATTCCGGCGGTCGAGGGCTGAAGCTCAGAAGCAAAAGCACCCTCACCCCAGCCCTCTCCCGGAGGGAGAGGGAGCCGACGGTGTTGAACATTCGAGTTACATCGACCTGAATGACCGAGTCGAACTCAGGCTTTGAAAAGCATGAAGATCTGCTCCCTTCCCCCTCTCCCCCTTTGGGGGAGAGGGCTGGGGTGAGGGGGTAGGCTTTTGACTTTGATCTGGCATCGGAGAGGACTACAATCCCCACCCCGCCTCGATGGCCGATCTGCCCCGCCCATGTTGACCTGTTCCGTACACCCGCTGCCCTATCGCGCCAACCCCGCCGACTATTTCGCGGCCCTCCGCCATGCGCCCGGCGCCGTGCTGCTCGACAGTGGCCGGCCGAGTGCCGACCGTGGCCGTTATGACCTGCTCAGCGCCTGGCCGCTGGAACAACTGGCGGTGTTGCCGGACGAGCGCGGCGACGATTTCCTGCAACGTCTGCGGGACAATCTGACCCGCTTGGGCGACGCGCAATTGCCCGATGGGTACGAATTGCCTTTCGCCGGCGGCCTGATCGGCTATCTGAGCTACGACTTCGGCCGGCATCTGGAAAACCTGCCGAGCCAGGCCAGGGATGACCTGCAATTGCCCGATGCACGTTTTGGACTGTACGACTGGGCTTTGATCAGTGATCACCAATCGGCAACCAGCCAGTTGGTATTTCACCCTTCGGTCAGCGCCAGCGAGAAACAACGGCTGATCGATGTATTCAGCCAACTGGTGGGCGCCGAACTGACTCCGTTCAAGCTGAGCAGCCCGATGGCGGCAGATCTCTCAGCCGACGAGTACCGTCAGGCGTTCGAGCGTATCCAGCATTACATCCAGGCCGGCGACTGCTATCAGGTCAATTTCGCCCAGCGCTTCAGAGCGCCGTGCCAGGGCGATCCATGGCTGGCCTACTGCAAATTGCGTGAAGCCTGCCCGACGCCGTTTTCCGGATTCCAGAGCCTGCCTGACGGCAACGCGGTACTGAGCCTTTCGCCCGAGCGCTTCGTCAAAGTCAGCCAGCGTCAGGTGGAAACCCGCCCGATCAAGGGCACCCGCCCCCGTGGCGCGACCCAGGCCGAAGACGCGGCCAACGCCGCCGAACTGCTGGCCAGCCCCAAGGATCGCGCGGAAAACCTGATGATCGTCGACCTGCTGCGCAACGACCTGGGCCGCACCTGCCGCATCGGCTCGGTGCGGGTGCCGGAGTTGTTCAGTCTGGAAAGTTATCCGAACGTGCATCACCTGGTCAGCAGCGTGACCGGTGAACTGGCGGAAGATCGCGACGCTCTGGACCTGATCGCCGGCAGCTTCCCTGGCGGTTCGATCACCGGCGCGCCGAAGATTCGTGCGATGCAGATCATCGACGAACTGGAACCGACCCGACGTGGGTTGTATTGCGGTTCTTTGCTGTATCTGGACGTGCGTGGCGAGATGGACAGCTCCATCGCCATTCGCAGTCTGCTGGTGAAGGATGGACAGGTGTGCTGCTGGGGCGGTGGCGGGATCGTCGCCGATTCGGACTGGCAGGCGGAGTATCAGGAATCGATTACCAAGGTCAGAGTTTTGCTCGAAACCCTGCAAACCCTTTAACTAGAAGCGCCCCACGTTGATCGTTCCCACGTCGAGGCGTCGAACCGTCCGCGTGGGAATGCATCCCGTGACGCTCCGCGTCCCAGTGGACGCGGAGCGTCCATAGCGGCATTCCCACGCGGAGCATGGGAACGATCAAGGAATGTGATTACAGGGACAGGTCGCGGTTCGAGGCTTTGAGGAACTCCTGCTTCAACTCTTCGAACGTATGCACCGCCGGAAACTGCGGAAACTCGCGAATCACGTTATCCGGCGCATGGAACAGAATCCCCGCATCCGCTTCGCCCAGCATGCTGGTGTCGTTGTAGGAATCCCCCGCCGCAATCACCCGGTAATACAAGCCCTTGAAAGCCAGAACCGACTGACGTTTCGGATCTTTCTGACGCAACTGGTAACTGGTCACCCGCCCGGTGTCATCCGTAATCAGTCGGTGGCAGAGCAAGGTCGGAAAGCCCAACTGACGCATCAGCGGCTGGGAAAACTCGTAGAACGTGTCCGACAGAATCACCACCTGAAACCGCTCGCGCAGCCAGTTGACGAACTCCACCGCGCCGTCCAGCGGCTTGAGGGTGGCGATCACTTCCTGGATGTCCGAAAGCTTCAGGCCATGCTCGTCGAGGATGCGCAGGCGCTGCTTCATCAGCACGTCGTAGTCGGGAATGTCCCGGGTGGTGGCCTTGAGCGATTCGATTCCGGTTTTTTCGGCGAAGGCGATCCAGATTTCCGGCACCAGCACCCCTTCAAGATCAAGACAGGCGATTTCCACAAGACACTCCCGTTTGTAATGTTTATTGAGTCGAGCGAGCCCGAACTCTAGCGGCTCGACCTGGAGCGCGCAACGCAGAGGCCGCCCCGGCGGGCGTTGCTTTTTGTTAACATCGCCGCCATATAGAGCGCCCAGCGCCACCGACCTGTAGGAAGCCGCCCTGATGAGCCCAACGTTCGACGTCGTGGAACTCGCCACGACCTATGCCAACAAATCCGCGCAGGACATTCTCAAACTCGCGTTCGCCGAGTTCGGCGATGACCTGTGGATATCTTTCAGCGGCGCCGAGGATGTGGTGCTGGTGGACATGGCCTGGAAGCTGAACAAGAACGTCAAGGTGTTCAGTCTCGACACCGGCCGCCTGCATCCGGAAACCTACCGCTTCATCGATCAGGTGCGCGAGCACTACAAGATCGACATCGAACTGGTCTCGCCGGACTACACGAAACTTGAACCGTTCGTGAAGGAAAAAGGCCTGTTCAGCTTCTACAAGGACGGCCATGGCGAATGCTGCGGCATCCGCAAGATCGAGCCGTTGCGTCGTAAACTGTCCGGCGTCAAAGCCTGGGCCACCGGCCAGCGCCGCGACCAGAGCCCCGGCACCCGCAGCGCCGTGGCGGTGATGGAAATCGATACAGCGTTCTCCACCCCGGAGCGCACCCTGTACAAATTCAACCCGCTGGCGCAGATGACCAGCGAGGAAATCTGGGGCTACATCCGCATGCTGGAGCTGCCGTACAACAGCCTGCATGAACGCGGTTTCATCAGCATCGGCTGCGAACCGTGCACCCGCCCTGTCCTGCCGAACCAGCACGAGCGCGAAGGTCGCTGGTGGTGGGAAGAAGCGACCCAGAAAGAATGCGGGTTGCATGCCGGGAACATCATCAGCAAGGCGTAAATTCCCAGCCCCGATGATGCGACTGTGGGAGCAAATCAGCTCCCACAGTGTTCTCTACCCGCTTTGAAAAATGTGTACACACGAATGTCACCATCGGTGCCATTTATGTGTGCACTTTTCGTTTCTGCGCCCTGAAAAGTTACATCACGCTACAGAAACACTCCTTCCCCGCGCCCGCCAGAATCCCTCCCGAAAAATAAATACCTGTTCGAACGGTCAATTTATATCGTCCGTATTTCAGCGACTTAGCGCTCTTCAATAACTTTTCGAAATCAGCGGTGATTTTCATAGATCGCCGGCTGGCACAGATCTGGCTTTAGTGCATACATGTTTTGTATACAAAACCGCAAAACATGAACCCACACTTTCGATCCGCAAGCCTGAAGCGCCCTATCCCGTACAGGCTGCAGATGCCCCGTAACCAGTGATGTTTTCACCGCCGCGACGAAGATCTGCCGAGCCCGAGTGCTCATGCACAGTCATCGTGGCCCGAACATCAGGAGCCTGCCGGAATGCGTACGAGTCTCTCCAATAACAACATCGCGCTGAATCTGCCCGCCTCTTCACCCCTCGACCACAGCGTGCGCGGTGATGGCATCGCCGAACCGCTGCAACTGAGCCCGCGTCTGCACAACAGTGACCTCGCGCCGACCAAGGTCGAAGGACGGCGTTGGGGCAAATACAGCATCTTTGCCCTGTGGACCAACGATGTGCACAACATCGCCAACTACTCGTTTGCCATCGGTCTGTACGCCCTGGGCCTGGGTGGCTGGCAGATTCTGCTGTCGCTGGGGATCGGCGCGGCGCTGGTGTACTTCTTCATGAACCTGTCCGGCTACATGGGGCAGAAAACCGGGGTGCCGTTTCCGGTGATCAGCCGGATCAGTTTCGGCATTCACGGGGCACAGATTCCTGCATTGATCCGGGCGGTGATCGCCATCGCCTGGTTCGGGATTCAGACGTACCTGGCGTCGGTGGTGTTTCGCGTGTTGCTCACGGCGATCCATCCCGGTTTCGCCGACTACGACCACAACTCGATCCTCGGCCTGTCGAGCCTGGGCTGGGTGTGTTTCGTGGCGATCTGGTTTGTGCAGTTGGGGATTCTGGCGTATGGCATGGAAATGGTCCGCCGCTACGAAGCCTTTGCCGGGCCGGTGATTCTGCTGACCGTCGCCTGCCTCGCCGCGTGGATGTACACCCAGGCCAACGCGACCATCGCCTGGTCGATCCGCGAACCACTGACCGGCGGCGAGATGTGGCGCAACATCTTTGCCGGCGGCGCTTTGTGGCTGGCGATCTACGGGACGCTGATCCTCAACTTCTGCGACTTCGCCCGCTCTTCGCCGTGCCGCAAGACGATCAAGATCGGAAATTTCTGGGGCCTGCCGGTCAATATTCTGGTGTTCGCCGGGATCACCGTCCTGCTGTGCGGCGCGCAATTTCAGATCAACGGCCGGATCATCGAAAGCCCGACCGAGATCATTGCGTCGATTCCCAACACGTTCTTTCTGGTACTCGGATGCCTGGCGTTCCTGATCGTCACCGTGGCGGTGAACATCATGGCCAACTTCGTCGCCCCGGCCTTCGTGCTCAGCAATCTGGCGCCGAAATACCTGACCTTCCGCCGCGCCGGGCTGATCAGCGCGACGATTGCGGTGCTGATCCTGCCGTGGAATCTCTACAACAGCCCGCTGGTGATCGTGTATTTCCTGTCCGGCCTCGGCGCCCTGCTCGGCCCGTTGTACGGCGTGATCATGGTCGACTACTGGCTGATCCGCAAAGGCCGGATCCACGTACCGCAGCTGTACAGCGAAAACCCGAACGGCGCGTATTACTACAGCCGCGGGATCAACCTGCGGGCTGTGGCGGCGTTCATTCCAGCCGCGCTGATCGCCATCGTCCTGGCTCTGGTGCCGGGCTTCCACCTCGTTTCGCCCTTCTCCTGGCTAATCGGCGCCGGCATTGCCGGGATGCTTTACCTGATCATCGCCAAACGCCAGCCGCACTACGCCGACGTCGACGGTGAAGCCATCGCCGTCGACAACGTCAGCCACTGAATCTTTTGGCGGCCCTTCGCGGGGCCGCAGAACCAACCGTAATAAGGACTTCCCATGCGAATTCTCGTGGTCAACGTCAACACCACCGAATCCATCACCCAGGCCATCGCCCGTTCGGCGCAGGCTGTCGCTTCCCCCGGCACCGAGATTGTCGGCCTGACGCCGTACTTCGGCGCCGATTCAGTCGAAGGCAATTTCGAAAGTTACCTGGCCGCCATCGCTGTGATGGACCGGGTGATGTCCTACGACCAGCCGTTCGATGCGGTGATCCAGGCCGGCTACGGCGAACACGGTCGCGAAGGCTTGCAGGAATTACTCAACGTGCCGGTGGTGGACATCACCGATGCGGCGGCCAGCACCGCGATGTTTCTCGGCCACGCCTATTCGGTGGTCACCACGCTGGATCGCACCGTGCCGTTGATCGAGGATCGGCTGAAACTGTCCGGTTTGTGGGATCGCTGCGCCTCGGTGCGCGCCAGTGGTCTGGCGGTTCTGGAGCTGGAGCACGAACCGCAGCGGGCGCTGGAAGCCATCGTGCATCAGGCGGAACTGGCGGTGACTCAGGATAAAGCCGAAGTGATCTGCCTCGGTTGCGGCGGCATGGCCGGGCTCGACGAGAAGATCCGTCAGCGCACTGGCGTGCCGGTGGTGGACGGTGTCACTGCGGCCGTGACCATCGCCGAATCGCTGGTGCGACTGGGCCTGTCGACGTCCAAGGTGCGAACCTATGCGACGCCTCGACCGAAAACCATCATCGGCTGGCCAGCACGTTTTGCGCGTTGAATCGCTCGGCGAGGCCCAGGGTAGAAAACTGCTCGATGACAAAATCGACGAACGCTCGGGTCTTGCCCGGCAGCAATTTGTGTTCGGCGTAATAGATGGAGATGTTGCCGTCGTCGACGTACCAGTCGGGCAAGACTCGCTGCAAAGTCCTTGCCTCTAGGTAGCCGACCGCAAACGGCATGCTCACCAACGCAATCCCCAACCCCTGCGCCGCCGTGGCGCAGGCGGCTTCTGAATCGCTCATGGTCATTCGTGCCTTGAGGGTTAGAGGGCTGTGTTGCCGGGTGCGATGCGTCAACTGCCAGGAGCGCACGCGACCGGTCTGCGGTGAGCGGATCAGGATGCCGTCGTGCAGCTTGAGGTCGTCCGGCTCGCTGATCGGCGCGTGCCGATCCAGATAATCCGCAGAAGCCACCAACACCCGATGCGCCGGCGTCAGCCTGCGCGCCACCACGCCTTGGGGCAGCTCGAAGCCTCCACCAATCGCTGCATCGAAACCCTGGCCGATCAGATCGACCTGGCGGTTATCGAAATGCCAGTCCGGATTGATTGCCGGAAACCTTTTCAGGAACTCCCCCAGCAACGGCACGATGTACAAACGGCCGAACACCGTGCCCATGCTGACTTTCAGCGTACCGGCCGGTTGGCCGCCGGCGCTGGCCAGATTGTTCACGGCGTTCTGGATGGTGGTGAGACTGCCGCTGACCTCACTCAGAAACAGTTGCCCCGCTTCCGTCAGGGTCAATCTTCGGGTGCTACGCTGGAACAGCCTCACGCCAAGGCGCGCTTCCAGTTTCGCCACACTCTTACCCACGGCGGCCGGTGTCAGGCTAAGGCGTCGCGCGGCCTCGGCAAAGCTGCCGACTTCGGCGCTGCGCACGAAGCATTCGATACTGCTGAAGGTTTCCATGGCCGCCACTCTAAACTTTTGGTTTACACAGACTATAGCAACCACGGTCTACCCGCCTATTGGCGAGGGGCAGATACTCGACACCACACCAAGGCAGCCTGCCTTGAAACTTCTGGAGATCGAACATGACCACTCAACACCTCAGCGGTAAAGTCGCTCTGATTCAAGGCGGCTCTCGCGGCATCGGTGCCGCCATCGTCAAACGCCTGGCCGCTGAAGGCGCCGCGGTTGCCTTTACCTACGTCAGCTCGGCCGCCAAGGCTGAAGAACTGCAAAACAGCATCACCGCTACCGGCGGCAAAGCCCTGGCGATCAAGGCCGACAGCGCCGACGCCGGTGCCATTCGCCACGCGGTAAGCGCCACTGTCGAAACCTTTGGCCGCCTCGACATCCTGGTCAACAACGCCGGTGTACTGGCCGTCGCCCCGCTGGAAGACTTCAAACTGGAAGACTTCGACCAGACCCTGGCAATCAACGTGCGCAGCGTGTTCATCGCCAGCCAGGAAGCCGCCAAACACATGGGCGAAGGCTCGCGCATCATCAACATCGGCAGCACCAACGCCGACCGCATGCCCTTCGCCGGTGGCGGCGTGTATGCGATGAGTAAATCCGCACTGGTGGGCCTGACCAAAGGCCTGGCCCGCGACCTCGGCCCACGCGGCATCACCATCAACAACGTGCAGCCTGGCCCGGTCGACACCGACATGAACCCGGCTCACGGCGAGTTTGCCGACAGTCTGATCCCGCTGATGGCGGTGGGTCGTTACGGTAAAGCCGAGGAAATCGCCAGCTTCGTGGCCTACCTGGCAAGCCCGGAGGCCGGCTATATCACCGGTGCCAGCCTGACCATCGACGGTGGTTTCGGCGCCTGATTGATCAGATAGTCGATAACGAAAAACGCCGCCCCTCCTTTGACAGAGGGGCGGCGTTTTTTTGTCTGCGGTTTGATCAGGCCCAGTCGAGCGCTGGCAATCCGCACGCACTCGGCGTGAACGCCTTCAACGTACGAAGAATCCCGTCGGCGTGTGCGTATTTTTCGTCAGCCATGGCGGCATCGGGAATGGCGATGGCGGTCATGCCGGCCGCTTTCGCGGCTGTCACGCCGAATGGCGAGTCTTCGAACACCAGGCAATCTTCCGGCGCTACACCCAGGCGGCGCGCGGCGGTGAGGAAGATGTCCGGTGCCGGTTTGGCTGCGCCGACTTCCGGGTCGTCAGCGGTGACGATGAAGTCGAACAGCGCGAACCAGTCGCGGTGCAAGGTGGTTTTCTGACCGAAAGACTGGCGCGACGAACTGGTGCCGACGGCAATCGGAATGTTGTGCGCCTTGAGGTGGCGGATCAGTTCCTCGGCGCCCGGCATCGCTTGCGCGGTGGGAAAACGCTCGCGCATCAGCGGCTCGCGGATCACCAGAAACTCTTCGGCGGTGATCGGCAGGTCCAGCGCTTCAACCACATAACGGGCCAGATCGCCGGCGCCACGCCCGATGATGTTCTGCTTGATGCTCCAGTCGAAGGTGCGCCCGTACCGCTCGGCAATCAGCGAGGTAACCTCGGTGTAGATGCCCTCGGTGTCCAGCAGCAAACCGTCCATATCGAAAATCACGGCCTTGATCGGGCCGAACGCCTTCAGCGGTGCATTCATCATCGGATCCGTTATCAAAGACATCCCGGGCGGCGTGGATAGCGCCGCTGCTCGGATCTGATTAAAGGGTTCAGCAGCATAACGAGCCCGGCCAAGGTTGAGCAACGGGCAATGTCGGTTGTCCGCCGAACGCCCTCTCGCACATTTAGAGAATCGCCCTACAGACATCGCCTACTCGGCTGACTTCTTTCCTGTTTGATCCCCCGCAAAGTTTCGCGCCATTCCCCTGATGCGCGCGAGTGACTGCGAATGCTTCCATCTGACCAACTCCTGAAACTGAACAACAGCATTGGTTTGCTGGTGGTCGCTGCGCTGAACCCTGATCAGCCCGACGTCGAAAAGCTGTTTCAGGAGTTTCGCCTTTGCCTCAACAACTATGACGCCTGGGCCGAGCAGTTCTGGACGGGCACCGCGCTGGGTGTCGAGCAAGTGTTCCAGGTCGGCAACGATGTCCGGCTCAGTGCACCGGTTGCCAGCCGCAAACCCATCAGTTCCTCCGTGGCCATGTGTTCCGCCAGCGGCTCCCTGACGCTGGTGCACATGTTCGAAGCCGCGCGGTTTGTGCCGATCGGCGATACGCCGGTGACCCTTGAACCGGTCATTTCCGATGTCGACGGTGTTCTGGGTTTCGGCGATCCACTGCATTACACCATCGGCCCCAGCGGCATTCTCAAGGTCGACGACTGCGACCGGGGCCAGCGTTATCGCATCACCTTCTTTCCCGATGTTTCCACTGCGCATATCCGGACGTTATACGCCTCGTATCAAGGCCTCATCGATGGTCTGGAAGGCTGGTTACGTGAGGAATGGAAAGGGTTTCAACCGCAGTGGACGGCGTTTTCCAGCGCCGGTTTCACCGAGCGTTACGGGCAGTTGCAACAGGCTGACTGGCACGGTTTTGAATCCGCCCTGAATGGCGTCTGGGACGACGTGAAGCAGCTGTTTGCCCTGCTTGCAGACTTGCAGGCCAACAGCGAAAAGCTTCTGCAGTACCTGTCCAGCGCTGAACTGGATGCCTTGCTTGCGGCGTCCTCCGAGGCCATCGCCAATGGCCTGCTGATGCTCGGCGATGAGCCGTTGCTGTTCATTTATCTGGCGGCCTTTACCAGTTGGCTGAAGATGCTGCCGCCGCAGTATCTGGCCGAGGTGGTGGCCGAAGTTCGCGCCGAGCTGCTGGTCAGTTTTCTGTTGATGTGTGTGTCGGGTGGCATGGGCGTACCGCTGCGGCTGAGCACCAAGGTACTGGGCAAAATCAAGTCGCCGCGTGCGCGGGAATGGCTGGCGGCGTCGGCGTTGCGGCTGGCGGAACTGACCTCGGCGCCTGACCTGACCCGACATGCGAGCGCTTTGAAACCGTTGATGGTCAATGCGCGGCAGGCGCCGTTGCGGCCGACACCGGCTGTCCCGCTGGAGGTTCGCACGGCGGATGCGCTGGTGCTGAAGGTGCCCAATCCGGCGGCCATTGCCCGCGACAAGTCCCATGGCATGACGCGAATGGAGCGGCATGAGCCTCGCGATGATGCTTCGGATCAGGCGAAAAATCCCAACGGTGACAGTGCCGATTGTGCGCCGCGGACCTGCACCAATGGCTGTCCGGTGTCGATGGTCACTGGCGAAGAGCTGTTGACGCTGACCGATGGTGTGCTCGACGGGTTGCTGCCGTTCGAGTTCAGCCGGTTGTATCGCACCAGTGCGGCGGAAATCGATGTCGGGCTGGGGTTTGGCTGGAGCCATTCGCTGGCGCATCGGCTGGAGGTTGATGGCGCTTCGGTGGTCTGGGTGGATCACGAGAACCGGCGTACGCGGTTTCCGCTGCCGAGTGTCGAGCGGCCGGCGATCCACAACAGCCTGTCGCGGGCGGCGATCTTTCTCGGGGATGAGCCGGAGGAGTTGATTGTTGCGCTGGCGGGGGACGCGGCGCGGTTTTATCACTTTCGGGCTGGGCGTCTGACTGCCGTTAGCGATGCCTATGGCAACCGCTTGCGTATTACGCGGGACCGCTTGGATCGCGTTGAGCGCCTCGATAACGGGGCCGGTCGTTCCCTGTTGCTGCGCTATGAGCGGGCGCATCTGATCGCGGTCGATTATCAGGTGTGGCGCGATGCGGCCTGGCGCACCGAGCAGACGCTGGTCAGTTACCGCTTTGATGCTCGCCATCGACTGATCGAGGCGTCGAACGCGGTCGGCGAGACTGAGCGTTACGACTACGACGACCAGCACGTCATCCTGCAACGGCAACTGGCCGGCGGTGGCGCGAGCTTCTTTTGGGAGTGGGAGCGTTCCGGCAAGGCGGCGCGCTGTGTGCGGCACTGGGCGTCGTTTTCGCAGATGGATACGCGTTACGTCTGGGATGACGCCGGCCGTGTCACGGTGCATTACGTCGATGGCACTGAGGAAACTTACGTCCACGACGACACCGCGCGGCTGGTGCGTCAGGTCGCCGCCGATGGTGGTGAGCAGCTCAAGGCCTATGACGCGCAGGGTCGGTTGGTCGCCGAGCAGGATGCGCTGGGCGCGGTTACCGAATACCGCTATGACGACACCGGCCGGCTGATCGCGCTGATTCCGCCGGACGATGCGCCGACGTCCTACGAGTACCGCAACGGTTTCCTGC